>Ga0129317_1000012_pt1 | contig 329818 bp, 296 predicted proteins | sample Cm1ome_FD_94430 | JGI IMG/M metagenome (GOLD analysis project Ga0129317, IMG submission 94430) | Eastern black-and-white colobus group fecal microbial communities from Wisconsin, USA - Cm1105 metagenome | ecosystem: Host-associated > Mammals > Digestive system > Large intestine > Fecal...
AAGCAGTTCAATGGCAATTCAGGACAGAGGATGCACGAATAAAATTAAAGCATCTTTATCCGGTTGTAATAGAGTCAGATATCAATTAGTATAAATGCTTTTTAACTATGTCAAGGTACTAGGAAACGCGCAGGCACACGATACTGAAAATCCGGACGGCAACATACAGATTCATCACCATCATGATATATAACAGCGGCCTGTCCCCGCAATCCGTCCGCACCACCTTGTCATTTTTAAGCGTAAGTAAAAACATGGGCAGCAGCGGCAGCAGGTATCTTCCCTGTACCCCGTTAATCACATTGGAGGTCACCGGGGTCCAGGCCAACAGCATGGAAAACATCAGGGCTCCAAGGCAAAGCAGGCAAAGGAACCATATCCAGACACGGCTTCCCATGTTCATGACAATGCCCTCCCCCGGTTTCCTGAATGCAAGCATCAGCAGGATGGCGGTCATCCCCAGTATGACCACATATGGGGTATTAAGCACGGCGTCCATGTTGCCCAGGGCTTCCCCCAGCATACCGGAATATAGCTTCTCCCCCTGCCACATCAGGGTATTGTAGCACATCTTAAGGACCAGAAGCGGGCTGTGAAGCAGCTGGGCAAATGTATATCCTGCTTCCTCCGCCCAGGTGATATAGCCCTCCGACGCCTCTGTGTACATGGCCACGGTCTGCCGGTTCACCAGCAGCATGGCTGCGCCAAAAGCGCCCAGCACAGCCGCGGCGGACGCGGTCCATTTCCCCCATCCCCCAAATTTGCGGACCGGGATTAACAGGCAGAAACCTGCTATGACCCCGTATACCATCTTACACGGCCCCATCACCCCCATGACAAGGGCCAGCTGGACCACATCCCATACGCGGACCTTTTCCGCCTTATAGGCCAGGTGCAGGCAGACCGCGGCAAAATAACTGCTCAGTGAGATGATCATCACATCATAGGAAAAGGATGAAGCCAGGTGCAGTGTCATGGGAAGCAGGAATACGCCGGCCGCCACTTCCTTTCCAAAAGGCATCCTGCGGATGGTAAGGTATCCCATGGCGGTAAAGAACAGAAGGTTGAACAGTCTTCCCATATAGAGAAGCCCCAGGCCTCCAAGACCCATGACCCGCGCCATGGTGATGCCCAGGGCCTGGGGCACATAGGCCAGGGGGGTTGTCCTCACAGGCGGCTGGCAGGAAACCGCTGTCCCCTCCCCGCCGGCGCTTTTAAGCCCCCGCTCCCTTATGGTCCTGTAGGTCCCCTCTGTCAGTTCCTGTCCAAGAACCACTGCCCGGTCCACAGAAACACCGCTGCCTTCACCGCCCTCTATATGGCGGTAACCGCTTCCGTCGTCTTCCATCACATCATATAAATCCTCGATAAACGCATCCTGCACACGTATCAGCACATGTCCGTCCTCTGCATTGGCAGCCTGCCCCATCATATGGCTGGACAGCTGGTAAGCGCTGATATAGTGGCTCACCTCGTCCGGCGCGGACAGCGGCGGAAGGACGAACAGGAACAGGATCCCAAGGCTCAGGGAAGCGGCTGCAGATATCTGCCCGATTTTCCATTTATCCCGGATGAAAATAACATATCCAAGGCCAGACGCACACAGCCCGGCCCAGACGCACACAGCCGCGTACCAGCCGTAAAGCCACCGGTCCCCTGTCTTAAGGACTCCTGCCCGCACATCCAGGAAATGCCAGGCAGCCAGAATAAGAAGTACAATGCCGCACCCAATCCATAACACCGGTTGTTTCCTGCCCGGCATATGCCTCCTGACCAGAATACCTTTCCTGTCCGGCACAGCTTTCCTGCCCGGCGCGCCCTTTCCACCTTTCCTATCTGCCATCCTCATCCTCCCCGTCCCCTTGGCCCCCAAGAAGTTCCTGCATCTTAAGCTCCAGTTCCTCCCTTTCCTTCTGGGCCAGGGCAATCTTCTGCACCAGTTCCTTTTGTTTGCTCTCCATCTGGGACACCTGGAGGGTCATGCTGAAAACCTTGACCATAAGAAGGAAAATCATGAACAGGAACAGGAAATTGGGCGTGGAATATATCCCAAGGAGCCTGGCACATGCGTCAGCCACGCCCGGGAACAGGGAAAACACCACCAGAATCAGGGCCACAATCACCCAGAACATGGCGGCTTCAATCTGTACCTTTGCCTGGCGTATTTTCCTCATCATAAAGGACATAGTCAGTAAAGAGACTATAACCAATATGACCCTGAATATAGGTTGCATCATAGGCCCACCTGCTTTCTTTTGTTGTTTCCGTTTATTTCCAATACTCTTTATTCATACTGCATTTGGCCGCAAGGCCGGAGGGCAGCAGCCGGTAACATCTGCCCAGGCGGTAGCCCATGTACTTAAAACCGCTCTTCACAATCATTCCAGGCACCAGCCACGGACGGCGCTGCTTCACCAGATAGCGGGCCGTCTGCTTTACCAGACGGATTCCCTCGCTTTCAGAGTGGATGCCCTGAAATACCTCCGGATGGTCTGCCTGGGACACGGCCAGGTCAAAGTTCCTGTGGAACTGGGCCATGCAGCCGTAATTATGGGAGTGGATGACCCTTGCCTCTGCCACATAGGCCACCGCGTAATCATCCTGCAGCACGGCCTTTCCTGCAAATATCATATCCTCATTAAAAATCGTCTTGTTGATGAAACCGCCCTGGAACCAGAATTTCTCCCTGTCATAGGCGCAGCACACATTGGAGGCGAAAAAGGTCTTGATGCCCATCCGGCCCAAATCGTCCTTTGTCTTAATGCAGCCCTCCTCCGGATAATTAAAGGACCTGGTATACCGCTCTGCCAGGGGGCAGTCCTTATCCGGCAGCTGGCGGGCGTATGCCATGATGACGGATTCCCCCTGGGGGCCCCTCTGATCAAAGGCAGCCACCAGATGTTCAATCAGCCTGTCATCCGCCGGCACCGCGTCATCGGTCATGAATACCATGATATCCGCCCTGCTGTAGCGTGCGCCCCGGTTCCTGGTGGCCCCGTGGTCAAACTCAGCCTTTTGCAGGTGATGGACCTGAAGATTGTCGATTCCCTCATACCCCTTATCATTCCAGTAGGCTTTCTCCGTGTTCATCACGATGATCCTTCCTATGGGGTATGTCTGCCGTTCCAGCATTTTTAAAAGCCTGGAAAACTTCTTTCCCGGTTTATAGGTCGGTATGATAACATCCACCCTGCGGCGGTATGTGTTCTCTGATGTCCTATTCTTCACTTCCTCCATTACCAGCATACTCCTTTTTTTCGTTCTGATAAACACCTGTCATGAACAGGCCAAACCCCACAACCAACATAACCATTAAAAGCAGATAACAGGATGCCGCCCCGTTTATACCAAACCTTGAGACCAGCGTCCCTGACAATAGCGCTGCCGCTGCCGCCGCGCTCAGATATACGATGAAAATGGCCTTCTGTTTACGCATGATGACCAGCGAGTAATACATCAGGTTGGCCAGGGCATAGAACCCGCCTCCCAGCACGATTACCATGAACGCAGCCTGATATTGCACCAGCATACCGTCATACCGGCCGCCTAACAGGAATTCCATCACCGACAGCACCCATCTGCCAAGGACTGCCGTGGCCCCCACGGCCAGGGCAGTAAGCCCCAGGATGACTGCGCCGATCCTTAAAAGTTCCCTCTTAAAGCTGTCCAGGTCACGGGCCAGCCACATGTCGGTAAGCTTGGTAAGAAAGGGGCGGATGATAAAGTTGGCTACCATATAAATAACAGAGGTGGGCATAAAAATCAAGTTAAAGTATCCGGACGCAGCATCATTCATTTTCGCGTCAATGGCATACTTAGCAGCGGAAAACACATAGAAATCCAGGAAGGTGGACACAAACAGGAATACGGTGCTGTGAAACAGCTTCCAGTTCTTCCCCTCCCCCTTATTCCAGTCCACATGCGCCAGGGCGTGGATTACATCCAGATTAAACAGGGCCACGCCAAGCATCTGGGCCGCCACCGCGGCCACGCAGGCCAGCAGAAGGTGTTCAAATGCAGCCAATGTCACCAAAAATACGGACACGGATAAGATTGTCCTGAAAAAGTTGGATTTTCCGGTCAGGTAAAGGCTTCCCTGACGCTGGAATTCCGACTCATATACATCAGCATACCCATCTATTACCTTGTATATGACAAGCAGGATGAGAATCATGCACTTGGATGCGCTGTACTGCCCGGTGCCATGCCGGAAGGTCAGGAGCAGCGCCCCAAGGATCAGGGCCAGGATGCATGTGATGCTGCGGTGCTCCAGGTATTCCCCAAAGGAAAACTCCCCTTTATTATCCGTGATCTGAAACGGCCGGATTCCAAAGTAGGCCACAATGAACATCTGCTGGCCCAGGGTGGAGAAGCCAAAGGAGAATATCCCTCCCTGGTCATCCCCCACCACGCGGATGACCAGAAAAGACAGAACCATGCTGGCCAATGCATAGACGAAACTTCCTGCAATATTCCAGACCACGTTCTGCCGGTCAATGTCCGTTCCCTTATATAGTAAATGTCTTGTCAGTTTCTTCATCTATACTCAGCGCTTTCTAAAATTCTGTATCAGCAGTATGGATAGCAGCATACGGGTCATGTAGCTTGCGGCGGTCAGGGGCTTTAAATAACTCTCCCCCTCCAGCCTTTCATCAATGGTAACCGGCACCTCCGCCACCCTGGCCCCCTGCTTGATCAGGAAGGACACGGTATCAGGCTCCGGACCGTAATTCAGGTTCAGGGCAAACTCCTCTATCATCCTCCGGTCAAACAGGCGCATGCCGGAGGTGGGGTCCGTGATCCTGGCCCCGGTGGTCAGGCGGATTGCAGCCCCGATCAGACGGCTGCCCACCATGCGCATGGACCAGCCCTTTTTCCCGTAAATGAACCTGGATCCGATGACAATATCAAAGCCCTGTTCCATCTTCTCCTTCATGGGTCCGATGAACTCCGGCCTGTGCTGCCCATCCCCGTCAAACTGGATGGCGTAGCGGTAGCCTTTCTGGTAGGCGTATTTCATGCCTGCCTGGAAACAGCCCGCAAGGCCAAGGTTCACCGGCAGGTCCAGAAGGTTGTATCCGTTCTCCCGGCATATGCGGGCGGTGCGGTCCCTGGAACCGTCATTGACCACCACATAATCCAGTTCAGGGAAATCCCTCACCAGGTGGTCCACCACCTTTTCTATATTCTTTTCCTCATTGTAAGCCGGTATCACCAGCAGTACCTTATCCATATTGATTCCTCTGTCAGATTATATGTAACAGTTTTGTGGCTTAACTGTTACGATTGCATCATGCCTGTCACCATACCAGAAGCCGTATATCCTTCTGCGCCCTGACGCCGGGCCTGGCGGACAGCACTTCCTCCCGCGGCTCCCTTCCCATGGCCCAGAGTACCAGGGCCAGGGGCAGGTCTGCGCCGGCAGCATGGCTGAAGGGATATCCTCCCCCAAAGCGGGCGTTCATTTCCAGAACATAATAGGTTCCGTCCTCCTCCAGCACATCCACATCCAGGTTCCCCCTGTGGCAGAGCAATGTGCCAAGCGTCCTGCCGAGTCCTTCAAGTTCCTTATTGTCAATGGTCCCGGCCGCATCTGTCTCGCCGGAACGCATGGCCATCTTCTCCTTGACAATGGTGGTGCGGTATCTCCCGTCCAGGCCGTTCATCACATCCAGTCCATATTCCCGCCCCTTGATCCGCTGCTGGAACAGGACGCAGGAATCAGGATCTGCCATGGATTCATATTTCATGTAAGAGTCCTGTATGCCCCTGCGGCATTTGCCTGCAAGCACCTTCATTTCTTCCGGGTTGTCAGCCTGGTATACGGACAGGGAACCCATGCCCCACCGTGGTTTGACCATCACAGGCCAGGATAGGCTCCCATTCCCCGCCGCCTTAAGCGCCTCCTCCATGGCCAGCCAGGATGCCGGCACAGGGATTCCCGCCTCCTTCAGCACTGTAAATGTCTTCCATTTATCATTGCAGATATCCACTGCCTCCGGTTCGGCCGTCACCACCAGGGTTCCCACCGCTGCAAACAGGGCCCTGTTTGCAGCCAGCACCGGCACATCAATATCAAACAGCGGGACCAGCAGGCCGATGGCCTCCTTTTTACAGTATTCCAGCAAAAAGGAAATATATCCCTTATCATAGATAAGAGGTGTAATCACTGAACGGTCGGCGCTGGCAAAGGCAGGGCATTCACTGCTGTTGGCTGCATGGACCAGCCCGCCGCAGCCCGCCGTCTTAAGGGCCTCTTTAAAATATCCTGCAAGATAACCTCTCCTGCCTGCGCTTGTGAGTAAAATATTCATAATCAGGCTCCTCGTCATATTTTCTTCCGGCGCTGCCACGATAGCTCCCGGCCGGATAAAACACATCTTAGTACCGCGCCGTCATCTGCCCGGCCCGGTACCGCATTCCTTCAAGATCCTGCATATCCGGTCCACATCCCGCACAGAAAGGCCGGCATACAGGGGCAGGGTCAGCACCCGCTCCGCCATATACGAGGCCACCGGCGTATCCTCGGGCGAGAACCGGCCCTCGTAACACTGGAACGCATTGGTCAGGGGATAAAAATATTTCCTGGGATAAATATCGTTAGCAGCCAGGGCATCGTATATCTGGTTCCTGTCAGCCCCAAAACCGTCAAATACAACGGGGAAATACGCATAATTAGGCGTAAGCCCTTTTTGGCAGTGCGGCAGCTTAAGGCCGGGGAGGCCGCCCAGATGTTCCATATAACGCTCCGCCACCTTCTTGCGTTTCCCAATCTCCTCATCCACGTGGCGCAGGTTGCACAGGCCCATGGCTGCCTGGAACTCATTCATCTTGGCATTGCCGCCCACCCAGACCACATGGTCCTGGTCCACAATCCCGTAATTCTTCAGACAGTTGAGCCTGTGGTCCATCCAATCCTCGGCAAATGTCACTGCTCCGCCTTCTATGGAATTGAACACCTTGGTGGCGTGGAAACTGAAAATGCTGGCGTCCCCGAACTCGGCCACACCCTTTCCGTTGTAACGCTCCCCAAAGGTATGGGCCGCATCATAAATCACTTTCAGGCCATGCTTTTTGGCAATGGCCCCAATCCGCTCCACATCGCAGATATTGCCGTACACATGGACCGGGATGATGGCCGATGTGCGTTCTGTTATCAGGTCCTCTATCTTGTCCGGGTCCATGGTATAGTCCTTGGGATTGATGTCACAGAACACGGGCGTCAGGCCGTTGCGGACAATGGCATGGGTGGTGGATGCAAATGTAAAGGGCGTGGTTATCACTTCCCCGGTCAGTTCCAGGGCCTGGATTGCCATCTCTAAGGCCATGTGCCCGTTAACGAACAGCACCAGCCGTTCCGTTCCCATGTATTTTTTAAGCTCCTGTTCCAGCTGCTTGTGGAAATCCCCCATATTGGTCATCCACGCACTGTCCCATATGGGCCTGATCATCTCAATATATTCTTCATAAGAAGGCATCGAAGACCTGGTAACCAGAATCTTCTTCCCTTTATCTTCCTGTCGGTTCATGAAACATTTCCTTTCCGGCCCCGGTATTCCCCATCCATGTCCAGTCCGCTTACCACCGCATCCTGCACACAACCGTGAGGAACCACACCTCTGCCAGTATGATGTCTAATGCCACCCCGGCCGCCGCCATCAAGGCAGGTCCGGCATGCAGGTATTCCCTGTAATAATATAGCTTGCTCTGGTGAAGCAGCCTCTGCTTGTCAACCATCCGCTTCAGGCTCTTGTCAATGGTGGCGGAATGCGCGTGGACATAGGATTCGTCTGTTACCAGCACGGTCTTTAACCCCATCTCCTGAAACTTCCGGCCCAGCACCTTTTCCTCATAATACAGGAAAATGCGGCTGTCAAACAATCCTTCTATGTCCTGGGGTGTCAGAAGCCCTGGCTTCAGCATAAAAAAAGACCCGGGTACTGCGTCCACCAGGCGGCTGCCCTCATCCCCCGCATTGGGAAGACGGTAGGGCGGGGTATTCAGCATGTCCTTAAACAGCCGTCTGGTGATAAGACCGGTGTCCAGCAGGTCCTTCCACAGCGGCAGCAGGGTCCAATAGGAGAACAGATCCTTTCCCTGCGGATCCGTCACCCGGGCCGAAGCCATCACTGCGCCCTCCGTGTTATCCAGGGCCTGCTTCACCCGCTCAATGCACCGGGACGTCACATGGATATCCGGGTTGGCGATGATGATATAATCCGCCTCCAGATATTCCACTGCATAGTTTATGCCGGCCTGGTTGCCCATGCCGTATCCTCCATTTTCCTCGGTCCTCAGCACGTGGACCTTATCCGTATGCCGCAGTGTCTTAAGCTGTTCCCAAGAATCATCCGTGGAGCAGTTGTCCACCAGCACGATGGAATCCAGGCATGGATACCCCCTTATCTCATCGGCAAGCCCCATGGCTGTGGCTGCATCGTTATAGTTTAATATAATACAGCATATTTTGTCCATATCAATCCTTGTTTCCATTTTATTTGCGCTTCCTCCGGGCATCTGCCTTTCCTCAACCTATTTGCGCTTCCTCCGGCTGTCCACCAGCTTCATCCCCATATGGCGGCTGACCCACAGCCTGAAGGGCGGGCAGAGCCAGGTCAGGCGGTTGAACAGCCACCACATGTGCATGTACCGCTCTTTTCCGGTCTGTCTGGGCGTGTCCTTCCATGGCGTCCTGGCCAGATAATACTCATACAGTTTCTTAAAATGATTATGGTTCCCGGCAATCCATGGCCGCTCATCCCCCAGATAATGGATGATGGCCGGGGAGCGCCTGGCCTCCAGATACGCTTCCTCCCCGATTTCCCGGTAGGCGGCGCACATGGTACAAAGGGTGGAATACCGGAAATAGCGGTAATTGGTAAAATAATTGTATTTCACCGGAAGGGTCTTTATTCTTCCTTTTAGGGCTCCGTTGATGGTATCCTGGTCGCATGCAAAGAGCCTGCCATGACAGCTTTTGTAGAAATCCAGAAGCTTCTTAAGCACATCCTCCCCGCGCCACCTGTCAAGGTCCATAAGCAGGACGCCTGAATTGTAATACGGGTCGTCCTTGCCCAGGCCAATGGATTCCTTCATCTCCCGATACACCGTTGGTTCCATCACCATCCCCACCAGCGCGTCCCCTAACCCTGTTTCATAAAGGGGCCTTATGCTCTGGCATACAATGGTGTCGCAGTCCAGATACAGGGCCTTTTTCACGGTGCCTGGCAGCACCTGCGGCGCAAAGAGCCTGCCCATGGCGCTGATATCAAATCCCCTGGTATCAATCTCAAAGTCAAACCGCTGCCTCAGGTCCCCCAGTTCCACCACATAGAGGGTCCTGTGGAATGCCCCCGCCATATCCACAAGCCTGTCCTTATATTCCTGGCACATCTGGGCAGATAATACGTAAAGATCCATATTCCTTATATTCCGGTTATTATCCAGCAAAGAATACATGGATGCGGCCAGATGTCCGGCATACCCGTCATTGGACGCATATATGATATTGGCTGTTTCTTCATTCCATTCCATATTATGCCACCTGTTTCTTACGTTCTTTGGTCTTTCTAAGGTCATTTTGTTTACAATTTTACATTATCACTTCTAAAAAGTAAATCACATCTGGAATTTTTCCCTTAAATATGATAAATTAGGACATGTATGGTATCTATAAAAATTAGGAGGATTTTTCCAATGCATAAGTACATGAAACGTACTGCTGCCGCCCTGCTTGCCGGAGTCTTCATCATCGGACAGGCCTGTACGGCATTGGCAGCACAGGATGATTCCAATTACGGGCCTGCATTCGGCACCACCAAGGCAGAACAGACTGCACCTGGCGGCGGACAGGCTTCTGGCGATAATCAGGCTTCCGGTGGCAACCAGGCTTCCAGCGATAACCAGGCTTCGGGCGGCAACCAGACACAGCCGACCCAGGGCGCTGCCACGGAGACCATCCCCGGCAACGATGCTGCAGCCAATGCCCAGGCGGATGCGGATGCGGCGGCAGCCCAGGCAGCGGCCGAACAGGCAGCGGCAGCCGAGGAAGCAGCCATGCAGGCTGCCATCATTGCCAACACGCCTTATCTTCAGCTTCAGGTGCTGCGTCCCGACACCACCTGGACCGACCCGGTCATCGGTGACACAACCGTTGTTTCCGAAGGAGGATTCCGTTCCCTCTGTATCTATCTGAACAACATCGTGGGCAATGTACTTTACAGGACCTACACCAGCGCACACGGATGGAGTGAATGGGCCATGAACGGCGACCATACCACGGTATGGGAGGACGGCGCCCTGGTAGAAGCCATCCAGATCCGCTTCACGGGATTTGTGGGCAACACCTTTGACGTTTATTACCAGACTACCCTGACTGACGGCACGGAACTTAACTGGGCGCGCAACGGACAGACAGCAGGCACCATGGGCACAGGAAAGGTAATGCAGAGCTTCCGCGTATCCCTCTGGGGCAAGAACGGCGAGGCCGCATCCTACAACATGGATAAACCCCTGGAGGCAGCTGCCCCGGACGGCATCCAGACCATTGACGGCGCTGTTGTGTACAGTAACGGGACCGGCGTACCATTCACCGGATGGGGCTGGAATGACAGGGACCGCTACTACTTTGTGAACAATGTCCCGGTAACAGGCTGGCAGTACATAGACGGCTACAAGTACTATTTTGATGAGACAGGCAAGGTCGTAACTGACCTGGAGCCGATCATCGGCGCCAACGGTCCCTTCCTTATCCGCATCAACAAGCAGATGAACACCACCACCGTGTATGTGAAGGACGGCGGAAACGGTTTTATCATCCCGCTTAAGACATTCCTCTGCTCCACTGGTGAGGATACCCCGTTAGGTACCTTCAAGACACCTGAGAAGTACCGCTGGAGGCTGATGAACAGCGGCGTTTATACACAGTATGCAACACGCCTTGGTTCCGGTTTAAGCTTCCTGCTCCACTCCATTATTTATGACAGTCCCAATGTGAACACGCTGAAGCCTGAGACCTATAACTTCCTGGGCGTGGTACGTTCCGCGGGCTGCATCCGTTACACATCCGGCGATTCCAAGTGGATTTTCGACCACTGCGCGCTGGGCACCACGGTTGAGGTTTACAATTCCTCCATCCCCGGCCCATATGACAGGCCTGCCATTGAGCAGCCCATCTCAGCGGACCAGCACTGGGATCCCACGGATCCGGTTGCAGTGGCAGCCATGAACGGCGGACAGTAAGTACTGCGGACCACGGTAGATATTGTGGACCGCGCTCCATGCAAAGATACATGAAAGGACATGAAGGCCGCAGCCCCCATAATAAATCACGGGGCTGCGGCCTTTTTATATTTCCCGCTGTCTGTTCTGCTGCTGTTTCTTTCGGGTTACATTAAGTCTTTCCTCTCCACCTCTATCCTGCACTGCTTCCTGAAAAATGCAATTCCGTAATTCAGGACCTCTGTGTATCCTTCCTCCGGCAGCACATCATCATAATACCTGTCATATACAACATAAGTATAGCCCATATGGGTTTTCAATACAACAGGAACCCTATAGGCCCAAATGGCGGCTTCCTGTCACCCAGGCCTTTTCCGTCCCACCATCCGCAGCAGATAGGTGAAGCTTTCCATCTTAAACACCCAGGCCCCTCCCCCATACAGGACCGCCCCTGCGCCGATCTGAAGCGCCAGCTTCATCCAGGGCCCCCCGGGCAGTACGGACCCAAGGGCATACACAGCGGCGCACATTCCAACGGACAGGGCCATGGACGGCATGATATCCATCCACTGGCTGGATATGCTGTACCCCAGCAGCTTCTTGTTGGGCCAGGCATTGATGAAGGTGCAGAGGAAATCAATGACAGCCTTGATGGACACAAGGATAAGGGGACCGAACCAGGCCCCGATTACAAGTCCCAGGATACCAATGGTCTTCTTGATGACCTCCAGCTTCAGGAAGATATCGCTGCGCCCCACCGCGTTAATGGCCTGGAGATTGGTGATGTGGATGGGCCAGAAGGAGTAGGCGATGCACATGATCCTAAGATACGGCACACAGATCATCCACTTCTCCCCCAGCAGCGCCAGTACCATGGTATCCGCCACTGCAAACAGCCCAAACAGCATGGGCAGCACCAGGAAGGAGCTGGTCCTGATGGCCCTTCGCACCATGCTCCTGACCTGGGCAACATCCCCCTGCCTGGAGGAAAATGCGGGCAGCAGAACTGCCTGGATGGCCGCCCCCAGGTTATTGACAATCAGCTTGGGGAACTGGTCGCCCCGGTTGTAGGCGCCCAGCAGTTCCTCATTATAAATCTTCCCCATGATCAGGCCATAGAGGTTGTTGAACAGGGTGTCTAAAAGGGCTGCCAGAAGCAGCTTCCACCCAAATGAAAACATGGCGCTTATACGGCCCATGGCAAACACCAGGCGCGGTTTCCAGCTGACCGTCATGAACAGGGTTGTCATAAGCGCCAGATAATAGGCAATCTGCTGCCCCACCATGGCCCATACGCCCATTCCCCTTAATGCCATGAGGATACTGGCTGCGCCGGATATCACCACCGCCACCATGGTGGCTTTGAACAGGCCCTTGAATTCCATTTTCCTGGACACATAGGCGGTCTGCACTGAAATCACGGCTCCCGGGAACAGCACCACGGCCAGGACCCGTACAATGGGCACCAGCACGTCATTGTGGTAAAATCCGGCAATGGAAGGCGCGGACGCATAAAGGGCTGCATACATCACGGCCGCTATGGCCAGGCTGAAATAGAAAACAGATGAGAAATCCGTGTCATCTGAATGCTTTTTCTGCACCAGGGCAGTGCTGAAACCATTCTGCACCACCACATTGGCAATGGTGATGAATATCATGATGATGCTGACAAGGCCATATTCCGCCGGGCTTAACAGCCGGGCAAGGATGATGGCAATCACGAACTGGATACCCTGGGCCCCGCCATTTTCTAATATTTTCCAAAACAGGCCTTTCAGGACCTTACTCTTAATCTCTGTCTCTGACAAATCCAAACTTCCTTTCCTGCACCCATTTTAGGTTAACCTGCCTTAATTACTTCCCCGCACCACTCTTTGGATCAGCCGGTACAGGCCGGGAGCCATGATTTCAAACCGGATGAAGAACCTGGTCCTGAGGCTCAGCTCCCTGTAATATCTCCGGTATTCCTTCTTCCTCACCTGGTCATAATGCTTTGTGTTAACCTGCGTGAGGAAATAAATCCGCTTTGCAGCGCTCATGGCCTCGTTATGGAACCGCCCGAAGGTGGACCGGTCAAAGGTCTCGTACATCTCCTTCATCTGCTCATAGTAGAGCTTCTGTTTGTTTTCATAATCCCCCTGTTTCATCAGGCTGGTCCAGGAACTTGCCACCCCCACCCGGTACACGCACATGGGCTCGTCCATATAGTAGGCGTATCCGGCGCATGCCATCATCAGCTGCATGGGGATGTCCCCCACCGGGCAGTGGAGATAGTAGTCAGGCAGCGTCTTTACGATTCTGGCCGGAAATACAAGGGACGCCGTGGGATATCCCGTGGATTTGTCCACGATTGCCTCCGGCTCCACCTTCCTGCTTTCCCTGTAGGGCCGCATCATCCCTTCTGCCATGGAGCCGTCCACGCTTATGATCTTACTGCTGTGAAAACACAGGGAACAGTCCGGGTGGGCCCGCAGATAATCCACCTGCTTCCGGAGTTTATGGGGGTCTGTCCAGTAGTCATCCCCCTCGCACATGGCAATGAACTCTCCCCTGGCCCTTGGGAAATTGAAAATACTGATATTGGAAATCCCCTTGGAATACTGGTTTTCTTCCCTGAGGATCGGTTTTATGATATCCGGGTATCTGGCCGTGTACTCCCGTATGATATCGGCCGTCCCGTCCGTGGACGCATCGTCGTGAATCAGGATTTCGTATGCGAAATCCGTTTCCTGCATCAGGAACCCGTCCAGGGCGCTCCTTATATATGGGGCGTGGTTGTAGGTGATGCAGCAGATACTGACCGTGGGCCTGACATTTTCCATTTTATAATCATCCATATCTTAATCTCCCATAAACAACATCTGCCCAATGGTCCTGAGGGCCGTATTTTTCGTAAATCCGTAACGCATCATAAGCAGGATCTTCCCAAGCCTGCTTTTTCGCGGAAGTTCCGTAAACGCAGACAGTATCTCCCTCTGCCCCGGATCCAGCTCATCATGGAACAGGGCCAGCAGGCACCCGGCCTGCCCGAACATAAGCCTGTAATTCTCCTTTGCCCTGCCCCCGTCCTTGATGCGCGCCCCGGCGCCTTTGAGGCTGTCCCCTTTTTCCGCTCCCAGCGTGTTGTCCCTGTGCTGGCGGTACAGGTACAGCGGCTGCCCCACCCATCCAATCCTGCCAAAGCAGCTGGCAAGAAGGGCCAGCCAGGCGTCATGCATCAGGCAGACCCGGGGCAGCTGCTCCAGGTACGGCAGCATGGCACGGTTCATCATCACCGCGCCGCCGGTAACATTGTTCTGTACCAGCAGCTGGGGAAGGCTGGTGCGCTCCGGCGATATTTTCTGATAGCGGAAAAAGCTGGGGGCAATCTCACCCAGATGTTCATCCACCACCTTAAGGTCGGAGTGGACCAGGACCGGAAGCCCGCCCTTTGACGCGCTTCCTTCCAGCTCCTGCATTTTCCGGAGAAGCATCTGCGCCTTACAGGGCAGCCACACATCATCCTGGTCGCTGAGCATGAAGTAGTCTGAGGACGCGGCCCTTATAAGCCGCTCCCCCTGCTCAGGCGTCAAATCGTAATCATCCTCCCAGGCAGCCTTGCCCTTACCCGCTGCCAGGGAGGCCATCATCTTAAGCAATCCCAGGAAATGGGCCGCGGCCCCTCCTGAACCAGTGCGGCGGTGCAGTATCAGCACGCGGTCCCTATGCTTAAGGCCATACCGGTCCAAAAGCACGCCTGTGCCGTCCGACGAGCCGTCGTCCGATACCACAAGAAGGATTCCCCCCTGGCCCTGGGCCAGGATGGAATCCATCTGCTCTTCAATATAATCCCTGCCGTTATAGGCAGCCGCAAGTACCGTTATGCCGCGGTCCATACCTGCCCCGTCCAACACCTTCAATGCGTTCACCCAAAGATTTCCTCTGCCCGTCCCATGGCTGATTCAATCACCTTATCCATGTCATAATACTTATATTCTCCCAGACGGCCGCCAAACAATACATGCTCCTCCGCTTTTGCCAGTTCCTCATAGCGGCGGTACAGCTCCTGGTTCTTCCCGTCATTGACCGGATAATAGGGCTCCATGCCCTCCTGCCAGCTGACCGGATATTCCTTTGTCACCACGGTCTTTGGCTGGGTGCCGAATTCAAAATGCTTATGCTCGATCATCCTTGTATACGGCGTTTCCCTGTCCGTATAATTGACCACTGCCACACCCTGGTGGTTCTCTTCGTCAAGCACCTGGGATTCAAAGCGCAGGCTGCGGTACTCCAGCTTGCCATAACAGTAGCCGTAGAAAGCGTCAATGGTTCCTGTATAGACCACGGTATGTCCCAGGCTGTCATAATGCTCCCTGTGCTCCAGGTAATCCACGCCGGTCAGGATATCGCAGCCCTCAAACAGCTTATCTATGATGACATTGTATCCGCCGATGGGAATGCCCTGGTATAAGTCGTTAAAATAGTTATTGTCGTATGTGTAGCGGACCGGAATACGCCTGATGATAAATGCAGGCAGCTCCGTGCAGTCCCGGCCCCACTGTTTCTCCGTATATCCCTTGACCAGCTTCTCATACAGTTCCCGGCCCACCAGGCTGATGGCCTGTTCCTCCAGGTTGCAGGGTTCTCCCCGTACCTCTGCCTTCTGCTTCTCAATCATGGCCTTTGCCTCATCCGGCGTGGAGATTCCCCACATCTTGCTGAATGTATTCATATTAAAAGGCATGTTGTACATCTCGCCCTTAAAGTTTGCCACAGGACTGTTGGTATAGCGGTTGAACTCAGCCAGATTGTTGACAAATCCCCAAACCTTCTTATTGCTGGTATGGAAAATGTGGGCGCCGTACTTGTGCACATGGATTCCTTCCACATCCTCACAATATATATTACCGCCGATGTGGTCCCTTTTTTCCACCACCAGGCATGTCTTACCGTTCTTCTTTGCATACCAGGCAAACACGCCTGCGTACAGTCCGCTTCCGACCAGTACATAATCGTAATGCTTCATTCCGGATTCTCCTCCTTAAGGCCCCTCCTGAGCGCCCGCTGCATGTCTGATAAGGCGTGTTTACTAAGGGGGTTGTTTTCACAATTGTACTATGTTTTGGCAAAAATGTAAATGACGGCTTAAAACCTCCCATTCTGTCCGGCCAGATGGTTTTATCAGCCGTTTCCCTCCGCCGCGTGCGGTTCCCGGGCGCAGGTACTTCATTTCCCCCTGTGCGCCAGGTCATAGAACACAAACCGGTCCGGCCTGTGGCGTGACTGGGTGAATTCAAACATGATGCCCTGGGCATTGTATGTCATGCTGCTGACCACCGCCATGCAGTTATATCCTTTCATGTCCAGATAGGTCTCGTCAATCTGGTTCATGCGCTCCACGGTCATCTTCCGCTTGGTGGTCACGATGCTTTCCCCCAGTTCCTGCTCCATGTACTCATAAATGGAGCCCTCCGCAATCTCCCGGGTCAGGTTTTTCACCACATCCTTCAGGAAATAGTTGTGGTCAATGATCAGGGCCTCCCCGTCAATGTAACGCACCCTCTGGATATAATAAACCTGGGCCCCTATGGGGAATGTGGTCCTCTTCTGGATTTTCCCATCCACCGTAAGCTCGGCAAAACAGGCCACATGGGTCCTGTAGCTCTTTTTATTCCTGGCCACAGCCTCTTTCAGGCTCTCAATCCCACTTAGGAGGAACTCCGACTGTTCCTGGGGCTGGTATATGATCTGGACCCCTTTGCCGTGGATGCTCTGCACATATCCTTCCGATGCCATCTGTCCGATTGCCCTTCGTATGGTGTTCCTGGAACACTCAAATTCCTTAACCAACATGTTCTCCGAGGGCAGCATTTCCTGGCAGGCGTACACCCCGTTCTCAATCCTGCCCCGCAGTTCCATATAAATCCGGTCGTATTTCGTCTTAGCCATATCTACCTCACTATCCCGCATCCTCCCGGTGTACAGGAAAATGCACGCTCATACTAACGCTTATACTAATTTTACCCCTGTGCTCCCTCACATCATGGGAATGTGAAGGACAAACAGGCGGATTAAGAACAGTACCAGAAGGTGGAGGGGGTAAAACCAGTAAAATATATATTTATTACCCTGCCTTCCCTTTTCCCCGCTGTACATGAGCAGGGGGACTGCTGCCAACGCGCCTGCCCCCATCCCTGCCCCCAAGGTATCTGCAAAGGACACCAGGCATCCGCCCGCCACCCTGGCCGTACGGTTCCTCCTCAGAAGGTAGAATGCTGCAATCATCAGCATACCGTCCGCGCCGTAATCAGAATTTATCAGCCAGGTAAATCCGCAGGCAGCCGCCAGCACCAGGGCCATGTAAATATGCTGCCTGGCATCATAATAAGCTTCCGCCTTCTTAAACCCATGAAGCATCACAAGCCCGGCTGCCAGTTCCACATATATATTCCGGCTGCCTCCAATCCATCCATTGTACACTGCCAGGGAAAAGGGGATTTCCGAAACAGCCGCAAATACAACCATGCGCAGGCAGTATTTCCTCCAATCCCGGGTATGGAGGAACCCTTCCGTCAGAAGGAACCCATAAATAGGAAATGCTGCACGTCCCAATATCCTCATGCCATATGCCACATACCCAAGGGTTTCCGGGTTAACCGTCCAAAGGAAATTCCCCGGCGCGCCCCCGCCTCCCCCATACTCCAGCCAGTACTGCAGTATCACAAGCCCTGTATGGTCAATCAGCATGGCAGCCATTGCAATCCATTTCAATGCATTACTGCTAAGCTTCATTTAAAATTCTCCTCTAGCGCCGCCAAAAGTCCCTGGTGGTCATTATCCAATGTCACATGTGCCGCGCTGCGCCGGACCACAAGGGGCGCGTTGGCCATGGCATAGCTGTTTTTAACCGCCCTGAGCATGTCCATGTCATTGCATCCGTCCCCGAAGGCAATCACCTGGTCCAGTCCAACGCCGTAATGGCTGCAGAGGAATCCCACGCCCCTGGACTTGCTCACCCTTCCATCCATCACTTCCAGGTATACAGGCGATGAAGATGCGACGGACAGGTCCGGGAAATGTTCCTTCAGGCGTTCTTCCAGTCCCTGCACTGCTTTCTCCTGCCCCATGAGGAGGAACTTGTGCACGCCCCGGTCCGCTGCGAATACTTCCCTTATGTCCCCGTTCATGGCCTTTAGCCCTGTAATCTCCTCTTCCTTCCTGACCCAGGGACTGCTGTCGTCATCCACCACCCATCTGCTGCCCCCATAGGTATTGCAGCAGATTTCAGGAAATTCCTTCCCAATCAGGTCCTTAATCCTGACTGCCAGGTCCAGGTCCATCTGGCAGCTGTACATTGTCTTGCCATCCTCATCCCGGACCAATGCCCCACTGTAACATACCATGGGCGCCCGGCAGCCGATCATGGCCTGGATTGTGGTCATGCCTTCAGGCATCCTGGCCGAAACCAGCACAAAGGGGACCCCTTCCCTTTCCAGTTCCAGAATCTTTCTGCGGGTGGGCCCCGGTACCTGATGGCTGCTGTTTAACAGGGTGCCGTCAATGTCACTGAAAATCATCTTATATTTATGGGATGTTCGGACAGCTTTCATACGGACTCCTTTCTCTTACGCCTTTATATCGCACCTTTATATCACGCTTTTTTACTGCGCTTTCGTATTACACTTTTTCCTGCTCTTTTACATTTTTAATCCCTATCATCTTATCACTGACATGGGGGTTTGCAAAGTATTTTTTCACCTTGTCCGCCTCCCTTCCCCTGTCCCATCCGGTCCGTTGGCGCTGAAAAGACCGGCTGTCCAGCTTTTCCCCCTTGTATTTATTTCTACATGTTATATAATCTTCTATAAGGCATTTGTTAAAAAGTCGTTAAAAATGGAGGAAATATATGAGAAAAAAGACACAATTCCTGCTGAACCTGGTGTTGACACTGGTCTTTCTGGTGTTGATTGTATTCCAGGGTCCTAACCTGAATCCAATGTATCCTGACGGTGCATTTTCCTGGTGCTTCATCATCAGCTGCTACGTGATCCTTAACTTTTTCGTGGCCCTTGGAAGCGTGCGTATTACAACCAATGAATACAACCGTCCCCAGCTATCCGTTGACAAGAGCGTGGGCGGATATAAGACAGGCTTTGCCCTTTTGGCCATCCTCTGGGTCCTGTACTTTGCCGCCACCGTCCTCTCCATGCCCCTGTTTAATTACAAGGCTTACAGGGACCAGCTGGGGACGCCTGTTGTGTCAGAGTTCACCGACACGGTCCAGCCCCTTGCCCTGGACCAGCTTCCCATTGTGGACAAAAGCCTTGCACGGGAGCTTGCGGATAAAAAGGTAGGCGAAAACCCGGGGCTGGGCAGCCAGGTGGTCCTGGGGATCCCGGTCATCCAGAAGGTAAACGGAAAGCTGGTCTGGGTGGTTCCCCTGGAACACTCCGGCTTCTTCAAATGGCTTAAGAACATGGACGGCTCCGCGGGCTATATCGTGGTGTCTGCCAGCGATGTCAGCGATGTTACCCTTGTGACGGACCACAAGATTAAATACCAGGCCAATGCGTATATACTGGACGACCTGAACCGCCATGTCCGTCTGTTTGGAGGCGGCCTGTTCAAGGGCCTTACAGACTATTCCTTTGAGCTGGATGATGACGGGGTGCCCTACTGGGTCATCACTACCTATAAGAACCGGTGGCTCTTTAACCTGCCGGAAGCAACCGGCGTGCTGACCGTGAACGCCACCACGGGTGAGACAACACAATACACCATCGACACCCTTCCGGAATGGGTGGACCGCGTACAGCCAGAAAGCTTTGTCATGGACCAGATACAGAACCAGGGTACCTATGTCCACGGAATCTTCAACTTCTCCAACCAGGATAAGTTCCGCCCCAGCCAGGGTGATATCATCATCTACAACGGCGCCCGCTGCTACCTGTTCACAGGACTGACCAGCGTTGGCTCTGATGAATCCGCCATCGGCTTTATATTGGTGGACATGGTGACAAAGGAATCCAACATTTACCAGATGAGCGGCGCCACGGAAACAGCTGCCCAGAGTTCGGCCGAAGGAAAGGTACAGCAGTTCGGTTACCGCGCCTCCTTCCCCATGATCATCAATCTGGACGGGCAGGCCACTTACTTCATGACGCTTAAGGATAATGCAGGGCTGATCAAGCAGTACGCATTCGTTTCCGTTTCCAACTACACCAATGTGGGAACCGGTGAAACCATTGACAGCGCCCTGCGCAACTACCGCCAGGTACAGGGCACGGTGAACAGCAACATCTCCGCAGGCCAGGCCACCACCACGGTCAAAGGAACGGTCCTGAGGATTGCCAGTGAGACAATGGAAAACACCATCACTTACAAGATCATCCTGGAAGAGCAGAAGGACCACATCTTTACCGTGTCCTATGAGCTCAGCAGTGAACTGGCCCTGACCCAGCCGGGGGACAGGGTGTCCATGGATTATATGGAGGACCCCACCGGGGTTTGCCCGGCGCTCTCCTTTGATAATCTGGAGTTCACGCAGAAAGGGTCCGGCTCCTGATCATGTCCGCATAGGACGGAATAAAACAAAAGACATCTGTGCTAAATATGGATGGGGCTATCACAACAACCCCATCCATATCAAACATCAGATGCCTTCACTAAAAACACCTCTGCCTTATATCTTCCATTCTCAACCGCTTCCTCATGGGTATCGAAATAAATATCTATTACATGCCCGGTAATACAGGCGCCGGTATCTTCCACCGTATAAACCGTCTCCCCAATCCTGATCCTGCTTCCCAAAGGAAATATATCCAAATCAGCCGCCGCCGTATGCCCTGGCCTTGGGACTGTTCCTGAAAAGGTTAATTGGTTGTCCCCGGTACATATTTCACAGCTGCAATAACCGGTGATTTCAAACATGCCGCAGGATTCCCCCAATTCTTCCTGTGAACCGTCCGGCATGGCATGGCCCGTTCCTTCCCTCTCCTCCTTACCCTCCGGTTCTTCCATCCCCTCAGATACTTCCTGTATCACAATTATGCCAGGCGCTTCAACGGAATGGTCCCCGTCTCCTGAACGGACCTCTATCTCCCCGGCACATGGTCTGGCGTAAGCGTTGGAAAGATCCGGCCCTGGCAGCAGCACTGATATCACAGCCAGGATTAATATGGCATTTCTTATATTCCTCCGGCACATACAATCCCCCCTCCATTATGTGAAAACGTGTTTTGGAACACATCCTAATCATAATATCGGCACAATTACCGTAATCCTTAACAACAAAAAAGCCAGCAGGCTGTATTTCCTGCTGGCCGGTATGATTTACCCTATATTAATAAAATGGTTCCATGCCTTATCAATAAAACAAACGGTTCACCGCGCTGAAGATACCGCGGATGGATGCCCTGGTGATGTTGGAACTGATGCCCACACCGTAGGTTGCCTTGCCTGTGACCTGGTCAACCAGGTGGATGTAGGAAGCTGCCTCCGCACCGGAGCCGGAACCAAGTGCGTGCTCGTTGTAGTCCAGGACCTTGATCTGGATGCCAAGGGCATCCTCAAGTCCTCTCTGTACAGCGTCAATGGGTCCGTTTCCAACGCCTTCAAATGTTTTTTCAATGCCGTGGTCTGAGAAGGTTACCTTTGCAAGGGTTGCAAACTCGCCGTCCCCTGTCTCTGTATCGGTTATGCGGCACTTCCTGAAATGCATGGGTTCCTTGCGCTCCAGATAATTCTTCTTGAATTCCTCCATAATCTGCTCAGGCGCAACCTCGCCCTGCTGCTCGGAAATCTTCTGGATGACATCTGCAAATTCCTTGTGCATCCCCTTGGGCAGCTTGAAGCCGTAGAAGGTGTCCATGACAAATGCCACGCCGCCCTTGCCGGACTGGCTGTTGATACGCACGATCGGCTCGTATTCCCTGCCGATATCGCTGGGGTCGATGGGAAGATATGGAACCTCCCAGTACTCCCCCTTCCTCTCGCGGAGCGCCTGCATGCCTTTGTTGATTGCATCCTGGTGGGAACCGGAAAATGCGGTGAATACCAGCTTGCCAGCATACGGATGCCTGGGCGGGATGTCCATCTTGGTACAGCGCTCACAGACCTCTGCAATCTCGCGTATATTCTCAATATTAAGTTCAGGGTTAATGCCCTGTGAGAACATGTTATAGGCAACTGTCAGGATATCCACATTGCCGGTACGCTCACCGTTGCCGAACAATGTGCCCTCCACACGGTCCGCTCCTGCAAGAAGGGCCAGTTCCGTGGAAGCCACGCCCTCGCCGCGGTCATTGTGGGGATGTACGCTTAAAATGATGCTCTCCCTGTTCTTAAAGTGCGTATGCATCCATTCAATCTGGTCCGCATACACATTGGGGGTGGTCATCTCTACGGTTGACGGAAGGTTGATGATAATGGGTTTCTCCTTGGTGGCTCCCCATGTCTCCTGGACAGCCGTACAGATATCAAGGGCAAATTCCAGCTCTGTCCCGGTAAAGCTCTCAGGTGAGTACTCAAGGCGGACCTGGGTATCGCACTCTGCCGCATAACGCTGGACCAGCTTGGTGCCGATGACCGCGATATCCTTAATTTCCTCCATATCCTTATGGAACACCACATCACGCTGCAAGGTGGATGTGGAATTATAAATATGTACAATGGCCTTCTTAATTCCCTCTAATGCCTCAAATGTCCTTTTAATCAGATGCTCGCGGCACTGTACAAGGACCTGTACCTCCACATCATCCGGAATCAGCTTGCGCTCCACCAGCGTGCGTAAGAAATCATACTCAATCTGGGAAGCAGCCGGAAAACCCACCTCAATCTCCTTGAATCCCAGTTTAACAAGAAGGTTGAACATCTCCACCTTCTCTTCCACGACCATGGGTTCCACCAGGGCCTGGTTGCCGTCCCTAAGGTCAACACTGCACCATACGGGCGCTTTCATGATTTCCTTGCCGGGCCATGTGCGCTCCGGGAAATTTACAACAGGGACCCTCTTATATCTCTTATAATTTAACATGTCTTTTCCTCCAATCCTGTCCATCATTTAAAAGTAATATACCAGTCCTACGGTCCTAATCCCTCAGCCCGTTCCGGGCAGTCGCTCGATGACACCGTAGCGGCGGACGATGAACAGTACTACCCTTACTGATTCAGCCCCATTTCCACATCATTCCTTTACTGTTAAAATCGCTGTGTTTTTGCAACGTTAATTCATTATATCACATTTAGAAATAGCTGACAACATGGATACCGGCCCCGGCTATTCTCAATAGTTATACCTTTTATTCCTGTTTTTTATGAACAATGGGGCGTTTGGAGAAAATCACGTTCCCTGCATGACTGCCTGCTGCTGTCCTTAACTTATGATGCTTAAAAGCTCGTAGGCGCTTGCGGCTGCCTCTATGGCTTCTCGCTTCCTGGCGTCCCCCAGCACATCCACCAGTTCCTCCAGCACCTTGATATGGGCCGTGTTATGGTTGGACAGCAGCATGACGATGAGTTTTACCGGGTCGTTTTCCGCATGGTTGAATTTAACCGGTTTGTCCAGGGTGATGACGCTCATGCAGGGCCCGGGCAGTTCAGGCGCCAGCAGATGGGGAAGGGCAACGCCCTTGTCAATGACCATGTAACCGCCCAGCCTGCGCTTGATGCGTATCATTTCATCTATGTGCTTCTGTGTGATATATCCCTGGTCCTTCAGAAGGTTTCCCGCTATCTGAATGGCATCATAACAGTTTTTAGCATGGACCTTAACCCCAATCAGGGACTCATCCAAAAGATTCCTTAAGGCAGGTTTCCTGCTTTTGTCCAGCCCTTTTACCTCATCCTTGATATCCCTTGCCAGCTCGATTGACAGCTTGATGCGCTCCTCTGGTTTCAGTTCCAGAGAACGGGCCGCGATGTTGATGGTTGCGCTGATATATTTATTCAGGTCCACGTTCTGCATACGCAGCATGAACATTCCCATAAGCTTATTGATATCCTCCAGTTTCAGTAAGGGGTTCACCGTGATGCACGGATAGTGGCTGCTCTCTAAAGGCAGGGTGGAGATAATCAGGTCACAGGGCAGGGGCTCAGGGGAATTGACAAATTCATGGTAAGAAATGGCCTTGACCACGTTAATATTAGAAAATATGGCCCCCAGGCGGTTTTCCAGTATCCGCGACGTGGCAACCGTGCTGTTGCACACAATGATCACGTTTTTCTTTGCGGCATCCTCCAGCGGGTTCTTGAGGATGCAGGCCACGATATACATGGAAATGTAGACAGCCTCCTTACTGCACACCTCCCGGTTTACATGTTCCATGCGCATCCGCAGTATGGACCACAGCTTCTCCCGTACCACCTGGCACACGTCAGGGAAGGTCTCCTCTATCTCTGTCAGCGCCGCGTTATGTTCCGCAGGTATATTGAGGAACAGCCGGTACTGCATGACGCTCAGATGGGTAGCCAGCTCCAGCACCGTGTCATCCCCCTCCTCAAACTCCAGCTCCAGGGAATCCTTTACCTCTGCAATCAGCTCTTTGGCAATGAGGACATTTTCCACATTGATGTCCTGGGACGAGCCGAACTTGCGCAGGGACATCCACTGTGCATGGATAAAGAACATTTCATCCTCATCCATGTCCAGACCGGTCCGGTCCAGTATCAGGTCGTGTATCCTGGTAAAGTCAAAGCCGGACTGCGCCTTGATATGTGTGTAATTCTGTCTTCCCACGCTAATCCTGCACCCCCTGTACCTGCGTGAGAACGCTGTGAGCAGATACAGGAACATTGCACAGAACCCGTTATCCGATATGGTCACCTGGGCGCTCTCCTGCAGCTGCCGTATAAGGAACAGGATGTCCTCCCTCCACATGCTGATTGCTTCACAAAGAGCGTCCATCCTGTATTTTCTCAGCACATTTTCCGCCTGGATGAACCTCATGCCGATCAGATCCTGCTGGTGCGTCCCGGTTTCCAGCATTTCACGAAGAAGCATGACACATCCCCGGCGTATATTGCTCTCCGAATCCCGTACGGCAATTCCTGTGTGGGGCCTGGATATCATGTGGATGCAGAACTGGTTCATCCACGTTTTCACCTTCTGCAGGTCATTGGAAACCGTGGCCGCGCTTACCTGAAGCCTGTCCGCAATCCCGGCAATGCTGGTGGATGGTTCCTCTGTCAGCAGCCAGCCGGTAATGGACCTGACCCGTTCCCTGGAGGACATTATATATACGCCTGTGCCCTGCTCCTCCAGTTCCCTTTGGATGCGTCCATCGCTGTCATTTAAAAGTATCCCAAGTCCAGGCACCCTCACCACCGGTTCATGTGAAAATTCAGCCAGCCACCGGTCAATGACGTCCAGGTCACTGCGGATTGTCCGCGTGCTCACGGACAGCCGCCCGGCCAGTTCACTGCTTGTCATGGGCTGCCTGGACCGGATCAATAGTTCAATTATATGTATGCATCGTTCATAAAGCATATGTCCATCCCTCATCCCTGTGCCTGCCGTAACATTGTTCCACCACTTCCTCCCGGTCCGACAGACGCCGGGACGAAGAACATGCCAGGACAAATCCCCGCTGCTGTGACCAGCTTTTTATCACGGTCAAAAGCGCGGTGTCGGCTGACTTGTAACTGATCCAAATGAACCCCTCCGTTTTCAGGCACATCCCAAGACACGCCAGCAGCTCCCCGCTGTCCTCCACATAGGGAAGGACCATGAAAAGGCAGATAACGTCATAACGGCGCCCGGCCAGCAATCCCCCATCCTGGGTAAATGCAATATTCTTCCTGGCAAAATGTCTGCGGGCAAAGGAAATCCGTTCCGCGTCCGGGTCATATCCAGTAACATGCCGGAAGGAATCTGAGAGAATATAGCTCCCCCATCCATATCCGCAGCCATAATCCAGCACACAGTCCTGTACCTGGGCAGCAGCGGCATTATCATAGGATGCCAGCATGGCATGAAGGAATGGATCTTTGCGGATTAAATCCAGATACTGCATTGCCTTTTCCATTGTCCCCCTCACTTCCTTGCATAAGCAGACAAGCCAGCACTCCATCCTGGAAATGGAATGCATGGCCTGTCAGACAGATATTCACTTAATGAAAGATTGACATCACTTTTGCAATCAGGTAACCAATCGTATTGAAATCCATTGCTTCATACGCTCCTCCGGTAGCCATAAGGTGTCCTGTCATGGGGAAGGTGAGCGCAACCGCAAACTGCAGGATGAATCCGGTGACAAGGGCACTGAAGATGCAGTTTTTAAGCCCTCCCCTTGCATTGGCATATACACCTACCAGGGCGCCCTCAAAGAAGTTTATCTGGACCCCGGGCACCACCACGGGTGAGAATCCGGTAAAGGCCATCACCAGTGTGGCCAGGATAGAACCCAGAAGGCTGAATATGAATCCCAGCATGACCGCGGTTCCCGCATACGGAAATACCGTTGGATAGTCAAGCCCAAGCACCGCATTGGGAAGAAGGGATTCCGCCACGCCTGAGAAGGCAGGTATCAGTTCCGCCAGCATCATGCGCACGCCGTAAAGGATAACCGCAATGCCTCCGCCAAAGGTCAGTGACTGGATGATTACATAGAGGATCCATGGCATCCCTGCTGCCAGTTCCCTGACAACCCCAGGACCGGCTATGAATGTAAAAATAAAATTCATTGCCAGCACAGCCATACAGGTGGCGATAATGCTGTCCTTCAGCCAGTTAAGGGAATTGGGGAATTCTATTTCCTCCGTTGATTTCCCGCCCTTCTTAAAGAGCCTTCCCGCCTCCCCCGCTATGACCAGTGCAACGGCACTGGGGACAAAGTTGGCATGCTCCGTGGTTACCGGCTTTAAGTAGTGGGCTGAAATCGTAGTGGCAATCCAGTAGTAAACCCCGGAAATCAGTCCGCCCACAAGAATCAGCGTGACACCGGTAAAACCGAAGCCTGCCATGATGCTTGCCATGAAGCCTGCCCAGAACAGCTGCAGATGGACTGTCATGGCCAGATTCTTCCATGGGGTGAATTTGGCCAACAGGATATTAATGATAAAACCAGTGATGAATATCAGGGCCGCCTCTGTCCCAAACCTGGCCATGGACTCGGAATACACCACCCAGTACAGGGGCAGTACCCCATCGACCCCCAGCCCTCTCTGTACAAGGGTTGTCAGCAGGGTGATGGGCGTCCCGATGATGGTTGTACCGGCGCTCAGGATCAGATACCCCATCATGGTCTTAACCGTTCCCATAACAATGTCACTGACGCTTTTCCTTAAAAATATCAATCCGATACATGCGATGATACCCAGCATGACCGTGGGATTGCCAAGTACATTGGTAATAAAATCAATTGCAAAATCCATAGTATCCCCCTCTCCATCTTCCCCTACAGTTTCCAGGCAGCCGTGGGCGTCTGTGTGGCCCAGATTCCTCCATCCAGTCCTATGGTCTGTCCTGTGATATAACCTGCCTGCCCCGAACAGAAGAAGCTTACCAGATCAAATGCGTCATCCGGCTCCCCAAACCTGCGCAGCGGTATCTGGCAAAGTTTACTCTCTGCACGGTTCTTAATCACATCCTCTGCCATAGGCGTATTAAGCACGCCAGGCGCATAGCAGTTCACACGGATATGATAAGGCGCCAGCTCTGCGGCCCATACCCTGGTCAATACCATCATTCCGGCCTTGGCAGCTCCATAAGCCCCTGAACCGGTATTGGGGAAGGTTGCCAGTATGGAAGCCACATTGACGATATTCCCCCCATTCCCCTTCATATAAGGCACACAGGCCCTGGTGCAGTACATGGGCCCCAGCAGGTTCACGCTGACCATGAGCTGGATATGTGCATCCGTGGAATCCTCTATCATGCCTTTGTGAAGCACGCCCGCATTGTTAATCAGGATGTCAATTTTACCAAACCTCGTTCCTATGTCCTCTATGGCCCGGTTCACCTGGGCGCTGTCGCTGACATCCACGGTATATGTCAGGAAACGCCCTGCATCCGGTTTCACCTCATCCGCCACAGCGGCCAGGTTGTCTCCATTCAGATCCAGTAGACATACGCTGGCGCCTTCCCTGTAGAACCGGATAGCCAGCTGTTTGCCGGCTCCCTGTCCTGCTCCTGTGACAATCACTACCTTATTATCAAATTTCCCCATTTCTGAATCCTTTCTTATATAAAAACTCCCCGGCTTCCTGCTGGTCCCTACTTAATCCTGTTTGCTTCGCAGTACTCCCTCAGTTTGTCCTTGATTTCCTGCTTATTCACAAAGCTGGTAAGCTGTATGACAGGTTTGTCAATATCCTGCACCAGATAGGCCAGTTCCTTGCCTATGAGCACCAGGTCCGCGGTGCGGGCCGCGCCCTTCCCCGTCGTGATATCGCTGACCTCCAGTTTTGCCTGTATCCCTAAGTCCTTTAAGGCTTTCTCAGCATTCATTTTCAGAATCACGCTGCTGCCCATTCCACATCCGCATATTGTAACGATATGTAACATTAATCCTCCACCTCCACATTATTGAATATCCCGGCAACCGCTGCCTTACTGCCGCAGGCCGTTATCCTGCCCAGCATGCTGTCATCCTCAAAAATAGTAGCGATTGCCTGTATGATTTTGAGGTGAAGATCGTCATTGCTCCCTGCCAGTCCAATCAGCAGACGCACCGGATCATTGCTCTCATTGCCAAAGGTTACGGGCCGGGATAATGTCATGATACTGATGCCGCTTTTTATGACGCCGTTGGTACTCCTTGCATGGGGCATGGCCAGTCCCGGGGCAACCACGATATAGGGTCCAAGGGTCTTGACGGTCTGTATCATGGCGTCCACATACTCCCTGGTCACATAACCGTTATTTACAAGTATGGTCCCTGATTTTTCCACCGCATCCTGCCAGTCTGCTGCAGACACATTCAATTCTATATCATCCAAACTTACCAGTTTCTGCATTCCCATTCCTCCGCCATCTTACAGGCCGCCAATGATTTCCTCTCCTGCACTGGCGCCTATCCTTGTAGCCCCTGCTTCAATCATGGCCAGGGTATCGGCAGTGGTGCGGATTCCACCGGCCGCCTTCACGCCTGTATCCGGCTTTACGCGGCTGCGTATGAGCCTTACATCCTCCACGGATGTGGAACGGGGCAGCATGGCTGAGAATCCGGTGGATGTCTTCACAATATCCACCCCATGCTTTTCAGCCAGTTCACATGCCTTGACAATCTGCCCCTCTGTCAGCAGCGGGGTTTCAATTATAAGCTTCACGATTGCCCCTTTGCCATGGCTTGCCTTAACCACACCTTCCAATTCCTCATCCACGATATCATATCGTTCAGACTTCAGGGCGGAAACATTCATGACCAGGTCAATCTCCTGCGCCCCCTTATTAAGGGCGTCCTCCGTCTCATGGATTTTCACATCCGGCCAGTCAAATCCCAGCGGGAAACTGATGACGGTGCATACCTTTGTATCGGAGCCCTCCAGGACCTGGGCTGCCGTCTCAATCATATTGGGCAGTATGCAGACACTTGCAAAATGATTCTCCTTAGCCTTTTCGCAGAAGCCGGCAACATACTCATGGGTCATGCCTGGTTTCAATGTGGTCTGGTCAATATAACGTGCCAATTCATTTCTGTTCATTATTCCATCCTCCTTGTGGCTCAATCCAATCAATCCCAAATCAATCATTAAAGCTGTCTACAATTTTAAATGCCGAACTGGTGGCAATCCGCTCCGCTCCCGCCCGGATCATGGCTGCCGCATCTTCCCGGGTCCTCACGCCGCCGGAAGTCATTACCTTGATTGCGTCATGATAATGGTCCTTAATAAGCTTTACCTGGTCCGTGGTGGTGACGAAACCGAATCCGGTATTGGTCTTCAGATAAGGAATCCCCAGTTCAATGGCCATCTCAGCCGCCCTTAGCTGTTCATCCACGGTCAGAAGGCTGGCAAAATATATCATTTTCATGATCTTGCCTTCCATCATGTCCACAAATGGTTTCAGTTCCTCCTTCACGTATTCGTAGCGGCCTGATTTAAATGCGCTGACATCCATGGAGATATCCAGTTCGTCCGCCCCGTCCTTAAGTGCCTTCCTGGCCTGATAAAGCTTTGCTTCATGGGTCATCCCTCCCAGCGGATAGGAAATGACGCTGACCAGCTGCTTGCCTGCCTGGTGAAGGATTTCTGCGTTTCCCCTGATAAAAAACGGCTCTGTCAGCGTGGTGGCAAAGTCATAATCCAGGGTCTTCCTTACGAACTCCTCCACCTGCCCCAGGGTAGGCGCCGGCGTAGCCCCCAGAGAAGCATCAATCATCCGTTCCACATCGTTTCTTGTTACATCCATGCCCTTATTCCTCCTTTAAAATAGTGTTTCTTTCCGCCTTCATTCTAAGGTCATGGACAGTGGAAGTCAATTTGAAATACCCCCTCCTAGTTGTGGAACTTTTATAATTATTTAGCAAAATTCAGTGATTATTTTATTAGATTTTATCACTATTTTTACCAATAATCTACATTTATTTGGTTGAAACCGTAAAATGGATTGCACGCAAAAAGGCTGCCGTATCCTGACGATCACAGCAGCCTTCCATCCTTCAACTTTTAATTTGCATTTTTCAATCCTGTCCACAGGTCATGTCAGGAAGGTTCCTTCCATCCCTTATACGCAGTGTCCCTGCTTCTTCATCACATCAATCACCTGGTCCACGAACCGGCCGCAGGTATCCAGGTCCGGCGCTTCCACCATGACGCGCACCACGGGCTCGGTGCCGGATTGGCGCAGGAGTATGCGTCCATCAGTCCCCAGGCTTTCAGCCACTTTTGCCACCTCTGCCTGGACCGCCTCATCGTCCTGGGCCTGCTTTTTATCCTTGACCCGCACGTTCTTAAGTACCTGAGGATAGATATCAACCTCTGATGCCAGCTTCTCCAGGGTCTGCTTTTTCTCCAGCACCACTTCCATCACCTTTAAGGAGGTAAGGATACCGTCCCCTGTGGTTGCGTGCTTGCTGAAGATGATATGGCCCGACTGTTCGCCGCCCAGGCAGTTGCCGGTAGCAGCCATGTTCTCATACACGTACTTGTCGCCCACAGCCGTCTTTTCATAGGCAATGCCTTCTCTTTCAAATGCCTTGTAAAGCCCGAAATTGGACATGATGGTGGTGACCACGGTGTTGTTGAACAGGGTTCCCTGCTCCTTCATGTATTTGCCGCAGATGTACATGATGACATCGCCATCCACTACATTGCCCTTCCCGTCCACGGCAATGCAGCGGTCCGCATCGCCGTCATAGGCAAAGCCCAGGTCGCATCCCTGCTCCACCACGAACTTCTGCAGATACCTGATATGGGTGGAACCGCAGTCCGTATTGATGTTCAGGCCGTTGGGGTCGTTGTTCATCACATGGGTCTCCGCGCCCAGGGCATCAAACACATTCTTGGCAATGGCGGACGCGCTGCCGTTGGCACAGTCCAGGGCCACCTTCATGTTCTTAAAGGAACGGGTTGCAATGGAAATCAGATAACCGATGTAGCGGTTGCGTCCGGCCGCAAAGTCCACGGTGCGGCCTATGTTCTCTTTTCTTGCCAGGGGGATTTCGCCGATTTCCCCCTCCAGGTATTTTTCAATCTCCAGGATAACGGATTCTTCCAGCTTCTCGCCTCTTTCATTGATTACCTTGATACCGTTGTCATAGAATGGATTATGGCTTGCGGATATCATGATTCCGCAGTTAAACCCTTCCGTGCGTACCACATAGGATACGCTGGGGGTGGTGGTCACATGGAGCAGGTACACATCGGCGCCGGAAGCAGTAAGGCCTGCAACCAGGGAATACTCGAACATGTAGCTACTGCGCCTGGTATCCTTCCCAATCACCACACGGCACCTCTCGTCCGGCGCCTTCTGCCCATAGTACCATCCAAGGAAACGCCCCACTTTATAGGCGTGTTCCACAGTCAGATCCACATTGGCCTCTCCGCGGAAACCATCCGTACCAAAATATTTACCCATTGTCTCTTAATTCCTCCCTGTCTCTAATTACGCTGCAGAAGCTGTCACATCATACCATTTTCTTTGAGGACCTTCAGATACCGGCCCAGGGCGTCCTGCCATGCAGGCATCCTGTCAAACCCGTTCGCAGTCAGTTTATCCTTGCTCATCCTGCTGTTCAGCGGACGTTTTGCCTTTGCCGGGAAACAGGATGAGTCCACCGGCGTTACCTTTACCTCATCCATGCCTGCCTGGCGGAAAATCTCACATGCAAATTCATACCAGCTGCACAGGCCTTCATTGGTTGCATGATAACGGCCGTATTTATCCGTCTGGATCATATCAACCAGCAGGCGGGCCAGGTCATAGGTGTAGGTGGGGGAACCAATCTGGTCGTCAACAACGCTTACCGTCCCCTTTTCTTTTCCAAGGCGCAGCATGGTCTTAATGAAGTTCCCGCCGTTCACGCCAAATACCCAGGCAATCCTGACTATGAAGTATTTGCTTACATTCTGCTCCACGCTGATTTCACCCTCATACTTGGTCAGGCCGTAAACGTTGAGGGGTTCCCTGTGGTCGTCCGGTTCCCAGGGACGTCCGCCGCCGCCATTGAACACATAATCCGTGCTGATGTACATCATCTTGATGTCCAGCGCCTTACATACCTTGGCGATATTGCGTGTCCCTTCCGCATTGACCTTACGGCACAGCTCCAGGTTATCTTCAGCAGCATCTACTGCAGTATATGCTGCGCAGTGGATAACTGCGTCAGGTTTTGCACCGGTAATTACACGTTCGCAGGCTTCCTTGTCAGTGATATCCATCTCTTCCACGTCCACGCCAAATCCTTCTATGCCGCGGCCGGCAAGTTCATTCATCACATCATGGCCCAGCTGGCCTTTAACACCTGTTACAAGAACCTTCATAATTACATTCCCTCCATTCTTAATAATGGCCGGCAGGGAACGTAAGCGCCCCTGTTAATCCATCCGGGCATCCTCGTCCTCTGTCAGCCATTTCTGTAAATTTACTGGTTACAGGCGATTTCCATACATTTTATCGAAATAACTGCTGTACTCGCCGCTCAGGATATTCTTCCACCATTCCTGGTTATCCAGATACCACTGAATGGTCTGCTGGATTCCTGAATCGAAATTATAGTTTGGCTTCCAGCCCAGCTCTGTCTCTATCTTAGTCGGGTCAATGGCATAACGCATATCGTGGCCCGGACGGTCTGTCACAAATTTTATCAGGCTCTCCGGCTTGTCAAGGGCCCTTAAGATGGTCCTGACCACTTCCAGGTTGGTGCGCTCATTATGCCCGCCAATATTGTATACTTCCCCTTCACGTCCCTTGTGGATTACAAGGTCGATGGCCTCGCAGTGGTCCGCCACATGGAGCCAGTCACGCACGTTCTCCCCGGTGCCGTATACGGGCAGTTCCTCGTCTGCCAGGGCGCGGCTGATGATCAGCGGGATCAGCTTTTCCGGAAAATGATAGGGACCATAGTTATTGGAGCAGCGTGAAACAGTTACCGGCAGTCCGTAGGTCCTGTAATAGGAGAGCACGAACAGGTCGGCGCTGGCTTTGGAGGAAGAATACGGGCTTGATGTGTGAAGGGGCGTTTCCTCGGTAAAGAACAGGTCCGGCCTGTCCAGAGGAAGGTCTCCGTACACCTCATCCGTGGACACCTGATGGTAACGCTTAATGCCGTATGTGCGGCATGCGTCCAACAGGGTGGTGGTTCCCATCACATTGGTCCTGACAAAGCTTTCCGGGTCAGTGATGGAACGGTCCACATGGCTTTCTGCTGCAAAGTTAACAATCACATCCGGCTTTTCTGTCTCAAACAGGTCAAAAATAAACTTCCTGTCCGCGATATCGCCTTTGACAAACTTATAATTCGGCTTGTCCTCCACCGGCTTTAAGTTCTCCAGGTTGCCTGCGTAGGTCAGCAGGTCAAGGTTGATGATCTGGTAATCCGGGTATTTGTTCACCATATGGTGTACAAAGTTGCTTCCAATAAAACCGGCGCCGCCGGTAACAATGATTTTCATCTGATATTTCCTCCTCACTTGCTATGGCACTTACATCCATGGACCGGATGGAACCACCATCTGCCCATTCAAATATCCTGCGGATGGATTTTATCCACATATTTTCCATCCAGGACATCCTTTAAATATTTGCCATACTGGTTCTTTTTAAGCACCTCGTAGGTTTCCATTACCTGTTCCCTGGTAATCCAGCCCCTGAGATACCCGATTTCCTCCAGGCAGGCAATCTTGCGGTGCTGGTGGGTCTCCACGGTCTTGACAAAGTTGGTGGCCTCCACCAGGGATTCATGGGTTCCCGTATCCAGCCATGTAAAGCCCTGGCCCAGAAGAATCACATCCAGTTCCCCATTCTCCAGGTAAATACGGTTCAGGTCCGTTATCTCCAGTTCACCTCTTGCTGAAGGCTTCAGGTTCCTGGCATACTCCACCACCCGGTTGTCATAGAAATAAAGTCCGGTCACACAGTAATTGGACTTTGGCTTCTCCGGCTTTTCCTCAATTGAAACAGCCTTTCCATCCTGGTCAAACTCCACAATGCCAAACCGCTCCGGATCGTCCACATAGTAGCCAAATACAGTGGCGCCCGTCTCTTTGGAGGCCGCTGCCCTCAGGCGCTTGGCCAGCCCCTGTCCATGGAAAATGTTGTCGCCCAGCACCATGGCCACTGAATCCGTTCCAATAAACTCCTCACCAATGATGAATGCCTGGGCCAGGCCGTCCGGGCTTGGCTGTACGGCATAACCCAGATTAATCCCAAACTGGTGCCCGTCTCCCAAAAGCGCCTCAAACCTGGGCGTATCGTCCGGTGTGGATATGATCAGTATATCCCTGATACCTGCATTCATCAGCACGGACAGCGGGTAATATATCATCGGCTTATCATAAATTGGAAGCAGCTGCTTTGATGTCACCTTCGTCAACGGATACAGGCGTGTCCCGCTTCCTCCGGCAAGTATGATTCCTTTCATTCTTCCTCCTTCGCTATGGACACTTAGGGACCCTAGGGTGTGTCATACCAGGTCCCATACGTTCGGTGCATTTCATCCCTGTGCCCATACCTTGTACGCTCTCATTTTTCTTTGTCCAATATACCATACTATCTCCATTTTTTCAAATAAACTGACAAATATTTCGTTATTATTCAGGAAGACTTAATATAATGCCCTCCTCACCATTCCAGGCAGAAGGGCATTTGGAAGGTATGGCAACTCATTTCCAATGGATTATACACCAGTTTGCCCGGCTCTGCAATTTTATTTGCAGGCGCAGGGAATTAAAACGGGCAGGCGGCAGGAAGGCCAGGAATAAACGGAAGGCCGTCATGCCCAATAAGAGCACGCCGGCCTTCCCGCTTATCTGTCTCCCAATCCATCATGCATCCCGATTATCTATGGCCCTCATGAACCGCTGCGCGATTTCCAAGGGCCTGGTAATTGCCCCGCCCACGATTACGGCCCAGACCCCCATGTCCAGCATATGCACCGCCTCTTCAGGCGTATGCACCCGGCCCTCTCCAATGACAGGTATGGGAAGGTCCCCTGCCAGCCGTCCTGCCAGTTCAAAATCAGGCCCGTCCAGCTTAGGTGTATAATCCGTGTAGCCGCTCATGGTGGTGCTTACCAGGTCAACGCCGTTTTTCCAGGCATCCATTCCCTCTTCATAATTGGATATGTCGGCCATCAGGATCTGGTCCGGGTACTTTTCCCTGACCTGGCGGATATATTCCGCGGCCGTAAGGCCGTCCCCCCGCTTCCTGTCCGTGCAGTCCATTGCAATGATATCCGCGCCTGCTTCCACAAGGGCGTCCACCTCCTTCATGGTTGGGGTGATGTATCCCTCATAACCTTCATACACCTGCTTTATGAGTCCGATGACCGGAAGTCCTGTCTCCTTCTTGATTCCCGTCACATCCCTGACCGAGTTGGCCCGTATCATGGGACTTCCCGACTGTCCGGCGGCCCTGGCCATGTAAGGCATCAGGGAGCGCTCCGGGTCATAGAGGGGTTCTCCGGGCAATGCCTGGCAGGAAATGATAAGCTTTCCTTTTATCCGGTCAAATAATCCTGTCTTGTCCATTTTCGTCCTTTCCTTTCAGGCAGCAGGAGTCCTTCTGCTCCCAGGCCACCTTGACTACGCATTTTCTGATTGCCTGCGGCCGTGCCTTTAAACCTCCCGGCGCATGGGCCTCGCACGGCATGCAGATGATGAAACGGCCCGGTCCCATGGTGCAGGAGGCGTCCGCTTTGGCCCGCACTGCCTGGAAATCCGGACTGTACTCCCCTACAGGCGTCACCTGGTCCAGTGCCGTCCCTATGACCTCGCACCCATCCAGGTCTATCTGGATATCCATGTAAGCCCGGTGTATCTCGTAACTGTCTTCTGTAAGCTCATGGGTCACTGCGTCCATTATCTGCAGATATACCCTTTCCCCGTCTATTTCTGTTTTCCCCGTGGGAAGGGTATTCAGGTCCGTATCCATGAGAAAACGGATGGCTGTGTCCAGATTCGGGCAGATTCCCCTGTATCTTCCTATATTTTCCAGCAAATCATATATCATGTCAGCAGTACTTCTCCTTTGCCGCTTCTATCATGGCTGCCGCCTCCCCTGCAATGGCCCTGTCCCTGTCATCCAGGTCCGTCAGCGGTTTCCTTATGCCGCCGATGTCGATTCCCCTGCTGATGCGCAGTACTTCTTTTATCATGCCGTACATGTTTCCCCTGCCGGAACAAAGCTTATATATGATTTCATTTACATCATACTGGATTGCCTTTGCTTCCTTGTACCTACCCTCCATGGCCAGTGTGTAAATCCGTCCCGCCAGCTCCGGCATGGCCCCGTAGGTGCCGCCGATGCCGGCGTCCGCTCCCATGGCCAGGCCCGACACCAGCTGCTCATCCGGACCGTTAAATACAATGAAGTCATCCCGGGTCCCCATGGCCTCTGCCTTAAACATCTGGATGTCCTGGACCGGCATGGAGGAATTCTTGACCCCGGCCACCTGCGGGTTTAAAAGCATGGTCTTAAGCAGGCTCATGGTCAGGGCCGTGCCTGCCAGCTGAGGGATGTTATAGATGATGAAATCCGTATCCGGCGCAGCGGCTGATATGTCATTCCAGTATCCTGCCACTGAGTACTCTGGCAATTTGAAGTAAATGGGCGGTATGGCCGCAATGGCGTCTACTCCCAGCTTGGCTGCATGGGCCGCCAGTTCCTGGCTGTCCTTTGTATTATTGCAGGCCACATGGGCAATCACGGTCAGACGGCCGGCCCCTTCTTCCATCACCGCCTCCAGGGTCTTTTTCCTGTCCTCCACGGACTGGTAGATGCACTCCCCCGAGGAACCGCCCACATACACGCCCTTTACGCCCTGCTCCACAAAATACCGGGTCAGCCGTCTTGCCGCGTCCCTGCTGACCGCCCCATCCCCATCGTAACACGCGTAAAATGCCGGGATGACCCCTCTGTATTTATCAAGCTTCATCTTTGTTACCTCCCTGTGTTCCCATGATTTCAGATAATTTCACCTTTCTGTCCTCAAACCGCGACCTGGTGCAGGCATCGGCGGTGGCAATGGCATTCCTGGCAGCTTCCCCGGTCAGCAGGGGCTTAAACTCTTCATCCGGCTGCGCCCCATGCATGATCCCGTTGAAGTACTGCATTTCATCATACATGATGCTGTGCAGCCACATGGGAGGCTTTTTCCCCGGTTTTCCGTACATGATGGCCCCATCCATTTCCGTCCCGTGGTAAATCCTGGTGCGGTCATCGTCCTCCTCCTGGGTCTTGTGCATAAGGAAATGCTCCTCTTTGTCACCCTTTTTCAGCGTCCCGCCGCAGTTGAACATATCCAGGCGGATGGCGCCCTCTGTTCCCTGTATCAGCACATAGTGCTCGGGCCAGTGGAAAGCAGAGCCATACTCCAGGATGGCATACCGGTTGTCCGGGTATTCCATGGTAATGAACAGCATATCATCCTCGTCCCCGAACTTTTCCCCCTGGTGGGCCACGTTACCCCCTGCCATGGTCACTGACTGGGGACAGCCTCCCATCAGGAACTGGATGCAGTCCAGTTCATGGATATGATGGTACAGGTGGCCGCCTGACTTGGAGCGGATTTTCTTCCAGCTTACCGAGGGCTGGATATCCTCCCATCCATTTCTGGCGGAATGGCAGTACAGCACCCTGCCGATCACGCCGTCGTTTATCATTTTCTTTGCCGTGCGCACGCCGTGGAAAAAGTTCATCACATGGCCTGCCATAAAGGTAACATGGTGATTGACACATGCCTCCACCATTTCCACGCAGTCCTTAAAGGAAAGGGCAATGGGTTTTTCACAGAACACATGGACCCCATGCTCCGCTGCCTTGATGACCGGTTCCTTGTGAAGGTAATTGGGCGAGGCCACAATCACCGCATCCACATCCTCCCGGCTGTATAATGCGTCCAGATCCGTCTCCACCTCACAGCCCAGTTCCTCCGCCACACTCCCGGCATTTTCCGGGTCATATACAGCCACCACCCTGGCGCCTTCCTGTTCCTTCATGATGCGGGCCAGCTCCGCCCCGAAATATCCTGTTCCAACCACTGCATATCCAATTGTTTTCATGAATGTTCTCCTTTATTGTTCAATGATTTCACTCAGTCTTACTTTCCTGTCCTCATTCAGGGACAAGGTACAGGCGTCCGCGGTTGCAATGGAATTCCTGGCCGCCTCACCGGTGAGAAGGGGAAGGAACTCCTCTGTCACCTTGGCGCCGTGAAGCACTGCATTAAGGAACTCCATCTCCTCATCCATGATTCCCTGAAGCCACAGGAAGGGCTTTCTTCCCGGACGTCCGAACTGATTGCCGTTATCCGCCTGGGTCTCCCTGTATATCCTGGTCCTGTCCTCATCCTCTTCCTTTGTCCGGTGCACCAGGAAATGCTCCTCCCTGTCCCCGGTCTTAAGGGTCATGCCGCAGCTGCACATATCTATTTTAATGGCGCCCTTGGTTCCCTGGACCAGCAGGTAGTGTTCCTGCCACCGGAACGCGGAGCCATACTCCAAGAGCGCGTACCTGTTCCCCGGATACTCCATGGTGATGAACAGCATATCATCCTCATCCCCATAGGCGTCCCCCCTGTGGGCCGCATTGCCCCCAGCCATGGTCACGGTGTCCGGGCAGCCGCCCATCAGGAACTGCACACAGTCCAGTTCGTGGATGTGGTGGTACAGGTGCCCGCCTGATTTGGAGCGGGTCTTTTTCCAGGTCTCGGACGCCCCTGTGCCCTCCCAGGCATTGCGCGCCCCATGGCAGTACAGGATATCCCCGATTGCGCCCTGCCCAATCAGTTCTTTCGCCCTGCGCACTCCCCTGAAAAAGTTCATCACATGCCCTGCCATGAAAATCACATGGTTATCCTGGCAGGCCCTGACCATTTCCCTGCAGTCGCCGTAAGAAAGCGCAATGGGCTTTTCACAGAACACGTTCAGGCCATGTGCGGCAGCCGCAAGCACCGGTTCCTTATGGAGGTAATTAGGGGTTGCCACAATCACGGCCTGGATATCCTTCCTGGACACCAGGGCCTTTAGGCTCCCCTCTGCGTCACAGCCCAATTCCGCAGCCACCGCGGCCCCGTTTTCAGGGTCATGGACCGCCCGGATGACAGCCCCCGGCTTTGTATTCATGATGCGCGCCAGCTCCGCCCCGAAATAACCTGAGCCAACCACACCGTATCCAATCATTTCCATATATCCACCTCTTTCCTAGTTTAACAGATCCGGCCGCCCATCACGATTTAACCGCGCCGTCCGACATCCCGCCTGCAATCTTATTCTGTATCAGGCAGAAGAAAATAACGGACGGAAGCACCACCAGGGCCGATGCGGCCATCATATCGCCCCAGTCCAGGATCTCGGCGCCGTCTAAGGAGCGCAGGGCCACGGCCACGGTCATCTTGCTGGTATTGTTCATCAATATCAATGCGTACAGGAACTCATTCCATGTGTTGATAAAGGTATAAATGGCAGTTGCCACCACCCCGGGCGCCACCAGGGGAAGCACCACCTGGATAAAGGTCTGCATCTTGTTGGCTCCGTCAATCCTGGCAGCCTCCTCAATCTCCACCGGCACGGTCCTGAAAAACCCGGTGAGAAGCCACACAGCGTAAGGCACGGAGAATGACAGATATACGATGATCAGGCCAATCCTGGTATTAATCAGGCCCAGCTTTCCCATGACCACGGAATAGGGAATGGCCAGCAGGATGGGAGGGAAAATATAGGTGGTCACCAGCACCTTGGACATGGCGGAGCCAAGTTTCTTAAAGAACCGGACAATGCCGTACGCTGCCAGGGACGCCACGGTAATGGCAATCAGGGTGGTCACCAGGGAGATGATGACACTGTTCTTTATATTGACAAAGAATTTCAGGTCATTGATTACATGGGTATAGTAGTCAAGGGTCCATGTCCTTGGCCAGAAGGCCGTCGGACTGCCCGTCAGCTCCCCCTTGCCCTTTACGGACGAAATCAAGATCCACACCAGCGGGAAAATGGACACAAAGGTAAGAAGGATCAGATATATATGGCTGATAACAGAACCTGTCTTGATTTTTTTCATTTGCTGTCCTCCCTTTCCCACTTATTAATTACCGCAAAATAAATGCCGCATATGACCATCAGGAATATGAATAACAGGACCGTTACCGCTGAGGAACGCCCAATCAGCTTGGTGCTCCAGCCCATGTTGTAGGCGTACAGGGGAATGGTCTGGGTGGTTCCCGCCGGCCCGCCTCCTGTAATCAGGTAAATCAGGTCAAAGTTATTGAATATCCACACGGTCCTTAAGACCACCAGCAGTCCCACCACCATCTTGATATGGGGCACGGTCACATAGTAAAATGACTGCCACGGCCTTGCGCCGTCTATCTGCGCCGCCTCATACTGGTCCTTTGGCACTGTCTCCAGCGCCGAGAGGACATTTACCATGATCATGGGCGCGCCGAACCATATGTTAATCATCACCAGGGTGATGAAGGCCATGGTGCCGCTGGTAAGGAACTGGGGCGCCGTCTCACAGATGCCCAGCTTTATCAGCACATTGGGCAGGAACCCATATACCCCGTTGAGGATCCATTTCCATGAAAATGCAATGACAATGGAGGGAAAGGCCCAGGGAATGATTAACAGCGTCTTATAAACGCCTTTGCAGACCTTGATCCGCTTTAATGCCAGGGCCGCTGTAAATCCCACCGCAATCTGTCCGATGAGGGACAGCACCGTCCATTTCAGGGAGTTAAAGAACGCAAGCCAGAACCCGGTATCCTTAAGCACCTCCGCGTAATTCTTAAAGCCTATGAATTTAAACACGGGCTTAATCAGGTTCTTATTTGTAAAGCTGTACACAATGCTGGAACAGATGGGATATATGAACAATGCAATAACTATGATGATTGCGGGAAGCACGAACATCCACCTTGTATAATTTTTCTTCCCCAAGTTTTCCTCCTCCTTTTCAATGTAAAGCCCTTCCGGGACAGCTGCTTACTCAGCTGTTTCAAATAATGCATTCAGTTTGTCTTGCGCCGCCTTGGCAGCCGTCCGCACATCCGTGCCATTGGTAATGATATCCTGGAACATTTCCTCAATCACATGGTTATTCTGCATGATTCCCGCCTGTACGTTGGGTCCGTGTTCATATCCGAACGCGGTCCCGATGTCGGCGGCCGCTGTCAGCACTTCTTCTGCGTGGGCAAACTGTTTGATGGTCTCATCATCCTTATAGGCATCCGTATCCGCAATCCCCTTGATGGCAGGAAGCATCCCCACCGGTGTTGCGTGAAGGAATTCCACATAGGTATCCTCTTCGTACAGTGTCTTCATGAACGCCTTGCATATCTCAGGATGTTTGGACGCCTTCCATACCACCATCGGGGTATTGGTGGTCATGATACCCTCTGTCCCATCATCTGCATGAATCTTGGGAACCGGATAGCAGTCCACGTACTGGAGCAGGTCCGGTGAATTGGCTGCAACGCCTGAAATCTGGAACCCTGAGTTAAAGTCAAAAGCTGTTTTGCCCTGGTAGTAAAGGGTGGCCTGGTCCAGCACGTCAAAGTTAATGGAATCCTTTGGCGAGCAGTCATTGTACACCTTGACCCAGTAGTTGATGCCGTCAATGGCAAGGTCGCTGGTCAGGTCAGCCTTCAGGTCATCGGTCAGCAGGCTGCCGCCGCCGCTCCTCACATAGAAGTCCAGGAAAAATGTTGCCTGGAAATCATTGGTCCCGCAGGGGAAGGACAGACCGTACACCCCGTCCTTGGTAAGGGTCTTGGCGGCCTCATAAAGCTCATCCCAGGTCTCAGGCACCTCAAGGCCGTTCTGTTCCAGAAGGTCCTTCCTGATCCACATTACATGGGCATGTCTGTAAAGGGGGACGGAATAATTATTGCCGTCCATGGTGCCCTCTGCAATGGCTGTCTCCGCAAACTTATCCCTGCCGATATCATCAATCAGGTCATTGATTGGGGCCAGGGCGTCCACGTTGATCATCTCAGCCACCTGGGCCGGCAGGGCCGTGCTCATGTCCGGTACATTTCCCGATGCAAGGCCCGTGGTCCATTTTGTATAAAAGTCATTCCAGGAAAATGTCTCAATGTTGATCTTCACATCCGGATTCTCGGCCATGAACTTGTCGGCCGCCTTCTGGATGGTCTCCAGGCGCGGGCCCTGTGTAAACGAATGCCAGAAGGTAATCTCCCCGGAAAGTTCCCCGTCAGCCACCGTATCCTGTGCAGACGCCTGTCCCGCCGCTTCCTTTCCCGTGGTCTCCTTGGAACCAGGAGCCTCTGTCCCGGAACCCCCGCATCCGGCCAATGCCGCCGCTGACAGCGCTGCTGCAAGAATAAGGCTTACGTAACGTTTTTTCATATCTCTTCTCCTTTTTTTGTATTCGTCAACTTGCTGTTTCTAATGGTATTATATTCATTTTATTTATGCATTTCAACATGCTAGGCAACTTATCATAGCACAAAACGACCACTTATTTATTTTTTTGTCTTGTTTTGGATTCGGATAGGGAATGGCAGATGACAATAAAATAAAGGCCCTGGCTTTGTACGTCAGGACCTCGGTCATATCGTATATAGTTCATTCATTCCTGGGACATCTTCCTGTACTGATTAGGCGTCATCCCAAATGCCTGCCGGAACACCCGGGTAAAGTGATTGGCGTCCTCAAATCCCACGTCGTGGGCAATGCAGTTCACCGGGTCGTTGGAGACAAGGAGAAGCCGGGCCGCCGTTGTCAGACGGACCTGGCGGATGAATTCAGTAACGGTTTTCCCGGTGGCTTCCTTGAACAGGCGGCGGAACGTGGTCTGGGCCACTTCAGCCATGCCGCTGAGTTTGGCGGAGGTGTATTCCTCCGTGGGATTCAGCATGATATAATCAATCACGGTCTGGATTCTTGGGTCGGTCTGGATTGTGGACTTTTTCACACGCTTGCGGATCTGCTCCAGATTATATTCCAGGCCGTTGATTTCCGCCTTCACATCATCCGGCTCGTCCGAATTAAGGATGTCGATGAGACTTGCAATCAGGCTGTCCAGGGCGCCGCGCACATGGAATACCTTGGACTTCTTATCCGTGCGCACCCATTTAAAGATACCGCTGAAATATTGTCCGATTTCCTCCCCCACATCCATTACCAGGGGGAAATTATAGTATTCCCTGAGGAAGTTGGCCCCCTCATAAAATACGGAGGTGGTAAAGCGGATGCTGTAAAAGGAAAACGTATCCTCCAGGGCCCGGCAGGAAAGCCGGCATCCCTCGGGTATGTAAGAAACCTGGCCCTTTTTCACGATTACGCTCTCATCATCCACCATAAACTCGGCGCTGCCGTCAATTACATAGCGCAGCATGTTATAGGGTATGGCACTTTCCGGATAAATCCAGGTCCTTCCAAAGGAATATTTGTCAATGTAAAGAAAGTTAAAACGGATTGTATTCATAAATGATGACAGAGACTGCATACCCTTCCCCCTCTCCAATCAATGGTCCCAAGTCCTTTTCCCCAGCCGGTGCCTTCCTAAAATGATTTTAACACAAAGGAGCATGGATGAACATCCTGACTCAGGGGAAATATCCAAAAAAAGGACACAGCAGCTGTTTTCCCTGCTGTGTCCTCTCCTGGCCGGATAACACCTAGTACTCCATCCGGCCAGTAACTACAGTGACCGGATGGATCCTTAGGCTTTTAATTCCAGGAAAACCCGGACCAGTCATAACTTTCCATTGCCGGACAGACCGTACAGTTCAGATCTTTGTTATAGGCAATATTGGAAACCATATAGAACAGGTTAATCCTGGGTACATCCTCCGCCTCAATCTTCAGCGCCTCGGTAATCAGTTCCAGGCGCTTTGCACCGTCATCCGTGTCGGCCTGTTCCTCCACTATCCTGTCGTACTCAGGATTGGAATAAAAGGTCATGTTGGAATCCGGGATATTGTCCGTTGACAGGGTTCCCAGAAGGAAGGTGGAATCCAGGGTCATGCTTACATTGCCCACGGTGTAGCATCCCAGCTTGCCTGCCTTGATATCGGACAGCAGGGCCGCGCGCTCCATGACCTGTATCTCAGCGTCCACGCCGATTTCCTTCCACTGGCTCTGCACAATGCTTGCAATCTTCTTGGTGTAATCTTCCCTTACATAGATGGTGGTCTTAAATCCGTCCGGATATCCGGCCTCTGCCAAAAGCGCCCTGGCGCCTTCCACGTCATACTTGGGCGTGTCAATGGCGTCCGCTCCCGGATTGGGGGCTGTCTGGTCTGTGAGGATGATTTCCGCGGGCATCCCGGCCCCGTCCATTGCACCGGCTATGATATCGTCGCGTTTCACAGCCATTGCCAGGGCTTTCCTTACCTTCACATCGTCAAACGGTTCCACGTTCACATTAAACGCAAGGTTCCAGATGGCTGTCCCATTGGTCTCCTGGTAGCCCAGCTTGTCATTGGATTGCACCGCCATCACATCCAGGCCGCCGATGTTGTAAACCAGGTCCACGTCACCGCTCTCCAGGGCAACCATGGCAGTGGTGGCTTCCTTCAGGACACGCAGCTCAATGTGCTTGATGGCCGGCGCGCCCCTGTAGTAATCCTCGTTGGATTCAAGAATGATCTTGCTGCCCTTCTGCCACTCCACCAGCTTATACGGGCCGGTCCCGCATGGCTTTGCCGCATAGTTCTCATCCCCCACGGATTCCACGTACGCCTTGGATACAATGGCGCTGTTGGTCTGGGTCAGGTACTGGAGGGCTGCCAGCTCCTTATACTTAAGGTTTACCTTTACCGTGCTCCCGTCCACTGCTTCGGCACTGTCCATGAAGGATGTGTATAGCTCGGACTGCGGCTTGTCAATGGCCCGGTTCAGGGAAAATGCCACGTCCTCTGCCGTCAGGCCGGACCCGTCCTGGAACTTCACGCCCTCCTGCAGATGGAAGGTAATGGACATACCGTCATCCGACACTTCCCAGGTCTCGGCCAGCCCGGGCACCACATTGCCATCCGGATCCCTGCGCACCAGCGGGTCATGCAGGTTTAAGATGATCATGCCGCCAATGGAATCAGCTGCCAGCTGGGGGTCCAGGGTTGTGGGTTCATTGGTCAGGGCAATGGTCAGGGAATCCTTTGCTTCACCTGCGCCGCCTCCCTGCGCGCTCCCGGAAGCCGCAGGCGCATCCCCTGACTTCTGTCCGCCGCCGCAGCCGGTAAGGGCCAGGGCCAGCACTGCCGCTGCAACCAAACAGTTCAACATTCTCTTTTTCATAGCTTCTCCTCCTTATTGTATCATATAAGATTACAGGCAGCATAATGGCCTGGGCTTACCTCCCTGAGCGGTATCTGACCGCCCCGGCACGCGTCCGCCGCATGGGGGCACCTGGCCGCGAAGCGGCACCCCGGCTCCGGGTCAATGGGACTTGTCACTTCTCCCCGTATCACTGCTTTCTTCTTTCCCCTGAGGGAAATGTCCGGAACCTGGATGGCGTCTAAAAGCGCCTTTGTGTACGGGTGCAGCGGATTATCAAACAGCTCCTTGGAACCGCACCGCTCCACACACTGTCCCAGGTACATGACAGCTATCTCATCGGATATGTGGCGCACCACGGACAGGTCATGGGTGATGAACATGTAGGTCAGCCCCATATCATCCTGAAGGTCCATGAGCAGGTTCAGTATCTGCGCCTGGATGGATACGTCCAGGGCGGATACCGGCTCATCGCAGACAATGAATTTGGGATTCACGGAAAGGGCCCTGGCAACGCCGATCCTCTGGCGCCTTCCGCCGTCCAGTTCATGGGGATACGCATTCTCCAGACGGGCCGCCAGCCCCACGGTCTCCATCAGTTCCTTGACCCGTTCCTTTAGCTGGTTCCTGTTCTTCATGACCTTGTTGACCACCAGGGGCTCCGCAATCAGCTCGCTTACGGTCATGCGCGGATTCAGGCTGGAGTACGGGTCCTGGAAAATGATCTGCATTTCCCTGCGCAGCTGCCTGAGCTGATGTGGATTGTATGTAAGAATGTCCTTGCCGTTATATAGGATTTTCCCTTCCGTGGCAGGCGTCAGCCTGAGGATGGTCCTGCCCAGCGTGGATTTGCCGCACCCGGATTCCCCTACCACTCCCAGGGTCTTCCTTGGCTGGATGGTCAGGTTCACATCATCTACCGCATGGAGCAGGCCGGAACCCGTGTCAAAATACTTTTTCAGATGGACGGTTTCTATCAGCGGCAATTCCTGATTCATCTGGTTCATACGCGTCCGACCTCCTCTCCTGCAGATTCCGCAATACCCGCGCCTTCTGCTTTGCTGCCCGGTTCCCCGTCTCCCACATACAGATGGCAGGCGATCTCATGGGTGCCGTGCCTGTAAACCTGCGGCAGGCTCTGCCTGCATACTTCCATGCAGTGGGGGCACCTGGTATGGAACTTACATCCCCTGGGCAGGTTGGTGGGGTCCGGCATCAGGCCCGCAATCGGGTTCAGACGTTTGGCGTCCCCGGTCGTGCTGGGTATGGAACCGAACAGTCCCTGGGTGTACGGATGATGTTCCTTGCCGGTAAATATATCTTCTATGGAGCCGTGCTCCACAATCTCCCCTGCGTACATGATGGCCACGCGGTCACAGGTCTGGGCAACCACGCCCAGGTCATGGGTAATCAGCAGCATGGAGGTGCCGAACCGTTCCTTTAACTCTTCCATCATCCCCAGGACCTGGGCCTGGATTGTCACATCCAGCGCAGTGGTGGGTTCGTCCGCAATGAGAAGCCTGGGATTGCAGGCCAATGCCATGGCAATGACCACCCTCTGCTTCATGCCGCCGGAAAATTCATGGGGATAACATGTCTTCCTGGCAGCGGGAATGCCCACCAGTTCCAGCATTTCCTCTACCTTTTTCCCCATCTCCGCCCTGCAAAGCCCATTGTGGTTATGGAACTGAAGCACCTCCTGTATCTGGTCCTCCACCGTAAGCACCGGGTTCAGGCTGGTCATGGGGTCCTGGAATATCATGGCTATCTTCTCTCCCCGCACACCCAGCATTTCACTTTCCTTCAGATTCAGCAGGTTTTCACCCTCAAACAGGATCTGCCCCTGCCCCACCTTCCCAATCCGGTCCGGCAGGAGGCGCATGACGGCCAGCGCGGTGGTGGTCTTTCCTGCGCCTGTCTCGCCAACCAGCCCAAGGGTCTCCTTTGTGTTCACATTCAGGCTGATGCGGTTTACTGCATGGACCGTTTCTTCGTCTGTCTGGTATACTATTTCCAAATCTTTGATTTCCAATAATGCATCCGTCATGGCTGTCCTCCCTTAATTCTTAAGCTTCGGATCCAGGGCATCCCTTAATCCGTCGCCTAAAAGATTGAGCGCCAGGGAGGTCAGGATGATTGCCAGCCCCGGGAACAAGGTAATATACGGGGAATACCGCATGAAATCCCTTCCCTCGGCCAGCATGGAGCCCCACTCAGGAAGAGGAGGCTGCACGCCCATTCCGATAAAACTCATACCGGCAGCTGTCAGTATCATCCTGCCCACGCCCATGGTAGCCTGGATGATGATGGGCCCCATTGCATTGGGCAGGATATGCTTTACAATGATGTAGGAATCCCTGGCCCCGCTGGCTATGGCAGATTCTATGTAATCCTGGTCAATGACGGTCAGGATGGACGAGCGGATGACCCTTGTAAACGGCGGGATCCTGGCAATGGTCACTGCAATCAGCAGGTTGGTCATGCTTGGCCCCAGGGAAGCCACGATGGCCATGGCTAAAAGCTCGCCGGGGATTGCCAGGAATGTATCCAGCACGCGCATGATGGCATTGTCAATGCGGCCACCGTAATATCCGGCAATGGAACCCAGTATCCCGCTGATGCACACGCTGCCCACCGTGGCAGCCAGGCCGATGATGATGGAAATCCTGGCCCCATGCACCACCCTCGCGAAGATATCCCGCCCATAGGCATCCGTGCCAAACCAGTGGTCCGGGCTGGGCGCCTTCAGCCGGTTGGCCACATCCTGGGCAATGACCTGGGTGTCATAATCGCAAATGACATCCGCGAACACGGCCAGCAGTACCATGACTGAAAATATGCCAAGCCCCAGCATGGCCGCCTTATTCTTTTTAAACCTTCTCCAGATTTCCCTGGCCGGGCTGTTTCGCTTAACAGCCGCGTTCTTATCTCTTTCACTCATATCTTCGGCCCTCACTTACTGTATCTTGAACGGATACGCGGATCAATGAACGCGTACAGCAGATCCACGATCAGCATAATGATACAAAACAGGGCGGCCAGCATCAGTACGGCAGCCATAACCTGAGGCGTATCCTTGCTCCGGATGGCATCAATGGCAAGGGTTCCCACCCCCGGCATGGCGAATACGGATTCCGTGATCACGGAACCGCCAAGCAATGCCCCAAAATGCATGCCCGCCACCGTGATGACCGGCAGAAGCGCGTTCTTTAAGGCGTGCTTCCATATAACCACCATACTGGACGCGCCCTTTGCCCTTGCGGTGCGGATATAGTCCTGCCTTATGACCTCCAGCATGGTGGAGCGGGTCAGGCGGAGGATTTCCGCCGCCCCCGGCAGGGCCAGGGTCACAATGGGAAGGATGAAGCTCTTCATCGTATCCGCCCCATTGGAGGGCAGCCATCCCAGCTTCAGCGCGAACAGAAGGATGGACAGAAGACCCAGCCAGAAGGCGGGTATGGATGAGAAGAACATGGCCGTGACCGAGTTAATCACATCCAGCGCCGAATACTGCTTAACCGCGGACAGGATACCAAGGGGAACCCCGATTGCAACCGACAGCAGCATGGCGCCGGCGGCCAGCTTCATGGTGGTGGGGAATCTGGAGAATATCTCAGTAAACACAGGGGTCCTTGTCCGGTAGGACAGGCCGAAATTGCCGTGGACCGCATTCCACACATAATCCACATAGCGCAGCCAGAACGGCTTGTCCAGTCCCAGTTCCCGGGTCAGCTCCTGTCTTGCGGACAGGGGGGCGTTGTCTCCCAGGACAAGGGAAGCCACATCCCCCGGAATCATATTCATGATAGTAAAGATAATAAAGCTTACCCCCAACAAAATGGGTATCAGCAGCAATAAACGTTTTATAACATACTTTCCCATACAGGCTTCCTCTTTTTCACTGGCTGCAGCGGCCCTTAAGGCATGGCTGTCACATGTCTTAAACCCTGCTTATTTTTGTGATGCAGCTTTTGTTTTGCCGGAAAATGTCCTTTACCTCGTCCCAGTGCCCTGCCAGGTCAGGACCTGCCTCCAGCTTTTTCTCCACGATTTCTGCCAGGCGCAGTCCCAGCGCCTTTACATTGTAAGCGTGCAGGACGGTCCGGTCATCCAGTATTTTCATGGAATAGCTGGTATATGGCGGAACATGAAGGATGTCCCTGGCATTGGCAGTAAAGGTTTCCCCCAGCACGGATACCTCCACCCTGCCTTCCTTTACCACGTATAAATCCCAGTCAGGATGGGGCGCGTCCCACTCCACGCAGACGCCCTTATCCATGGCGAATTCCCATATTTCCTTTGCCCCGCCTGTCTCGTGGCGCCCCACCTTCTGGCTGCACACAATGCCGTCAAATGCAAAACAGGCAATGCCCTTTCCCTTTGGGCGGATCTGGGGCATCCCTTCCTTTTGAACCACCTCTGGCTCAGGTTCGCCAAGGCGCTTGGTATGGTGCTTCAGGCGGTACCCTGCCATGAATGCATCATCCTTAAGTTTTTCAGGATAACTCCTGTCAATGAGCTGTTTTTCCAGGATTCCCCCGTACATGTCCATGCCCAGGAACAGTTCGCGCCATATGGTCCCCTCCTCCAGGAAGCGGAAACCATGGGACATATACGGCTCGATATGGATTAAATCCCCTGCCTCAGCCACGGACCGTTTTCCGTTGATGGTAACCTCCACGCTGCCCCTGTCAATGGAAAATGTCTCATATCCCTTCGAGTGCTCATGGTAGGGCACAAAGGCATTTTCCTGATAATACACATCGCTCATCTCATTGTTCAGTGTCTCCCCCACAGGAGCAATGAACAGATAGTCCTTACAGTCCTTTTCTTCCAGTTCATGGATATAATCATCCGGTGTTATATGTATTTTATAATCGAACATACCCTTCCCATCCTTTACACAGTTATTTTGCGGATTCCGGTAACCCAGCAGTTGTTTTCGCGCAGTATCTTCTCCACATAACCCCAGTCCTTCAGGTTTTCCGGCGTACGTATCTTCTCTGCCTTCAGCCGTTCCATCACATGCATCAGACAGGACTGCACATTGTAGGCGTAAATGACCGTGCCCTCTTCCAATACGGTCAGCGTGTGCTTGTAATAAGGCGGAATATTAATCACATCCCGTTTCCTGGCCGTGAAATCATGGCCGTCCGCCTTTACATGGACCGCGCCTTCCATGACCAGGTACACATCATTGCCCGCATATGGATAGTTCCATTCAATCTGGAGGCCTTTCTCAGGAAGCAGTTCCCAGATTTCCTTCACCCCGTCCGTTTCCCAGCGGCCTACCTTCAGGTTCAGCTTCATGCCGTCTATCTCAAAGCCCGCAATGGCCCATCCCTTTGGGCGCACAGCCGGAATATCATACTTTCCGGCCGGTTCCGGCACCGGGTCCTCACGGTACAGGGTTCCAAGAAGGGTGTATCTCCTGGCCTTAAACTCCTCGTCCTCCCAATACTCCGGGCTGTAGGTGCGGATCACGTGCTTGTCCTCCACACAGTTATACATGTCCATGTCCTGGAACATTTCCCTCCAGATGGTGTTCTCCTCCAGGTAACGGTAGCCGTGGTTCACATAAGGCCGGATATGTACGATATCCCCTCTCTCGATGATGCATTTCTTCTTATTGATGCATACCTCGGCAGACCCCCCGTCAATCAGGAATGTCTCATATCCGTTCTCATGGTCGTGATACGGCACGAATGCGTCTTTGATGTACACCGTATCCCCCAGTTCGTTTATCATGCGCCTGCCCTGTGGGCGGATCAGCAGGTCGCCGTGGTTGTCGCTGTCCGGGATGGAATACAGTACATCTTCCTTGGGGTCAATGTGCATCACGCTGCGCAGGTTCTCAACACTCATTGTTGTTGCTCCTCCTCCATATGATTATTTTACCGCTTTAACTTACTAAAATAATAGGATTTAAAAAAAGGAAGGCTGCCTTGCCTCTCTGCAACTCTTCCTAAAATCCACTTTTCAGTTTATGAAATGTAGTATATACTATTTTTATGATTCTGTCTAATATATGTTTACTCATGTTTTCCATAATCTACAGGTTATGGATTCTAAAAGGAGGGTATTAACATGGAACTGCTGCAGCTCCGCTACTTCTGCGTGGTAGCGAAACACCAGAATATGACAAAGGCGGCTGCCGAACTGATGATTTCCCAGCCCGCCCTCAGCAAGACGATTGCCTCCCTGGAAAAGGAACTTGGCACGCCCCTGTTCGTAAGGCGCAACCGTTCCATTTTCCTGAACCGGGCAGGAGAGATACTGTATCAGAAAATAGACCAGAGCATCAATCTGATTGACGACACGGTCTCAGAAATCAGGGAACTGTCCAATGAACCCTTTGGCAATGTCAGGCTCCTGGTCCTGTCCGCTTCCTCTTATATGCCGGGCTTTTACATTGCCTTCCACCAGCGCTATCCCTTCATCAAGCTCCAGCTGAGCAATTACATACGCTATGAGCACATGTTCATGTATGACTGTGATTTCTGTATCACGGCGGATGCCGGTTTCACCCCGCTGGCCGGAAACTGTGTGGTCCCCATCCTGACGGAACGGTTTGTCCTGGCAGTCCAGAAGCAGCATCCACTGGCGGGCCGCGGGTCCATCCACCTAAAGGAAGCCGCCCCCTATCCCTTTGTGGCCTCCAACCGCAGGGAGGACCTGGAATTCTATTGCCTGAAGGCAGGATTCCGCCCAAATATCATTGCGGAATGCGACAATGGGACCACCTATGAGGCCTTCCTGAGGGGCGGCGTGGGGATATCCGTGGTACCGGAGATAACCCTGGGGTCCGTACTTCCCGAGGATATTGTATGCATCCCACTCACCTATCCTGTCATAGAGCGCACCATCAGCCTCACCTATGACTCCAGGCGCCGCATGTCCAATGCAGGGCAGCTGTTTTTACAGTTCTGTATGGAGTATTTTCAGGCCGGGTCATGAGGGTTTGGGAAAACCAGGTCCAGCCATTGCACGCACTGTTCAAACCAGCCTGCCACATGGGCGTCCGCGTACCGGTGTTTTTCCGGCTCCTCCACCTCCATGGTGGCCAGGGACAGCCCGTGTTCCCCGTAGGGATAGATATGCATCTCAAAGGGGACGCCCTTTGCAGCCAGGCTTTCGGCAAAGCACAGGGAATTCTGGACCGCGACCGTGGAATCCCCGGCGGTGTGCCATATGAAAGCGGGCGGTGTCTGCGCATCTACGTGCGCTTCCAGACCATAATATCCCGGCCCCGCCAAATTCCCTTCTGCTGCTGCAGGATCCGGCCCCGCAAGCATTTCCATACTCTCCCTGTGGGCGTATTTCCCTGCCGTGATGACCGGGTATCCCAGAATCAGCCCATCCGGGCGGATTACAGAACGGTCTTCCCCGGCAAAAAGGCATTCATCGTTCCAGTGCACACCAAGGCTGGCAGCCACATGGCCTCCTGCGGAAAAACCACAGAGGATAACGGGGCGGCCGGGGCTGGCAGCGCGCACCCTGCGCACGGCCCCGGCCGCCTGGCAAAGAGGCGCCGTTCCAAGGGTCTCGCCGTGGACCGATACCGTGTAGTACAGGATCCATGGTTTCCACCCCTGTGCGGCAAATGCCTTTGCCACGGGAAGGGCCTCCCTTGGGGAGTGCCACCGGTACGCTCCCCCCGGGCAGATAATCACATTTCCCTTGATGCATTCCGAACCATATTCCGGACCAGTATCGCTGCCATCCAGAGTTACCTCTGCCAGACGGGCCGGGGGCTTCAATCCTGCCTCTGTTATGTCAATTGTCTGCCTCATCCCATCCACCTCTATCCTTCATTTACATGAAAGCCAAAGAATTCATTCACATTGTTGAAGCACACATCCTCAATCACCTGTTTTAAGGCTGCCTCGCCGGAGAAATATTCCCCTCTGTCCACCAGCTCCCCAAGATAATTGCACAGTACCCGTCTGTAAAGTTCATGGCGTGGATAGGATATGAAGCTTCTGCTGTCCGTCAGCATGCCCACGGACAGGCTGACCGGATACAGGTTGGCGCACGCCTCAAACTGGCGCTTGATGCCAAATGCCTGGTCATTGAACCACCAAGGCGCGCCTAACTGCACCTTTCCCTTCACGGTGCCGTCGCAGAAGCCGGCTGCAAGCACGGCCCATGTCTCAATCTTCATGCCGTCAAGGGGGTACAGGATGGTCTTAGGCAGTTCCCCGGCTATGGTCAGCCGGTTCAGCAATTCACCCACGCTGGTCACGGAGCACTGGTCGTCCGTACAGTCAAACCCGGTGGAATGTCCTGTCCGTCTGACCCCGTCCCTGTTCGCATCCAGATAGGTACCGATATGGAGCTGCATCACATAGTTGTTCCGGCTGTACCTGCGCCCCATCTCATAGAGGAACGCGCTCTGGTACTGGTCCACCTCATGGGCCGATACAGGTTCATTCTTCCTTGCCTTTTCAAATATCCCGGCAATCTCCCCATCCGTATAATCAGCCCATGTAAAATGCGGTACCCCATCGTCGCTGACCGTTGTTCCGGTTGTTTCCCGGAAGAACTTAAGCCTTGCTTCCAGGGCATCCAGCATGGTTTCGAAGGAATCAATCCCTATACCGGACACCTTCTGGAGCTGGTCCAGATAATCAGAAAATCCATCCTGTTCAATGAACATGGCCTTGTCCGGACGGAAGGCAGTGATGACCCTTGTAAACATTTTCTCCTTCTGAAGGGCAATGTGGCAGTGCAGGTCATCCACCGGGTCCTCGGTGGTGCTCACCAGCCTGACATTGGAGTGCTCCATGCACCAGCGCCTGGTCATGTGGCGCTTCACAATCAATTCCTTTGTCCTCTGGTAGATTTCCTCTGCATTGTCCGCTGTCAGGGGCTCATCGATGTCAAAATACCGCTTCAGCTCCAGGGCGCACCAGATATACACGGGATTTCCGATCATCATTGGGAATACGGAGGCAAAGGCAAGGTATTTGTCATGGTAATCTGCCTCTCCGGTGATGTATTTCTCATCAATCCCAAAGGTACGCATGGCGCGCCATTTGTAATGGTCCCCCCGCAGCCACATTTCCCCCAGATCCTCAAATTCTTTGTCTTCGCATATCTCAGAGGTCATGAGATGGCAGTGATAATCTATGATTGGCAGGTTCTCTGCATATTCGTGATACAGCCTGCTCCCTGTTTTGCTCGTGAGGAACAGCTCCTCGTCAAATCTTGTATTCATTTTCATATCCTCCGGTTAAAATCCAATCAGGGCGCCGCCGTCCACAGGGATGCAGCTTCCGCTTATGTAGCGGGCGGCATCGCTGCAAAGGAATGCCGCGCACATGCCCACGTCCATGGGGTCGCCCACGGTCTTGGCAGGAATCCTCCCCATGATCTTGGCCAGACGGGGCGGATCGTTATCCACGGCCTGATGGAACATGGGAGTGTCAATCCAGCCGGGCGCAATGGCGTTCACTGTCACGCCGAACTCGGCAAGCTCGGCTGTCAGGGTGTGGATCATGCCCAGGAAACCAGCCTTGGAAGTAGAATATCCCGCCACCTGGGGCTGTCCGATGTAGCTGGTCATGCTGGCCTGGTAGATGATCCTTCCTCTTTTCTGTCCCTTCATGTAAGGAACCACTGCCTTTGTCATGGCAAATGAGCCTACCAGATGGACCTCCAGGACCCGTTTATAATCCTCCACCGTCATGTCCCAGATGAATTTCTTGCAATGGTTTCCTGCATTGTTGACCAGGATGTCCACACGCCCCTGCTCTTGCACAATCCGGTCCACCAGTTCCTGGGCACGGCTTGTATCCGTGATGTCAAACTGATAGAATACCGTTCTATCCCCAAATCCTTCCAGCGCCTCTGCCGCCTGTTCCGGTGATTCAAAGCTCACAACGCACACCTTGGCCCCGGCGCTTACAAGGCACCTGGTAATGGCAAGTCCCAGGCCCGTGGAACCGCCTGTGACCACGGCCACCTGCCCGGAAAGGTCGTACCAGTCTGTTATTTTAAAATCCTTCATTTCATTTTCAGTAAATGCAGCCATTTTCTCTCTCCTGTCTCATAAGGCATGTCTGCCAACGGTTCCCTGTCCAGACATGCCTGTTTATATACTTATATAAATCCTTCACATATCCGCTTATGCGTCCATACCTATACAGACCCTTCACATGCCCGTTTATACGCAACCTCTTTTTCCTGATACTTGTAAGGGATATAAAATTCCTTATGTCCCAGGACCTCGCTCTTCGTGGGTGTGCCTCCGGCTGTTCCAGCCACATATGCAGCCAGGTCAAGGGCCATCTCCTTCTGGCTCATCCCTCCATACAGGATAGGGCTTGCATCGAAGTCCATGTCCTCCTCCATGCGGCTGAATGTCTCATGGTTTCCCGTAATCTTGATACAGGGCGCAACCGCGCTTCCCACCACATTGCCCCTGCCTGTTACCAGGAACACGATGTGGGCGCCGCAGCTAATCAGGTCCATAAGGCCCTCATTGTCATTGGGGTTGGTGATTCCAAACTGCATGAAGTGGGGGTCCGGCGTGGAATCCAGCAGCCACAGGCCGCCGTGCTTCGGTGGGACCGAAACCTTCAGCACGCCTTCAATGGGTCGGGAACCGCTTTTAATCACAGCTCCCATGCTCTTTTCCTCTATGGTGGACAGGCCTCCGGCAAAGTTCCCGGGGCTGACCGAATACTGGCGCACGGATTTGCAGTAATCCAGGGCCTTGTCGTAGGTATAGCGCAGTTCCCTTGCAGCCTCCGGGTTTGCCGCCCTGCCCACCAAAAGCCCGTCCAGTCCGATGGCCTCAACAATCTCCTCAAATATGGCGCAGCCGCCCAGGTCCACCAGACGGTCAAAGAAACGCCCAACCACGACATTGCCCGCCAGGCCGCTGGTATAATCGCTGCCTCCGCACTCCGCGCCGATGACCAGGTCTTTGAACCCCATCCTTACCCGCGGGGTGTGCTTAAGCCGCTCCAGGGCTTCCCCGACCCAGGCCGTGCCTTTTGTGACCGCTGGTTTCGTCCCGCCCTCCTGCTGTATGAACATCCAGGAAGCTTCCTTGCCCTCTTTGACCGCCACGTCCGCCAGCCACTGGGGCTGTATGTATTCACAGCCCAGTCCCACGGTCAGCACGGCGCCCACATTGGGATGCTTTATAAGGCTAATCAGCAGGTCCACCGCATACTGGTTGTCGGTACACCCGTCAAAGCCCACCAGTTCCACATCCGGATGCCCGGACTCCTCCACAATCCTCCTGGCCACGAACTCCGAGCATTTGACCGTATAGATGACCAGCACCCGGTTACGTATCCCGGGCGCCCCGTGCTTTCTCCCATAGCCCTGCCATGACCACTCCGTCAGTTCCATTCTCTTTTCCTCACTACTCATATTTAGTATCCTTTGGCGCACCGGTCCGGACGTCCAGGTGGCTGGACCGTTCGTCATAGATGCTCTGCATCACGTGGAGATGGACCCAGCTTCCCTTAGGTATGTCCGCCGTGGCACGCCCAATCACAACGCCGTATTTTACAATATGCCCGCCTGCCCCTATATCCTTAAGGGCAATCTTATGTCCGGCAGGAATATCTGCTGCCGCCTTGATGGATTCCTCACCGCGGTCCCCGGTCAGTCCGGCCTCCTGCCCCGCCTTAATCCCGGCCAGGGCAGTGGCCACATTATCCCCAAGGTCAATCTGAAACGCCTTAATCTCTTTTTCCATATAAAACCTATGCCCCCGGATTTCCTTTACAGTATTCCAAATTCCGCAAATGCGTCGGTAGCCGACATGCCGCCCTCGATGGCCCGGCGCACGGTCTTCTCTCCAGCCGCCTTAATGAGGGCCTTTTCAATCACCTCGTCCTTGACCTCAGCCGGAATAATCAGGACGCCGTCAATGTCGCCGAATACAAGGTCGCCGTCATGGATGGTCACCTGGCCGATCTCGATGGTGCAGCGGTAATCGCATACATAGGTGCGGACCGAGGAATCCTGCGCCCAGCACTGTGTACAGAATACAGGGAAATTCTGCTCCAGCACCTGGGGCGTATCCCTGCTGTAGCCATCCAGCACAGCACCCACTGCCCCTCTTGCCTTGGCAGTCGCTGTCAGCAGTTCTCCCCACAGCGCGCTGTGATGGGCGCCAGTGGCAATGTAGATGTCACCCTGCCTTAACTGGTCCAGGGCCTCGGTCAGATAGCCAAAGGGTTTTTTAGGACTGTCAAACACATCGTTTTCCAGGACCGTACACGCATACCCGGCCAGCTTCAGACGGTTGTCCGGCTGGCTGCGGTCAATGAACGCGTCCGCCGGCACCAGGGCCTCCAGGGGCCGGATGGCGGCCGGAAGGAACTGGTGCTTATATCCCATCTGGTCCAGGATATCACCCACCACGGGGGTGTAGAGTTTTTCTTTCATCAGGTCAAATAATTCTTTGTCATCATTCCATTGTGCCATGATATATTCCTCCATTCGAAACCTTATACTTAACCGTTATATTAAATCGCCATATTAGGGAGCCACATAAAGCTCTGCGGGAAGTAAGTAAGAATGATCAGCGCAATGCCCATTACAATGTAAAATGGAATCATTGATTTTGCCAGCTTCTCAATCTTAATACCCGAGATGGCGCTTCCGATAAACAGGGTGGAGCCCACCGGAGGCGTCAGGAGGCCGATACCAAGGTTCAGCACCATTACCACGCCCAGGTGGATGGGTGATAACCCAAGGGACATCCAGATTGGAAGGATGACCGGTGTCAGCATCAGGATCAGGCAGGCCATCTCAATCATGCAGCCCAGAAGCAGCATCAGGATGTTCAGCATGATGAGGATTAAAATCTTATTGTCCGTCAGGCCGAATAAGGCTTCGGATACAATGGACGGCACCTTAAGGTAGGTCAGAAGGTATGTAAACGCGCCTGATACGCCAAGAAGAATCAGCACCTTCCCAAGTGTCATGGTAACGTTGTTGAAAATATGGGGTATATCCTTAAAGCCGAACCCTTTGTAAATAAACAGGCCCACCACCAGGGACCACACCACTGCGCAGGCAGCTGATTCCGTTGTGGTAAACACGCCCGTGATAACGCCCACCACCACGAACAGGACGGAGAGCATGCCCCAGACAGCCCTGCTGAACGCCCGCAGACAGGCCCTCAGGTCAAACCTTCCCGTTACAGGATAGTTCATTTTAACAGACACATAGTAAGAATATACCATCAATACAACGGACAGCACCGCGCCGGGAACATAACCTGCCAGAAACAGCTGGCCGATGGAAACGCTTGTGACGCCGGACGCTGCCAGGGTAAAGATGACCATGTTCTGGCTGGGAGGCACCAGGATGCCTTCCACGGAGCTTGCCATGGTAAGACAGGTGGCAAAATCCCTGTCATATCCCTGGTCCTCCATCATCTTAATCTCAATGGGACCCAGGGACGCGCAGTCAGCCGAGGAGGAGCCGGAGATGCCTCCGAAGAAAAAGGAGGCAACCACATTGACCATGGCAGCGCCGCCCCTGAACCAGCCTACCAGTTCCTTCGAAAAATCAATCAGGGTATCCGTTATCCCGCCCGCGCTCATAAGTTCTCCCATCAGGATGAAGAAGGGGACTGCCAGCAGCGTATAGGAGTTCAGGTTCCCCACAAACTTAAGGGCCATCTGCATGGGATTGATGCCCAGGTAAAAGAAATCAGCCAGGGAGGCGATACCGATGGCGTATACAATGGGCACCCTCAGGAATACCAGGACAAGGAACAGACCTATTAATAACAATGTTGCAGCAACTGTTGTACTCATCACTCACCAATCCTCCTTGTCCACTGTGTAATCAATGCCAGAATATACAGGACCCCTGTCACCGGCAGGGACAGGTACATCCACGCATAGGGAATATTGACGCCTGCCATGGTATTGGTCCTGGCCTGCTGCATCAGCTGTCTGCCGTACACAAACATGAACACGGCAAAGGCAAAGATGCATGCGGTTGCAAGCAGGTCCGTCACAAGAAGGGCGCCCTTTCCCATCTTCTCATCAAACATGGTCACTTTCAGATGTTCATCCGTGCGGAGCACCAGGGAAGAACCAAGGATGCTCATCCAGGTCAGCAGGAACAGGGACATGGGTTCCCCCCACATCGGGGATTTATGTATGAAATACCGTCCCACAAAAATATAAAACACGATTGCCACCAGGGCGCCCAGCATAAGGACGCAGATATGTTTTACAATTCCGAATACAACCCGGTCCACTGACTCCCATAATTTTTTGAATTTTTTCAGTTCGTTCATAAATTTTCCTTTTCTTTCAAAGAAAAGGGTGCTGCCGGGATTATCCGCAGCACCCTTTTACAGTTATTCACGCACCGTCAGGATCATCTCTGATTAATACTCTGCATTCCTAATCTTTTCAATGATTGCCTGTGAATCTGCATCATAGGAAGAGTAAACGCTCTCACATGCTTCTGACCACTTGTCCAGGTCGGCAACCTCCAGCTTTGTGACGCCTTTTTCCTCAAAGCTGTCAAAGGTGGCCTGGATTTTCTCCTGGTTGTACTCATAACAGGTCCTGCCTGCTGCCTCGGCCGCTTCCTTCATCCAGCCCTGCTGCTCTTCTGTCATGGAGTTCCATCTGTCCTTGTTCATCAGGATCACGCCGCAGCCAAAGGTATGTGCATCCGGAATGAAATAAGGCGCAACCTCGTTATAGGAATTAGCCATGTAGTTAATCACGTCATTCTCTGCCCCGTCAACAACCCCTGACTGTAAAGAAGTGTAAAGCTCGGAGTATGCAATGGGTGTTGCGGATGCCTTTAATGCCGTCATGGTATTTACCATCAGGTCTGTCTCCGGAACCCTCATCTTTAAGCCGTTCATCATATCCAGTGAGAACTCAGAAGGGCTGCCTAACTTCTTATATGTATTTTCCGTGATGAACATGTGTCTCGGTCCCTCTGTGAGCCAGCCCAGGGCCACATAACCGCAGTCCGCCTCGTCAACAGATGCCAGTAATTCCTGGCCCAGGCTGCTGACCGCCATCTCCTGGAACTGATCCATGTCCTTAAACAGGAAAGGAAGTCCGCTCAGGCTAATCTTATCCGCGCCGTAATTAGAAAGGGAGGACGCATTTCCCCTGAATATGTCAAGGGTGCCCATCTGGATTCCCTGCATGCTCTCTTTTTCATTGCCAAGCGTGCCATTGAGATAAAGCTCAACCGTAATCTGTCCGCCGGACAGTTCCTCAATTTTTTTGGCAAACTCCTTTGCTCCCACGGTGGCGCCGTAGTCCTCGCCGTTTACCTCGCTCCATGTAAGCTTGATGCTGTCGCCGCTTGCCGCCGCTGCAGGCGCTCCTGTCTCTTCCTTCTTAGCATCCCCTGCTTCTTTTGCCGCCTCTGTCCCAGCCGCAGCTGTGGTATCTGTCTTTCCTGAACCGGAACCGCATGCTGCCAGCGACATTGCGGTGAAAGCTGCCATGGTAATTGCAAATAAAGTTTTTTTCATGTTCTGTACCCTCCTAAAATTTACAAAAACGTTTTTGTTATTGCGTATAGTATTTTCATGATTTAGCATACCACCATTAAAATACTTTGTCAATCCGCAGGAGGTTTTAGTTTGTTTAGTTGATATTTTAGTAAAAATAGCACAAAATATCCGGATTTTTTTCACCATAATCACAGTTCGAAACTAAACTTTATTCCTTCCTTTACTTTCCCTCCCCTTGTTGCTATAATTTTCTAAAACGTTTTTTTAGTCATTTATGCGTTAAATATCCATATTGGAGGTAATATTTGTATGATTATTACAAGATTTGAGAGTTGGTGGGTAGAAAGAGGAAAATGCCTCTTTGACGAACGGCGCCAGGGCGGTGCAAAGATGGGCTGGGATGTGATTGTCATCAAGCTTACCACCGACACGGGCGTGGAAGGGATTGCCACCTGCATGGCGGCGAGAAGCGGGGCGGTCAGCGAATCCTATCTGCAGGAAAGCATTGCCCCTGTTGTATTAGGAAGGGACCCCCATGACAGGGAAGCCATCTTCCAGGAACTCTGGGTCATTGACCGGCACGAAGCATTTTTCCCTGTATTCCTGCCCGGTCCCGTGGATGTGGCACTGTGGGATATCTGCGCCAAGGAAGCCGGGCTTCCCTTATATAAGTACATCGGCGCTTACCGCAGCAGCCTGCCTGTATATGCCAGCAGTAATTTCTTAAGTTCCGTCCAGGACTATGTGGACGAGGCCCTCTATTACAAGAGCAGGGGAATCAAGGGCTACAAGGCCCATCCCGCCGGACCCGCGGAGTTTGACATGAAAGTCCACGCAGCCGTCAGGGAAGCGGTGGGCGAAGATTTCGTGCTGATGACCGACCCCGTGGGAGACTATACCCTGGACGAGGCCATACGGGTAGGGCGGCAGCTTGAAAAGCTGGATTATAAATGGTTCGAGGAGCCGTTCCGCGACTTTGAGCTTTACAAATACACGGAACTCTGCCGCACCCTGGATATTCCCATCGCCGCAACAGAAACCACACGCGGCTGTCACTGGGGCGTGGCCCAGGTCATTGCGCAAAGGGCTGCCGATATTGTCCGGGCCGACGTAAGCTGGAAGGACGGCATCACCGGAACATTGAAAATCGCACATATGGCCGAAGGTTTTGGCCTGAACTGTGAAATCCATACAACTACCATGAACTATATGGATATGGCCAACCTTCACGTCAGCTGTGCGATTAAGAACTGCGGATATTTTGAATATTTCGTGCCGGAGGACAATTACCGCTTCCCCATGAAGGGCGACCTTCCCATTGATGGAAACGGCATCATCCACGTGCCGGACAAGCCGGGCGTAGGGGCTGAGCTTGACTGGGAACTGATCCAGTCCGCCTGCCATAATTATATCTGCCAGGAGTATGGGAAATAGAAGGGATATGAGGGGGAGGTTTTAGGGAACCTGGGCGCAGACCGCGGCAGTATCCTGTGGCAGCAGCTGGCCGCAGGCAACATGCAAAAGCGGCCGGCGGCCGCCAGTATTCACAGAAACATATAGCGGTACTGCTCATGCTCATACATCACAAGGTTGCTCTTAAGCACCACTTCGCTTCCCACGAATACCTTTTTCTGCTCCGGCACCTTGCCGCTGATCAGGTATTCAGCCAGGGTGCGTATGCCCACATATCCCTGGGCATAGGGGTTTTTCTGGATAACATTGTTAAGCACGGAGCGCCTGAGCCGTTTTGCCGTGACATCCGGCAGGTCGGAGCCCACCGCATATACCTTTCCAGCCTTTTTGCTCTCCTCCAGGGCCTGCCCCAGCATGACCGTGCCCTGGGAATATACGCTGCAGCACGCCGCCACATCCGGCCGCGTAAGTTTGTTGAAAATATTAAGATAATTCTGCCGGTTAATGGAGTAGGAATAATCCTTGTACACCAGATTGGGGCAGCGGTTTTCAGCAAGATAATCATCAAAACCCTTTACGATCAGGGAGTGGGCATCCCATTTAGGATTGCCCGCACAGAGGAAAATGCTTCCGAATTCCGGAATCCGGTCAATAATCAGCTCCGCCATGGTCCGGCCTATGACATCATATTCAGGCTGGATACAGCAAAGGCTGTCGCAGAGCTTGTTCTCCGAATTAATGCTCACCACGGATATATCCCTGTCATGTATGTCCTGCCAGTCCTGGGCCGCAGAAAACCCGTCCACATGCCCCACGGTGAGGATGCCGTCAATCCTGCGCTCCATGACAAGCTGTTTCAGCTTTGCAAATACTTCATTCTTATCAGACTCATAGTAAGGCAGCTCAATGCATTCAACATTGGCGTTGAGCTTGGACAGATAGTCATGGACCCCTCTCCACATGGGCTGGTAATAATATTTATTATCCCCTGCATCGCTGGGAAGCAGGATTGCAATCCGCTGGGTGCTGCGTTTCAGACTGGAGGCAAGGGTATTGGGCTGGTATCCCATCTCCTCGGCTGTCCTGCGGATTTTTTCCCGGGTTTCATCGCTTACCCCCGCTTTTCCGCTGAGGGCAAAATGCACTGAACTGATGGAAACGCCTGCCTTGGCCGCCACATCCCTGATTGTCACTTTTGTATTCACGGCGCCGCACCTTTCAAAGAAAAAGTATCGCCTAGGGCCTGTTTGAAATTCATACCCTAAAACAATCACTGTTATTATACAACAAATATGGATTTATTTACAAGGAGGAACAAAAAATGTCAGATTTACAGAATAAAGTGGGTATTGTCACGGGAGGAAGCAGCGGCATCGGATTTCAGATTGCCAACGTGCTGGCCGGTGACGGTGCCACGGTCTACTCCATCAGCCGTACAGGAGCGCCCAAGGAGGGCATGGGCGAAAGCGTGACCGGAGTCATCCACCTGAAAGGCGATATCAGCGATATGGCCGCCATGAAAGCATTGGTAGATGAGATTGCAGCAAAGAACGGCGGCTGTCTGGATTTTCTTGTGAACAATGCCGGGGCCACCTTTAAGTGCCGGGCCGAGTCCTTCCCCATGGACCAGTTTGACCGCATCATGGATGTGAACGTAAAATATGTGTTTGGCATGAGCCAGCTCTGTTACCCTTATCTGAAACAGTCGGCGGGAAGAGGCCGCATCATCAACATCACAAGCATGAGCGCCCACCTTGGCTTTTCCGAGGTCATCCCTTACTGTGCCAGCAAGGGAGCCGTATTATCCATGACCAGGGGCCTGGCCGTGGAGTGGGCCCAGGACAATATATGTGTCAACAGCATTGCCCCGGGCTGGTTCCAGAGCAAGATGTTGGAACAGGTGGCCGACCCTGCCAGGGAACAGAAAATCCTCAGCCGCATGCCCCTTCATTCCTACGGCGATACCAGGGACCTGGGCGCCCTTGCCAGCTTCCTCTGCGGCTCAGGCGCCAGCTATATGACCGGCCAGGATTTTGCGGTTGACGGCGGGGCGCTGGCTTTTGGATACTGACGGAACGCCGGACGGTCCGGCCCCTTTTTTACACTATCCGTTTTTGGCCTCACCCTTTTACCTGCCGCTGATTTCCAGCAAATCCAGAAGCGCCTGCACGCCCTCCGGGCTGTCTGCAAAGGACTTGACAGGGGCGCCCACATATTCGGAGCACTCCGCCTCTGTCATCCTGCCGCTTCTCTGAACCGGACCATCCTCCAGCTCCACCGTATAATTCCATTCCACTTCCCCCAGGTTTCCCGTAAGCGCAATCAGCATACAGGCATATCCCTTCATCCTCTCCTCAAACACAGCGGAATTAGATGTGCTGTCCTCAAACTCCAAAGTCCAGCCATAGGGCTCTTTGGAGGTCTGTAGCTCGTTCTTAAAATTGCCAAGGGACCTTGATATGCCCACAAGCCCGGCCAGCCTTCCATTGGCAGACGCGTCCCCGATATACGGATTCTTTGCCTTATACAGCTCATTGGCCTGCCTGCTTACCACCTCCCCGTTGCTTTTAACGGTCATGCCCCTGATGTCCAGCCGTGTCCCCTCCGGGGGAAGGCCCACCTCCAGGTTGAAGGTGCCGCTGCGGTTCCAGGGCGACGGAAGGCATGCATAGATGACCATTTCCTCTGTCCCGTCAGCCTTCCTGACAATTTTATACCTGCTAAAAACAGAGGCCGAATCATAAAACGTTCCTCCCACCCTCACCTGGCCGTCATTAATGTCCGTATAGGTTATCATATAGGAGTCCGAGGGATATCCGATCATGAACAGCTTTATGGATAAGGCCAGCACCATTGCAAGGAACACGGCGCACGCGCCCAGGACCACGTTCCTCAGGTTTCTCCGTTTCACCTTTTTCAGATAATCAATCTCCCCTGCTTTGGCACTGCCCCCAGCGTCTTTCCCGCCTTCCACCTCCTGCTTCATACGCTTATACAGGTCCCTGCACTCCCCGCACCCTTCAAGATGCGCCTCAATCTCGCGCCCTGTTTCCTCTGACGTAAGGCCCTCCACATACAAAGGCATCAGGTCTTTTATGATATCACACGGTATTTTCCTGCTCATAATTTCTCTGCCTCCTTCACCACCCGCTCTTTTGCGCGGTAATAGGTCACCCTTGCCCAGTTCTCACTTTTCTCCATGATCTCGCCAATCTGCCCAAATGTCAGGTTGCCCACCAGCCTGAGATACATCACTTCCCGCATGGGATTCTCCAGATTGTGTATCAGCCTCAGGATCTGTATGCTGTCCCAGGAACGGAACAGCTGGGTTTCGGCGGAGTCCACAGGGATTTCCCCTGCCTCCTCCAGCGTCACATGGTTCTTCCGGCTGCGCGCATGCTCATACCACAGATTCTTCGCTATGCCGCACAACCAGGTGGAGACGCTGCTTTTCCCTTTATATTTGCCAATATTCTTCACTGCCCGGTAAAATGTTTCCTGGGTCAGTTCCTCCGCCAGATCCGGGTCCTGTGTCCGGGTCAAGAGAAAACCATATACCATTTTTCCGTGCTTTAAATAGATTTCTTCCATGGAATCCATATATGCATTTCCTCCTTATGTTAATTGGTGATGAAAAAGGGCGGAACGTTACAGGGAAATTTTAATATTCTTATCACTTCTTTAATTCCTTGTCAATATAAATGGAGAAAAGTCGAAGGAAAATTTGGAAATCAATCGAAAGGCAGGCAATCTTATGGTAAAATACTTATAAACACGTATCAAAAGACATAAATGCTAAAAATGGAGGTCTGAAATGATCATATCAGATGTTACAATAAAAAATTTTAAAGGCATTGAAGAAATAAAGATAGATTTCAAACCTGGATTTAATTTAATAAAAGGAATTAACGGCAAGGGTAAGACCTCTATCCTGGAAGCAATCGCTGTCGGACTTGGAGGATTTGTTGCCGGGCTTGAGGGCGTTGCCACCAGACATTTCTCAACCGATGAAATCCGCACCGTATATTCAAAAATAGGCGATGGTTCCTATGGAAAAAAACACATGGTGCCTGTAGAGGTCACCATGAGGGCCAGGCTGGATGGGGAAATGTTCGAGTGGACCAGAGGCCGGACCAGTATTAAAGCATCCAGAAGCACCATCCAGCCCCGCAATATCTGCAGGAAGGCAGAAAACATGGCAGAAGACAGTGAATCCACGCTGCCAGTCCTTGCTTATTTAGGAGCGGGCAGGGTATGGTCCCAAAAACGGGAAAAGCCGGAGAATGTCTTCAGGAAACAGTATTTCAGGACAGTGGGATATACAGATTCACTTTTGGAAGCATCTAATATAAAGCTTTTACTTAACTGGTGCGTAAGGATGGAACAGGTGGCCTGGCAGAAGGAAGCAAGGATTGCCGAATATGAAGCAGCAAAAAAGGCAGTCGCGGACTTTATGGATAACATGGAAGCCAATACGGGACACTGCGTATTTTATGATAAACAGAATGAGGAATTATTATACCAAAAGGATGGGCAGATACTTCCTGTCATGCAGCTGAGTGCTGGTTATCAGTCCCTTATCTGGATGGTTTTTGACATCGCATACCGCATGGCCATATTAAACCCTATGAAAAAGGAGAAAATCACAGATACTTGCGGTGTTGTCCTGATTGATGAGATTGATATGCATTTACATCCAAAGTGGCAGTGGAATGTAATTGAAGCATTAAGGAATGTTTTTCCTAATGTACAGTTCATTGCTGCCACGCATTCACCTGTCCTCTTTGCATCCGCAAAAAACATCTGGCTGATAGATGTGGACGGAACAGAACCTGTTTACGGATATTCCCACTATGGAATCGATGTCAATACTTCCATGTCAGTCTTTCAAGGAACAAAAGAAATTCCGGAAAATGTCCAGCAACAGGTTGATGCATTTTATAACGCCATGGACTCTGAAAAATATGAGGAAGCAAAAAACATATTAGAACGGTTAGAAACAACCACCGCCCCAACGCATCCATTATTAGTAGAGCTTAGGACAAGATACGATTTTGAGACCATTAATTGGGAGGAATAAATGATATACATCAAGAAAGGCAATGAACCGGATTCCCTGACCAAGTATCGGAAGAAAAAATTTGCTTATTATGACGGGTACAAAGACAAGGATGATATCCGCAAAAACTTACTGGAAGAGCAAGGATATCTATGTGCCTACTGTATGAGGAGAATAGATAAGAAGAGGATGAAAATTGAACATTGGTATCCGGAGGAGCATCTAACTGACATTGAATGTCTGAATTATCAGAATATGCTAGGCGTATGCCTTGGACACATAAATGGGACAAAAGGTTCTGATGATACATGTGATACACATAAAGGCAGTGAATTTATCAAAATCAATCCTCTGGACCAATCCACGCTGCGGCATATTAACTACAGTTCCGCCACAGGCGCTATATTTTCCCAAGATACGGATATCGAAAAAGATATCAATGTGACCTTAAACCTTAATTCAAAGCCTCATATGCTGAAGGAGAATAGGAAGAAGAAGTTAAATGCCTGTATCCTGGAAATGAGCAGATTGCAAAAAAACGGTATTTGGAACCGGAAAATGCTCGAAAAAATGTATGCGGTATATGAGGATTTTGATTCCGAGGGCAAAAGGATGGAGTATGCCGGAATTGTTTTGTGGTACTTAAAAAAACGCTTAAAATATTAAAAAATGACTGCCCTTGAGGAATATCGCACCTTGCGGGCAGTCATTATCATATACCATCAGCATTCAGCCCCCGCGGTAATCCGGCAGGACTATATTGCTTCATTCATCTTAGCCAGCTTCGCCGCCTGGTCCGCTGCAATCAGGTTATCCAGCAGTTCCTGTATATCCCCGTTCATAATGGAATCAATCTTATATAAAGTCAGCTTAATCCTGTGGTCCGTCACACGGCCCTGGGGGAAATTATAGGTGCGGATCTTCTCAGAACGGTCGCCGGTGCCAATCTGGCTGCGGCGTTCCTCTGCCTCGGAACTCTGACGCTTCTCCAGTTCAATGTCGTACAGCTTGGAACGCAGCAGGCGGAAGGCCTTTTCCTTGTTCTGGAGCTGTGACTTCTCTGTCTGGCTGTATATCACGATTCCGGTAGGCATATGGGTCAGGCGTACCGCGGAATCCGTGGTATTGACGCACTGGCCGCCGTTGCCGGACGCACGCATCACGTCAATACGGATGTCGTTCATATCAATCTGTACATCCACTTCCTCTGCCTCGGGCATGACGGCAACCGTTGCAGTGGAGGTATGGATGCGGCCTCCGGATTCTGTCTCGGGAACCCGCTGCACGCGGTGTACCCCGCTCTCATATTTAAGCTTGGAGTACGCCCCCTTACCGGTAACCATTGCCACCACTTCCTTGAAGCCGCCGATTCCGTTCTCATTCAGGCTGATGATCTCAACCTTCCACCTGTGGCTGTCCGCATAGTTGGAATACATGCGGTACAGCTCTGCTGCGAACAGGGCCGCCTCATCGCCGCCCGCGCCTGCCCGGATTTCCAGGATGATGTTCTTGTCGTCATTGGGGTCCTTGGGAAGCAGGAGGATTTTCAGTTCATGCTCCAGTTCCTCGATACGCTTCTTGGCATCAGACAGCTCTTCCTTAGCCATCTCGCGCATCTCCTCATCGTTTTCCTCCTCAAGAAGGGCCAGGCTGTCCTCCACGTCCTGCTTGGCCTGCTTATACTGCTTATAAGCCTCCACAATGGGCACCAGGTCTGCCTGCTCCTTCATCAGCCGGGTAAACCGTTTGGTATCCTGGGTCACAGCCGGGTCACCCAGCATCAGCATCAATTCCTCATAATGGATTAACATATCATCTAATCTGTCAAACATAATTCTCTCCTGTCTCCTTCCAACCTGCACGCACCACCCGGTCCAGCCCGGCCATATCCTTCATTACTTCCACCTGCACATATCCATGCGCCTCAAACATCTGCCTTACCGGCAGTCCCTGGTCAAATCCAGTCTCCATATACACGCAGCCCCCGGGGGCAAGATGCTTTCTGCATCCTTGTGCCAATATCCGGTAAAACGCAAGCCCGTCAGCCCTTCCGTCCAGGGCCATCCTGGGCTCGTAGTCCCTCACCTCAGGTTCCAGGCCTTCTATGTCATGACTGGGTATATAGGGCGGATTGGAAACAATGATGTCATATCTGCGGTCAGGTTCCAGGCGCTCAAACATGTCGCTTTCAATCAGGTTGAAATCCCCCTCATGCTCCTTCAGAAGACGCTGCGCGTTGCGGGCAGCAACCATCAGGGCTTCCCTTGACACGTCAAGGGCCGTCACATCCCGGAAACCACCCATAAGGGCCAGGCTGATTGCAATGCAGCCAGATCCGGTGCACACGTCCAACAGCGCTGCGTCCTTTCCCTTCTGCTCCTGCAATACCAGCTCCACCAGTGTCTCCGTGTCCTGCCTTGGTATCAGCACATGTTCATTTACATAAAACTCAAATCCCATGAACTCCTGGACGCCTGTCAGGTGCTGGAGGGGTATCCGCTCTGCCCTTCGGTCAATCATCTCCTCATATTTCCTGCACTTTAAGAAAGTCTCCTCATCCTCAGGAAGCGTCTTATCCTTTATTGCCAGGAAGGAGGCCAGGCTTTCGCCAAATGCCTCCAGCAGAAGGTACCTTGCATCCAGACCCGCGTCCGGCACGCTGCTCCTATTCAGTTTCTCCGTTCCCTGCCATAGCAGCTGCTGCATGGTCATGTCCTGCCGCTCCTTTGCGTTCCTTTTTATCATAGGCCCTGCCTGTACCGTCATCCTGTCTTGGGGCGCTGTTTTCCTTCCATCCCGGAAACGCCTCATCCAGATAGCTCCTCCAGTCAAACACGGTTTCAACCGCTGCAATCGCAACCTCAATCATGCTGTCATCCGGTTCCGTGGTGGTCAGTCCCTGCATCCACATGCCGGGACGGCTTAAGATATTCACCAGCTTGGAATCGTGTCTGCCCGCAAAGCGCAGGAACTCATAGGACACGCCTGCAATCACCGGTATCAGCACGATACGGCTGACAATCCTAAGCCAGATCGTATCCACGCGGATTACCATGAAAAACAGGATGCTGATGACCATTACAATCATGATGAAGCTGGTGCCGCAGCGTTTATGCTCCTTGGAGCTGGCCCTTACATTGTCCACGGTCAGCTCCAGCCCGTGCTCAATGCAGTTGATGCACTTGTGTTCCGAACCGTGGTACATGAAGGTCCTCTTTATGTCCTCCATCCTGGATACCAGCTTGATATACCCAATGAAAATAACAATCCTGATCACGCCTTCCAGGATGGCCATCACTGTCTCTGAGGGGATGAAGCTTTTGCAGAAGCGGGCAATGAGCAGCGGCAGCACCATGAATATACCGATGGCCATGACAAAGGAAAATATCATGACCACACTCATGAGCACGCTCTCCAGCTTTTCCCCAAATACCTTGTCCAGCCACGCCTCGAACCGGCCGGGCTGGGCCTCCTCATCATCCTCAAAAAAACTGCAGGACCAGGTCAGGGCCCTCATGCCCACAACCATGGAATCTATAAAACTGAAAATACCCCTGATAAACGGAAGCCCAAGAAACTTATGCTTCCTGGTGATGCTTACGTAGGTATCCTTTTTCACCTCAATATCCCCGTCCGGCTTGCGGACCGCTATGGCGTAATCATTGCCGTTCATCATCATGATGCCTTCAATTACGGCCTGACCGCCAATTCCTGAATATTTCATCCTTTCTTACCTTTCTTAGCTGGATGCCGCGGTACGGGCGCCGCGGCACATAAACCAGAAAGGGCTGAGCCTGATGCCAAGCCCAACCCTCATCTTTTTTGCCTATTAGTTAGCATTCATGCCATACTTACGATTGAACTTATCAATACGTCCACGGGCCTGAGCAGCCTTCTGCTGGCCGGTATAGAATGAATGGCACTTGGAACAGATTTCCACGTGGATGTCTTTCTTTGTTGATCCTGTTACGAACTCATTACCACAGTTGCACACAACCTTTGCCTGGTAATAATTTGGATGGATTCCTTCTCTCATTTCTTTCACCTCTCTGATAATATTTGCGGTTTCCGACCGCGGCCTGTATGCCAATCTGCCTCTGTACATTACAGGCAGCCGGCTCCCGCCGTCACCAGAACGCACAGATATCAGCACTGTTCAAGTTATACGCACCCTCACCGTAAGGTCCTGACTCACGCAGATGCTAAAACTGCCGTCAATCCAGACAGCTTACACAGTATAGCATAAATTGTCCGGGATTGCAAGTGGTTTTTCAGCCTGTCCAAATAATCTCCCAACAACCTTCCCATGGGCTGTCTGAACGGTTACAATTGGCCGGACCCGGCCTCAGATATCTGAAAATCGGACGGCACCGCCCTCTTACAGGCATGCCGTCCGATGAAACCTTTACAGTATTGATTTACATAAAATTATATTCCGTTACAATCTTCTCACGGCCGGTTGTCACATCTGTGAAATATTCAAAATAGCTGATTCCCAGGAACGAACCGGAAATGTTGATGATATTGTCAAAACCGCGGCCCTTTAAGGCCATGATGGCATTATAGCTTCTCTGGCTGGTCCTGCAGTGCAGGTATACCGGTCTGTCCTTGGGTATCTCCGCCGTGCGCTGGCGCAGCTCGCCCAATGGGATATTGATTGCGCCTATGAGATGGCCTGCCTCGAACTCATCCCTGCCCCTTACATCAATGATGCAGGCCTGATTCTCCACCAATCCACGCACCTCATTGACATGAACCTGTTTAAATACGCCATGAAGCACATTCAGCCCCACCAGGGCAGCCAGGTTCACCACGTCCCTGGCAGTTCCAAACACAGGCGAATAACACAGTTCCAGGTCCTTTAAGTCCTCCAGGGTGCCGTTCATGGCTATCATGGCAGCAACCACGTCAATCCTCTTGTCCACATTGCCTTTCCCAATGGCCTGGGCTCCCAGGATCCGGCCGGTGGGCACTTCAAATACAAGCTTAAAATGCATGGGCGCGCTTCCCGGCATCAGTCCCACCTTATCCATGGACATGGTATACACAGAGTCACAGGGAATATTGGCTGCCCTGGCCGCCCTTTCGTTAAGCCCCGTGGCAGCGGCGTTCCGTTCAAACAGCCTTACCGCGCAGGAGCCGATGACCCCCCTGTTCCTGCCCGGTATGCCGTACATGGCGTCAGCAGCAGTCCTTGCCTGGCGCAGGGCCGGACCGGCCAGGGGAAGCTTCGCCGGCCTGCGGGTCAGCTGGTTATATACCTCGACGGCATCCCCCACCGCGTAGATATGCGGGTCGCTTGTGCGGTAATCAGCCGAAACCTTGATTGCCCCGGTTTCCCCCAGCTCAAGCCCTGCCTGCCTTGCAAGCCCCGTCTCAGGCAGCACGCCGATGGAGAGCACTACCGCGTCGCAGGGCAGTTCCTTTCCCGAGTTCAGGACAACCTTATCCCCGGCAATGGCCTTAACGCCATCCCCCACAGCCAGTTCCACACCCTGGTCATAAAGTTCCTTTTGCAGGATCTGGGCCATATCATAATCAAACGGCGTCATGATCTGGTCCGCGGCTTCTGCCACAGCCACATGTTTCCCGGCTGTCTTCAGGTTTTCAGCCACCTCAAGCCCGATGAAACCTCCGCCAATCACAACCACGTTGCGGATTTCCTCCCTGGACACGTACTGGTCCAGCTTTGCGATGTCATTCACATTGCGCACCGTAAATACGTGGGGAAGAGATACTCCCTCGATTGATTTAGGGCGGATTGGATACGATCCAGGCGAAAGGACCAGTTCATCATAAGCCTCTTCGTATTCCCGGCCGGACACGCTGTCCCTGACCTGGACCACCTGGCGCTCCCGGTCAATGCCATACACCTCATTGTTGACCCTTACCTCAATATCATAGGACGTCTTAAATCCCTCCGGCGTCATAAGCACAAGCCAGTCCTTATCTTCCACGGTCCTGCTTAAATAATAGGGAAGGGAGCAGTTCGAGAATGATACATGCTCTCCCCGTTCAAATATGGTGATTGATGCATCCGCATCCAGGCGCCTTACCCTGGCTGCCGCGGAAGCACCGCCGGCAACCCCTCCTACGACGAGTACACGTTTTCCCATGTCCACACATCCTTTACCGTCTATTTTCTGCTCTCAGCCTGTTTTCCCGGCTTATTATTATGCTTTCGCTGCAGGCTTCTTATCCAGGTTCCTGGATTTATCATTATATGCATCCATATCTATGTTCTTGGTCATCTTGGCGGATACCAGGGCCGTCACCATGCCGTCGCTTACATTCAGGGCTGTCCTTGCCATATCGATGACCGGCTCAATACCAACCAACAGCCCTGCGAGTCCAACCGGAAGCCCAAGCGCGGATAATACCGTGATTCCTGCAAAGGTTGCACCGCCGCCCACGCCGGCAATACCGATGGAGGCAAAGGTGATGACAATTACCATCAGGATGAAGAAAGACGGCGTGATAGGCTGTCCCACAGCGGGCGCAACCATCACTACCAGCATGGCCGGATAGATTGCGGCGCATCCGTTCTGTCCGATGGAGGTGCTTAAGGAACCTGCCAGGTTGGAAACGCCGTTGTCCACTCCCATCTCATCGGTTAAGGTGCGGATGGTCAGAGGAAGGGTGCCTGCACTGGTACGGGAGGTAAATGCAAATACCAGCGTGGTCATGGCCTTCTTAAAATATACAAACGGGCTGAGTCCTGCAAAGGCCAGTATCAGTCCGTGAATGACGAACATGATGATGATGGCCGTATAGGATGCAAGCACAAAGGTCACAAGCCGCAGTATGCTGGTATAATCACTTCCCGCAATGGTCTTGGTCATCAATGAGAAGATGCCGAATGGGGTCAGCATGATGATCATCATGACCACTTCCACCACAAGGGTATTCAGCGAGTTCATGATTTTACCGAAGAACTCCGCCTGTTCCGGGGCATAGGTCCGCACCCCGATGACACCGATTCCAAGAAATGCCGCAAACAACACCACGGAAAGGGTTGCATTGCTTCCCTGTCCGGTCAGGGCATAGATTGGGTTGGACGGAATGATATCAATGATGGTATTCTCAATGGAAAGTCCCTCCTGGGCCTTTTCCTCCAGCTGGGCAGTTTTCTGCGTCTCTGCCTCGCCGATTTCCAGTCCCTCTGCGCTGACGCCGAAGGTCTGGGCCGTAACGCCGCCCACCACAGCCGCCACTGCTGCTGTTGACAGAAGGATTACCAGCACAAGGGCCGTGATCTTGCCCAGGTTCTTGCCTGACTTCTGGTTAATGATGGCACACACGATGGATACGAAAATCAGCGGGATGACCATCATCTTCAAAAGCTTGGTATACGCGGTTCCCACCAGGCTGATCCAGCGCAGGCTCTCGGAAACAGCTGCATCGTCAGCCACTGTCTTTAAGATTGCGCCAAAGATAATACCGCCAAACAGGCCGGCCACAACACGTACATTAAAAGATTTCCCTTTTTTTCCTAAATAAAACAAAAATCCCAGATAAGCCACAAAGCAGATTACACTAATCGTAACAGCCATTTATTCCCCCAACCTTTCTTTGATGTTATTGATGATGCTTGCGACTGCAGTTTTAATATTCTTTGTATCCGTGGCAAGGTTAATGCGGATGTATCCCTGGGCCATGACGCTGAACCACTCGCCCACGTCACAGGCCAGCCTGCACTTATCCTGGATGAACCTGGCGGTCTCATCCCCCGGCACATAGCTTCTAAGGTCAATCCATGACAGATAGGTGCCCTCAAGGGGGGTAACAATGACTTCAGGCAGCTCCCTGGCAAATTCCTGCTTCATATAATCGTAATTGTGACGGATCAGGGCCTTCACATCCTGAAGCCACTCTTCCCCGCCCCTAAAGGCAGCGCCCATGCCGGTAATGCCCATCAGGTTCACCTCCGGGGAACCAATGCCCTTAATATAGGCATCATACTTCTCCATCAGCTTCCCATCAAAAATAATGACATGGGAGTGGATGAGTCCGGCCAGGTTAAAGGTCTTGGAACCGGAGTTCAGGGTAATCAGGATATCCTTGTATCCGCCGTCCTTCACACAGGCAGAAGATACAAATGGCTTCCCTTCGTATGTAAAGTCCTGATGGATCTCATCCGAAACAACCAGCACGCCATGCTTGCGGCAGATGGAGAACATGGTATCCAGTTCTTCCTCAGACCATACGCGGCTTACCGGGTTATGGGGTGAACACAGGATGAACATCTCTACCTTGTTGTCAATGATTTCCTTCTCAAACTTCTCAAAATCCAGGCTGTAATATCCATGGTCGTTGTCAAGCTCACAGGTCACAAGCTTCCTGCCTGTATTTAAAATAGCGTCATAGAATGGATAATACACAGGCGGGCAGATGATTACGGACGCCTCCTCCTTGGTATACGCCCTTACTGCCGCGTACAGGGAGCCCACAACCCCGGTGGCGAACCGGACATTCTCCCTGGCAAGTTCCACGCCATGATGCTTCTTCTGCCATGCAAAGAAAGAATCAAAGTACTCATCCTCCACCTTTCCATAGCCAAAAACACCGTGCTTCACACGCTCTGTCAGCGCCTCCCTGACAACAGACGGGGACTGTATCTCCATATCAGCCACCCAAAGCGGAAGCAGGTCCCCATCCCCAAAAATCTCCTGGAGTGAATCCCACTTCAGTGTGCCGGTACCCCGGCGTTCCACACAATTCTCCCTACAGAACTTCTCAAAGTCCATCTTCCATACCATCCTTTCCCAAGTGTAAGCAAGTCTTCAAATATTGTTTACTCGATGAACTATATTATAAAATACTTCGTGCATAATGTCAATATACTTTGTATTTTTTTTAGTAATAAGGACATTATGCACATTAAAACGACTATATTTTTTCAATATTGTTCTATTGCTTTACTATTTTTCCTATTTTGGTTAAAAGAAAGCATTGAAGGCCTTTTCCAGATATGTTACTATAACATGTACAGACATTATATTAAGAACAGGAGCCGAGACCCCATATGAGCCATCTTACAGATATCAACAGCGCGTACCAGAAGCTGAATGTAAGGGCGAATACATTGTATGAATTCGTCATTTTATATCACAATTACATTTATGCCCATCACACATATGAGAATGAAAATTTCAACATGATGGAGATACACACCCTTACATACATCGACGACTGTCCCGGAATCACTGCCACCGAACTGTCAAAGCTATGGCACAAAAGCAAAAGCGCCATCTCCCAGGTCATCAAAAGACTGGTGGATTCCGGATATGTTGAGAAGCGCTTCAAGGAGAACAATGAGAAATCCGTCTGTCTCTATGCGACGGATAAAGGCCAGCGTCTTTCCAGTGTACACAAGGCATATGACGTGGCCGACATTACCCAGACCACATCTTATCTGATTGAACAGTGCGGCCAGGCGGATGTGGATGCATTTTACAGGATCATTGATAAGTACAACGAACTTCTCAAGTCAGACCTGGAGCATTAGGGCGTGTTTGGAGATTGCTTTCCGTCAGCTGCCCCGGAATTTTAAAACCGGCCGCGCCATGCAGAGGGAATCATGGGGGCCGGGAATGATAAATTATTAACGATTTCCTGTCATCCAGGAAAACAGAATAAAAAACATGAAACTACAAACGAGGAGGAAGATTCAATGAGCAACCTGAACAACGTAATGAAAGAATTCAAAGCATTCATACTGAAGGGCAATATCATCGACATGGCTGTGGGCGTCATCATTGGCGGCGCATTCAGCAAGATTGTCACATCCCTTGTGAATGATATCCTGATGCCGGTCCTTGGCGCCCTTACCGGCGGGGCCAGCTTCAATACGCTTAAATACGTGCTCAGCCCTGAAGTAAAGGCGGGCGGAGAGGTGGTAAAAGCAGAAGCCGCCATACTGTATGGCAGCTTCCTTCAGAATGTCCTTGATTTTATCATTATCGGGGCCTGCATGTTCTTCATGATCAAGACCGTTGCCGTCATCAGCTCACGCCTTCGCCATGAGGAAGAGAAAAAGGAAGAGGCGCCCGCGCCTGCCGGTCCCACCCAGGAGGAACTCCTGGCTGAAATCCGCGACCTTTTAAAAGAGAAAAATGCTTCCGCCTGACAGACACCAGATTAATAAAACCTGATTCTCTTGGCGTTTTCCACAAACTCCCTGTTGTTCCTGGTCCTTGCGAACAGATCCAGTATCTTTTCCACGGCATCCTCGGGCTTCATGGAGTTTGTTGCTTTGTGTATGATATCCACTGCCTCGGCTTCCTCCCTGGTCAGCAGAAGGTCATCCCTTCTTGTGCCCGACTTAAGGATGTCAATGGCAGGGAAGATGCGTTTCTCAGACAGTTTCCTGTCCAGCACCAGCTCCATGTTGCCGGTGCCCTTAAATTCCTCATATACAACATCATCCATACGGCTTCCCGTGTCCACCAGCGCAGTTGCCAGAACAGTCAGGCTTCCGCCTTCACGCATGTTGCGGGCAGCGCCGAAAAACCGCTTGGGCATGTGAAGGGCAGCCGGGTCAAGACCGCCGGAAAGCGTACGGCCGCTGGGCGCAACCGTCAGGTTATATGCCCTTGCAAGGCGTGTGATGCTGTCCAGGAGTATGATGACATCCCGGCCATGTTCCACCAGACGCTTGGCCCGCTCCGCCACCATCTCCGAAACCCTTTTATGGCGCTCAGGCAGTTCATCAAAGGTGGAGTAAATCACTTCCACGTTGGGACCCACGATTGCCTCCCTGATGTCCGTCACTTCCTCCGGGCGCTCGTCAATCAGGAGGATCATCAGATGCATGTCCGGATGGTTGGTGGTGATGGCCTTGGCCACTTGCTTTAAAAGGGTGGTCTTACCTGCCTTTGGCGGTGATACGATCATGCCGCGCTGTCCCTTGCCGATAGGTGACAGAAGGTCCAGCACACGCATGGCAACGGACGTCTTCACGCCGGGCATCTCCATATGCAGGCGCTGGTTGGGGAAGATTGGCGTTAAATCCTCAAAATTAGGCCTGGTCTCCGTAGCGCTTAAGGGATATCCGTTCACTGTCTTGATGTAAAGCAGGGCGGCAAACTTCTCCGTGGCTGATTTAACCCTTCTGTTGCCTGCAATGATATCCCCTGTCTTCAGATTAAAGCGGCGGATTTGGGACGGCGCCACATACACGTCGTTCTCCCCCGGCAGGAAGTTCTCACACCGGATGAACCCAAATCCGTCAGGCATTACCTCCAGGATCCCATTGGCTTCAATCCCGCTGTCCAGCTCTGCCATATCCTGGTTGGACAGGCCCGTTGTATCGGACCTGGCATCGGTCCTGGACGTGCGTTCGCCGCCCTCGGACTGCTGGTTAGAACCCTGGTTCTGGCTGTAACCGGTATGCGGCCTGTTCTGCTGGGATTTGGAAGCTGAATATTTATTATCGTAAGACCGGTTGGTATTACGCCTTGGCTCCTGGCTGCGGCTTTCCTGTCTGTCCTGGGACTCCTGGGGCCTTGACTGGGTGTTATCCTGCCTGGGCTTCACAGTCTCCTGCCTGGGCTGGGCACTGTCCTGCGCCTGCGCCTGGCGTTTTTCCTCTTTTCTGATTTCAGTGGGCTTTACTTCCGGGTTCTTCTCTGCCGCCGCGCAGAGCAGGTCAATGATTTCAGCCTTGCGCAGGCTGCTGATTCCTTTAATGCCCTGGTTTCTAGCCATTTCCTTTAATTCTGCAAGAGGAAGTGTCTGCAATTTTTCCCGCATAGTATCTCTCCTTATCCAATATTAATCAACTCATCCGTCAAGACAGACTGATGGTCTATTTCCAACACTCGGGGTATTATCTTATGTTCAATCAAATTCGGGGTTTATTCCAGATTTGCGAATTGCTTGGGACTAACAGACTGCTGACAGCATAAGAAAACTGTCAGCCAATCTATGTATAGCCCTATTATATACACGAATATTACGGAATGTAAAGTGAAAATTGAAATAATTTTAGTTTGTCAGCCAATTCATATGGGTTTTTATACTGGCTTCGTAGCCATTATCCGATGGTTCATAGAAGACAGCCCCCTCCATGCCGTCCGGCAGATACTGCTGTTTTACATAATGCTTGGGATAATCGTGCGCATATTTGTATCCTGCCCCGTGCCCCAGCTTCTCAGCTCCCTTATAATGCCTGTCCTGCAGGTGTACCGGAACCGGCATGGTCCTCTGGTCCCTGACTGCGTCCATGGCCTTAAACACAGCCATGCAGGCCGCATTGCTCTTTGGCGCGGTTGCCACATAGGTCACTGCCTGGGACAGGATGATCTGGGCTTCCGGAAGTCCGATCCGCTCCACGGCCTGGGCCGCATTCACAGCCACCGCCAATGCCTGGGGATCTGCGTTTCCCACATCCTCCGATGCGCATATCATGATCCTTCTGGCAATGAATTTGATATCCTCACCCGCATAGAGCATCCGGGCCAGATAATAGACAGCCGCATCCGGGTCCGAGCCGCGCATGCTCTTGATAAATGCAGAAACCGTATCATAATGGTTATCCCCGTTCTTATCGTACCGCACCACCCGTTTCTGGATGCATTCCTGGGCCACTGACAGATTAATATGTATCTTTCCGTCCCCTGTCCGTTCCGTTGTCAGGACTCCCAGCTCCACTGCGTTAAGGGCTGCCCTGGCGTCCCCGTTGGCCGTATCTGCCAGGAAATCAGCCGCATCCTCATCAATCACCGCGTCATAGGCCCCCATCCCCCGTTCCCTGTCATATACCGCCCGGCGTATCAGTTCCCTGATATCCTCCTTTTCCAACGGCTTAAGTTCAAATATCCTGGAGCGCGACAGCAGGGCCCCGTTCACCTCAAAATAAGGATTCTCCGTGGTGGCCCCGATAAGAATCAGCGTGCCGTCCTCCACAAAGGGCAGGAGATAATCCTGCTGCCCCTTATTAAAGCGATGGATCTCATCCACGAACAATATGGTCTTCCTGCCATACATGCCCATATTGTCCTTGGCGCCCTTAACCACTTCCTCCATGTCCTTCTTTCCGGCAACCGTGGCATTAATCTGTTTAAAATCAGCGCTGGTGGTATTGGCAATCACCTTGGCCAGGGTGGTCTTTCCCGTACCGGGAGGGCCATAGAAAATAATGGACCCCAGCTTATCCGCTTTGATTGCGCGGTAAAGCAGTTTATCCACGCCCACTATATGCTGCTGCCCCACCACCTCGTCCAGGGTCCTGGGCCTGAGCCTGGATGCCAGCGGGGATTCTGTCTCCATTGTATTCTCTCTCATATAATCAAATAAATCCATTGTCTTACCCTTTCTGCCGTGTCCTGTCTCAATCAATCAGCAGTTCATCAACCGTAACAAAAGTATATCCCTGCCTGGTAAGCGTGTCAATCAGTTCCAGCGCAGCCTGTACCGAAGTGGGAAAAATGTCATGCATTAATATAATATCCCCATCCTCCACATCTTTCAAGACCCGTTTCACAATCTTATTCTTATTCTTCAGTTTCCAGTCCAGGGAATCCACGGACCACAGCACCGTGGTCATGCCCACGTCACACTCCAGCTCTTCATTCCAGTCCCCAAAGGGCGGCCTCATGTACTGCGGCCGTTCCCCTGTTATATCCTCTATCATCCTGCTGGTCCTGTCCACAGCCTGGCACACGGTCTTTGCCCCGGCCTTGGTCAGCTGGACATGGCTGAAGCTGTGATTTCCAATCAGATGGCCCTCATCATGCATCCGCTTCACCAGCTCCTCATTCCCCTCTATGTTCTGTCCCATAAGGAAAAACGTGACCCTGACGCCCCTTTCCTTCAGGCCGTCCAGCAGCTGGGCCGTGCATTCCTCATGGGGACCGTCATCAAATGTAAGGGCCACGCATTTGCCTTCAAGCCCTTTGGCCCGGTCCAGGGTTTCCCCGCCCTCCTGGACCCACGTCCCATTCCCCGCCGCGGCATGGACCGGCCGGTTCCCCAGTACAGTCCAGAACAGCCCTCCAAGAAGAATCACGTCCGCCCCACAGACCATGGCCAGAAGTTTTAACTTATTTCCCAGTTTCACCTTATGCCCTCTTTCACCTGATGCCCTTTATCTATCCAGTATATGTTGGGGATAGAAGGAAAAATGCATGGGATTGGATGACGGTCCTGAATCTGTGGGTATCCGGGTTCCCTCCATACATACGGATTGGGCATGGGATGCGGGAAAAAAGGGAGGAGTGCATTGGGTTCGGAACAAGGCAGGGGTTTGTATCAGGTGCGCAACGTGACGGGTGGCTATTTCGAATACAGAAACTATACCGGGTACAGAAAGGGGCGGATTCCTGCATCACAGCAAGAATCCACCCCTTTATGCCGTCCTTTGAGAACACTGCTTCCTGAGTCATCTCATATGCATACCATCCTATTCCTATCCCACCGGAGTAATGATTACCCCGGGGCCGCCGGATTTCCCGCCGGGGGAAGCGCCCGGTGCCTGGCCTGACTGGCTTTCGCCCGGTGAAGTGCCGGCCTGGGCGCTGCCGCCTGACTGGGAAGTCCCGCCAGGCTGGCTATTGCCTCCAGGCTGACTGCTGCCTCCAGGTTGGCTGCTGCCTCCAGGCTGGCTGCCGCCTCCAGGCTGGACGCCGTCTCCTGACTGGCCCCCAGCGCCGTCCTGGCCGCCGTTATTTTCCTGTATCTGGCCCAGTACCCCCTCAGGGCCGGCCTGATATCTGGTCCCATTGATGTCAACCACGGTGTTTACCGCCATCCTGCCCGTGGATGGGTCCATATAATAGTGGAGGCCGTTTACATCAATCATGCCCTTTGCCATACGGCCCGAGCCTTCAAAATAATACCACGCGCCGTCCATCTCGCGCCAGCCGGTTGCCATGGCACCCGAACCCCTGAGGAAGTATTTATCCCCTGCATCTTCCAGCCATCCGGTCTGCATGGCCCCCTGGCCGTCAGCATAGTACCAGGTTCCGTTATCATTAATCCAGCCTTTAGAAAGTACGCCCGTGTGATCCAGATAGTACCAGGTTCCGTTCTGGTTGGTCCATCCCTTGGCCATGGCTCCTGAGTTCTCCAGGAAGTATCTTCTTCCGTTGTCATCCAGCCAGCCGGTCTGCATCACGCCCTGGCTGTCCGCATAATACCAGGTTCCATTATCGTCTATCCACCCCTTGGACAGGGCGCCTGAACTGCCGAAGTAGTACCATTTGCCGTTGTCGGATTTCCAGCCCGTTATCATGCGGCCCGTACTGTCATCCAGATAATATTTCTGGTCCGAAAGCGTAAGCCAGCCCTTGGATGCAAGGCCCTCCCCGTCCATGTAGAACCATCCCGTGCCGTCGTCAATCCAGCTGTTTTTCTGTTTTACGTAGTTCTGGTAATAATAGGTCTTTCCCTGGATGGTCCTCCAGGTATTGCCCGGTATCACCGATGTAAAATCCTTAAACTGGAAATCAATATCCACATTCCCACTGATTCCGTTGACCGCGCCCGTGCTGGTGGCCTGCCACATCACCGGGTTCTGGTATGCCGGTTTTGCGGAGTAGCGGGCAACCCATACAGGATAATCCATCTTGCCCATGTCCAGTTTGTTGGCCAGCCAGTTGTCATTGGCATAAATGATGGGATAATAGCCGGCTTCGGATATACGCCTGCAGAACGCATTGGCGATTGCCGCCAGTTCGTCCTTGGACAAGGCGCCCTGGGTGGAATCCTCCATGTCAAATGCAACCGGATAGGATACCGGATAATCGTGGATCAGGTCCAGGACAAAGTTGGCCTCGTCCACCGCCATCTCCGGCGTGGTGGCAAGGGAATAGATATAGACCCCCACCTTAACCCCGGCCGCGCTGGCCTGCTGTATGTTCCTGTGGAAATATGGGTCCACCGCACCTTTGGAGCGTGTTCCCAGCATGACAAAGGACACGTCGTCAGCAGCCACCTGGCTCCAGTTAATATCCCCCTGCCATCTGGATACGTCAATTCCCCTGAACAGCACGTTGCTGATGGATGTGCCGTCCGGCATCCGGTATGCCCCGTTTACCTTTTTCCAGGCATTGGGGTTGGCTGCGGCGGTGCCGGAGGATGCCGCGCCCGTACTTCCTGTACTCCCGGTGCCTGCCGCAGGCTGCCCGGGGCCTCCTGGGCCTGCTGATGTGGCAACCGGCGCCGATGTCTCTCCCGGCCCAATCGCCAGAGCGGTGCCTGCGGGAAGAATGGTGCCCGCGCTTATGATTCCCGCCATGGCAAGTACCTGGCAGCGTCTTATCATGTGCATCTTGTTTTTCATACATTTCTCCTTATATAAAAAATAAGAGGGGATGCCCAGCCGTCCGCTGTGACATCCCCCGTATTATGATCTGATTTACCCTCAGCCTGGTCCGTCTGTCCTTCCGGCCTGCAGGCCCCCTGAAGAACTTCCGCCCGGTGAATTGTTTCCGGAACTGGTTCCGGGATTCCCCCCGGACGTGCCTCCAGGCCCGTTGTTGCTGATGCCTGAGGAACCGCCGGATGCCCCCGGACCGCCGCTTGTGCCGGTGGAGTTGTTGTTGTCAACAGTCCCCGGAGTCTGGGCCGATACACCGCCGGCGTTCTGGCATATACCGCTGGCGTCAAAGGTGTACTGCGTTCCGTTGATGGTTGCCGTGGTGCCTGCAATCATCCTTCCCTCATTGGCAGGGTTCAGATAGTAATACTTTCCGTCCAGCTGAATCCAGCCAGTCATCATATGGCCATTGCTGTTAAAATAGTACCATGAGCCGTCAATCTGCTTCCAGCCCGTGGACATCTTACCGTTACTCATATCCATGTAATACTTGTTGCCGTCACTGTCACTGAGCCATCCGATCAGCATGCGCCCGTCCGTGTTCAGGTAGAAATAATCCTTGTCCACCTTGGCCCAGCCGGTCATCATCTTGCCGTCCGTGCCGAACAGGTACCAGTTGTCCTTAATCTGGGCCCAGGAATTCACAACGCACTTGCCGTTGCTCTGGAAATAGTACCAGGCCCCGTCCATCTCACGCCAGCCCGTTGCCATGGTTCCGTTGCCCCGCATGAAATAAAAGTCGCTGGTGGTTCCATTGCTGATTTTCAGCCAGCCTGTTACCATGGTCCCATCATTTAGCATATAGTACCATTTGCCGTCTTCCGGATTGACCCAGCCCGTTGCCATGATGCCGCTGGGCTTGAAGAAATACCATTTGCCGTCAATCTGCTTGAAATCCTTTGTCATATATCCAGTGGACGGGTCCATGTAATACCATCCTTCACTGGTCTGCAGCCATCCCGTGTATACCTGGCCGTTGTCGACATAGGTCCAGTTGTCATTTGATTTTGTCCAGCTGCCGGCGGCATAGCTGGTAAATGCGCTTCCCAATGCCATGGCCCCAATCATACCGGCTGCTGTGACAGCTGTCCAGTACCTTTTATGTCCCATGTGTCATCCTCCTCGCCTCTTATATCCAGTAGGGGACAATATTCCCCAGTTTTCCACATATTTTTGATTATAGCACAATCCCATATGCTTTTGATAACATTTTTATTACAATTTCCGTAATTTCCTATAATATTTCTTGGCATACCGGTACATGATTATGGTGTACTCCCCGAATTCATCTCCCAGCGCGCTCTTATACACGGCCCACAGGCTCCACAGGAAACCTCCCAGCGCAGCGTAGGCATAGACGGCAAAATACTCGTCTTTTGTAGGTTCCCTTTGGAGGTAGCTTGCCAGAAGCTTCTCCATATCCGCCTCATCATAATAGGAATAGATTGCGCACATGGATACATCCATGATTGGGTCACACATGCCGGCATACTCCCAATCCAGAAGTTTTACACCGCCATCCTTAAGAAACAGGAAGTTATCCACATTGGCATCAATATGGCTCAGGCATTTGGGGCGGTCCATGGCGTCCATACAATCCATGAGCCAATCCATCCACTCCCGCACCTCCTGGTAGTCCTCAAAAAGGATGCCGCCATGGCTGCTGCACAGCTTTTCATAAAAATCAATCCTCTCACGGATGTCAAAGTCATGTCCCACCGTGATGCCTGACCCATGGAGCCTGCGCACCATCTCCATGCACCGGTCCATGTCAGACCAGTCCGAGGCGTCTGCATTCCTGGCCCCTTCGTAGTATTCGGCAATCTTATAACCGGTCCGTTCGTTCATATAAATCACATGCTCGGTAATGCCAAGGCAGGCCACTGCGTCATAGACCTGTTTTTCCTGTTTTCTGTTAATAAGCAGCTCCGTGCCTGGACCGGGGATACGGCAGATGCAGCTGCGCTCCCCAACCCTGAACAGGAAGGACTTGTTTGTCATGCCGGACTTCAGGCAGCGGATATCCTGAATCCGGGACTCAGGCACCTTAAATACCTCGGCCACCAGCTTCATGGCCGCGTTGTCAGAATGATTCTGATACCTGGGGTCGAATAAGCGCAGTTCTTCCAGGTTCTCGAACTCATATACCTGGTCGTCGGGCTGGCGGTTTGCATCCATTTCAATCTCATCCCAATGGGAGGGCGGCAGGCCGCAGGCCTTTGCGGCCTCATCAAGCAGAGCCCCGCCTTCCTGTTCCAGACGGCGCCTGGCCTCGCCTGACAGCATGTCCACATATACCTGTTCCCAGTAAAACTGCTCCGTGCCCGGGCTTTTGTAATAGGCCTCCAGCACAGGAAGGAACCGTGCGGAAAACTCCCTGGAAAAATAGGCCGGTCCATACATGACCCACTGGTCCCTTCCGCCTATCTTCACATCCGTGATACGCCCCCTCTTGTTAAAGGACAGGCACCATTCCTTGGTCTCGCCATGCTGATAAGCAGCGCTGTACCATGCCCCGCACTCATATGCGTGGAACATGTTCTCCCTCATCCAGTTGTCGGAGGACAGCACATACATGTTCCGCCCTTCCAAGACCTTCCTGGACCTGTGGATGGTGGCCAGGGTGTTCTTGTCCGGATACTCAGGATTATAGAGAAGCTTCACATCATATTTGTCTATCAGATATTCAAACTTTTCCTTCAGGTAACCCACCGCTATAGTGATGTCCGTAACCCCTGCCTCATGAAGCTGGCCTATCTGGCGCTCAATCATACGCTCCCCGAACACCTCCAAAAGCCCCTTGGGGGTCTCAAATGTCAGGGGGACGAACCTGGAGCCAAACCCTGCTGCTATGATTAATGCACCGTCAACCTTATACCCTTTTAGCAGGCGCTTCCCTTCCCCTGTAAGCTCCCATCCGGAGCCGGCTGCGCCGTCCCCCCGTTCCGCGATGTATCCCATTCCGATGCACTCTTTTATAAGCCCGTTGGCAGTACCCAGGGACACCTTAAGCTTTTGCGCCATCTCCCTCTGGGTGATATCCGGCTGCTCCAGCACTGTCCTGCACACAAGTCCATGTCTGTCCATCAATACAAATCCTCGCTTCCGTCCCATTTATGTTCAAAATATTCATTTAACAAAAATATATGAACATTATAACACATCCCCCGGAAAATGCAAGCCGGATTAAGGCTCCATGGAACAGGGGATGGAAAAGGGGCCTCCACCCTACCGGCAGGACCCCTTTTCCATATAGGCTTATCTATCATGATACTCATTTCCCCGTAACTGACTTGACCATGTCCGGCCGCATGTCTGATGGATTTGACAGCCGGCTTCTATATCCGATGCAGCAGCCAGTCTCCATATCCGACGCCGCGGCAGCCGGTTTCTGTGTCTGACGCCGCGGCAGCCGGCCTACACTTCAAATATCAGGTCGCCGTAGCTGGGCATTGGCCACAGTTCCTTATCCACTATCATTTCCAGCTTATCCACCGGCGCCCGTAAGGCCTCCATGGCAGGTACCACTTCACTGTGATATGCGGCTGCCTGGGCAATCCCGCCATCCGCACCGGCCGCCTTCTCAGTCACCTGGGCCAGCCTTAACACAGCTGCCTTGGTATCGGCCAGCAGGCCGGAGGCCTCCATGAGAAGTCCTGTCTGTGTGCTCACATCCGCCTCCGGGCAGGCGCCCTTGACCGCGGATATAGAGGCTGCCAGCTGCGTGGTATATTTGATGACCGCCGGTATAATGGACTTGCTGGCCATATCATACATGGTCCTGGCTTCTATATTGATGGCCTTGGAAAAGTTCTCATATTCAACCTCAGCCCTGGACTCCAGTTCAGCCCTGGTAAATACGCCGAATTCCTCAAACAGCTTCACTGCCTTATCCGTTGTCAGGGCAGGAATGGCCTCCACCATGGAGCGGATGTTGGGAAGGCCCCTTTTCCCTGCCTCCGCAACCCATTCATCCGAGTATCCGTTTCCATTAAAGATGACCCTTCTGTGGGCTGACAGCATTTCCTTAATCATGTCATGGACCGCCATGTCAAAATCCTCTGCCTTTTCCAGGGCATCGGCAGCTTCCTTGAACGCTTCCGCCACAATGGTGTTTAACACGGTGTTGGGGCTTGCAATGGAATCAGAGGAACCCACCATACGGAACTCGAACTTGTTGCCTGTAAATGCAAATGGCGAGGTCCTGTTCCTGTCCGTTGCATCCTTATCCAGGTCAGGAAGGATATCAACGCCGGTCCTTAAGGTGCCGCCCTTCTTGGAATGGGTGGCTTCACCTGTGCTGCACAGCTGGTCAATCACATCCTCCAGCTGCTCTCCAAGGAAGATGGAGATAATGGCCGGCGGCGCTTCGTTGGCGCCCAGCCTGTGGTCATTGCCCACATCTGCAGCCGACTCCCGCAGCAGGTCTGCGTGAAGATCCACCGCCTTAATGATACATGCCAGCACCAGAAGGAACTGGATGTTCTCATGGGGCGTGTCACCTGGGTTTAAAAGATTGGTGCCGTCGTCCGCGGTCAGGGACCAGTTGTTATGCTTTCCTGAACCGTTGACGCCTGCAAATGGCTTCTCATGGAGAAGGCATGCCATTCCATGGCGGCCAGCCACCTTTTTCAGTGTCTCCATTACAATCTGGTTGTGGTCCACTGCCTGGTTCACGCCCTCATATATGGGGGCCAGCTCGTGCTGTGCAGGCGCAACCTCGTTGTGCTGTGTCTTGGCCGGCACGCCCAGCTTCCAAAGTTCTTTATTCACATCGTTCATGTAGGAACCGATCCTCTCACGGATGGCGCCAAAGTAATGGTCCTCCAGCTCCTGCCCCTTGGGCGGCATGGCTCCAAAAAGGGTGCGCCCGGTGTAAATCAGGTCCTTGCGCTGTAAGTACTTTTCACGGTCTACCAGGAAGTATTCCTGCTCAGCCCCCACGGACGGAGCAACCCGCCTGGCCGTGGTGTTCCCAAAAAGCCTGAGGATCCTTAGGGCCTGCTCATTAACTGCCTGCATGGAGCGCAGCAGCGGCGTCTTTTTGTCCAGGGCCTCGCCTTTATACGAGCAGAAGGAGGTAGGGATGCAGAGGGTGACGCCGATGGCGTCCTCCCTTAAGAATGCGGGAGAGGTACAATCCCAGACCGTGTAGCCCCTGGCCTCAAAGGTGGCGCGCAGGCCGCCTGAGGGGAAGGAGGATGCATCCGGCTCACCCTTAATCAGTTCCTTGCCGGAAAATTCCATGATTACCTTGCCGTCGCTTGGAGCAGAGATAAAGGAATCATGCTTCTCAGCCGTCACGCCTGTCAGCGGCTGGAACCAATGGGTATAGTGGGTGGCCCCCCTCTCAATTGCCCAGTCCTTCATGGCGTGTGCCACCACGTCCGCAATACTGGGATCCAGTTCCGCGCCGTCTTCCACTGTCTTTTTCAGCTTCTTATACACATTTTTAGGCAGACGGTCCTTCATCACCGCATCATTGAACACATTTTTCCCGAATATCTCAGATACATTCAATACATCGCTCATAGATTCCTCCATCCTCTCTTTGATCCTTCCTTTTGGATCTTCTGCTTCATTTTCCATAGTCCTGTTATCCTGTCAAAATCCAAATACCATTTCCCGTAATTTTATTCAGTCCGGCCGGATATATAACAAAAAGGTGCTCTCCCCTTGAGAGAGAACACCTTTGTTCTTTATTAAAATAAACCATTTCCTTTAAAATTGCAAGCAGTTTTTCGGGAAAACATGTTTTTTATTCTAATAAGCATTATTAAGCTGTCTTAATATCTTAGGACTCAAGCCTTGCCCACGGAACCGAATAATTCCATCTTTTCTTTTACGGTTGCCTTGATTGCATCTGCGCCCGGGGCAAGCAGTTTCCTTGGGTCAAAGCCTTTGCCGCTCTTGTCCTTGCCGGCCTCGATGTACTCCCTGGTGGCTGCTGCAAAGGTAAGCTGGCACTCTGTGTTAACATTAATCTTGGCAACGCCCAGGCTGATTGCCTTCTTGATCATATCCTCAGGGATACCGGTTCCGCCGTGAAGCACCAGAGGCATGTCGCCTACAGCCGCTTTCACATTCTCCAGCACGTCAAAGCGCAGGCCTGGCCAGTTCTCCGGATATTTGCCGTGGATATTGCCGATGCCTGCTGCCAGGAAGTCGATTCCCAAATCAGCAATGGCCTTGCACTCATTTGGATCCGCACACTCGCCAAGGCCAACAACGCCGTCTTCCTCACCGCCGATGGAGCCCACCTCAGCTTCCAGGGACAGTCCCATGTTATGTGCAATCTTAACCAGTTCCTTGGTCTTCTCAATGTTCTCCTCAATTGGATAATGGGAGCCATCGAACATGATGGAGGTAAATCCTGCCTTGATACATTTATAGCAGCCCTCGTATGAGCCGTGGTCCAGGTGCAGGGCAACCGGAACCGTGATGTTCAGTTCTTCCATCATGGCCTTCACCATGGCAGATACTGTCTTAAAGCCTGTCATATACTTTCCTGCGCCCTCTGATACGCCCAGGATAACCGGAGATTTGAGTTCTTCTGCTGTCAGCAGCACGGACTTGGTCCACTCAAGGTTATTGATGTTAAACTGTCCAACTGCATACTTGCCTTCCCTAGCCTTGTCAAGCATCTCTTTTGCTGAAACTAACATTTGATACCCTCCTTATAAAGTTTGTTATTTTATTAACTATCTCACCTATTATATCGCAGCTGCGAACAAAAAGGAAGATGTTTTTTTAATTTATAGTCCATATCGCGTCAGGACCAGAATGTCCCGCATTAAATGCCCTGCCCGTGCCATTGGAAAACCAGTCCGGCAAAACAGTAAGGTATTTAGTATGGGTAATGCTATGGATCAGATCCCAAGAATAGCTTTTACCGTTGCTTCCATTTTATCCACATCGCACTCCGTATTGTGGCGTATCGGCGCATGGCGGATTTCTTCAACCGCAGCAGGCACATCCACTCCGCACAGGCTGCTCAGGGCATCTACCACTTCAAATCCGTCTTTGCCCCTGATGCTCTCAGGCCCGGCAATGGCTTCCATCACACTGTCAGAGAACTTGTAGGGACTTGCCGTGGAGGCAATGACGGTCTTTGCCGTGTCGCCGCTTTTGGCCCTGTAGTCCCCATATACAGCAGCTGCAACGCCTGTATGGGTGTCAATCAGGTAACCGGTGCTGTCAAATATCCTCTTGATGGCGGCCGCATTTTCTTCCTGGGTTGCAAAGCCGCCTGCGAAATCAGACATGAACGCCCTCATATCCTCTGTGACGGTATAGCTGCCCTTCACGGACAAGTCCTGCATCAAAGCCTTGTTGGCCCTGGCGTCGCAGCCCGTGCTCAGATAAATCAGGCGCTCCAGGTTGCTGGAAATCAGGATATCCATGGACGGGGAATTGGTGAGTATGAAATCCCTCTTCCTGTCATAGGTTCCCGTGGTAAAGAAATCATACAGCACCTTATTGTCATTGGACGCGCAGATCAGAGTCTTAATCGGAACGCCCATGCGTTTTGCAAAGTAGGCTGCCAGGATATTACCGAAGTTGCCTGTGGGAACCACCACATTAATCTGCTCGCCTCCTGCAATCTCCTCATTGGCCAGAAGCCTTGCATAGGCATATACATAGTAAACGATCTGCGGGACCAGTCTGCCGATATTGATGGAATTGGCGGATGAGAACTGGAAGCCCTTTGATTCCAGCAAAGCCTCCAGGGACTTGTCCCCAAACAGCTTCTTCACACCGGTCTGGGCATCGTCAAAGTTGCCGTTAATTGCCACCACGTTTGTGTTAGCGCCCTTCTGGGTGCGCATCTGGAGTTCCTGGACCTTGCTGACCCCGTCCTTTGGATAAAATACAATGATACGGGTGCCCGGTACATCTGCAAAGCCAGCCATGGCAGCCTTACCCGTGTCCCCGGAGGTGGCTGTCAGGACCACAATCTCCTTATCCACCCGGTTCTTCTTTGCCGCCGTGGTCATAAGGTGGGGCAGGATGGAAAGGGCCATGTCCTTAAATGCTATGGTGCTTCCGTGATACAGTTCCAGGAAGTATGCGCCGTCAGCCTTTGCCAGGGGCGCAATCTCTTCTGTGTCGAACTTGCTGTCATAGGCCTTTGTTATACAATCTTTAAGTTCCTCGGGACTGTAATCCGTAAGGAACAGCTTCATGACCTCATAGGCCGTCTCCTGGTAGGTCATGGTCCCAAGCTTCTCCATGGGCACGTCAAGCTCCGGTATCTCTGTGGGCATGAACAGGCCGCCATCCTCTGCCAGTCCCTTCAGGATGGCCATGGATGCCGGCACGCCTGTCTCACGGCCCCTTGTACTCTGATAGGTTAATCCCATACTCTTGTCCTCGCTTTTATATTATGTTCACATTTATTATTGAAATATTAACACATTTCACCGGCCGGTGCAACTGAAATTCGGAACGGTTGCAGCGGCCGGGAATATATGCTACAATGAATCCAAAGCAGTACATCTGATTATTCTAAAAAGTCTATCCGATTCAGGTTAAACTCGTATCTTGCTTTAAAACCCAGTATTCCATCCGCAATGTGGAAAACCGCTCCGTGGTATTAGACGCTCTGGCCGAGGATGAAGAAGGCCGTCTGATAAACGTGGAAATGCACCCTCAGGAAGATGAAGACCATGTCCGGCGGGTACGCTATCATCTAAGCGGCATTGACATGAGTTATCTTGAAAAGGGGAATGATTTTGAGGCCATTCCGGAGGTTTACCTGATTTATATCACGAAAAAGGATTTCATCGGAAGGAACAAAGGGAACTGCTGGATTATATGGAACACTCGGCAGCTGATTATGAGACCGGGACCTTCCCGCATTTAGCTGCAAGGGTCAGACTGCTGAAGGAAAAGAAGGAGGGAATCGATATTATGTGTGATATTCTTGAAAAGGAACGGGCCGAAGGAAAGGCTGAAGGAAAGGCCGAGGGAATGGCTGAGGGAATAGCGGCATTCATCCTGGATAACCTGGAGGAGCATAAGACGGAAGAACAGATACTGGCCAAACTGGTAAAGAGGTTTTCCCTGAGCCGGGAGGAAGCCGGGAAGTATCTGGCTGAGTATGTTCCAAAGGATTAATATGGGACATGGCCGAATCCATGGCTGATGAAACACAGATGATTGAACATGACCGGGTTCATGCAGATTCTGCTTGATTCCTCCGGATGGTTTCTATATAATTGAGTATCGCCTGTTTTTCCACATAGGTGTGGATGACAGGGATTGGTATCATTCAGATTGATATCATCCGGATCCATATCCCTATGGATACCCGACACTTTGACCAGGAGGAATCTTCAATGATTTATCAGCATATAAAAACCGGAACATTCATAAGCCGCCCCAACCGTTTCATTGCCCATGTGAGGCTGGAAGGCCAGACTGTTGTCTGCCATGTGAAGAATACAGGACGGTGCAGGGAACTGCTGATTCCCGGCGTAAAGGTAATCCTTCAGTACCATCCGGATGCCGCCGCAGCCGGACGCAAGACAGAATATGACCTGATTGGGGTATATAAGGGAGATATCCTGATTAACATGGACTCCCAGGCGCCGAACCGGGCGGCCTGGGAATGGCTGGGCGGACTGGATTGCATTCCCGGACTGCCTGGCTGGGCGCCTGACAGCCTGCGGCGCGAGGTGACCCACGGTGATTCCCGGTTTGACCTGGCATTTACCCTCAATGAGATGAATGGCAGCAGGACACGGCCTGCGTTCATGGAGGTAAAGGGGGTAACCCTGGAAACAGATGGCATGGCCATGTTTCCGGACGCGCCCACTGAGCGCGGGATCAAGCATCTTCACGGATTGGCAAAGTCGGTGCTGGAAGGTTATGAAGCCTATGTACTGTTTGTCATCCAGATGAAAGGAGTCCACGGATTCAGGCCCAATGACACCACCCATCCTGCTTTTGGCGATGCGCTGCGGGCAGCGGCAGCGGCCGGCGTCCATGTCCTTGCATATGACTGCGCCATAACACCGGCTGCCATGACGATTGATGCTCCGGTGGATGTGATTCTGGAATGATTCAGTAAATGGGGGACCGGGGCCCCCACATCCATGGAAGCCCCGGCCATCCCATCCGGATTCTCCGGATTATATTCCCTTTATCATAACCTCAAATTACATGTGCTGCAGCCAGACCTTCACCTGCTGCATCCGCATCCGGAGTTACATCTGCCGCATCCGCAGCCGGAATTGCACCCGCAGTTACCGGTTGACGCTGCGGAGGCGGTGCGCCCTGCTGCCTGGGCAGCGGTCCTGGCAACAGGTGACTGGTTGCACTGGTTATTGGCGTAGAATCCAGCCATATATCCCTGCCAGTATAAATTGCAGTTGCGGCAGCCACCGCTGGCAGCTGCTGCACTGGCCGTGTTCGCATAGGTCGTATTCCCATAATAAGCCGCAGTTCCATAATTATCTGCATTTCCATAACAGGTACCGCCGGCAGCATATGCCGCACCCGCGTTCACAGCTGTCCCGCCATAATTCACACCATTTCCACTACAACCACCACATTCATTATAATTCATATTTTATATTCTCCTTTCAATTAGGTTGTACTCTATTATATGGGCATGTACGGAATGTGTGACAGGCCTGTTCCTCCCCCCGGATAAGCGCCCTGCATATAATATAATAACAAACCTGAACCGGTGATTTATTATGGTCTATCCTTTAAATGAACTCAATCCAGGTGAAACAGCCGAGGTGGTCTGGATCATCAGCGACCCATATATGTCTGACAGGCTGGACTCCCTGGGTTTTTCCTTCAAGGAGCATATAACCTGCATCCTTGGCGGCAGCAGGGATTCCATGTCTGCCTATCTCATACGCGGCACCCTGATTGCGCTGCGCACTGAAAATGCAAAGGAAGTGCTGGTACGTTCCTTAGGGTGTGTCTGAAGCCTGTTTTGCGTCCTGCCGGCAGCAGAAACAGGGGCCGCAGACGCAGCCCCTGACCAAAACATGAAATCCTCCTATCTTTTGTCATCCCACCTGTTCCATGATTGCCTTCAGACGCCCTGTTTCTGATTCCGTTGCACGGAGCACAGGTTTCTTACAGCAATCCTTTATCCGGACTCCCCTTAGGAGCATTGCCTTTTTAAGGGTTCCCACAAAAAACGGATTGATATCGTAGATACCCATTAACAGGTCCACCTTTTTCTGGAGGGCAAAGGCAGTATCCCAGTCCTTCCGGTTCACAGCCTCCTGCCAGCTTACCAAAAGCTCCGGATATACATTGGACAGGGCGCCGATACAGCCCGCGCCGCCGCAGGCAGCATTGTGGATCAGGTTCTCATCAAAACCGCAGTATACCTCAAACTCAGGGAATTCCTCCCTCACCATTGTAAGGATGCTTCTGGTATGGCCCATCTCTGAAACCGAGTCCTTCAGTCCCACGATATTTTTGTGCCTGCGCAGCAGGTTCAGGACAATTTCCGGTTTTACGTCATATCCGGTCCTGGCAGGAAAATTATAGATGTACAGAGGCCCGTTAATCTTGTTTGCCGCCTCATCATAAAATGCTTCAATGGATGCATCGTCAATGGTAAAATAGTAAGGGCTGATCAGCATCACGCCGTCCGCTCCCGCCCGGAGGGCGTAGTTACTCAGCTCCACTGTTTCCTCCATGCTGTCACATGCGGTTCCAAAGAATACCTTTGCCCTCTTATTAATATATGGGACCGCCATGTCAATCAGCGTTTTTTTCTGTTCCATGTTCAGGGCATAGAATTCACCGCTGCTCCCAAGTATCAGCAGGCCTGCGATGCCGCCTCCGATTAAATGGTCGTATATGTTTTTATTGCCCTGTAAATCCAGTTCTCCATTCTCATCAAATGCAGTTACAACCGGAGTGTAAAAGTTCACGTTCATATATTTCCTCCCTAGCCGATTCTATTTGTCAGTTTACCTATTTTCTCTATCTCGCATGTTACCTGGTCGCCCTTTTTCATATAACGGGGCGGGTCATACCCCATACCCACGCCGGAGGGGGTTCCTGTGGCAATGATGTCCCCGCACTCCAGTGTGATGCACTGGGACAATTCCGATATGAGCCACGGAATGCCGTGGATGAAACTGCGCGTATTGGAGTGCTGGCGCAGCTGCCCGTTGACAAAGCTTTTTACTTCCAGCTCCACGGGAAAGGGCAGTTCCTCCCGGCCCACGATTACCGGCCCCATGGATGCGTATGTGTCCAGGCTCTTTCCGTAAAACCACTGGCCATGTGCCGTCTGCAGGTTCCTGGATGAGATGTCATTAAAGATAGAATATCCGAATATATATTCCTCTGCCCTGCAAGCCGGTATCTTCTTTCCGTCTTTGCCAATGATGACCGCCAGTTCCACCTCGTAGTCCAGCGCCTCATCCACATCCAGCCTGCCCTCAATCCGTCCGTCAGGACCCATAAGCCGCAGCGCCCGCTTGGAGAAGTATACTGCCTTGGGCGGCTTTTTAAAACTTTCTTCCCCCAAATGTTCCTCTGTTTCCTTTAGATGGTCTTCATAATTCACACCCACGCACAGGATATCGTGAACCGGCCGTTCAATGGGCGCAAGAAGCCTTACGGAATCCAGGTCATATACCGGTTCTCCCAAACATCCGGAAACCGGCGGCTCTGGTAAGCCGCCGGAGATACCGGCATGTTTTATGAAGTCCATCATATCCCCCTTCTTCAGTCCGGGAACAAAGGATGACGCCGGGATAACCCGGTTCCCCTCCAAAAGGATGCCAACCTCTGCTTCCTTTCCAGGGGCCATAAACCTTATGTATTTCATGATACACCTCTTTTTTTCATTGCTCCGTCCTTATATGGCTACATATAATTACATACCCTGGCAATGGCCATTTCCGTATAGCCCAGGGCTTCTGCCTTGGTCAGCTTTCCGTCAGCCACCTGCTTTATTTCCGTAAACAGCTCATCCCCTAATTCCTCCAGGGTCTTTTTGCCGTAGATATAGGGGCTGGCATCAATGTCAATGTTATCGGACATGTTTGCATAGGTTACTTTATTTCCCGTTATCTTGATGACAGGCACGATCGGGTTGCCGGTGGGGGTTCCGCGGCCAGTGGAGAACAGGCATATCTGGCAGCCGCCGGCAGCCATTCCCGCAACGGATGAGGGGTCGTTTCCTGGTGTGTCCATGATGACCAGGCCCATGTTCTTATCTACCTGTTTCGCATAGTCATAGACCTCATTGACCGGTGCATGGCCGCCCTTATGGATGCAGCCCAGGGACTTTTCTTCCAGTGTTGTCAGGCCGCCTTCCATGTTGCCCGGGGACGGGTTCCCCTCCCTCACGTCATGGCCCACAAGGCGGATAGCATTTTCATAATCATGTACAATCTGGTAAATGCGCTGGCTGACCCTCTCATCCTTCCCCCGCTTTGCCAGTATGTGTTCCGCGCCGATGAATTCAGTTGTCTCAGACAGGATGGATGTGCCCCCGATTTCCGCCATACGGTCGCTGATCTCGCCGATAAGCACATTGGAGGCAAGGCCGGAAGTGGGGTCTGAACCGCCGCATTCTGTTCCGATAATCAGTTCAGACATGCCGAATGCTTCCTGGGCAAGCATGGACGCATCCATTGCCATCTGCCTGGCCGCGCGCACCGCCTTCTCAATGGTGGCAATGGTACCGCCGTTTTCCTGGATGATGAAATGCTCCAATGGCTTGTTGGTGCGTTCCCTGATTGCGTCCAGGACCAGGTCCATCTGGCAGTTCTCACATCCCAGAGAGATGACCACAGTCCCATATACATTAGGATTGGCCGCATAACCAGCCATCACGTCCATGGTAAACTGCTGGTCCGATGGTACCTGTGAACATCCATTCTGATTGTTAAATGTAACTGCGTTTTCTACCTGGGAGGCAATGATCCTTGTTGTATCAGAAGCACATACGCTGGCCGGAAGGATTAAAACCTTATTGCGGATCCCTACCCTTCCATCCGGTCTTCTGTATCCCATAAATGTCATTTCCTTCATTACTTTCTTATCCATTGTGTCAACCCCCTTTTATAATTGTTCCCTGTGGTTCTCAACATTGTGTGTATGTACATGCTCTCCTGCCTGGATATCCCTGGCAGCCAGCCCGATATGTTCCCCATACTTGACAACCGGTTCTCCCTTTTGCATATCCCTGATTGCGAATTTGTGGTAAATGGGTATGTCCGTGACAGCCGTAACCTCATGGAGCCCGCCGGTCTTATCCAGCCACGCCGCGGCCTGGCCTGCTTTAACCGGTTCAATGGCAACGGCTACCGTATCTTTTTCGTCAATAATCATTGCATTTGTAATTATTTCGCTCATTCTAATCATCCTCCACCATTTGTCCTATTATTTATTCAGTTTTAAGCGGCATTTTGGGACAGCCGTACTTCTTGGCCCAGTAGCTTGTCATCAGGGGCGCGATGATTGCCGTTACCACCACGGCCGCTGCCACCTGGGTGGTTGCACCGGATACATACGGCTCAAGGGCCGGGTCCGCCATGGCCACCACGGCCGGGACAGCCACGGCATTGCCTGCGGTTGTGGCAACTGCCCAGCCCGCATATCCGGGACGCCTGCCAATCATCCTGTCGCAGAATACGATAAACGCACCGCCCACAAATACAGAGATAAGACCTAAGATCACGCCAGGTATACCGCCCTTAAGGACATTCATAAGATTGATTCCCGCGCCCAGGGTCAGTCCCACAAAAGGAATCATCACAGAGCCTGCTGGGGAAACGAATTCCGCAAACTTCTTATCCATATTCCCCAGGATCATGCCCACCAGGATGGGGGTCACGGTTGCAATCAATGCCTGGATCGGAATATTGGCAAGACCCGATACGCCCATGGCAATCATGGTCATGAACGGTCCGTCATTTAACGCCAGCAGCGCCATGGCTCCTCCGTCCACATCATCTCCGTAGGTCTGCATCAGGGCCAGGTATACGGAGCCGTTGCTGTTGGTTACGGCGCTGATGATTGCCAGTGCAGATAATCCCAGGACACCGGCAGGTCCAAATATCTTGCCTACAGCAATACCGATCACTGAGCCGATACAAAACTTTGAAAGCAGCAGAATGCCGCCCCGCTTCAGCACCCTTCCGATATCGCCCAGCTGCAGCGTGGTTCCCAGGCATACAAGCTGGATACCCATGGCGGTTGCTGCGCCTGCATTGGAAAATGTTGCTGTTGTAAGGGAGCCCAGCTGCAGCGCCTGGGGAAAAAAGGTGTTTAAGACCGCGCCAATCAGCAGCGGCACAATCATCATTCCGGCAGGAACTTTTTTAAGGAAATTCATTATCATAGTTTTACCCCTCTCTTCTTTGATTGTACGTATATTCGTACGATATGCGCATTCTCGTACGTCACATAAAAAGAATATATCTGATTCAATAAAAAGTCAATATTAATTTAACATTTTGACAGATTACACAAACATATACATTTTATATTGTACATGTTTACTAATGGCTTTCTCAAAATTCCCTCTGGTATAATAGACTCAGCAAGTTAAAAGGAGCGGACAATGCCAAATACAGAACATAAACCAACCGAGCGTGTTTTAAACATACTGGAACTGCTGGGAACCACCCCATCCGGACTTAGCCTTTCTGATATAGCCAAGCAGATCGGTTCCCCCAAGACAACCGTGGCCCCTATCCTGCACACCATGGCCAGCCGGAACTTCATTGCATACCACAAGGACAGCAGCCTTTACACCATAGGCATCGGCGCCTACCTGGCAGGAATTTCCTATTACGGTGAAAAGAGCATCATGCAGTTCATCAAATCCGAAATGGAATATGCGGTCAATGAAACAAACGAAATCTGCCAATTCGGAATCCGTTCCGATAACAGCGTGCTCTATATAGCAAAGGTGGACTCAAAGGAGGCCATACGCCTTGTATCCAGTGTGGGGAAACGGCTTCCCCTCTACTGCACGGCCCTTGGAAAAGCCCTTCTGTACCAGCTTCCCTTTGAAAAGGTAAGGGCCCTGTACCCTAACGGTCTGGAAAAGTTCACCGAATATACCATCACTGATTTTGAAACACTAAAAAAAGAGTGGGATGAAATCAACGCCAGCAAATTCGCCCATGAGAAAAAAGAAACCGCCCTGGACATCTGCTGCTATGCAGTCCCTATCTGCTGCAACCAGAAAACCATTGCCAGCCTGTCCATCAGCGTTCCAGCCTTCCGGGACACGGAGGAAAAAGCCAAATTGATAAAAGATATACTTAAAAAGGTGGGAAATACAATCGAACAGTATTTGTTTGAGAATAATTTGGATGAGAATGCGTTCTGCATTTATGAAGGGTAGGGGTTGTTGATTTGTGGGATGAAGGGGTAGGTGCATCCGTCCGTGAGCGGAATGGGGATGGGGGCGGTGGATACGGCTGCGGGGCTAGCAGCTCTAAGCCTATGGGAACCGGCGCCGGACAAGAGTCTGGCCGCCTAACTCGCGCTCAGTTTCTTCCGGGTATTTTGTTATCGGGCTCAGACAAAGGCGCCAGACTCTTAGCACCGCTTCCCATAGGCTAAGACCTGCACGCCCCTGTAGATGCATCCACCGCCCCCATCCCCATTCCGCTCACCCGCTACGTATCGACAGCCTCCTGCACCACACAAATCAGAAGTGTGAGATATGAATCCCTAGAGCAAATTTAATACCAGTACCACTACATCCAGCGCCGCTGCCTGCGTCAGGAGTGGATCTGCATAGCAACGGCGTAGTAGTCGCTACGATTCGCTTTGCAGACACGCTCCTGGCGCAGATAACAGGTGCTGGATGTAATGGTACTGGTATTTATATTTATGCTGAGCTATGCCAGCCACATCTTCCTCGCTGCTTCCCTATTGCTATCTAATTGCTTTTTTATACTTTTTTCTTCCAGCCTCTCCATCTGGCCTATTATAGCGTAAGTTCAATGGCATATGGGCAGTTGTCCATATTCTATTAAGCATCTGACAATGGCATGAATCACCCCCCATACCAACCCAACTTGATCCCATCAACCATCGGACTGTCTGCGGCATATGGCGGGCGGAATCTTTTTCCTGTGGTGGGGTGTTCAGACGCAGTGGCAGGAGTGGGGACGGGAGGCGGGCGGGCTTTCGGTTCCTTGTGGAGGGTGCTTGGTCTGCTTGCTCAAAAAATGGGCGGAAACAGGGCCGAGTGAGGGCTTCCAGGCCCGAACGCAGAGCGCCTACGGACGAAAAATCATCAAGATTTCTTCGGTAGTTGGCGCGGTGCCCTGTTTCCGTCCATTTTTTGAGTTAGCAGACCATGCGCCCGGAACCAGGAACCGAAAGCCCGCCCGCCTCCCGTCCCCGCTTCCGGAAACAAACAAAAGCAGAGGTTGCGTACCCTCCTGCACCCCTCTGCTTCTACCCCCCACTAATACCTATTATCAAATACCCGAGTAGACTTCTTTTCACTCCGCGGAAGTTCCCCAAGGTCCACCAGCTTAACAACCGGTGTCAGACCTATCCTGTTTTTGAAGCCGGTCTGTATTTCTATCTCAAGTGCGTACCGGTTAATGGATGGGATGGTTTCCACAAACAGGGTCATTACGTCCTTGCCCATGAGATGGTCTACCATGACCTGATACTCGCTGGACGCGCCTTCAATGGAGCTTAAGAGTTCTTCTATCTGGCTTGGGAAAATGTTGACACCCTTTACTTTTACCATGTCGTCCGTGCGTCCGATTAAGGTTCCTATCCTTGGATAGGGGGAACCGCACGGACAGTCGCCTGGCACAATCCTGGAAAGGTCATGGGTGCGGTAACGGATTAAGGGAGCGCCTTCTTTTTTCAGGGTTGTGATGACAATCTCCCCCACTTCCCCGTCAGGCAGGACTTCCCCTGTCTTCGGGTCCACAATCTCAATATAAATAAAATCATCCCAGTAATGCATGGCTCCCTGGGCCTGGCAGTTGATTGCAATGCCGGGACCATATACTTCTGTGAGCCCGTAGATGTCGTAGAGGTCAACTCCAAGCTCGGCGGCAATCCGCTTCCTCATCTTGTCACCCCAGCGTTCTGAGCCGATTACGCCTTTTTTCAGACATATCCTGTCACCAATCCCTCTCTTGGCTATCTCCTCTGCCAGCAGCAGTGCGTAGGATGAGGTGGCGCACAGGACCGTGGACTTCATGTCCATCATCATGCGCAGCTGTTTGTCCGTGTTGCCGGGTCCCATGGGCACGGTCATGGCTCCCAGGCGCTCGGCGCCCAGCTGGAAGCCGATTCCTGCTGTCCACAGCCCGTATCCCGGCGTAATCTGTATCCTGTCCATGTTGGTGATTCCCGCCATTTCATAGCAGCGGGCAAACATCAGGGCCCAGTCATCCACATCCTGTCGGGTGTAGGGGATGATGACCGGGGTACCGGTGGTTCCTGACGAGGAATGGATGCGCACGATCTTATCTTCGGGTTCAGCCATCAGACCAAGGGGATAGGCCTCCCTCAGGTCGCCTTTCCATGTAAACGGAAGCTTTTCAAAGTCCTCCTGTGACTGTATCTGGTCCACATTGATTCCTTCCAGCTTGTGCTTGTAGAAACACTCCTTGCCGGTCAGTTTCTTAAGCTGTTCCTTTATGAGAAGGAACTGGGATTCTTTCATCTTCATTGGTTCTATCCTCCGTTTTTCACACATGTTCTGAGGCAGCGCCCAGGTTAAGCGCCGTCACGTTCATGGCCCTGAACTTCTCAGGTATCCGTTTTAATATGGCCTGCTCCATCTCCTCCAGGGAAATGCCAATCAGACCGCTGGCAATGGCAGCGCCCAGCAGCGCCACATTCAGTACCTTTGGGGAACCGCTCTGGGCGCAGATGGCCGTGCCGTCCACCACCACCAGGTTATCCACGGTCTGTTTAAGATACTCCATCATCTCATTGCCGGTATAGGCGCCTCCTGTAAGGGAAGCTGTAACCGGGCGGATCGGCACGGGTGATACCACCATGCAGCCTCCCTTTTTCAGGTACGGAAGACAGCGCACTGCCTCGGCAGGTTCAAAGCCAATGATGACATCTGCTGCTTTATATGGTATCAGGGGGGAGTGGATTTCCCCCCCGATCCGCACATGGCTGACCACACTGCCGCCTCTCTGTGCCATTCCAATGGTTTCCGCACCCCTGGCTTCCATCCCCTTTTCCATGGCAGCCAGGGCTATCAGGCGGGACGCAAGGACGGTTCCCTGTCCTCCCACTCCACATAACAATACATTCTTTGTCATAGCTATCCTCCTCGCTTATTCCACAGGTTCAATGGCGTCCACAGTACATATCTGGCCGCAGAGCCCGCAGCCCGTACAAAGGCCCGGATTAATCCTGACCGTATCCTGGTCCAGCACCAGGGCCGGACATCCGATTTCATTGATGCAGGTACGGCAGTCCACACACCTGTCTTCCACAATCCTGCATTTTTTCGTGGTTTTTACAATGGCAATACAGGGCGCCTTAAATATCACGGCTTTTACCCCTTCCAGGGCAGAAAACTCCAGCACGGTTTCCACGCACTGCTCCAGATCCAGCGCGTCCACGGTCCTTATGTGCTTTACGCCGATTCCTTCCAACACCTTTGTTATGTTAACCTTTTCCACCACCTGGCCCATCATGGTCCGGCCGGTACCCGGATGGGGCTGGTGTCCTGTCATGGCCGTGGTGGAATTATCCAGGATACACAGGGTCAGATTGGCCTCATTGTACACTGCATTCACAATACCTGTGAGCCCGGAGGCAAAGAATGTGGAATCCCCAACAAAGGAGAAATAACGCTTGTGCGGCTCCACCCTCTGCATCCCCTGGGCCATGGTGATGCCTGCCCCCATGCAGAGACAGGTATCCACCATGTCAAGGGGTTTTGCATTGCCCAGTGTATAACAGCCGATGTCACCGCAGTAAACGCCTTCCACTGGCTCCTGTCCATCCGGCAGCTCCTGATTCAGCTTTTCCATAGCCCGCTTGACCGCATAAAAGGAGGACCTGTGGGGACATCCTGCGCAAAGGACCGGAGGACGGACGGGAAGGGACGGCGTGGGATGGGAATCCTCAAGGGAGACCGGGACGGCGGCACCGGAACACATACCAGGCACCGCGCCGGCTGCTTCACCGGAACACATGTCAGGCACCGCGCCGGCGGACAGGGATTCCAGATAATCTATGTACGGCGCTCCCAGATAAGCCTCCAGCACCTTCTGCACGGACTCCACACTGTTCTCACCCGCGCACTGCACATCCCCGGTAAGCTTTCCCCGGATGTTAACGTCCAGGTGGTGCCTGCCGCAGAGCAGCGTCAGTTCCTGCTCCAGCACCGGATCAAGCTCTTCCACTGCCATGACCTCCTTAAGGCCGTCCATGAACTGAAGCATCAGCTTTTCCGGCGTGGGGTTGGGTGTGGATATCTTGATGATACGCGCGCCCTTATATCCGTTCAGCGCTTCCATGACAAACTCATAACTAATCCCATGGGTAATGATTCCCTGGATTGTCTCCTTTTCTTCCCTGTGCACAAGATTAAAGCGGTAGGTGCTGAAATCCTCCCCGATTACAGGGTTGCGCGCCTCAATCATCTTGTGGTTTGCATTGGACAAACGCGGGAAAATAACCCATTTATCAGGATCCTTCACGAATCCCTGGGGCGCCGGGAGACTGATCCGCTCCTTTAACTCCACGCTGGCACAGCCATGGCAGATTCTTGTGGTGGGACGGAACAGTACCGGGGTGTGGTATTTTTCCGAGTAATCAAAGGCATCCCCAATCATCTCATAGGCTTCCTCCGGGGAACTGGGGTCAAATACAGGCAGCTTGGAAAACTGTCCGTAATGGCGCGTATCCTGTTCTGTCTGGGAGGATATGGGACCTGGGTCATCCGCCACCATGACGACCATGCCCCCCTTGACGCCCACATAGGCCAGGCTCATAAGGGGGTCCGAGGCCACGTTAAGCCCCACCTGTTTCATTGTGACCATGGCCCTTGCGCCTGTGTAGGCGGCGGCTGCAGCCACCTCCATACCCGCTTTTTCATTCACCGACCACTCCACATAGATATCTCCTGGATTGTGTTTTGCAACTGTTTCCAGGACTTCCGTGGACGGGGTGCCCGGATAACCTGACACCACCTGCACACCCGCCCTGACTGCTCCCAGGCCGATTGCTTCATTTCCCATTAAAAATGATTTGGACATTGCCCTTCTCCTTCCGTTATTTACATTTTCTGCTATTTCCAGATACAAAAAGACCTGCCCCTTAGAAAGGACAGGTCTGGATATAACACCTGTGGTACCACCTTGTCTGCTTACCTCTTTTACAAATATGCCGGTACTGCGCTGCGTAAATTCCCATCATCCGGAACCCGCCATCCGTGCTTGGACCTCCCAGCACAAACCGGCACATATTCTGCCTTTAACGCAGGCCTGCGGTCCGGATACTGGGGCTATGGATGCCGGACAATCATCACAGCCAGCAGCAGCCGATTCCGGCTTTCCTGCTGCCCGCTTCCTGATTCCGGCCGCATCCGGCCTGCCTGTTCACCTTTCCCTCAGCGGTCCATTTGCCGTCCGGCTTATTACAGGGATCCCACCATCCCCTGCTCTCTGTGAATGCCCTCTACGGTTTGATCTCCGCTTCATCGGTTTAATACTTTACTTTATCAGTCATTATTACAGATTTCATTGTAAATGTCAATGACTTTCCAATGTATTTCCATGCCTGTAATCCTATGCCTGGTCATTGGTGAGATGGAAGTAATCCAGCACATAGAACACAAGGCTTAAAACCATACCTACCACACAGGCCAGGACCATGCCGGTCAGCTGGATGTTGCCCAATTTCACAGCAATCCCTGAAAGGCCGGTGACAAATATGACAGAGGTCAGGGCCAGGTTCCTTGAATTGCCGTAATCCACCTGGGAATCCACCAGGATACGCAGGCCTGACGTGCCGATCATGCCATAGAGCAGGAAGGAAATCCCTCCAATGACCGGCCCCGGTATTGTGCTGATCAGGGTGGACAGCTTGCCGATAAAGGAACATATGATGGACAGCACGGCAGCTCCTGCAATCACGCGTACGCTGTATACCCGTGTGATGGCCATGACGCCGATGTTCTCCCCATAAGTGGTGGTTGGCACGGAACCGATAAGCCCTGATATCATGGTGGAGAAGTTGTCCCCGAACAGGGAACGGTGAAGGCCCGGGTCCTTTAACAGGTCGCGTCCCACAATCTTACTGGTAACCACCTGATGCCCGATATGTTCCGAAGTGATGACCAGCAGGACCGGAAGGATGGTCATGATTGCCTCCAGGTTAAACTTGGGCCTTGAAAAGTTGGGCAGCGCAAAGACAGGCGCTGCGGCCACTGCTGAAAAGTCCAGGAGACCGCACGCAAATGCAGCCGCATACCCTGCTATGACAGCTATCAGGATAGGGATGACGGAAAAGAACTTCCTGAACAGGATGGAGCCAAACACAGCCGTGCCCAGCGTGATTACGAATACAATAATTTTGCCCGGGTCCATCACAGGGTCCAAAAGGCCTGCATTTTCAGCCGCATTGCCGGAAAGTTCAAGACCGATCAGGGCCACCACCGGTCCCATGGCTGCGGGCGGAAGGACAACATTAATCCATTCCGTGCCGAACTTGTAGACGATAAATGCCAGGATGCACCCGCAAAAGCCCACGGCCACAAAACCGCCCAGTGCATAGGCATATCCGGATTCCCCAAAGCTTTTGATGACCACTCCGGCCGGAGCCAGGAATGCAAAGCTGGACCCCAGATAAGCAGGGGCCTTCCCCTTTGTCACGCAGATGAACAGCAAGGTTCCCACACCGTTCATGAACAGGACCACGGCCGGACTGATGCCGAACAGGAATGGCACCAGGATGGATGCGCCGAACATGGCGAACATGTGCTGGATGCTGAGGGGGACAAGCAGCTTAAAGGGCACCTTGTCCTCCACCTGAATGATACGTTGATTTTCCATTTTCTTCCTCCTTTGTCTTTTCCATACGCTTCTGGCAATAACTGGCGCATCCCTGCGCAGGCCTGCGGTAATGGCCCGCTTCTATGATGCGCGGCGCCGTCCCCCGCGGTTGTGGGCACGGTTTATCTTCCCCCGCTCAAAACATTTCTCACATACGGAGAAGGGATAATCCCATGACAGCTCCCTCCCGCAGGCTGAACACTTGCGGGAATAGCTGGCACATTCTGTCTTCAGGATGCGGCTGATTTCTTCCTCGGTGTGACGCCGCTCCTCATTGAGGTTTCCGGTCTGGACCGGAAGCCCTGCCTTCCTGGAAAACTGGAAATACAGGTCCAGCATCTTATAATAACTTTCCAGGTCATACAGGTCGTCGCCAGGGCTGTAGGGGAATTCCAATTCATCCGCATCCCTGTAATCCCTGCAGTAATCCTTCCACAGGTCCATGACCATCTTATTATCTATGTCAATGGAGCATGTTATCAGCTTATATATCTCCTGCCTGGTAAATGTGTCCATGTCATCCTGATGCACATGTTCAAATGTCATGTACAGGGACAGCAGCTCGTCCACCTCCATTTTCTCATAGATGGAAGGCGTATCCATGGATGCCCAGATTTTTACCAGGGTGTCAATCTCAGCCGGCAGGTTGAGCAGCTGTTCCGGGAAACCCACATACGCTTTCATGATGGGTATGGGAAGCCTGGACAGCCCGTCCCGAATCACTTCCAGCTCGTCGATGGCAGTGACGAACCCTTCATCATAAAGCCCGTATCTCCCGGCCCGGCCCGCTATCTGCTTAATCTCTTCCGGGTTCAGGGTACGTTTGCCCACCCCGTCGAATTTCCTGGTCTCCACAAACACGATCCTGCGTATGGGCAGGTTCAGGCCCATGCCGATGGCGTCCGTGCTTACCACCACATCGGTCTCCTTTGCCAGGAACCGGCGCACCTGTTCCCGCCTGGTGGCCGGGGGCAGGCTCCCATATATGACGCTGCAGTGGGTTCCCTCGTTCTCCAGATGGGCTGCCAGGGCAAGCACTGACTTCTTTGAAAATACAATCAGGGCATCGCCTTTTCTCAAATCCCGTTTCAGGTTATACGGCTTTGTCTCCAGGGTCAGCCTGGTATTCCGTTTGTGGCGCACCACCCGGAACTGGTCCCCGCAGCGTTTTATCATCTGCACAATGATATCCTCTGCCTCAGGCGCCATGCACAGATGTATCTCCTCTGCCCTCAGTCCCAGGACCGCCCTGGTCCAGTTGTGTCCCCGGTATGGGTCCGCAACCATCTGGCATTCATCTACCACAACAATATCAAAATAATCATGGTCATTGAGCATCTCCACGGTACAGGCCTGGCACACGGCCCCTGGCACCTCCAGAGTCTCTTCCCCTGTTATCATGGAACATGCAAGCCCCTCAGAATTAAGCTTGTCGTAGACCTCCAGGGCCAAAAGCCTTAAGGGGCCGAAATACGCCCCGTGGCCGCACTCCTTCAGCCGTTCCAGCGCATCATGTGTCTTGCCGCTGTTGGTGGGACCTACATGAAGGATGAACCTGCGCTTCATCTCCCTGGCTCCCGGATACTCCTCCTCCGGCTTCTGGTTCACGGATTCCCGGATTCCCTTTTTGATGGTCTTTGGTATATAGAACAGCTGGTAGGCCCGGTCCAGGGAGTTGGTCAGCAGGTAACGGCGGATTCCCTGCATCCTGAGCACATGCTCCAGTTCCTCCAGTGACAGGCCGGACAAATACTCCAGGTCCTTTCTGGCAAGGGCGCCGCAGAATTCCTTCATGCTGGCACAATTCTTTTCCCACTCCTGGACAGCCGGTCCCGGCGGCAGCTTTCCCTCCTTGTGCATCAGATATGCGCAGACCTTGGACAGCATGGCATGGACATCGCTCAGCTCATTGGCTTTTTCAAGGGGCTTTATATTCGCCTCGGTGAGACGCTTTAAGCGTTTCCTCAATTCCACGGCCGTCATGGCCCTGTACCGCTTATTCACATTGCCGAAAAACAGCTCCTTATAGTATTCCTCCAAATACTGTGCGCATTCTCTTTTTATCTCCATGGATTTCCTCTTTCTTTCTGATTTTCACAAAAGCAGCCAGGTGCACATGTTCCCACGTCCATCTGGCAGCTATTAAACTTACACCATGGTAGTATCCACAAAATGCTCAAAACCCGAAATGCCATATTCCGCGCACACGCTGTTGATACCGTCCACAATCTCCTCCCGCGAATAATTCGCCTCGAAAAGTGTGTCATCCTTCATCTGGTTAAGATACATATAAAAAGTAAGGGCCATCTCCAGGCGGTCAATATCCTGGGGATCCAGCTGGTCCGAGAGATAATTCTCAGCCCCGTTGATATCGCCCGCGTCCGCCATGTCCTTTAACTGGCGGTACACCCGGTCCATAGGCGTATACTTGTCCTCGTCCTCCGGAAGTTCATAGTCTATATCGTTCTTGCCCAGCGCCAGCCTTGCAATGGCCCTGACCAGGTCGCTGATCGTCCTCATCACATAATCGTCCTGAAATCCCATAACCATCCATCTCCTGCGTATTTTCCTTTTAGTATAGTTGATATCGTTTCCGCCGTCAAGCCGTAGAATTCATCCTGCCTGACAATGTCCTGCAGACTGCCCCCCAAAGCCTGTGCCGTTTCAGCCATACCCGGCGCTGCGCCGCTGTACTGGCACCACACAGATTTCCCGGCATATCTAATCATAAGGCCCAATCCGCTCCCTGGATTGGATTTATATATGGAGTGATTGAATGGAACATGAATGCAGCGTGATTGCCCTTGCCGGAACCCCAAAGGCCGGAAAAACCACAATATTCAACGGACTGACAGGTATGTGCCGTTACACCGGCAGCTGGTGGGGGGACAGAGGAACGCCTGGCCGCGGTACGTACACCTACTGCGGCCAGACTTATATGCTTCTTGACATGCCCGGCGCCTATTCCCTTCCCCCTGCTCCGTTCCCGGATTCCGGTTCCCGGGAAAACAGGGACTCCTTCCTGGGTTCCCAACAGCCGGACGTCATCGCGGTGGTGGCTGATGCCACCAGGCTGGAACTTGGACTTCACCTGCTAAAACAAGTGCTGGGCATGGATACAGGAACCAGGGATGCAGACAATATCCCGGTGATACTCTGCGTTAATTTTTGTGACGAGGCGCTGCGGACAGGGCTGGTGATTGATTATAACCTCCTGGAGGATGTGCTCCAGATTCCCGTGATTCCCTGCTGCGCCCGGCGCCGGAGCCATCTTGACGATATCAAGGCCGCCATACATTATGCGGCCAAACCAGGGAACCGGAAGGCTTTCTGTTATGACTGCCTGGACTTTTCCCCTAAGAAATTAGCTGCGGAATGTATCTGCGCCTCCTCCGACACGGACGGCGCCCGCAGGGTGCTTCTGGACCTGCTCCTCACCGGGCCGGTTACAGGCAAGATCATACTGCTGTTCCTGCTGGCCGGGGTCCTTCATCTGACCATGATTGCCGCCGGTTTTCCCTCCCGGCTTTTGTGGGAGGCCCTGTCACGGCTGGAGCTGTCCCTGGACAGGGCCATGACATATCTGGGGGCGGCCCCCTGGCTTACCGGCTGCCTTGTCCACGGGGGATTCCGCGCGCTTTCCTGGACAGCTGCAATCATGCTGCCTCCCCTTGCTGTGTTCCTTTTTTTCTTCACCCTGCTGGAGGACCTTGGATTCCTTCCCCGGGCATCCATGGGCATGGATCCCGTATTTGGGAAATGCGGCGCCTGCGGCGGACAATGTGTGACCATGGCCCTGGGTCTGGGGTGTAATGCCGCCGGGGTGGCCTGCTGCCGGTCCATCCAGTCCCCCAAGGAACGCACCATTGCCGTACTCACCAATTCCATGATTCCCTGCTGCGGCCGCTTTCCTGTTTTTATCATGCTGATACCCCTGTTTTTTGCAGCCGGGCCAGTGGACTCCCTGACCGGTTCCCTGTCCTGCGCCCTGTTGTTTTCCATCCTGCTGCTGGCCGCTGTCTACCTGTCCATGGGGATATCCTGGCTTCTGTCAAAGACACTGCTAAAGGGACTGCCCTCCGCCTTCACCCTGGAGCTGCCTCCTTACAGGAAAATGCACATCACCCGCTCAGCCCTGCGCTCCCTTCTGAACAGGACCATGGTATTTACCGGACGCGCGGTCAGGGCAGCGGTTCCTGCCGGAATCATCGTCTGGTTCCTGGCCAACCTGTTTTACACAGGGCCATCCGCAGGCCTTGTCTCCTTTCACAGGCCTGCGGCTGACGTACCCAGCCTGTTAAATGCCTTTACAGGCATGCTGGATCCTGCTGCAGTCCTTCTTGGCATGGATGGGGCCATATTGGCAGCCTTCATACTGTCCTTCCCGGCAGGTGAACTGTTTCTTCCAATCCTCATCATGGCCTACCTTGAGGGCGGGCCCCTTGGCGGGATATTGGGAGGGTCCCTGGACGCGGGCGGCAGCGCCTTTTCCCTGTATCAGCTGCTTGTCTCACAGGGATGGACCTGGATTACCGCCATCTGCACCCTTGTCTTTACCTTCCTGCATTGGCCCTGCCTGACCACCTGCCAGGCGGTTGCCCGGGAGACAGACAGCTTAAAATGGGCCGGGACAGCAATCTGTATCGCAACAATCCCCGGGATTCTCATATGTATGGGTATTGCGCTGTATGGACACATGGTTTTAGGTATCTAAGGCAGCATGTCCTCCAAAATCTGGGTATTATTTCTTGACTGCGGCATCCCCACTGCCTATAATAGAGGTAAGCAAACAAACAGGACGCTTGTCATATGGACCTCCAAAAACGCAGGACCTTTATTATCAGCTTTATATACTTTGCGATTATCGGTGTGATTTGCTATATTCTCTTTAAAAGGCTGATTCCCATGCTCATGCCCTTTATCATGGCGCTGGCAATTGCCGCGGCCCTGGACCCGGCTGTCTCCTATTTAGGAAGCCGCATGAAGGGCGGATACAGGTGTGCGGCAGCGGCAGTCCTCCTTCTGTTTTATGGCTGTCTCTTCAGTCTGGCCGCTGTCTCCGGGAACTGGCTGTTTTCCTGCATCCAGGAACAGGGCAGGAAGCTTCCTGCTTTATACGGCGAAGTCATGGAACCAGGGCTGTCCCGGTTTTTCACACTTCTGGAAGCCAGTTTCCCTGGTCACAGCATCCATATCTCCTCGCTTGGAACCAGTCTGGAGCATGCCATGGAAAATGCAGCAGGCGCCCTTTCTTCCAGCCTGATCAGTTATGGCGCCTCCGTCCTTGTTGGATTCCCATCCCTTTTGGTGGATATCCTGGCTGCCGTAATCGCATCGTTCTTCCTTACAGGAAGCTACCGCCAGACCGCTTCATTCCTCATGCGCCAGATTCCGGATAAACAGCGGTCCATACTTACGGCTGCATGGGCCAGTATACGGCAGGTAACGGGACGTCTGGTCAAGGCATACGCCCTGCTTATGGCCCTCACCTTCGCAGAGCTCTTCGTGGGCTTCTGGGTCCTGGGCGTGCCCATGGGCTTCACGGCCGCATGTCTGATTACCCTTGTGGATATCCTGCCCGTGCTGGGCACGGGCACCGTCCTTTTGCCCTGGGCCTTCATTGCCTGGACCACAGGTTCAGGAAGCCTGGGTATCGGCCTTGTGTGCCTCTATCTGCTGATTACAGTGGTCCGCCAGACCCTGGAGCCTAAAGTGGTTGGCCTCCAGATGGGCCTCCCTCCTGCTGCTGCCCTGCTCTGCATGTTTGTGGGCGGCAAGGTACTTGGGCTTGCCGGTATCTTCCTGTTTCCCATTGGCGCCACCGTCCTTTTTGAACTCAGCGAGGACGGAACCATCCAATTATTCAAATAATATGCATAAACCGGACTACATTACATAAAGGCAGGTATGTTTATGAAGATTCCATCCATTTTCCCGTTCCCACCATCCAGTCATACCTCCGGCGCCCCGGACCGGGACCGCGGGCCCCAGGTCCGGCTTTTTGCCATCAGCCTGGTTCTGGCTGCCGCCTCCGCCGTCCTGGGCGCCTGTGCCAGGATGGTGCCTGGATTTGCACATACATATTCCATTACCGTCTATCCTGTGCTTGTAAATACCATTGGCCGTTTCAGCAGCATTTTCCCATTCTCCCTGTCAGAAGCAGGGTTATATCTGGCTGCTGTTTTCTGTATCCTGAACCTTCTTTTCCTCATCAAAAAACCGCTTGCCGCGCTGTCCCGTCTTTTTTTCCTTGCCTGTCTCCTCCTGTTCCTGTACACGGCCGGCTGCGGCATCAACTACTACCGTACGCCATTTTCCTATGAGGCCGGCATGGTCATGGAACAGTCGTCAACCGGGGAGCTTTACAGTCTCTGCCTGTTCCTCACAGAACAGATCAACAGCACCCTTACGGAAACAGACCATTCAGGGGATGCGCTTAAGGGACTTTATCCAGGGCAGACAGAGGACACGCCCCTGCCGTCTGCCGCAATGCTCCGGGAACTTGGGATGGAAGGGGTTAAATCCATGAAGGGTCTGGGTACAGCCTACCCCCAGCTGTCCGGATACTACCCGTATCCCAAGCCGCTGATGAATCCGCGTCTGCTGTCCATCCAGCAGCTTTGCGGCATCTACTCCCCCTTTACCATTGAGGCAAACTACAACCGGGAAATGCCTTACTACAATATACCGCACACCATATGCCATGAACTGTCCCATCTGAAGGGGTTCATGCGCGAGGATGAGGCCAACTTCATCGGATACCTGGCCTGCATTGGCTCCGATTCCCCGGATTTCCGCTACAGCGGCTACCTGACCGGATGGGTCTACGCCGGCAATGCCCTGGCCAAGGCAGACCTGGAGGCATACTATGGGCTATATGGGCGGCTGGCCCCTGAGGCAGCCAGGGACCTGGCCTGGAACAACCAGTTCTGGGACAGGTTTGACGGTAAGGTGGCTGAAGCCTCCACCCAGCTCAATGACCGTTACCTGAAGGCCAATAACCAGGAGGATGGGGTGCGCAGTTATGGGAGGATGGTGGATCTGATGCTGGCTTATTATAGGGATTCCCAGTAGTGATAGGGGGGCGGGCGGTATTACAGCTTGCAATAGCCCCTGCACAAAAACTGGGCGCTTCTTTTAAAAAACTCAAACATCAGATTTACAAAGACCATCCCGAAGGCATCATTCAATGTAAGCAATGCCTGCATATGAAAAGGACAGCAGCCCGGATATCTGAATTTTCAGATTTCCGGAGCCTGCTGTCCTTTTATGGTCATGAGCCTTCCCTACCGCTTCTTCCTTACCTCCCACAAAATCACAAGACCAACACTGATAATCAGGACCTGAAGCACGATTACGGTGCCGATTCCTGCCAGAATGATGAACTGAACCGACCTGTTGTCCTGGGCCGCGGATGTTTCGTTTGCGCTAACCCCGGGCGCTTCCACATCAGGCTGTGCGCTGTTTTCGGCCTCCTCGGCCTCCATGCTGCCGGTCCCTGCTATCCTTCCAAGTTCCAGGGACAGTTCCTTTATATCCGCCTCATCAAACACATCTTTCATGCCCCATCGGTCCATGGTCCCTCTGTAAGGCGCTTCCAGGCCCTCGTTCAGTATCCCAAGGTAGATATCCACCGCCCCATCCCAGTCCTCCCCGGAAAGTACCCAGAGATCCAGTGCTGACAGGGCTGACGTCCCATAGCCAATATAATACATGGGACTGTAGAACAGGTGGGGGATATCTACCCAGTCATAACACATATTCCCATAGACCCGGTAATACCAGCCATCGTAGGAATCCTGAATCTCCTTGAACCTGCGGTTCATATCATCCAGGGTCATGTCAGGGGTTGTGTATACGGCTTCCTCGAACTCCTGAATCATGCATGCAGTGATGGCCACGTACAGCATATCGCTCATCGTCTCATAGGTATAGGCAGAGTCCCCCTCCCCAAACAGACTGCCGGCATAACGTGTTGACAGCATCTCCAGTCCCTGGGACTGCAGCTCGCACACATCCACATGAAAGCCCTGATACATCTCAGGGACTGTATTATAATAATAACTGCAGAAATGTCCGAACTCATGAATCAGGGACTGGTAATCCCGGAAGGTATTGTCACGGTTTATGAAGATAAACGCATCCCTGTAACTGGGCAGTCCCACTGTGTAGCTCCCATCGGTACGCTCCACGCTGTCCTCCCCTGCCTGGATATCATACAGATGGTTATCCCTCATATAGCGGAATACTTCCCCCAGTTTTGGCACCATCTGGTCCATGCCGTCCCCTACCGTATCAAGAATCTCCTCTGCTGTGCTGTCCTCCAGCAGGTCCAGGCTGTCGTAGGAAGCATTGTCCACCGCCTCTGACCACAGATACCAGATATTATCGCTGAGGACCACGATGTTATCCTTCACATTCTGGCAAAGCTGCCGCGTATCCTTAAGGGTATAATCCCGCCCGTATATTGTCTCATGGGCATATTCAGCATAATTATCATAACCCGCGGACCTGGCTATCTCCCCGCGGACCTTAACCAGTTCCAGGTATTTGTCCCCCAGGATACGGTTTCTTTCCCTGCCCAGCGCCTCGCTCACCTCACGGTAATCCGCGGTGTCCATATCCGGCTCTTTTTCCAGACGCCCATAATCCCACTGTTCCCCGTCATACTCCACGGATATACTGCCGGATGCCAGCTGGTCATATTCCCGGATCAGATCCTCTTCCTTTCTGTGAAGATCCAGCTCCTCCTGGGAATAATCCTCATAGTAGGCAATCTTGGGAACATAGGCTTCTCCGATTTTTTCCTCAAGAAGGGAGCGGTAAGAAGACTGAAGGCCCTTTTGCAGGCAGGCGGCCGCCTTATTCCCCATCTCCGAATACAGCTGCGTTGTATAAGCCTGCTCCCCAGCTGCTTCCTGGTCAGATATATCCCTGTCATACATGATCTGGGCCATATAAGCCATTGTAGCCAGCCGGTCAAACTCACTGATGATCAGGTCATACAGACGTTCCACTTCCTCTTCCTGCCCCTGTGTGTTTAAGGCCAGTTCAAACTCCTCCATGGCCTTGTCCATGACCGTTGTGGAGAAATGCTCATAGGGCCTCTGGGAAAAATCCACCCCTTCAAAGAACCGGCCTGTCCGGGGTAGCGGCGGCCACGCCTGTGCTGCCGCCTGATACCCCGGTTCCGACCGCGCCCGAACCGCCGCCTGACGCCCCGGTTCCGCCTGCGCCTGTGCCGCCGCCTGAACCTGGGCCAGGCCCCAGGACGGTACGGAAGCCATCAGGATGGCTGCGGCCGCCAGCGCCCCCATGGGTCTTATGACAATCTTCCATGTGTTTTTATTCATGGCCGGTTCCTCCTTTGTATATTTCTTACATTTATTCTAACACACAAACAGGCCCCTCACAAGGCCTGTCCGTTAACCGGGCCGGCAGCCATGCCAGCCCATATCCTGTAATGTTCCAGATGCCGGGTGTCCCCGGTTCATTCCCTGAGCCAGCCCTCTTCCTCCGGCAGCAGGAAGTAATTATTATCCCTGTCTGAATCCGTAATCATGGAATCCAGCTCACGGAGCAGGTAACTGTCCGGCATATTGCGCTGCCACCAGCGGTACCCCTTTGTGTTCCTGATTCCTTTTGCATCAATCTTCCTGCCGGCATAGTAATCAATATACACGCCCGCATAGGTGGCTGCCATGGAGCGCTCCACATCCTCCCCAAGATTCTGCACCACTCCCCGTATCTGGTCGCTGATAAGTTTCTGTATGTAGCGGTAAGACCAATCCTCAAAGTCCAGCAGATCCGGATTCCCGCTTCCCGTCTTCCTGGCCCATCCGGACACATCCACGGACCGTGTCTCATAGGAAATGCTGCCATCCTCATCCCAAACCACTTCGCCGTACTGACACGGAGGAATGCTCAGTGCATCTGTAATGATTTCCTGTATCCCATAAGCCCCATCATCCACTCCCGGCTCAGCCTTGTGCTTGCGCACCCTCTGTACGTGAAGGTGGCCGCTGAAAAACAGGGGCAGCCGGTATTTCTGGAGAAGGTCAATCACCTCACTGTTATTGTCCATGGCGCACTGGGTGGTATACATACGGCTCTGGGCCAGCAGGTTATGGTGGGCAATGGGCAGCACGAAAATCCCCTGTTCCCTGGCCTTTAAAAGCTGCTCATCCATCCATGCCAGGGTGCTCTCCTTAATCCTGCCCTCCACCTTATTCTCAGGTTCATACTGGCAGGAATCCAGCATGAGAAGCCAGTTCTTTTCATCCAGCGCATATACATAACTTAAGGAGCTGCTGTCCCTGCTGAGGGCCTGGTCATATCCATACCTGCGGTATATTTCATAAAAATCCTCCCCGTCAATGGAGTCCACAGACTCCTTCTCGGCTCCGTAATACACTGCGGCGTGCCCATTGTTGATATCGTGGTTGCCGGGAATGACCAGTACCTGTACCCCGGCATCCTGTACCCGGGCCAGGCGTCCTGCCAGCTCCTCATGGTTCATCCGCTCCCCGTTCATGGTAATGTCCCCGCTGAGCACAAGGGCGGAAGGCTTTTCTTCTATGACCTCATCCAGGAATGCCTCCAGCAGTTCCGGAAGGTACTGGATGACCTTTCCGTCGCTCCGCTCCACAAACAGCTGGAATGCAGGGCCTCCGTCACCTGCCCGGGCGCTCTGATAATGGAGGTCGGTGGCCAGGACAAGTTTTGGGGGGACATAGGGCTCTTGCGTGTCCTGGGGCGGGGTCCACAGGCCCGGGAACTGCTTCTTCCAGCCGGTATACCCTTCTTCCCTTATGACCTCCTCCGGCTTTTCGGCCTGGGAATCCGTGGCCGTCTTAGCCCGGCTGTCCTCTGTCCCGTCCTCCGGCCGCTTTCTATGATCATCGCCCGCAGATGCCGGCCCCGGCCCTTTGGTAGTTGCCTCTGTCTGCACCGGGCCAGCGGGTTCCATTAATTTTTTCATAAAATGCAAAACCCCGAAGCATGCCATGAATACCATGGCATACATCAGGGCACTTACTATCCAGGTCTTTTTCTTCATCCGGTCAGCTCTTTCTATATGATGCCTAACTCTTCCATCGCGTATGCGATACCGTCATCCTCCACGTCCTTTGTCTCAAAAGTGGCATAGGGCAGGAGTACATCGCTGTGCTGTCCCATAAGCACACAATTGGTGGCATATTTGAACATGGACAGATCATTGCTGCTGTCGCCAAATACATAGGCGTCATCCTTGGAAATGCCGTAATGCTTTAACACCAGATCCATGGCAGTTGCCTTTGAATGGCCTCTGGGAACACACTCATAATAGCCGTCCCCCCTGTCAATGGCCTCAATATCCTTAAGGCGCCCAAACAGTTCCCTGGGCCTGCTCTTCTCATCTGAAGCCAGATAAAACTTGGAAAAATCGTAGCAGTCATCCTCCCAGTCATACCTGGACGCGGTGCCCGACCGCCTCAATGCCGCCTTCAGTTCTTCCACCTGGGGAAACCTGGAAACCGTCCTGTGCAGATAACATCCTTCCACACCTTCAAGCGCACCGTCCAGGCCGCACTCGTCGATATCCTTTTTAATCTGCAGGCCCCTCTCATGGGGGATCTGGTAGCAGTAAAGTACCCTGCCCTCTGCAATCACATAGGTGCCGCAGCCGCACAGACAGCCATCTGTCTCAATCTCGGACCGTATGTCCCTGGTATGGGGATACACCCTGCCCGTATTAATGAACACCAGATGCCCTCTTTTGCGCGCCTCCTTAATTGCCTGTTTGGCGCTGTCAGGAACCAGCCCCGTCTTTTCAGACAGGAGGGTTCCGTCAATATCAAAAAACAAAGCTTTGTTCCTATTACTCATCATCTCTGAACACAATGGTCTGTGTCTCCTCATCCATACTCTCTACAATTGCAAGGGATTCCAGCCGGATGCCCTCGGAACGCAGCAGGTCGCCGCCTACCTGGAAGCCTTTCTCAATCACGATCCCGGCGCCCACCAGTTCTGCACCGGAGTCCCTGACGAGGGCGGCCAGTCCTTCCAGCGCCTTGCCGTTGGCAAGGAAATCATCAATCAGAAGCACCTTGTCCCCAGGCCCTAAAAATTCCTTGGACACGATAATATCGTATACACGGCCATGGGTAAAGGATTCCACCTTAGTGGTATAAACCTCACCTGCAATGTTCTTGGTCTGTGTCTTCTTGGCAAATACCACCGGCACATCAAAGTACTGGGCAACAATACATGCTATTCCGATACCGGAAGCCTCAATGGTCAAAATCTTCGTCACCGGCACATCGGCAAACCTGCGTTTAAACTCCCTGCCAATCTCCCCAAACAGCTTAATGTCCATCTGATGGTTCAGGAAGCTGTCCACTTTCAGTACGTTTCCGGCTTTAATCTTGCCGTCTTTACGTATCCTGTCTTTTAAAATCTGCATGCACGTACCCTCCTCATTCTTTTCTTATCCTATTACTGCGCCGCCGTGGTCTCCGCTGCTTCGGTCTCCGCTGCCGTGGTCTCCGCTTCCGATGCCTGTGCAACATTGGCTGCATTATCCGCCATGAATTTCATGACCTTATAATTCAGGGCCATCTCATCAAATGTCTCCTGGCCATAATAACCCACTGCAGCATCTACGGTCTGCCCGTTGGACTCTGCAAATGCCTCACGGCCAGCATCCTCAAGCACAAGTCCCTCCCGCTCAGCAATCGTATTAATGACCAGCTGGTTCTTTACATCATCCTTCACGCTGGCGTAGATTGCTTCCTGAAGCCCGGGCACGTCCATGCCATTGGCCTGGGCCATGCCTGCCAGGCTGCTTCCATACATCTTGGCCTGCTGCTCATACTGTTTGAGCCTTGTGTTATAGCGCTTGGAAACCGCGTTCTTATTCAGCTTGAACGTGGAATCCGCAACCACCTGCTGAAGCACGGACGTCTGTACCTGGCGGTCCGCTGCCTGCTGCTTCTGCTTTAACAGGTCGGCACGGATGCTTTCCTTGTACTCATCCACTGTCTTGTAGTCTGAAACCCTCTGGACAAATTCATCGTCCAGGACAGCGTCTTTTTTCTCTTTTACCGCGTTCACGGTAACTGTGAATACAACAGGCTGGCCTGCAAGGGATTTTTCCTGATAGGTCTCGGGGAATGTCAGGTCCAGTTCCTTCTTATCGCCCTTCTTAACCCCAATCAGGCCATCCTCAAACCCGTCAATAAAGCTGCCGGAGCCAAGCGTCAGGTCAAAGTCCTTGGCAGAACCACCCTCAAATTCCACACCGTCCTTTGTCCCCACATAATCGATGTTGACCACATCCCCCTCTGCTGCAGGGCGGTCAACCTCATCTTCCTTGGGATTCTGGCTTAATACCTGATTAATCCTGGAATCCACCTCTGCGTCCGTGACCAATACTTCCGGCATGTTTACCTTAACGCCTTTGTATTCACCCAGTTCCACAGTACCCAGGTTTTCCTTCCCTCCCTCAGTACTGCCTGAACATCCGGTCAGCAGTGACAGGGCTGTCATGGTGCATAAACATATCAATGCTATTTTTTTCATCTTACATATCCCTTTTCTTTTACTCATTTCACACATCCCCGGCAGGAAAACATCCGTTTCCTATATTTCCCCTAGGGCGTGCTTGAAAATTGCTTTCCGTCAGGTGTGCGTCCCACTTTGTGGGACGTGCAGATGGCGGGAATGAATTTTCAAACACGCCCTAGTCTGCCCTCCCCTGTTCCGTGATGGGGAATTCCCGGGGATTCCTTTCGGAGCGTGCGCTGTACATAGTTATACCATACCTGTCCATGAAAAAAAAGTATTTCCATCAATTTCATGAAAATTTAAGAGGGCTTTCCTTTTATTTATAAAACGCCTTAAATGCCTTGTAGGTGTTATACACATCCAGCTTGGAAGACAGCTCAAAGGGGGAGTGCATGGACAGGATGGGTACGCCCAGGTCCACGGTATCCACGTTCATGTGTGCAACCAGCTTGGCAATGGTCCCGCCTCCGCCGGCATCCACTGCTCCCAGCTCCCCTGCCTGCCAGTACACGCCCTCTTCCTCCATGATGCCAATGACCTTTGCCATGGTTTCAGCGCTGGCATCATTGGAACCGGCCTTGCCCCTTGCACCTGTGTACTTGGTCAGGACACAGCCCTTGTTGATGTAGCTGGAATTGCGGCCCTCGTATACATCCGGGAATGTTGGGTCATAGGCCGCATTCACGTCCGAGGACAGGCACAGGGAATTCCTGAGCACATCCCGCACCGGCACGCCTGCCTGTTCTGCAAGGTCTTCTATGTAGTGAAGCACGTAGTCCGAATTCAGGCCGGTATTGCCGTCAGATCCAGTCTCCTCCTTGTCGGTCAGGATGGTCACGGTGGTATGGGCAGGCTTCTTTGCATCCATCTCGGCCGTAATGGCTGTGTAGGCGCACACCCGGTCATCCTGTCCGTAAGCGCCTATCATGCTGGCATCCAGCCCCACGTCCCTGGCCTTTGCCGCGGGCACCAATTCCAGCTCAGCCCGGAAGAAGTCCTTTTCCGTAATCTTATAGCGTTCATTGAGCAGGGACAATGCCATCAGCTTAACCGGTTCCTTTATGTCCTCCTCCTGGTAAGGAAGGGAGCCAATGACAATATTCAGTTCCTCCCCCTTAAGACCGTCCTTTAAGGGGCGCTCGTTCTGTTTGGCTGAAAGGTGGGGAAGCAGGTCGGTCACACAGAACACAGAATCTGCCTCATCCTCACCGATACAGATATCCACGGTCTCCCCGTTTTTCTTAACCACCACGCCATGGATGGCAAGGGGGATGGTTCCCCACTGATATTTGCGTATCCCGCCGTAATAATGGGTCTTAAAAAATGCAATCTCATCCTTTTCATACAGGGGATTGGGCTTTAAATCCAGCCTCGGCGAGTCAATATGAGCCCCGTTGATCCTGACCCCCTCTGAAAGCGGCTTCCTGCCAAAAGTGGTTGCTATCAGCGCCTTATCCCTATTAACATAATACACCTTATCCCCAGCCTCATAAGAAGCCTTCCTGTCATATGGCCTGTATCCTGCCTTCTTAAGCATTTTCACGGCAGCCTTTACACATTCACGCTCCGTCTTGCCTGCATTTAAAAATGCCTTGTAACCCTCGCAGTATTTGGACGCCTTTTCTATCTGTCCCGGCGAATCCTTCCCAATGTGCGGAAAGGTCCATGTAAGCTGTTCCTGTAATTCCTGTGCTTTTGTCTTTTTTGACATATTCTGTTTTATCCTCCTTTATAATTCAAATGTCCTGGCCCTCAAAGGCACATGACCGAATCTTTCGTGTTTTATATCCATGAGAAGGGCTGCATCCGCAGCATTCCCTCCCCGTGAAGCAGCATCCAGCATCTGTCCCAGTCCATCCCTGCCGATAAACCCGGAGCGGGCCATTAAGCCCAGGATATCCCGTTCCCCCCGCTTAAGGATTCCCTCAGCGGCATCCCCTGCATGGGCAGCAATATAATCCTGATACGCCTTTGCGGCCTCCTCCTTAAGCCCCCAGGGCCAATACAGGCGGTACAGGGCCAGGCGCGTCACAAGTTCCGGTTTCTCCTGCACGGTCACATGGGGGAACAGCCGGTCATACTCCCCCACATCAAACCGTGTGCCGTCAAAACAGTAACGGTACATATGGCCGCAGCCATGCATTTCCCTCATAATGATCCTGGCCGGTGTATTCTCCACCGACTCCTCAAAATATTCCGGGAACACCAGCTTGGCAAGGAGCGTTCCGTCCTCCCTCCTGTAATCCACATCCAGGGTCTGACGGAGCTCTGAAAGGATTTCCCTGAAACAGGACTTTCCTTCCTCCCTCACACAGATATCCAGGCTGGCAATCCCGGTACACCCGGTAAACACGCCCGCCCCCCAGTCATCCACCGTGCTCTGGCAGGAGAGCTTCCTCAGTCCGGAGCAGTTATAAAACGCATAGGCGCCTATCCGTTTTGCATACCTGGGCAGCACCAGCTCCTTAACCTGGCTGCCGCAAAGTTCCGGCTCGCCCTCATATTCATGCGGCGGCACCCCGCGCCCTCTGACCGTCTCTGAAAAAAGGTATCCCTCCAGCCCGGTCACCGGCTTTCCGTCTATCCTGTCCGGAATCTGTACAATTCCGTCTAAACCATAACAACGCCGGACAGATATTCCGTCCAGCGTTTCTTCATATAATAACTTCATGGTATCAGTTTAACCACTTTATATGTTTTTTTCAAGAACATTTTACAATCTGCCGTAAAAAGGAAAATTACCTGTCACAAAAAGGATGACGCTTCTAATGGAATATGGTAAAATAAAACCAGCAGGAGGGAGGGGAGCCTTCCCACTCCCTGAACCGCAAAACATCACATATCAAGGGGGAAATGTTTATGAGACACATCAGCAGGAAAATCATTGCAATGAGCATGGGAATCATGATGGCAGGAAGCGCCGTCTGCCACATCAGCGTCCAGACATCCATTGTGGCGGAAGCCCATTCCGGGAGGACCGACGCCAGCGGCGGACACCGGGACAACAAGAACAAAAGCGGCCTGGGTTCCTATCACTACCACTGCGGCGGACATCCGGCCCACCTGCATACCGGCGGCGTATGCCCCTACGCCGCCGCTTCATCCGGCAGCACCCAATCCACCACCTCCGCCCCTGCCTCCGAAGCAGACACCGAACTCACCAAACAGGTCCAGCAGGCCCTAAACGACAAAGGATACGACTGCGGGACCCCCGACGGCATAACCGGAGAAAAGACCAGGACCGCACTAATCAAATTCCAGGAAGACAACAACCTGACTGCCGACGGAATCATCGGCGAAGAAGTAAAAACCGCCCTGGGAATCTAACCCCAAGCCACTGCTAACCCACACCACCACACCCCAAAAACAAAAGCAGCCCAATCCTCCCCTCCGCCGGATTCATGCATGAAGGCCATCCGCCCCGGGAACACCCAGCAGCCTCTCCGCAGCCTTCCTCCCGGCCCTTCCTCCGTGGAGACAAACAAAAGCAGAGGCTGCGTACCCCCGCACCCCTGCCTTCAACATCAAACCCACCTTATTCATCCACAAATCGATACCCCACCCCCACCTCAGTCAATATAAACCTGGGGTTTGCCGTATTGTCTTCTATCTTCCGCCTGATATTCGCCATGAATACCCGCAGGGACTGGTAGTCGTCCGTGGTGTCATATCCCCACACCTCCTGTTGGATATAATGATGGGTCAGTACCTTGCCGCTGTTGTTTACCAGCAGCACCATCATCTTGTACTCAAGGGGCGTCAGGTGGATTTCCTGGTCATGGACATAGACCTTGCGCTTTTCAAAATCCATCCTGAAATAGTCCAGCTCAAACTCCTGTTCCTGCCTGCTGACAAAGGAGTCCTTGTGCCGCAGCCCCACACGGATGCGGGCCAGAAGTTCCTCTGCGCTGAAGGGCTTGGTTACATAATCGTCCGCGCCCTGGTCCAGGGCATTGATTTTTTCCCGTTCCTGCCCCCTGGCAGAGACAACGATGACCGGTGTGTTGGATTGCTTCCTTATCTGCTTTAACACTTCCATGCCGTCAATATCCGGCAGCCCCAGGTCCAGAAGGATCAGGTCCGGATGGTTGGCATAAAAAAGCGAAATGCCGGAAAGGCCATTATCTGCAAGTATATATGAATATCCCCGGGTCTTAAGGGATATTTTCATGAAATTCTGTATGGTCTTGTCATCCTCAATTACCAGGATCGTGGTTTCATTCATGCTTTTTGTCCTCCAATGGCATCCTTATTTCAAACACGGCGCCGCCGTGGCTGCCGTTATAAGCTGTTATTGTCCCGCCCTGGGCCTCTACAATGGCTTTGCAGATGGTAAGCCCAAGTCCCACGCCTCTTTGCTTATCTCCCTTTTCATAGGCCGTGGTAAAGAAGTTGTCAAAAATCTTATTAATCTTGTCCTGGGAAAGGCCCACTCCGTTATCTGAGACAGTGAACACAAGGCCGTCCCCCTCCCTCACCACATTAAGGGTAACCGTTATGCCGCTTCCGGAATGCCGGAAGGCATTATCCAGGAGGTTGACCAGCACCTGTATGAAAAGTCGGCCGTCCACAGGAAACAGGATGATATCCTCCGGCGTATGGGTCCTTAAGGTATGGTTTCCTATCCGCTTGGACACCAGACGGACCGCTGATGAGACGATATCATCCAGCACTTCCTTTTTCTTGTTGATATCCAGACGGCCTTCCTGGATCCGTGTCATGTTAAGCAGGTTTTCAACCATGGAACTGAGCCACTCCGAATCCGTACAGATATCCTGTAACATGCTCTTGATTGTGGCATCGTCCATAATCCCCAGATTGTCCAGAAGGAAACCCGCGCTTGCGCTGATTCCGGTCAGCGGGGTCCTCAGGTCATGGGAAATGCTCCGAAGCAGCGTGCTCTTAAGCCGCTCCCGCTCCACCTGGACCCGGTTATTTTCCTTTTCCCTGCTTAGCTGTTCCCGCTCAATCACAAGGGTGATCTGGGAAATAACCGTGTCCACATATATCTTCTCTTCCTGGTTAAGGGTCCATCCGGCACAGTCAAAAATGATGACGCCATATGTCTTTTCCCGGTTCCTGATAGGGACGTACAGACCGTTGTCATCCGGGAACTGGCATTCCCCATGTCCGCAGGGAATAGACTGGCGGTAACACCACTCAGCCATGGAGTTAGAGAACTCCGTGCCCTCATCCTCCTTCAGAAGGACTGTCACATGTTTCCCAATCAGCCCTGCCAGGCTGGCCTCGCTGTATTCCTTAATCTGCTGGTATCCGGACAGGTTCAGGAAACCGCTTCCGATTTCATTGAGCTTGGCTGTTATTTCCGTCTTCTTGTTGGCTATCTGCATCTGTTTCTGAAGCTTCAGCACCAGGGTGGCAACCGTGGCAGCCACTGCCACGAATATTACGGATGATATCACATAGTTAAGGTCATCCATGTGGAAGGTCAGCTTGGGTTCCGTAAACAGATAGTTAAAGGTAAATGTGAATACAAAAGCCGCACAGAACGCCCATGCCAGGCTTCCCGTTGCAAGTATGCTGATCAAAACCCCTACCAGGTAAACCAGAAGCAGGTTCTCCGCCCTGATTCCCCAGCTGTCCAGCACAATGGCCAATATGGTTGAGAATACCCATATGACGGTCATCCTCACACATGCCTTTACAAAATCCAGTACAACATCCCAATGGTTAAACATATATTTATCCTTCACTGTCCTTTACTGTGGTGTATTACCCAATCATATCCGCAATCATTTCAGGAATATTTATCACCATATCCATTCCCAGCTGCCTGAAAACCTCCACATTCCTTGGATTCTTCACAACGCACACAGCCTTCCTGACCCCAAAAACCTTCCTGCACATCTGGCATATCTCAAAATTGTCCGTGTCCTCCGCCCCTATGGCCGCAATCATATCAAAATCCTTTAACCCGGCGTCTGCCAGGACATTTTCCTGGCAGGGATTGCCCAGGATTGCCTTGACGTCATAAGAAGCGCACACATGTTCGCAGAACTCCTTATCCTTATCAATCACTGTCACCTTATGGTTCCTGGCCGCCAGAAGGCCAACCAGGATTTTTGCGTAATCGCTGCTGCCTGCCACCGCTATCTTCATACCGCCACCTCCTGGCACACGGACTCTGCCAGATTAAGGTAATCATCCACTGACAGGTTATAGACACAAATCGGCTTAATGGGCGTATCCCTTATGAGCCGGCTCCTGCTGGTGTCATCCAGGCGCGCATATACCTGGTCTACCTGGAAAATGTGGCTGGCTATCTGGGAAATCAGAAGGTTGGAATTATCATCCTGGGTGGCTGCGATGAACATGCCTGCCCGTTCAATCCCTGCTTCCTTTAATACCTTGGGGTCAGTGGGGTCCCCTTCCATCTCAGCCCCGCCGAACCCGTCCGGCAGGTAACGGAAGCTTTCCCTGTCCTTGTCTAATACAACCACCTTGTGACCTTTATTATATAATGTATTGGCCAGCGCTGCGCCGAAGGGGCTGCAGCCAACTATGATGATGCCTTTTGATTTGTGGAATAACATGATATTTCCCCCTTTCTACTATATGTTCCCACTTTTATTGTAAAAGAAAACCATATAAAGAAACTAGGGATAATGTACAAACAGGATATAAAGATTCTATAAAGATATCTTTATACCCCTGTTTCCTGACTACAATCATATCCTTAATCCATACCTGTGTCAAATAAAAATTGCATCTGAAAACCATAAGCGCGGACACATACCGTTCCAGCCGTCAGTTCCCGTATAGTTTAAGCGACAATATGACAGCTGTCCCGCCATACCTGCTGCTTTTTATGACCAGGCTTCCCCGGTATTTATCCAGGATCTGCCGGGATACGGACAAGCCGCCGGACAACACGGAGCCGCTGTCCCTGCCCTGTTCGAGGGTCCGCTGCAGTTCCTGAAATGAAATCCCGCTTCCGCCGTCGGATACCTCCAGCACCCCATATCCCTGTTCCCTTCCAAGACTTATATAGACCTTTTCCCGGGCAGGCGTATGGATCAGGGCATTATCCAGCACATTGGATACTGCCTGCCTGAGAAGTTCCCTGTCCCCTTGGACCAGGATTGGCTCCTGGGGTTTCTTAATCCACAGGATGCGCTCCCTGCCGGCCTTGCCATAGAAGTCCACGGCCCCGGCCGCTGCTTCTGCAAGATCTGCATGTTCCTTGTCCCCGGGGACTGAACGGTCCAGGCAGAGCAGGACAGCCGCGTTCCTGAGCCGGTTATACAAGGTGCAGAGTTTTAGGCGCAGGCACGGTTCCAGGCCGTCTGATTCCTTTAAAATGTCTTCCATGGGCAGACAGAAGTCGCGGTACAGCCCCTGTTCCATCCGTTCCTTCCACCCATCCCTTGGCCCGTTCCCCCCGGGTCCCATATCATATTTCCCGTCCTTTTCCGGGATTCCCTCTTTCTCAATGGCCATGGCCATCTGGGACATTACGGTATTGATAAAGACCATATGGCCGTCATCGATTTCCCTGCCATCCGTATACACGCCTATGACGCCCAGGCATGTATCACGGTTCCTGATTGGCAGGTATACCCATCCTGAGTCCCCGTAGAATCCTGTATTGGCGCCGCAGACCGTATGGTTCATGTAACACCACTGGGCCGGGGTATCATTGTCCAGCATACCCGGTTCCTGAAAATAGCTTTTTATATAATAGGGTGTTCCCAGTCCGCCCGGCCCACGGGCCACATAGACCACGCACCTCTCCCCGGCAGCCTGGTACAGGCTTTTGATGCCATGGTATACAATATTCTCCAGACCGGACAGGGTCAGGTAACCGCTGCTGATTTTGAGAAGGGCTTCCATCCGGTTCTCATTCCTTTGTGCCAGCTTAACCTGCTCCCCCAGGCGTGAGACAAGAAGTCCCGTGATTGCGGACACACCCATGAAAATCCCCATGGCCACCACGTAGTTGGGGTCGTTGACCCGCAGGGTGAACCTTGGTTCTGTAAACAGGAAGTTAAAGGTCAGGATACATACCACGGTATAAGCCGTCCCCCAGATAAATTCCTGTATTTCAATCATCATCACAATCACGCTGATAAGGTAAATCATGATGATATTCTCAGCCCTCATATGGATTCCCCAAAGCCCGGACGCCAGCAGGGTCGCAAGTCCGTATATGACCGCGGCAGCCAGCATCTTCCTCCTGAATCCCTTTACAGCCATTCTGTCACCTGGCATACTTTTTCCATCTCCTTCCCCGTTTCTGCGCTCCATGCTTTATCTCCCTGCCCAGCTGCACCGCTGCAACAAATACCACATATATCTCCAGACGCCCCACAAACATGCCCGCGGTTTCAGTCCAGAGCACTGCCGGCGATGCGTCATAGGAAGTAATGCCCACGGATAATCCCACGGTGCCAAGGGCGGACGCGAACTCAAACATGGAATCCCCGATATCAAACCCGCACATGCACAGCACCATGGTACCCAGCATGAACACGGAAAGGTAGACACCGATGAATTCCAGCGTATCCAGCCTGCCCCGGGCTGTAAGGAACTCCTTGCCGTCCAGCTTCTGGATGCTGTCCGAATAAACCGTCCTCTTCCTGGATATCCTGCTCCTCATGCTCCAGTACAGGCTTTTAAGGGCAATCCAGACACGGATCTGTTTGATGCCTCCGGCCGTGGAACCCGTCCCCCCGCCCACCAGCATCAGCAGCGTCATTACCAGAAGCAGCGGGCTGCTGAATGCCGCAAAGCTGTCCACGGTCTGGAATCCGGTGGTGGTCAGGGCTGTCACCACCTGGAACAGCCCGTCCCTGAATCCCTGTCCCACATTGCCTGAAAGGCCTGCATAGAGCAGCAGCACTGCCATGACCGGCGTAAAAAACCCGCAGATCATCAGCATGAACCTGACCTCGCAGTAACGGAAGAAGGTCTTTAACTTTCCTCTTATGAGAAAGAGATGGGCCAGGAAATTGGTACAGCCTAAAAGCATCAGCACAATTGTCACAAGTTCAATCCCCAAGCTGTCATAATACCCAATGCTCTCCGCCTTTGTGGAAAATCCTCCGGTAGAAAGGGCTGCTATGGAGTGGTTCAGCCCGTCAAACCAGTCCATCCCAAAAAACATATATAAAAGCGTGCCGGACAGGATATAACCCATATAGATGGCTATAATCATCCTGGCAGACTTCACAAGATTGGGAAGAAGGCGGTCCGAGTGCCCTTCTGCGCTGTAGAGCCGCATCCCGTGCCGGTCGGACAGCACGGACACCATCACAAGTACCAGCCCCACCCCGCCGAAAAACAGCATGATGCTTCTGTATAGAAGAAAAATCCTGGGGCACCGGGTCACATCCACAACGGAAAGCCCGGTGGTACTCCAGCCGCTGGTGCACTCAAACACGGCCTGGGTAAAATCATAATTGCCTGTCATCATGAAGGGGACCGCGCAGAACACAATGGCCAGCACCCAGGACAGCACCACGATCAGGGCATCCTGATGTCCCGTAAGCCGCAGCGCCTCCCTTCCTTTTATTGGAAGGTACATTACATATCCTGCGAAAACAGCCGCCACACCGGGAACCGTAAAATACCGCGCCATGGAAACCTCATCCCAAAAAGCAGGCAGGGCTGCCAGCGGCAGAAGGATGATCCCGCCGATAAGCATCAGGACCACGCCCAGGTACCCGGCAACCAGCTGCCGGCCGCCGATTTCATTCCTGCCATTCTCCATCACGCCTGCTCCCTTCCCATGATCAGGCCAATGACACGGTTCTGGCTATCCGGCGTGGAAAGGACCAGCAGCTTGTCATTGGCCTGTATGCCGGTCTGCCCCTTTGGCACGATGATCTTTGATCCCCGCACAATGCAGCAGATGATTGCATCCTCCCCCAATTCCATGTCGCAGAGTTTCCTGCCGGCCACAGGACTGTTCTGGTTAATCATCAGCTCATTGATGACAATATTTCCCTGGTCCAGCGGAAGGCTGTTGACCAGGCTTTCCACCGTGGACATCTGTTCAATGTACCCGGCTATCATGTAGGTTGCGCTGATTGCAGTGCTTACCCCCAGGCGCTTAAAGATGTCCACGCTCTTAGGATTTCCCACAACCGCCACCGTCTTCCTGATATGGTAAATCCGTTTGGCGGTCTGGCAGATTGCCAGGTTATCCGCATCACTGGGCTTTAATGCAATCATGATGTCAAACCCGTCAATGCCAGCTTCATCCATCACATAAAGTTTGCACGGGTCGCCGTGTATGACCGGTATCCTGTGTGTCTGGCACAGATACGTGCAGTACTCCCTGTCGTCATTAATCACTACAAGCTCATGTCCCTTGCTGAGCAGCATCCTTATAAGGTAATCTGCTTTTGTCTTTCCTCCTGCCACTGCTATCCTCATCCAATCACTCCCCTGTCCCGGATCCTGTCCGGATTCTGACTAAAATGCAATGGAGCTCAGCTCCTTAAATTTCTCGATGGAAAGGCGGGCCGGATAAATGGCCTTGATATTCAGCCCGCCGATCAGATGTTCCTTGTCCGTATCATTAAGCCTGGCAAACACTTCCCCCACATCATAGATGCGCCTTGCCATCTGTGCCAGCATGCAGTTTATATTATCATCATCCGTGGCAGCCACCACCACGGACGCATTCCCAATGCCCGCATCCTCCAGCAGGTCTGGGTCCGTGACATTCCCCACAATCTGGAAACCGCTGAAGTTAGGCGGCAGCTTGCGGAATGCATCATTATCCTTGTCAATGATGATGACGTCGTCCCCATGTTCTGAAAGTTCGCCTGCCAGCCCGGCGCCGAACCGGCTGCACCCTGCGATGATGATTGTCTTTTTCCTGTTCCACATCCCCATCCCCTCCTTTTTCCATTCTTTCATGTACGGATAGCGCCATTATATACAATGGATTTTCAGAAAGCAATTATCTTGATATCTTATTTATACGTGTGAAGGAATCTTTATAAAAGCTTGACAGGAACCCGCCTGTACCAGGCAGGAACCCGTCCGGGCGGAACAGCGGAACAGCCCGCGCCGCCTGTCACACAAAAAAAGGCTGCCCGGAACCATCTCTTCCCGGCAGCCCTTACTTCCATGCAGGACCATATGTTATCTATATGTTATCCATATCTCATCCATATCTCAGATTCACATAACCCCAAACAACTTGTAAAACGCCCAGATAACGGTTCCTCCCGCGCATGCAATGGAGGCAACCACGCCAACCATGAAAATCGCGGCGGCCAGTTGAAGCACAATACTAGACAACACCGGAAAATGCCGGCATGCGCGGTCTATTTCCTGCTCCATCGGACTTTTGAGTTTTAGGATCATTTTAGCAATCATTGCATGCACCTCCTTTTGATATCTTAAGGATACTGCATATTGCCGTAAAGATTCCATGCATCTCTCAGCCAATCCCATAAATTCCGTGCAAATATCATCTGTGTCCCATGTCCCCCAGCCTGTAGGAGGTTTCCTCCGCAATGATGTTAAGGACGTTCTTGTCATTGGGGTTTATCATGTCGCCTCCTTCCAGTTCCACGCCGATGACCGCGTATACCTTATCGTTTTTATAGACCGGGGTATAACGGGCCCTGGCGCCTGGAAGGGTGTCCGTGGTGGCGCCCGCCTTATGGCGGTTCTTCCTGACCCATGCAGCTACCGCCATCTCATCCGGGGATTTGAACAGGCCGGTGAGACGGGCGGAATCTTCGGATTCAGATGCAGGATAAATCTTCATCTGGTCCATTTTCCCGTTCCTTGTGTCATATATGACAATATTGCGCTTTAAAAGCGTACGCACCAGACGCCCGCATATGTCCAGGATTTCCTCCCCCGTGGAACCCTTCCTCAGGTTCCTGTTAATATCAAAAAGAATCTGCATATACCTGGACTCGGACTCTCCCTTGGCAGCCTCACGCTTGAGCCTGGCTGCCAGGGAGCTGGTCACCAGGGCGCATACCAGCATGGCTGCAAATGTAAACGGGTAAATGGAGGCATCTGCCTGAAAGGTCAGGCGCGGATCCGTAAAAAAGTAATTGAACAGCAGCACCGACAGTACCGAGGCCAGCAGCCCGCACCACCCGGCCCTTGTCATATACGCCACCAGCATGGTTCCCATCATGTAAATCATGGCCGCATTGATGACCCCCAGCCCATAGTAATCCAGCACCAGGGAACATACGGTGCAGAACGCCATGACCGCGCCGGTCTTAAAGACATCCGCCCATACCTTGCGTTTCTGGTCCGTGCTTACTTTATACCTGCGCTCCTCTGCCGTTGCGTCGGGAATCACATAGACATCCATATTGGGAACTGCCTTAATCAGACGGTCTATGATGGTGGGACGCATATACAGTATGTGGCGTTTCCTTACGGAGCGCCCTATCACTATTTTGGAAATGCCGTTCTGCCTTGCATAGGAAGCCACCTGTTCCACTATATCATCCCCGTACAGTGTAATGACATTGGCCCTGAACTGCTTGGCCAGGCTGATATTCGCCTCCATGCTCCTGCTGATCTTGCTGTGCTCCCGTTTTAAATGCTCTGTCTCTACCAGCACCGCCGTAAAGTCGGCATGGAACGCGCCCGCCATCCTGGCAGCGGTCCGTATGACCTTGGCGTTGGTAGGGGAAGGGGACAGGCAGACCAGCACATGTTCATTTGTAAAATATTCCTTTCCCGCGGCATCCCGCTCCCGGATCACTTCCCGGTTCACCCGGTCCGCGGTGCGCCTTAACGCGATTTCCCGCAGGGCCGAAAGGTTCTCCAATGTAAAGAAACTGATTTTCGCCTTATCCGCCTGGTTTTTGTGGTATATCTTGCCCTCCTCCAGGCGCTGGCGCAGTTCCTCCGGCGAAATATCCACCAGTTCCACCTGGCTGGCATTGTCAAACACGGAGTCCGGGATGCGCTCGCTGACGCGCACATGGGTAATGGATGCAACAATATCATGAAGGCTCTCCAGATGCTGCACATTAACTGTTGTATACACGTTTATGCCTGCATCCAGAAGCTCCGTCACATCCTGGCAGCGTTTCCTGTGGCGGCTGCCCTGGGCATTGGTATGGGCCAGCTCATCCACCAGGATCAGGTCCGGCCTGCGTATCAGGGCCGCATCCAGGTCAAACTCCCGCAGCACGATTCCCTTATATCCCACGGTCCTGGGGGGCAGGAACTCCAGCCCGTCAAGAAGAGCCATGGTATCCGGCCTGTCATGGGGTTCAATATAACCTGCCACCACGTCCCTTCCCGCTTCTTTTTCCTGGCGCGCCGCGTCCAGCATGGCATATGTCTTGCCTACGCCGGCAGCATATCCGAAGAATATCTTTAATTTTCCTTTCCCATCTGATTCACCTTCCGGGAAATTCTGCCTGAGCAGAAGTTCCGGGTCGGGCCTGCCGTCCCATTTCTTGTCCATATGGTCCCTCCTTACAAACAGCTTAAGAGCTGCCGCATCTGCGGCAACTCCCGGTACTGCGCTGCATCAGGCAGCACGTTTCATCCAATCCTTAAATCAGGCCGTCCAGGGCAAGATTTACCTTCAGCACGTTCACCCTGGGTTCTCCCATGACCCCTAAAAACTTTCCAGTGGTATATTTCCTTATTACGGACTCCACATCCTTAACGGACATCCCCCTTGCGGCGGCAATCCGCTCAGCCTGGTACTCTGCCGCTGCCGGCGAAATCTCTGGGTCAAGTCCGCTGCCTGAACAGGTAACCAGGTCCACGGGAATCGGTTCATCCCCCTTTTCAGGATGGGCTTCCCTGATTTTCTCCACGCGCTCAGCCACCATGGCCTCCAGCTCTTCACCTGCCGGGGTCTTGTTGGATGCCCATGAATACATCAGCGGCTCCCCGTTTTCATCGGTAAATGTAGATGTATCCACATTCATGATCCTGCCCCACAGATACTGGCTGCCTGTAAATTCCTGAGCCAGCAGGGCGCTTCCGTATTTCTTTCCGTCATTGCCTGTAATGATGGAACCTTGGGCCTTACTGCCGAATGCCACATTGGCTGCCGCGGTAATGACCGCCGGGTATATGACGCTTGTAATCACCATCATGATCAGGAAAAATCCTATCATTTTAGGTAAGACTGATTTTATTGTTTTCATAGCTATCCTCTCCTCATTGTGGACACTTTTATGTTACTTAACAGGGTCCGCCCTAGCCGACGAATCCCAAAGCCGTAATCAGCACATCAATGACCTTAATGGCAACAAAGGGTATGACGATTCCTCCAAGTCCATATACCAGAAGGTTACCGCGAAGCATCTGCGCCGCCGACACCTCCCTGTAGCGGACGCCCTTAAGGGCCAGCGGGATCAGGGCCACGATAATCAGGGCATTGTATAGGATGGCTGAGAATACCGCGCTGTCAGCGCTGTGCAGGCCCATGATGTTAAGCGCCCCCAGTCCGGGGTATAGCCCCATGAACAGAGCGGGGATGATTGCAAAATACTTGGCAACATCATTGGCAATGCTGAATGTGGTCAGGGACCCCCTTGTCATCAGCAGCTGTTTCCCAATCTTCACAATCTCAATCAGCTTGGTGGGCGAGGAATCCAGGTCCACCATATTGCCAGCCTCCTTGGCTGCCTGGGTGCCTGTATTCATGGCCACCGCCACATCTGCCTGGGCCAGGGCCGGCGCATCATTGGTACCGTCGCCTGTCATGGCTACCAGATGCCCTTTGGACTGGTAATCGCGTATCATCTCAAGCTTTGCCTCCGGGGTGGCCTCTGCCAGGAAGTCATCCACGCCTGCCTCAGCCGCAATGGAAGCAGCGGTCAGGGGATTATCGCCTGTGATCATGATGGTCCTGATTCCCATCTTGCGCAGGTCGGCAAACTTTTCCTTTACGCCCTGCTTGACAATATCCTTTAATTCAACCACGCCCATGACCCGGCCGTTCCTGGCAACCACCAGGGGTGTGCCGCCCTGACCCGCAATCCTGGTCACGGTCTGTGTACACTCACTGCTAAAGGTTCCGCCGTGTTCCTCCACGTACCGCTTCACGGCATCGGCAGCGCCCTTCCTGATTTCATTTCCATTATAATCAATGCCGCTCATCCTGGTCTTGGCCGTAAAGGGTACGAATCTTGCCTGGAGCTCTTCCATGTTCCTTCCCCTGATCCCAAACCGTTCCTTTGCCAGGATCACGATGCTGCGGCCCTCAGGCGTCTCATCTGCCAGGGACGACAGCTGGGCTGCGTCTGCCAGGTCCTTCTCGTCATTGCCATCAACCGGGATAAATGCATCCGCCTGCCTGTTTCCCAATGTAATGGTGCCCGTCTTATCCAGCAGCAGCGTATCCACATCCCCCGCGGCCTCGATTGCGCGGCCGCTCATGGCCAGTACATTGGCCTGGTTCAGGCGGCTCATGCCCGCAATGCCGATGGCGGAAAGCAGGGCCCCGATGGTGGTGGGGGCCAGACAGATCAAAAGGGCCACCAGGTTTGTTACGGATGTGGGGTCGGCCATGCCTGCCTCCCTGGATGAGAACAGGGAATAGGAATAAAGGGACATGGTAACCAGCAGGAAGATGATGGACAATGCCACCAGGAAAATCTGGAGCGCCAGCTCATTGGGGGTTTTCTTACGGGAAGCGCCTTCTACCATGGCAATCATCTTATCCATGAAGCCCTCGCCCGGATTGCTGCTTATCTCCACCACAATCCAGTCCGATATGACGGTTGTACCGCCTGTTACCGCGCTTCTGTCACCGCCGCTTTCCCTGATTACGGGGGCGGATTCACCGGTAATCGCGCTCTCGTCCACCGAGGCAGCGCCTTCTATTACATCGCCGTCCGCCGGTATCTGCTCGCCGGCCTTTATATATACAATATCACCTTTTTTCAGTTCTGTGGATTTAACCTGCGTTATTTTATCTTTCTGGCCCGGGGATGGTATCCTTGACGCCATGGTATCCCTTCTGCCGGCCCTCAGCGCATCTGCCTGGGCCTTGCCCCTGCCCTCTGCGATTGCCTCGGCAAAGTTGCCGAACAGTACGGTGAACCAGAGGATGACTGATATGGCAAGTATGTACCCGGGATCTGCATCCCTGACCCCAGCCAGGGCAAAGCCGAACATGGCCAGGGTCAGGATGGCTGATACAAACACCATGAACATGACCGGGTTCTTTACCTGGGTCCGGGGATTCAGCTTCAGGAAGGAATCCTTTATGGCCCGGCTTACTATCTTTTTATCGGAAAATATATTCTTTTTACGTTCACTCATGTCTCATTGACCTCCCTAAGCTATCATCTGGAAGAACTCAGCAACCGGTCCCAGTGACAATGCCGGGAAAAAGCTGAGAGCGCCTACTAACAGCACAACAAATATCAGTAAGAATATAAACATGGCATTGTGCGTGGGAAGGGTGCCGGAGCTTACCGCTACCTTCTTCTTGCCCACCAGGCTGCCTGCGATAGCCAGTGTTGCGAACATGGGCAGGAATCTTACAAAAAGCATGACCAGTCCAATGCTCACATTAAGGAATGGGGTATTTGCATTGAATCCAGCAAACGCCGAACCATTATTGCCGCCCGCGGATGAATAAGCGTACAGCACCTCGGACAGTCCATGGGCGCCCGGATTGTTCAGGCTGTCATGGGTGGAAGGAAGCAGGGCCGCAATCCCGCTGCCCACCAGGATGGCAATGGGGGTTGCCAGACACACAAGGACCGCCATCTTCATCTCAAAAGGCTCTATCTTCTTGCACAGATATTCCGGCGTACGCCCCACCATCAGTCCTGCTATGAACACGGTCATGATGGCAAACCCAATCATGCCGTACAGCCCGCAGCCCGTTCCTCCGAACACCACCTCGCCCAGCTGCATCAAAAGCATTGGGACCAGTCCGCCAAGGGGCGTGTAGCTGTCATGCATAGAGTTGACGGAACCATTGGAAGCAGCGGTTGTAAAGGCTGCCCAGGTGGCGGAGGTGGCAATGCCGAACCTTGTCTCCTTGCCTTCCATGTTGCCTCCGGCCTGTCCCTCGGTCCCCATGTATACGGCGCCGTCCTGGGCCAGCTGCGGCGTGCCCGCCTGCTCATTATAACCCACCACCGCAAGGGCCGCTGCCAGCATGATGAACATGGCAAGGAAGATGGCGGTTCCCTGGCGCTTATCCTTTACATTGCGCCCAAAGGTAAAGCAGAGTCCTGCGGGAATCAGCAGCAGGGAAATCATTTCAAATAAATTGGAAAGGGGCGTGGGATTCTCGAACGGATGGGCCGAGTTATTGCCCCAGAACCCGCCTCCGTTGGTCCCCAGCTGCTTGATGGCAATCTGGCTTGCGCCAGGACCCAGGGGAACCACTGCCTTGGTCACTTCCGTGGCGGTGCCATCCTCATTTTCCACTACCACCGGCTCCAACAGCTGTACTTCATCGTATTGCTTAAAGGTCTGCGGCACTCCCTGTGACGCAATGGTAAGGGACACCACCATTGACAGGGGAATCAGTATGTAAAGCACGGTCTTTGTCATATCCGTATAAAAGTTTCCGATGCCTGTTTTCTTTACCCTTACAAATCCCCTGATCAGGGCAAACAGGACCGCAATCCCGATTGCTGCCGAAACAAAGTTCTGGAAATTCAGTCCCAGCATCTGGCTGAAATAGCTCAGGGTGGATTCTCCTGAGTAAGCCTGCCAGTTGGTATTGGTGGTAAAGCTTGCGGCCGTGTTAAAGCCCAGGTGCCAGCTTGTGCCCTCAATCCCTTCCGGATTCAGCGGAAGGAACTTCTGGAAGCAGAGGATGGCCCACAGGACAAACAGGCTCAGCACACTGAACACCCCTGCGCAGACCGAATACTTCTTCCAGTCCATATCCTCTTCGGGGTCTATTTTAAGCACCCTGTAAATCACACGCTCAACGGGCTGCAATACGCCTGAGAGGAAAACATGTTCCCCATTCATCACCTTACCCATATAACTTCCAAGGGGTATTGCCAGCAGTACGAGTATTACGCAGTATACAACCATCTGTACCGTTACATTCATCATTGTTTATCACCTCTCAATAGTATAATGACCAGATAGGCCAATAGGAAAACCGCGGTTACGCCTATGATACCCAACAGTACTGACATAGATTTTTCCTCCTCGTTTTAAGATAGGGGTATGGTATCACACGTGGGAATAAAGATTCCATACCATAGCCGGGCCCTTTTTATAAATAATCTATAAATATGGGGAGGAACAGGGAGGTCTTAATGATAACTTAATGCCGCATCCAAAACTGTATATGGAATCTTTAAGCCTTAAGGACTAGACTGAAGGTATCTCAAAGGAGGTGACCATATATGATGAAAGAACTAAAAAAGGACCTGGGCTGCCTGTGCATAATGACCGTGGTCTCCGCGTTAGCCATTGGGTTAAGGTTCCTTATATGGATGTACTAAAATAGATATAAGTTGAATGTGTAAGTAAGTTTAAGGCAGAGTCCATACAGTACATGCAGTATTGACTGCAGTTACATGGCCTCTGCCTTATTCAGTCCTTATCCATCCCTGATTCAGTCCCAGTCCCGCTTTAACCATCCTCCGCCATCCTCCGGGGCGCCATTGCTATTCATCCGCAAACCTGTACCCCACGCCGATTTCCGTCCTGATGAACCTGGGATGTCCGGCCTGGTCCCCTATCTTTTTCCTGACATTCGCCATGAATACCCGGAGCCTTCTGTAATCCCCCGTATTATCATTTCCCCAGATTTCATGCTGGATGTAGCTGTTTGTCAGGACCTTTCCCCTGTTTGCCACCAGAAGGATCAGGATTTTATACTCCACCGGCGTCAGGTGCACCGGTTTCCCATGGACATAAACCTTCCTTTTTTCAAAATCCATCTCCAGGTAATCCATCCGGAATGTGTCATCCTTTACCGGTCTTTGGTCCTCCCTGTGCCGCAGGGCGGCCCTGATACGTGCCAGAAGTTCCTCTGCATTGCAGGATTTTGCCACAAAGTCATCGGCCCCGCAGTCCAGGGCCTTTACCATGGCGGCTTCATCTGTTTTGGATGTCACGATGATAACCGGGATCCCGGATTCCTGGCGGATCAGCTTCAGCACCTCCATTCCATCCATGTCAGGAAGGACCAGGTCAAGCAGCACCATATCCGGATGCCCTGCATAGAAAAGCGACAGCCCCCCCAGACCGTTCCCAGCCTGGCAGAACCGGTAATTCTCCGTACCTGTGGTATGTTCCATAAGTTTCTGCATGATTTCATCATTATGGACGATAAGGACCGTGTATTGATTCATATTCCTCCCACCTCCTGGATACCTCTTTCTTAAGGTGCGCCCGGACATTCATTCTGCTGTCCCCTGTGTCCGGCCACCCGGCCATCGGGCCCGCGCCAGCCGGCCTGTTTCTATAAAATACCAGAACTGTGTATTAAAAAGCCATATGCCATTTTTCCTATGATATAAATATCCTGTGAATACTTTTCTGCAAAATAAAAAAAGCCGGCCCCGGATGATTTAACAAGGCTAAATCATTCCGGAGCCAGCTTTAATTTTATTATGTCTGACCTGCTGCGGCCATCCCTATTCAATCCCCACAAACCTGGTCTGGTTCATCAGCGGATGCCTCAGATGTATGGCCCCCTTGACCGGGCAGGCCATGACGCAGGAGCCGCAGTAATAACATTCTCCCGGATACAGCACAACAGGATGTTTTCCCTGTTCCGGGGAAGGAACCATGATATCCACCTGGCACACGGACGCGCACCGGTTGCAGCCAATGCACAGCGCATCATCAAAGGACAGGGGGTTCACGCTGCATGACACCGGCCCTGCCTGAAATTCAATTTTCTTCATACAACCCGGCCTCCTCCTTTATATAGTCCTGGTTACAGGCCTCATACTGTGTCTTTACATCCCCATAATACCGCTTTGGTATCCTTCTGCTGCGGATCTCCCCGTCTTCCTGGTAAATGGTGATGAAGCACCGGTCTTCTTCGGGGTCTGTCTGCGGATAATCGCTGCGCTCAAAACAAAGGGGCACGGAGCTGGATTTGCGCAGCAGGCAGGAATGGATGATCAGCCTGCATACCTCTAAGATATCCGTCACCTCATGGGCGCGCATCAGCTCATGGGGGTTTTGGCAGGAAAGGGCGGGGACATATTCCCTTTCATAGCTTTCCAGCAGTTCCAGTCCCTGGGTCAGCAGCATGTCATTCTTCACGCCCCCGCAGTAATTCTGCATGGCCTTGGAAACCGCCTTGTTAAGCTCCCTCCAGTCCATGCCGTCCTTTACGAAAAGCGGGGCATAAAGCCGTTCCTTTTCCCGGTCCACATCCGTCCGGTCCGGTTCCTCCAGTGTAAGGTCCCGGCAGGCCGCCGCTGCCTTCCTTCCCGCATAATAACCGGTTGCCGCCGCGAATCCGCAGCAGTCCGATGCATACAGCTGGTCACCGGTAGCGTAAAGCCCCTCAATATTGGTCTTTAAGTCCCAGTCATGGAAAATGCCTCCGGGCGCACCGAACAGCTGGCGCTCCTGGGCCAGGAAAGCCGCTGACTGCCAGCCCGTCCCATAGGACTGAAGGCGGTGCTTTGCAGGGTCGAACCCGCGCTCCGTAAAGTTATTAAGGACCGGGATCTTGGTCTTTCCTTCCTCGCCCACCATCATGCCCCAGATGACCCGGCGCTCTTCGTCCGGCATCCTGCTTAAATCAGCATAGAACGGCAGCTGGTATCCGCGCCTCATCAGCTCCTCAAATTCCAGTGTCTCAGGCCCGCGGTACTCATACTTGGGATTGTCAATCACCCCGCCCTTCAGGAAAAACTTCTGCCCCTTAGCCGGATAATACCGTTCTTTTACAGTCTTAAGCTCATTTCCATCCCGGTCCACGTATGGGATTTCCCGGCCCGTGGCATCCACCATGGTGGCCGCGTACCAGGTATTGTGGTTATTTCCCGTGCTGTAGGGCGGAAAACTCCTGCCTGCGGCTGAAAATTCCCCCCGCACGGATTTTTCCATCATAGTAAACTCAACCCCTGCCCGGTAGCCCATGGCATGACCGCTGCCAATGCTCTGGGTGGGCCGGAATTCACTTAACCCCACCTGGTCCGAATCAAAGAGCCAGATCCTGGCAGGCCTTGACATGGCAAGGATTGTTGTCCTGGAACAAAACACCAGGAACCTGCCCGTATGTACGTCCATCCCCATGGCGCCGATGCAGCGTTTGCTGCCCTTTTCCTGTTTTACCAGTAATGCCGTTGCCTCGGTCCTGTCATGGATTTCCACGCCCAGACGCTTTAACTCCTTATAAAGAGCCGGTTTAAAGGTGCTTCCCCAGACGCGGACCGTGAATTTATTCTCATAGTCATAGGCAAACATCAGCCCGGTCTTTTCATCCCGGAAATCCGCCCCTGCAAACTCACCCTGGGTATCCCTGATCTTGCCTCCAAAGGACTCCATGTCCTTAAGCCTGTGCCAGCCCTCCTGACATTCTATGTAATGGGCAATCCCATTGCTGTATCCGTCCTGTTCATCTATGTAGGCATTGGCAATCTCCTCTGCCGTCACCTTGGAGCAGGGGTTGGTGCAGGCCGACTCCCAATGGTCAAAACCGCTTCCCGCTGCGCCGCTCCGGATTGTGGCTCCTTTTTCTACTAATACTACCTTTTTTCCCTTCCTGGCCGCTGCAATGGCCGCATAGCAGCCCGCCATGCCGCCGCCCAGGACCAGGACATCCCCTGATACCTGTTCTTCCTGGTCCATTTCATTGGGATAAGGCCATTTCATATCTGACATATTACCTCTTTTCCGTGTTCAAATACACTGACATCCAACCTGTTTTATAATCTAGTGCTCCATCCGTTCAGAAACTACAGTGACAGTGCTGTATATTTTGTCAGTCTGCAAGGCGGAGGAGGGAAGCGGAGTGGTTCCTCCGCTGACTGACGACAACGCGGCAGATGGCAAAATAGGCAGTGCTGTCGCTGTAGTTTCTGGCCGGATGGATCACTAGTGCTTTCCCTTCCTGTCAGCCATGCTGAACAGGATCAGGAATACGGCTGAAACCGTATATGCAATCAAAAGCGAAAGGTCTGTGTTCATTTTCCCATACAAAGGTCCTGGTATGCCGAACAGGAAGGACACTACCCCCACGACGCCGCCCGCAATGGCTGCTGCAAACGCACCCTTTCTTGTGGCCCCTTTCCATACAAGCCCGCCCAGCAGCGGGATCAGAAGGCTGCCCATGTACGGATAATTGAAAATGATCATGGCATCCAGGATGTCGGTCATATGGAAGGCAAAGAAAATGCCTGCCAGGCTGCCCAGGAACACCGCTGCCTGTGAAATCAGTTTTGATTTTGGAAGCTTATCCAGGTCCTCCACCTCCGGATGAAGGAATTTATTATAAAAATCCCTTGCAAAGGACGCGCCCATGGACAGGATCACACAGTTGGCGCTGGACATGGCTGCTGCCAGTATGGCTGCAATCACGATCCCTGCCAGCACAGGAGGCAGTACGCCGGTGGCAGCTATGGTGAAAATACCGTCTGTCACGCCCGGGAAAAGGCTCCTTGCCGCCACGCCGATGGTGGAACAGAACCCGCCTATGATGATGACCAGGATACCGCCTATGATACAGCCGATTCTTGCTGTCCTTGCGTCTTTGGATGACTGTATGCGCGAATAGGCGTCATAGGACACGGATATGGACAGCAGGAACGGCAGTACCAGGTATATGAACCTGGATCCCATTCCGGCCGGAATGAAGGGTGTTGCAAAAATCTCCCCAATGTTTCCCCCAGCCCCCACATAACGGATCAGGATGGCCACTGCCAGGATCGGCACGCCCACTGCGATGATGGCTGTCTGGGCCACATCGGTGAGCACGACGCCCCACATGCCGCCCACGGTGCAGTAGATAAGGATTACGACTGCCGTAACCACCACCCCTGTTTTAAAGGGGATGCCGAAACCAGCCAGGATACCGCCGGATGCCAGCAGCTGCGCAATGAAAATCCCAAGAAGGCTGGGCACATTGCTGATCCAGGCCCACAGGCGGATTGCCTTGCTCTCCCCATAACGCTGTGCAAAATAATCCAGGGGCACATAACCCTCCTGCTCCCTGAGCTTTTTTGTGGTTACAAGACCCGCTATAATCAGCCCGCCGCCGCACCCGAATGCATAATACATACCCGGCCATACGCCCAGGTCATAACCATTGGTGGCGCTGCTTAACACAATCCCCACCCCAATTTGTACCGCTGCCAGCGTAATGGCGGTCATGGTCACGTTCAGCCTCCTTCCCGCCACCAGATAATCAGAAGTCGCCTTATTCCTTCTTGCAGCGATTATCCCAATCAGGATCATTGCTGCAAAGTAAATGACGCAAACCACTACCACGATTTTTTCCTTTTCCATACCATAATTCCTTTCTTTTTCACTTTAAACCATTAAAGCCCACGTGTATTTTACCACCAAAGGCATAATTTGGCAATATGCATTTTGCAAAATGTCAAATAAATCGGATGCTGCTTCTTTTCCATTGCATTCTGATATTTTTCTGTGATAATATAGAAGCTGTTACAAGGAGGTTTTGACCTACCCATCCAACCTGAAAGGCAGCTTACCATGGATTTAAAAAAGACCTTGTCTGAACAGATTTATGAGATATTAAGAAATGATATCGTAACCCAGGCCATTCCCTGCGGCTCCAAGCTTACCCTTAAGATACTCCAGGAACGCTTCCATGTGAGTTCCACCCCTATCAGGGAAGCCCTGACCCGCCTGGCAGAAGAGCAGCTTGCCTCCTATTATTCCAATATAGGCGTGTCCGTTGTCAGCCTGGACGAGACTGACGTAAGGGAAATCTACCAGTTCATGGGCGACCTTGACAGCCTGGCTGTGAACTACGCCTCCCTCTGCCCGGACCAGAAGCCCATCCTAAGGGAACTGGCAGGGAATCTTGCGGGGATGGATGCCTGCGCCCTGTCCTCCCCTGACTGGCAGGATTACTCGGACCGTTTCCACCTGATATTTTATGACTACTGCCAGAACAGCCGCCTGGTCCATTCTGCTGAACGCATGCGCAGCCAGATGTCCATCCTGGCCTACCAGTATGAAAAACAGGCCCCTAAGCAGGACCTGATTTCAAAAGAACACCATATGATTTTTGCCCTGTATGAAGCAGGACAGTATGGGAAGGCCGTGGCTATGATGAAAGAGCATCTGGGCCACTCCCTGGAGTTTGCAATGGAAATCTGCCGAAACCAGCCGGACTGACGCGCAGCGCCCTTTTTTGCGCGCTCCGCCTAACCGTGGTTTTCCAACTGCACCGGCACCCGGAACGCCTCATGCCACACATACCCCGGGCCTTCGAACCGCAGGTCCAGGTCCTTATCCCCTTCTTCATAAAAAGCATAGATTCCAACCAGCTCACCATTCTGGTATACACAGCGCCCCCATCTGTCACGGGTTGGGTCCTGGGGATCTTCCTCCTCCTGGACCGCCCTCACATGCTTAAGATGCATATCCTTCTGTCCATCCATGGTAACCTTGGTGCCGAGATAGACACAGGGGCGGTAGTGTTCCTCTGCATCCTCCATAATGGTCCCATATTTTTGGAGCCAGGCCTGCCTGTCAATCTTCTCAGCGGAAACAATCTGAATCGTGCAGTCACTTAATTCCACGGACTGGTTTAATTCCTCCTTCCCCTCCGGGACCGGGATACTCATCCATCCAGACTTCTCCTGGCGGGCCAGACTGACCGAACCGCATTCCAGGAAAAAGCTTCCTTCATCAAACCGCTCCGGAATCTCGTAGAAAAAGGTGGTCCACTCCCTGCCTTCTATGCGCTTCATAAACTCGGATGAAGAGCCGTAGAAGTTGCGGTTGGCCTGGAAACCGGTTTTCCTTCCCCTTCCTTTTTCCGCTGCCGTCTCACAGACCAGCCCGTATACCTCAGGCGTTGCGCCGTATGTCCCGTCCGTCCAGATATAGGCCGTCACACTAAGGCCATTGTCTGTCTTCTCCCCTGTCGCCATGATGCCCACGCCCTCTTTGATGACCATGCCCGGTATGTCCCCTATCCCGGGATATTGGCCGGCCTTGACAAATTCAATGGAAAAGCCGTCCTCAAAACCCGGGATATGGATCTGATAACTTCCCTCCGGCCCGGGGATTTCCAATTTCATCTTATCCGAATAATAGGTAAGATAGGCAGTCACATATCCATTCCTTAAAAACCCCTGATAATTCCCAATCCTTGCCGTCCTGTCCGCTGAAAAGCTGCCACCTGGAATTCCTGCCCCTGATATGGAATTCGTAAAATGCTCTTTCTGGTATTCTCCCTGTACGCCCTCCTCCGCGCTCCGGTATCCCGCCCTGGCCTCAAAGCTGCTGCGCCCATAAATCCCCTGTTCCCTGTCAATGGGAAAATAATCCAGGTTCTTATAAAGCTGGTCCCCTTCTTCTACAAGTCCAGGATTTTCCTCCTGCTGCTCCAGAAGCGCTTCGGCCTCTTGTTTTGGGATTTCAGTAACCGAATAATCCTTCAGTTCCACCAGGAAATAGAGCGTCCCGTCATGATAAACGGATGACAGCAGCCTGGCCTCCGCCCCTTGCGTCCTTATGGGCCCAGGCTCCTGCTTCAGGACATAAACCGGGGCCTGACCGGCTGAAAAAATGCCATACCCCTTTGCCAGCTGGACGCCATTTACAGCTTCCTCCTGCTGCTCTTGCTGCTTCTGCTTCCCTTGCTGCTCCTGCTTCCCTTGCTGCTCCTGCCGTATGCCATCGGTTTCCCCTATCCCTTCTGCTCCACCTGCGCCAGTAATCCCGGCCCCATTTCCCTGCGCACAGGAAGTAAGCCACAGGACGGCTGCCAGCCACAGGCCCTTGGCCAGGATTCTTTTTCCTGGGCGGATAAGGCCGCCCTTCCCCATTTTTCCCATAAGCAGTATCCTCCTCTTGTTTCTTCTTCCATTATAATCAATCCCCGCCTTTGCTGCAAGAAAATCCATCTGCCCCACAGCTGGCTGGCAAATGAAACAGGCAGGGGCCGCGCAACTTACGCCGCGCGCCTCTGCCTTGTATCGTATGGCCTTATAACAATTTCCAGATGGCAATTAAAATGGAAAATACCGCAATTCCTTTTTTCAGCAGGTTCTGGTTAATCCTTACCGCGTTCCTGCTTCCATAAACCACCCCGATTCCGTGGAATACAAGGGCTGCACCCATCACCGGCAGGATTGAGTTTACATCGCACTGCATCATATAACCGATGCATGCGGGAATCCCGATGAATACCGAGTTAAACAGCGCCACCCCCACCGCTGTCCTGATGCCGATTCCCAGCACCACCAGAAGGGGCATCACAAGGACCGGGCCGCCTGCGCCGGACAGGGCGCACACAGCGCCTGTGACAAATCCCAGCACCAGGGTGGCTGCCAGGTGTTCCGATATCACATAGCCCTTTTTATCATCCCCGTCCTTCTTATCCTTTCTGAGAAGGATGGAAATACCCGACAGCAGGACCACCACATAGAGGATGACCTTGACAATGGATTCCGGTATGACCAGATTCAGCTTCACCCCCAGGATGGCGCCTGCCAGGCTTCCTATACTGAGACGGATGCCAAAGGGGATATCCAGGTTCCCTGCCTTTTTATAGTTCACCGAGCCAAGGGCGCCTGATACGATGAAGGCCGCAAAGCTTAAGGCCAGCCCCTCCGTCACCCCCATGGCCAGCGGCCCCGTATATGCAATGGGCAGAAGAAACCCCGCCACTCCCGTAAGTCCTACAAATGCGCCTACCACCAGGTTCGCTGCCACAACAATCAGCCAGAATACCATGCCCCAGTCATCCTCCTTGTCCTGTCTTTCTACTATGTTCTGTCCTTCTACTATGTCCTGTCTTTCTACTATAATCCATTTGTCTCCATATATTTTCCTGACTCATACAGGATGCGCTCCTCATCCATGGAAAGCACTTCCCTGTCCTTCATCAGCAGCCTGCCGCCCACAACCATGTCCGCCACATCTCCCGCGCCCACGCACTCAAACAAGGTGCGAAGCTTATTGCCGGTGGGGCACAGATGGGCCTGGTTCATATTGATGCTGATGAAGTCCGCCTTATATCCGGCCTCCAGCCGCCCCAGGTCCCCTTCCTCATCAAGGGCAGCTGCCCCGCCTTCCAGGATTATCTTGAAAATAGTCTCCGCAGGCATGACCTTCGGGTCATGATTGGGTACGCCATGGAAAATGTTCATGACGGAGCGGAATATCTTCATCTCATTCCACAGGCTTAAGCCCCCATGGGCAGCCCCGTCCGTTCCCATCCCAACCGGAATCCCCATCTTAAGAAGCTTCGGCGTATCCGGCACCGCCTTGCCGCAGTTGCTGAATGGGCAGTGGCAGGTCTTTACCCCGCGCTCCTTTAAAAGGGCCATCTCCTCATCAGAAAGGATCAGGCTGTGCGCTCCCAGGAAATGACTGTCCAGCACCTGCATTTTCTCCAGGTATTCATATGGGCGCATGCCCTCCCGCTTAATGATTCCATTGACCTCGCCCATGTACTCGTTCATATGGGCCTGAAGCATGGTGCCCCGTTCCCTTGCGTGTCCTGCTTCCAGTTCAACCAGCCGGCTGGAACAGGAGTTGAGGGCGCGCAGGGAATAGTATACCTTCAGGTTCCCATTACCATGGAACCCATCATACAGGGAATCCGTGCGCCTGACCGCCTCCTGCGCATCCATTGCAATGGACTGGGGAAGTCCTTCCTCATCCATGGTGGAATAGGACAGGGCGCCCCTGAGCCCGCTTTCTGCATAGACCCGGGCCGCGTCTTCCATATAATAGCTTCCTGCGTCAATAAAGCCGGTTGTTCCTGATTTAATCATCTCCAGTGCGGCTGCCTGGGCGCTAAGGCGCATTTTCCCAGGTGTCAGCGTGCTTTCAAAGGGAAGCATGACCCTGGTCCAGATAATGGGCTTTGCATCCAGTACCAGACCCTTTAACAGCTGCTGGCCCGTATGCATATGGCTGTCTATGAGCCCAGGCATGAAAAGCTTTCCTTTTCCACTGATTGTCTCAGCCGCCTGGTATTTTTTCCACAAATCCGTTCCTGTCTCCACAATACGGCCATCCTGGACCGCGATATCCACATGTTCGCTTAAAACATCGGATTTTATCAACACAGTTCCATCCTTAATCAACAAATCGCATGTCTGCATCCTATCTTCTCCTCACTTTTTATGAAAATCCGGTCCGGACCATTCCATCAGATTACGCCTGCCAGTGTCAAAAGCATCTGGTCCCAGAGGCATGAACCCAAAAACGTTCCTGTCATGACAAATATCCCGACAATCAGTATCTTCCAGCCCTGGCTGATGAATGTCTTTAGCTGGTCGCTGATAGCCAGGCCGGCAAATGCGCCAACCATTGTAAACGGAGCCGTAAAATTGATATTGGCCGCTGCCTGGATCACAAAATCCCGCACCGGGGAAATGGGGGAAGCGGAAATCAGTCCGATAATGGAGCAGTAGGCCACGATGGGAAGCTTTAAAGGAAGGATCTTGGTAAGCACCACCGCTGCCATGGAAATCACGATCAGCACCACCAGCCCGGGAATGGAATCACGAAATCCCACTCCATAGCCAATCAGGTTGGCCAGCCCGGTCCCGCATGCCGCAATTACAAATAATACAAGCCATTCTATGTACCTCATACCGTCCCCTCCTTCATCTCAACATTTTCACTGCCCTTTAAGGCAAATTTCCCAAGCTTTGGCTCCAGGATCCTGTACAGCTTATCTGTCATGGGAATTGCAATGAACATGGTTATGTACATGCCGGTGATTCCCGCAATGGTCTCGCCCACGCTGGCCATGGCTGAAATGGTCTCTGCCCAGGAAGGATAGATGGCGCACAGGCTGGCGCTGGAGCTGGCCATCATGATGCCCGCGCCCACGCCTGAGGCAAGGCCAAGGGCCTGTGGATGGAACCATCCGGTCATACCTACCACGGAGGCCATCAGTCCAAAGTAAATGGTTCCCACCATGCCGCCCACAATGTAGATGGACAGGCTGCCCCTGGCCTCAGCTGATTCCGGCCCGTAGATATTGTTCACCAGCGCCATATGGTATTCCCTGTTAATGGAATGGCAGGCGCCGATGGCCTCCCGTTTCATTCCTAAAAGGATTGCAACCGGCAGCGCCAGCAGCGGTCCTAGCAGGTTCCCGAAGCCGTGGAGCAGAAGCACGGGCCCGGACTGGAGGATGGTATCGATGTTGGCTCCGGCCGTGATGCCCAGCTTGGCGATAAAGGGACAGATGCCCACCACAACCAGCTTGGAGGCCGCCTTCACATGCTTGTTATCCACGATCTTAAGCACCTGGGGACCGCTTAACACACCCAGGATAATCGCATAAAATATGGGGAACAGGATGAACATGCCCTTTCCCACCGGAATCTTGATCTGCCCGATATTATCTGCAATCAGGATAAATCCGAATGCCAGGGCATAAATCTTCCATTCCACTGCAAACCGTTCCTTTAGGGAACCATACACATATGTTTCTTTCTTTTTGCCGCTCATAAGAGCCCCTCCTTTCCAGCCGGCTTTTTTTCACCCCGCCGGCTGTTACAATCACCTTGTATTGAGTATTTTAGACAAAACCCATTCCTAAAAAAAGGACAAATGAGCACTTTTAACGGAAATCTTCATTGATTTTGTTTTTTATATGATGGTATACTTATAAAAAGGCAAAATACAGAAATACAGGAATAGAGGGAATACCAATGACACTGACTGAACTGGAAGAAAAGGTTCCTGCCCTGAAGGAATATACAAAGACCATGCCTCCGGAAATACGGAGCCGCTGCACGGTAAGGACCCACGCCGCAGGCTCCATCATCCATCAGAAAGACATGGAGCTTAATTACTTCGGTATTGTGGCCGCCGGGGAGAACCGGGTAATCAATGAGTTTGAAAATGGAAATGTCTACATGATTGAGGGCAACAAGGCCATTGACTTCATCGGCGAGGTCACCATCCTGGCTGGCATGCCCCGCACCTCCGTGACCATTGAGGCGGTGACCGACAACGTGGTGGCCTATATCAGCCGCAGGGATGCACAGCAGTGGCTGTCAGAGGACATGAACATCCTGCGCCTGACAGCCAGGCACACGGCCTTTAAACTCTACCGTTCCTCCTACACCAATGGGGCCAAGCTCTTTTACCCGCCCTCCTATCTGCTGCTGGATTACCTGGTGCGCTATGGCAGGCAGAACGGCATGGAAAGCGCCCGTCCCCCAAAAACCATAACCGTGGGCCGGACCCGCCAGATGCTCCAGGAGGAAATCGGCGTCAATGTCAAGACACTGAACAGGACCATCCGCCAGCTGAGGGAGGAAGGCTTCTTTGATATCTGCAAAGGTAAGCTCTCCTTTACAGGGGAGCAGTACAGGGCGGCCATGGACTGGCTGGAGTCAGCCAAAGATAAGTAGGATTCCTGTGATTTAATCCCAGGAAATCAGTCAATGTTTCTTCCGGGGTTTTGATATAATGGCAATACTAACTTTTTAGGAGTGTTGCCATATGAATCCCAATGCAGGTTTGACAGAAGATAATAGAGAAGATTGCGCTGTGGAAAGTCCGGATTACGGCGCTGCCGGAAGCCAAGACTACAGCGCTGGCCTAAGCCAAGACTACAGCTCCGCTGGAAGCCAAGACTACAGCTCCGCCGGAAGCCAAGACTACGACGCCGCCCAGATACAGATTCTCGAGGGCCTGGAAGCCGTCCGCAAACGGCCCAGCATGTATATTGGAAATACATCTGCCCAGGGGCTGCACCACATGGTCTATGAAATCGTGGACAACGCGGTGGACGAAGCCCTGGCCGGATACTGTACTGAAATTGAGGTTTATCTGAATCCGGATAACTCCGTCACCGTACACGACAACGGCCGGGGTATCCCTGCCGGAATCCAGTCCAAAACAGGCCTGTCGGCCATACAGGTGGTATTTACCGTGCTCCACGCAGGCGGTAAGTTTGATAACAGCAGCTATAAGGTATCAGGAGGCCTCCACGGTGTTGGGGCCTCTGTTGTCAATGCCCTTTCCAGCCGCCTGGAAGTAAAGGTGGACCAGGATGGGTATTCTTATGTCCAAAGCTATGAGCGGGGCATTCCCCTTGGCCCTGTCCGTGTTAAGAGTACCTGTGCCAGCCAGGAACACGGCACCACCGTGACCTTCTGGCCGGACAGGGAAATATTTAAGGACTGCTGTTTTCACCCCGGGACCCTGATGCAGCATATGCAGGAAACCGCCTTCCTTATGAGCGGGCTTACAATCACATTATATAATCGGTCCGCGTCCCGGGACCAGGACAGCCATTGCGATGCCCCGGTCTGGCGTTTCTGTTATCAGGATGGACTCAAGGACTTTGTCAGATCCATCAATGGCCCTGAGCCAACCCTTTATCAGGATATCCTTTACGGCCAGTCCGGCACGGATGAGGTCCTGGCTGAATTTGCACTGATACACAACACGGGGTTTGATGAAAAGCTCCGCAGCTTTGCCAACAACATTTCCACCCCGGAAGGCGGCACCCATGTAACCGGATTCCGCCAGGCGCTTACACGGGCCATCAATGATCATGCCAGAAAACAGGGCATGTTAAAAGAGTCAGACCCATCCATCTCCCGGGAAGAACTGTCCGAAGGCATGACCGCCGTCATCAGCGTGCGCCTGAAAGAACCGCAGTTTGAAGGGCAGACCAAACAGAAGCTGGGAAGCAGCAGTGCCCGCCCCGTGATGGACCACCTTGTATACACAAAAATCACCCTGTTCCTGGAGCAGAATCCGCTGGCGGCCAAGGCCATCATCAACAAAGCGGTCCTTGCCAAGAAAGCCAGGGCTGCCGCAAGAAGCGCAAGGGAGATGGCCCGCCGAAAGACAGCCCTTGCGGGTCTGTCCCTGCCCGGCAAGCTGGCCGACTGTTCAGGCCGCATCCCAAAGGACTGTGAACTCTTCATCGTGGAAGGGGACTCCGCCGGCGGCTCCGCCAAGATGGCGCGCTGCCGTGAGAACCAGGCGGTGCTTCCCCTGCGGGGCAAAATACTGAACGTGGAAAAAACCAGCCTGGACAAGGTCTGTGCCAATGCGGAAATCAAGGCCATGATTTCCGCATTCGGTACCGGTATCATGGATGGGTTTTCATTGGACGGCCTGCGCTATCACAAAATCATCCTGATGACGGATGCGGACGTGGACGGCGCCCACATCACCACCCTGCTTCTCACCTTCCTGTTCCGGTACATGCCCCAGCTCATTGAGGCCGGTCATGTGTATCTGGCACAGCCGCCCCTTTTCAGGGTGGAAAAAGGCAGGAATCTCTGGTATGCTTACAGTGACAGCGAACTTTCGCAGATACTGGAGGACATGGGACGCGATGGGAACTACAAAATCCAGCGCTACAAGGGCCTTGGGGAAATGGACGCCAAACAGCTATGGGAAACCACCATGGACCCGGCCCGCCGCACCCTGCTGCGGGTGGGGACCGCAGACGCCCATGACGCCTTTGGCAAGGACAGCAGTGAAAGCGGGACCAGCCGGATTTTCCGTATCCTTATGGGGGATGACGTGGAACCAAGGAGGAATTATATCCTGGAGCACGCCCAATATACCACCATGCTGGATGTATGAAGGGAAAATAGATGACCCAGGATCTTTTGTGGTCCAGGATCCTTAGTGGGTCAGAATCCTTAGTGGGTCAGGATATGCAGGTAAAGCGCAGGTGCGCACAGAAAGGGGGGATATGCTTGAACCGTGGGGATTTACAGTTATTCATGACCATCCTGGAAGAAAATAATCTCATAAAGGCCGCCGAACTTCTCTATCTGTCCCCATCCACGGCCGGAGCCAGACTGCGCGCCATGGAAGATGAACTTGGTTTTGAGCTTTTTGAGCGGAAACGCGGGGTAAAGACCGCCCTGCCCACACCCAAGGGACAGGACTTTGCCCGTCTTGCGTCCCAGATGCTTGCACTGTGGAATGAAGCGGACCAGATTACCCGCAGCCAGGAAAAACCCGCGCTTTCCATAGCAACCGTGGACAGCTTCCTGGACCATAACCTGTCGCCCCTTTACAGGGAACTGGTATCAGACCACGGCTTTTCCCTGGATATCAAATGCTATCCCGCCGATATGATATACTCCCTGGTAAGCAGCAAACAGGCGGATGTAGGGTTTGCACTGTATCACACCAGCTGTCCCCATGTGGACGTGGTTCCCATCATGGAGGACGAAATGGTTCTGGTGCTGCCGCACAGGAAGGATGCCAGCCAGGAAGCCGTCCACCCGTCTTCCCTGCCACCGGAAAAAGAACTGCTGACCGGGTCCAGGTTCAACAGCAACCTGGGCTGGGGCCCTGAATTCAAGCTATGGCATGACCGGTATATCAATCCACAGGCCAGACCCCTGGTAACCGCCTCCAGCATCTCCATACTGACCGGATTCCTGGAAGGCAGGGATTACTGGACCATCATGCCGGCCACAACCGCCAACGGCCTGAAGGCCCACTATCCCATTACCGTCCTGCCGCTGTCCCCTGCCCCGCCGGGACGCACCCTCTATATGCTCACCCATGAATCCCCGTCCTGCCTGTCAGCCAAGAACACGGATATCTTTTCCCGGTATCTCAGGGATTATCTGAACATACACTGTCCGCAGGGGTGTCTGATGGAATAAGCGGCGATGGAATAAGACCTCTTCCCGATATTGCCGCGGCATTTAATATGGGTTATAATAGCAGTACAGATTATGGCAGCCGTGAACCACAGTCAGCGCCAGAAGCAAAGGAGGATTCCCAAATGGTCACAATTAATCAAGACGCCTGTACCGGCTGCGGCCGCTGTATCAAAGACTGTATTGCAGGCACCATCTCCCTTCAGGATCATAAAGCCCGGTCAGCAGGAAGCTGTCTTCTCTGCGGCCACTGCGTGGCTGTCTGTCCAACCGGCGCAGTCTCCATCCCGGAGTATGACATGGAGGACGTGGAGGAATTAGCCCCGGAAGAAGCCGCGCTGGAAACCGGACGCCTGTTAAAGGCAATCAAATCCCGCCGGAGTATACGCAGCTATAAACAGATGCCCGTGTCCAGAAGCTATATGGAACTGCTGTTACAGGCCGGCCGGTATACGGCCACTGCCAGGAATACACAGGGATGCCGTTTTATTTTTGTGCAGGAAGGGCTTGGTCTGTTCAAGTCCATGATATGGGAAGGAATCGGACGGATCCTCAACAGTCCGGACCCCGGCCCGGCAGAACCCTACCGGAATTTTTACAATGCCCGTCAGGCCGACCCCCAGGATGATTATCTTTTCCGCAACGCACCATGCGTCCTTTTCATAGCTGCCCCCAGCGCCATTGACGCCGGGCTGGCCGCCCAGAACATGGAGCTTACCGGAACCTCCCTGGGCCTTGGCTTCCTTTATAACGGTTACCTGCGAAGGGCCGCGCAGATGATTCCCGAAGCCAGGGAATGGCTGGAAACCGGCGGCAAGCCCTTAGAAGCCTGCGCCCTGCTTGGATTTCCCGATGTTACATACAAAAGGACTGCCCCCAGACGGGCTGCGGACGTTGTCTTCCACTAGAGCGTGTTTGAAAATTGCTTTCCGTTGGCTGTGCGTCCCACTTTATGGGAGATTTGGTCCCGATGATGGAGGCGTAGCGGGCTACGCTGACTGAATCGGGGCGAAATATACCGCGAAGTGGGGCGTGCAGACGGCGGGAATGAATTTTCAAACAGGCTCTAGTGAACAGCTGTTTCGGGATATCTGATTCCTGCCAGATGATATCCAGCCCAAGCCAGATGATACTCATTTCCAGCCAGATGATACCCATTTCCAACCATACGATTCTCCGGGGGACGCCATGAAATTTGACATCTACAAATTAGCCGATAAATACAAACTGACGGAAACCGAGGTGCAGGTGCTGCGCTACATCCTGGATAACCATGAACAGTCCATGAACATGGCTGTCCGGGACGTTGCCAACTTAAACTATACCTCTGCCGCCACGGTCATCAAGCTGTCCAAGAAAATGGGATATACCGGTTATATCGACATGGTATACCGTCTTAATTTCATGATTAAGAACCGGCAGATGGACCAAAACCACACCTCGGACCTGACCAGTTTCATGAACAATATACCCAGCGATTGTCTGGAACATTTCATTGAACAGATCCGGGTCCACAGAAACCACCTGATTCTTGTCTCTGCCACCGGCTTCTCCACCCCCCTGGCCGAATATATTGAACGCAAGCTGCTGGTAACCGGATTCCGGTGCATTAAAACCAATGCCTACGAAGTCTACGACAGCAACAAACTGGGGGCTTCCCTTATGATTGCCGTGTCCAGAAGCGGCGAGACCGACACCATTGTACGGGTGGCTGATTCTGCCCATGAAAACCAGATGGATATCATCTCCTTCACAGGAGAACAGATGAACCATATTGCCGGCATTTCCACGGTCAACATCCCAATCCTGGATGATAAGGCGCTGGATGACCGGAACCTCCAGGCCAACTACTTTTATGCACGGGTCATCATCGTATTTGAGCATCTGATGGACCGGGCGCTGGAGCAGCTGGAGAAAACGGAGAAACTAGATAAACTGGAGAAACCGGAAAACGGATGACAAACCATACGATATCATATCCATACAACATCTTATCCGTACAATATCTTATCCATACAATATCTTATCCATACAATATCTTATCCATACAATATCTTATCCATACAATATCTTATCCATCACAGGAACTGCCTGCAGGGATGACCGGATCTCCCTGCAGGCAGTTTTTTCGTGCTTATTCCGTGTTCCCTTATCCCCGGCTGATGATTCACGGCCCCATTGGGCGTTTTTGGAAATCCATTCCTGTAAACCTGTTTACATCTTGGTCAACCTGTTGACAAGTGCCTTGAATCTATTCCCTTTTCTGTGCAGTTATGATAAATTATGTCCACAAGGTAATTACCAGGAAAACACACAATGTTTTGAGGAGGATAAATTAATGAAAGACAAAGTAGTGGGCGGGATGCAGAACTTCTCCAAAGCCATGATCGGACCGGTCCTGTTTCTCCCTGTAGTGGGAATGCTGATTGCATTAACCGCAATCGCCACCAACACGGCAATCGTCACAGACGGCGGCTTCATATGGACAGCCGGTAAATTTTTCAATGGAATGCTGAATCCCATCATGGGAAACTTAAGCATCCTGTTCTGCGTAGGTATTGCAATGGGCATGTCCAAAAAAAAGAAAGCAGACGCTGCCTTCGTTGCCCTGATGTGCTACATCCTGTTCTTAGGCGCCAACAGCAGATGGCTGGAGCTGTCCGGTAAACTGGTGGAAGGCGCAACAGCAGGCGACCTTTACGGTACCGGCCAGACCATCCAGCTGGGCTTCCATGTGACGGATATGGGCGTGTTCCTGGGAATGATCATCGGCGTACTCACTGCCTGGGTACATAACAGACACTGCGACACGGAATTCAAAGGCGGATTTGCCCCTTACGGCAACAGCAAGCTGGTCTTCATCCTGATGATTCCGGTAACCGCAGTCCTAAGCATTGGCGTGACCTATGTATGGCCAACGGTTGCAAACGGAATTTCCGCCCTTACCGGGTTCATGAGTACCGCAGGCGCCCTGGGAGTCTTTGTATACGGTTTCCTTAACCGCTTCCTGATTCCTACCGGCCTCCATCATTTAATCTGGTCCCCGTTCCTGTATTCAGCGGTGGGCGGCCAGTCCATTATCAACAATGAAAATGTCATCGGCGCAAAACCCATTTTCCTGGCGCTTTTAAGTGACCAGTCCGGCGCCATGATGCCTGACACCTGCCGTTTCCTGACCTATGGCCTGGTTAAGACCTTTGGCGTGATCGGCGTGGCCCTGGCATTCTATGTGACTGCCAAAAAGGTGAAAAAAGCCAACTTAAAAGCGCAGCTTATCCCATCCACCCTGACCGCTGTCATTGCCGGCATCACGGAACCGCTGGAGTTCACCTTCATTTTCGCTGCTCCCGTGCTTTGGCTTGTGTACTCCATCCTGGACGGATTCTTCCAGATGGTTACCTACATTGTGGGGGTCCGCGTCTGCGCCACCAACGGCATCCTGGACTTCCTGGTGCTGAACCTCCCGGCAGGCCCGGGGAGGACCATGTGGCCCATGTACATTGTCATCGGCCTTGTGGAAATCCTGGTCATGTTCGTGGTATTTAAGTTCATGATTGAAAAGCTGAACCTGAAAACACCCGGACGTGAAGATGATGACTCCGAACAGGCCATTGACCTGAACGCCAATGCCTCAGTGGTCAAGAAGGAACTGAAAGCAAAACAGTCAGGCAGTGCCTCAGGCTCCCCTGACCCGGCAGACCCCCTTGCAGCAGGCCGCATCATTGTCAATGCACTGGGCGGCAAAGACAATATACTGTCCCTTGAAAACTGCTTCTCCAGACTGCGGGTGGAGGTAAAGGACATCCAGCTCATTGATGAGCCTACCCTTAAGGCCACGGGCGCTGCCGGAATCATGAAAAAAGGCAATGCGGTCCAGGTGGTATACGGGCTCAGTGTAAACAAGATGCGCACCATGGTGGATGACGCGTTGGAACAGATGTAGCAATTTAAAGCAGAAGAAATGGTTTGGCAGCAGGAACATGTATGGGAAAAATGGGTTAGCTGCAGGAACATGTATGGAAAAATGGATTAGCCGCAGGAACATATAAGGAAAATACATGCGGCGTCAGAAACATATCTCAAAAATCAGGAGGAAACACCATGAACAAAACATTTAAACTAGTCATTGTAGGCGGCGGCAGCACCTATACCCCGGGCATTGTCAAAAGCCTGCTGGACAAAAAGGATTCATTTAAGCTCTCTGAGCTGAGACTGTATGATAACCTGAAGGAACGCCAGGACAAGGTGGGCGTCCTGGTACAGAAAGTAATTGAAATGTTTGACCCGGACCTTAAGCTGGTCCTGACAACGGATCCAAAGGAAGCATTTGAGGACGCGGACTTCATCTTTGCCCAGATGCGCGTAGGGCTGTACCACATGAGGGAACTGGATGAGAAAATCCCGTTAAAATACGATGTGGTTGGCCAGGAAACCTGCGGTCCGGGCGGGCTTGCCTATGGACTGCGCACCATTTACCCCATGGTGGATATCATTGATTACTGTGAGCAGTATGCCAGCAGAAATTACTGGATTGTCAACTACTCCAACCCAGCCGCCATTGTGGCAAAGGCAATGCACAGGCTGCGCCCCAATGCCCGTATCCTGAACATCTGCGATATGCCGGTTGCCATCATGAGGAACATGGCTAACATCCTTGACTGTGACCGCCATGATATTGTCCCTGATTACTTTGGACTTAACCATTTTGGCTGGTTTACTAAAATCCGTGTGGGGGATGTGGACCGCACCGAGGAATTAAAGGCATACGTAAAGGAACACGGCTATATGCCTCCGGACGAAAGAAGCGAGGTCCGGCACAACGATGCATCCTGGAAGCACACATTCGACAATGCCAAGAACCTGCTGCGCATGTTCCCGGACTATCTGCCCAACACCTATATGCAGTACTATCTGCTGGGAGACCAGATTGTAAAGGATTCCGACAAGAACCATACCAGGGCCAATGAGGTCATGGAAGGCAGGGAAAAACGGATTTTCCAGGCCGTGGACACATACATGGAAACCGGAGAAATTGATATGGCCCCCTTCTTCACCGGCGTGCACGGCGAATTCATTGTGGAAGTTGCCATGAGCCTTGCATTCAACCTTAGGAAACGCCACCTTGTCATGGTCATGAACAACGGAGCCATCAGGAACCTTCCGGATGACGCCATGGTGGAAATCCCCTGCTACATCACCAGCGAAGGCCCGGAACCCACCCGCGTGGGCGAAATCCCCACCTTCTTCAAGGGCATGATAGAACAGCAGGAAGCCTGCGAAAAGCTGATTGTGGAAGCTGCCGTGGAAGGCTCCTACGAAAAGGCGCTGATGGCATTTACCCTGAATAAGACCATTCCTTCTGCCGCCGTTGCAAAGCAGATCCTGGATGAGATGATAGAGGCCAATAAGGAGTATTGGCCGGAACTGAAATAAACGTGGGGATTTCTGTTTGAAACCGATTTTATAATCCTCAGAGGATGGTTTATGGCCCCCTTGGATGAGATCAAGGATACGGAGGACTGCAATCTCACTTTCAGTCCCAAAACCATAGAAAGGGGTGTCACACCTGAGTTATCTGGTTCTCAGTGCGGCACCCTGCGTTGAAAGTACTTCGGGGCAAATCATGCCCGGAAGTGCGGAATTAAATCATAGACCGGCAAAATTATATAATCTGGATGTTATCATTTCTGTTGGATATCGTGTGAAGTCAAAACGTGGCATTGCTTTTAGAAAATGGGCAGATTCGGTATTAATGGATTACATAATTAAAGGATATGCAGTGAACACTACTCATATTAACCAGCCAAACAAGGTGATACGAATTATGAAGCGTGCGCAAAACGATTTGGATACCCAACAAGTATTGTCTGTGATAAAACGTTATAACCGGCATTGGATTTGCTGGATGGCGCTGTCCCCTTTTGATACCCCCACAAGAAATGACGATACACTCCCCCTTAACGGGGAGCATACCGCCGTTTCCTGTTATCAGCCATGTGGGCTGTATCGCCACAGGTAAGGTAAGCATGAGCTGCGGTTTCATACCTTAACCATGGGAAACGCCCCATCCGTATCATCTATACAACAATAAGCTTCTTACCCAATCCTTCATACCGGTCAATCACATCCTGGTCCAGCCCGCTGTCAGTAACAAAAGTATCCACATCATCCAGCCGCGCCACCTTTGTAAAGGCTGTCCTTTCAAATTTAGAGGAGTCTGCCAGGCATATAACCTGGTCAGCGGCATCAATGAACGCTCTCTTTGTAAAATTATCGCCATAATTAAAAATCATCAGGCCTTCCTTTGTATCAACGGTACTGGTTCCCAAAAACAACTTACTTACCCTGTATTTTTTCAGGAACTGGATTGCATCCTCACCTGTAACAATATAAGAATCGCTGTCACGGCGCACCAGCCCCCCTATAATGTAAAGTGTGACATTCGGCTTATACATAAGTTCATTTACAATAAGCAGGTCATTGGTCAGGACCGTAACCCTGAAATCCCCCAGAAGATTTGCCAATTCCTGGGTGGTGCTTCCATCATCCAAAAGAATCACATCATCTTCCCTGATAAGCGTCAGGGCCCTTCTGGCGATTCTCTGCTTCTGCTCCAGATGGGATAACCTTCGGGAGGATTTCCTGCTGCTCAGTGACATTGTCTGGATTTTAAGAACAGCTCCCCCATGAACACGTTCCACAAGATTCTGGTTTTCCAGCTCTTTAAGATCCAGCCTGACTGTCTTTTCCGTGACCTCAAGCCTCTGGCTCAATGTCTTTACATCCACCATGCCTTCATCTTTTAATATGCCCATAATTGTATCCAGGCGTCTCTTCTGTATCATCCAGAATCCTCCCCTCTGCCATCAATATACCATATGCCAAAGCCCTAATCAACCGCTTTCTTTATGAAACCCTGGTGCGTACATACTGTGTATAATCGTCATTTGCCTCACGGTTAGGGTCATATCCCACGGCTTCAGGAATAAAAACTGACAGGACCTGTAAGGCCATGGTAAACACCAGGACTGACTGGGTGAGAGGATAGTAATCCAGTTTCAGCACCTTATCCCCACAGATACAGCCATTTCCCGCATAGAGCATCAAGACCCTGTCTGTTATCTTCATAAGATAGGAAAATGTAGACGATATTAGTTCTGTATACAAGCTATCCGTGTTAAGCAGGATTACGCTGGACGTTTCATTGATGGAACGGTGCATACCATGGGAAAACTCCTCGATATCATTAAACATGGAGGGAATGCACATGGTTTCCATTAACTTCAGCTGTCCTTCCATAGCAGTACCATAATTCATCCCTGCCCCTAATACGTACAGGTTTTCCAACCGGCTTGTAAAGCCGCCTTTTTTACACCAGTTTACTACCTGATCCATAGCGGCATCCAGCCGGTTGATACATTGTTCCAGTTCCTGCAGCACGGCCTGATAAATCCTCAGTTCCAGCTTTCCATGGGAAAAACCATATTTTAAACCAAATAACATCAATGCCAGAAGGGTGCTGCTGTAGCCTTTTGTTTTTGCATTACTTTCTTCACTTCCACATTCCAGGTAAAGGCAGCGGTCTGCCAGATGGCTTAAGGGGGAGTCCTTTACCTGTGTAATGCCAAGCACTGCAAATCCCATATCCTTTGCCAGCCCCGCTGCCTCCAGAAGACCTCTGCTGGTTCCTGTCTGGCTGATTGCCACAACCATACACCGTTCCTGATCTTCACATTTTATGGAACTACAGTTATGCATAAAATTTGCAGGCGTGTACCCATATACCCGGACGCTCATATAACGTGAGAGGAAATCCGCCATTACGACCGATGCATTGTAGGAACTGCCATGGGCCACAATATAGACAGATTCCAATTCCGGGACATCTGAAGCGGTCTCAAACAGCGCTTTATCGCACAGCATCCGCCCCAGCACTTCCTGTTCCTCCATGATATAGTTCCACATGACACTTGTTCCTTTCATATGCCACCTCGCCCTATTTACCATCCATATTCATAATCCTGGCTGAATTTTTCCCCAGCATCAGTTCCAGATGTCCTTCATTCTTTGTTACATAGCGGATTTTGTCCATTTCCTGTTTCTGGTCACAGAATGGAGCGTCTGATGAAAAGAGTATTTTCTCCGGACCAACCTTCTCATATGCCATCTGTATGACAGGAACATATGCGCCTGCCGTACTGAGATAAAAGTTGGGTATCTCTTTTGCCAGCTCCATGGCCCTTTCATACATCAGCGGAACCCCCATATGATATAATACCACCGGTACATCCGGAAAACTCCTGGCCATCTGTGCCCACTTATCCGGTATGGAGAACATATCCGACTGTCCGTGGACCACAACACATTTTCCATATGCCCTGCACAGTTCAAAATATGGGGATAGGAGGCTATGGCGGTCTGCAGAATATCCGAACCGGATTGCGTTCATTTTAAGTCCATAAAAATGATAATCCCGGAAACATTTCTCCAGCTGTTCTTCACCGTTAATATCCCAAGGATTTACCACTGCAAACCCAAATGTCCTCTCCGGGAATTTCTGCACGGACTCATATATGTATTCGTTGTTGACGGTCTCCAGTTGGGAACATATCATGCATTTATCCACACCGGACTGATTCATGATTTCAATCAGGGATTCCACATGGTAATCCTCTCCTTTTTTCACACCAATGTGCGCAAGCATATCAATAATCATCTAACATCCCTCCTCAAGCCCGAATATCCTGGCCGCGTTTTTCCAGAGGACTTTTTCCTCGCCTTCAGGGAAATTTGCCGCAGCCTTCCTCACCTTAACCAATTCCAGTTCATAGTAACCTGCATCCGGTGTCCCTGTCCCCAGTAACACCTGATCTATCCCTGCTGTCTTCATGGCCCGCAACGTATTAAAATCCATACTGGAGGATGTCTCAAGATATACATTTTTATGCCGTTTTCCTACCGCCACCGCGCTGGCATTATCATACTGCAGCCCCATGCGTCCCATAATAATATTGACATCCGGATAGTCCTCAGCTATTTTCTCAAAAAACACAGGATTGGAAAATACCTCCGCGGCGCCATAACACCATACCGGAACCTGATATTTCCTGCACAGATCCAGCAGTGGATAAAATACCTCCCTTTCGCAAAGCATATATCCATGGCGGACAGGATCCATGTAAAGCCCTTTAAACCCATCTTCTGCCAATGCCTTCTCGAATTGTGACGGACTGTCCTCATACCATGGATTTACTGTATAAAGCCCGATAAAACGTTGGGGATGATTTGCCACAGCCTGAAATACAGACCTGTTATCCATGCTTTCTGCATAGCTATGGATGACAGCTATATCAATATGGTTCCTATCCATCTCCTTTAACAAATCCCCTGCTTTGATTTCCGGCTTAAACCGATGGCGCCCTAATGTATTGGAAACGTCAATAATCATACAATCCTCCTCCTCATCAATGGTCCTTTATCCAATCAGGACCGTATAACATTCCAAGAAACGTTTCTGCCGCAATACTTTAAATCAGAGGCATAAGGGATGGGCGTACCTGCGGCAGCCGTACCACAAACATATTTTCCTGGGGCCTGATAGCAGAACAGGTATAAAGCATTACCCTGCCTCCATGCTCCAATATATAATCCTTCATCTTCATTTCCTTGGTCCCATCCTCAAATGCAGGAAGAAACATCTGCGCCAGATATTGTCTGCCTAGCTTTGAACTGTGGTACTGTCCATGGGCATAGTCCGCGCACTCCCATACAGCCGTGCAGTTATGCAGTCCCTCCCTGTAGGCCAGTGACAATTGCCCTGCCGTTGCCAGAGAGGAGCCATTAGCCAATAAATCATATAGAAGCACGCCTTCGGCAAATTCAAACATCGACCTGCTGTTTTCCTCCCAATGCTCCAGCCATGTGCATGTCCTATCCGCTGCACACCAACATTCCTGCATAAAGTTCCCATCCAGACCTCCTGTAATGCGATGGGCAATCAGGTTTAAAATCAACATAGTCAGCTCATATGTCTTATTCGTCACAGAGAATTCCTTATCCCCATGAATCTGAAGCATGAAATCACATACGGCCTCCAAAGGGCTTTCCTCATAATTATGGATACCAACCACAACCGTAACCTTCCTGGCCTTGTCTGCCAGTTCAACTACCTCCTGGCTTTTACCAGACTGTGATATGGCGACAACAAGACACCTGCTGTCAATCTGATTGAACTGGAACCGTGAAAGTTCAAATGAACTAAATACCAAGGCCGGAATTCCGTGTCCAGTCAGATACCCCTGCACACAGCGGGCTGCATACAGCGAACTTCCCATACCGGTAAGGATTATACGGTTCATGGCTTTCTCCTTATAACATGCGGCTATCCTGTCCACAATCTCCCGGTCCATAGGCCAGTACTCCTTTAAATACCGTTTTAATAGGATTCCCTGGGTACAGACCTCTTCTATAAAACCATTCATGTCCTGCCTCCTCCTGCCTTTTTTATTTTTGCTTTGACAATTGCCTTAATCATGTCCTTTTCCGCAGTGCTGGTCATGAGTATATCCATGGCATGAAGCAGCAGCATGCTGCAGGGTATTTCATCTCCCCTGGCCTGCACACTCATCAGTTTCAGGAACTGTATTTCATGCGCCTTAGACAGGTTAGCCTCTGCCTCCTCTATTTTACCCATAGCCGCCTGATAATCCTCCTCTACCATCAGCCCTGCCGCTTCATACACCAGGGACCTCCCCTCCCCTGTATAGCCAATCATTTCCATACAATTGGCTGTCACTTCATCCATTGTAAGCGCCATCTGCATCAACCTCCTCTGTTACTTTTTATTTTGCTCCAGTACTTCCAGCGCCTGTTTCAGAATTGCGCCGCCTTTTACCAGCCCGTATTCCCTCATCTGTATATTCATGTAGGGGATATCCAGTCCCAGTCCCTTTATGTATTCCATGATATCCCCGGTAGAACTTTTTACCTGCGGGGCAATCAGGATAATATCCAACCCATTATAATCCAGTTCCCTGTAACGCAGGCTTGGCGAACAGTGGACATCCACCTCCACCCCATATTCAGGGGCATGTTCAATTATGCTGTCTACCACCAGACCGCTTGACATACCTGATGCACACAGGACCATTATCTTTATCTTTCCTTCCATATCACCAGACTCCTTCCAATCTATTACTTACGCTTTTTCTTCTTCAATCATCCTTGCTTCCCATATCTTTGCAAATGGGTAATAAATGATGAACAGTATGACCAACAATGCCACTTGGGCAATCACACAGTGGACATCCCCTCCAGATGACAGGTATGGATTAATCAGAAGCGGCGTTGTCCACGGTGTCGGAACATAGGCAGCGGTGATTATACTGGCTCTCGTGAGGAAATATGCAAACATGGATCCAACAATCCCAGACAGCATGAACGGTACGAACATAATGGGGTTAAATGCAATTGGCGCCCCAAAAATAATTGGTTCATTAATATTAAAAATCCCGCAGGGAAGTGCCAGATGGGCTACCTCCCGCAAGGTGGCTGATTTGGATTTCCACCATATCAGGCATAATGGGAGGGTGCTTCCTACACCGCCAATCATAATCCAGGTATATACAAAAGGCTCTGTAAACACATGGGGCAACGGCTGTCCAAGGATGGATGCCGCTGTATTTTCAGCAATATTGGTTATTAAAAGCGGATAGCATACTCCCCACACGGTAAATGAGCCGCCATGTATTCCTACAAACCACAAAAGCTGAAGCAGCAGTACACACACCAATACACCAAACCATGTATCCTGAAGAACCAGGAGCGGGCTGATGATGATATTCAGGAACTGCGTTAAATCGAATCCAATTATCACACGTACAGCCCAGAAAAAAGTAGCAAGGATTGACATCGGTATCAAGGCGCCAAAACTTGTGGCGATATTAGCCGGCACCCCTTTTGGCATACGGATTGTCAGGTTCTTATCATGGGCGAACTTCATGAATTCCGCTGCAATTACGCTCACGATAATAATAGAAAACATCCCTTTGACTGAAAGACCGGTACAGTCCAGGGTATTCCCCGATAAGTCGATGGGTGATACCACAATCAGGGAACATGCCACCGTGACAATACTTCCTATGTTCTGATCCAGGCCATACATCTTCGCCATCTCAGCGCCAAGACTGATTGCAAGCCATAATCCAATAAAATTAAATGTCATGGAATACAGTACATTCAGCTTATCCGCATAAGGCGCGAATAAATTTGCCAGCGAAGGGATTGGCAGGTTCGTGAGAATCAGCGGCACCGAACCCACAATTATAAATGGAATGATCCTGATATATGCAGTCCTGATTGCCGCCATATGTCTTTGATTTCCAAACTTTACAAGAGGCGGCGCCACATATTTTTCAACCCATGTGCCAAAGTTTTCCATATTTCTTTCAAACCTGCTCACCTTTCTTTCTGCCATCTCTTTTCCTCCTCTCAAGGTGCACTTAACGCTGTCAGCCTTGCGTCTTGTGCTGTAACTACTACATTCTTCTTTACCCGTGATTCCTTAATACCATCTTTCGGATTCTTCCTACCCACCTTTCTTTTTATTTGTTCGTTTAAGTTCGTTTCAAACCTTGAATATTACCTGGAACACCAGTCATCCATACTGTGGCCTGATTCTTTTCATAAAAAAAATAGCCATGGTTTGTTATATCACAAACCACAACTATTAATCTTTATAGCCACAATCCCCTATCTTATGACTGGTCATGAATGTCTCTTCCGATGCCCTCCACTATTCACGCCCTTCCCGCCATCCAGTATGGCAGACATAATAACGCCCATCTCCATAAGTCCAGCTTATAGCCCTTTCCTCATCTCCTGTGCCAGCTCCTCCCCATACTCCCGGGCAAGCTGGATAAAATAGCGGGATGCTTCGCTTAAATGGGTATTTTTGCGGTAAGCGATATAGGTGGTCCAGCTAAGGGAAGGTGAAAGCCTGAACCAGGCCAGCCCACTCCTGTCAGGGCTGCACAGCGCCCTTGAATGGGGAAGTATGGTGCAGCACAGGCCGGTGGTGGCCAGTTTAATCAGGGCATGGTTCATACCTGTTTCTATTAAGATTTTCGGCTTAAACCCGGCGGCCTTAAATGCAGGGTCTATGATACCGCGCATGGTGGAATTGGGAAACATCAACGCGAATGTATCATTACTGAACCGTTTTAAGTCAATAAAAGGCAGGGGGCTGTCAGGAGCCGCTCCCAAACCCGCATACGGATGCCCCAACGGTATGCCCAACAACATGTCTTCCTCATACAATGGAATGTATTCCAGGTTTACCTTATCCTGCTCACCTAGCATGACCAGGCCAAAATCCAAATGTCCGGCTCCGATAAGACTGTGCTGCTGTGCCACATACCTTTCCTGCAGGTGGAAGTTAATGCCTGGAAAACGCCGGTTAAATTTAGGGAACACAAACGTAAAGAGATCAATACCGTGTTCAAGGGTCAGCCCCAGGGTGATTTCCCCCACCGTATTATTCTTCATATCTGAAAGGATATTATAGGTATTCTTTTTAATGTTCATGATTTCCCTTGCATTCTCCACATACACTTTTCCAGCCGCAGTCATCTGCAGATGGTGCTTATCCCTGTAAAACAGCTGAATCCCCAGTTCCTGCTCCAATTTAATCAGCTGCTGGTTCAGACCGGACTGCGTGATGAAAAGGGATTCGGCTGCTTTGGTTATGTTTCCTTGGTCAGCAATGGCTACAATGTATTCCAACTGCCTTAATTCCATAAATCCTCCTCGTATTTTTACTTATAACCGATATCATTATTCTTAAGTTCACTTCTTACTATATTGCCATTATAATAAAATTGCACTTAAAAGTCAGTACAAATTCATGAAAATGTACAAATAAAACAAAAAGGAGTATATTATGGTAGGTATTGTGGGGTTAATCTGTGCTGTGGTGGCTGTTATTTTCCTGATTTGGAAAAACTGGCATATGGCCATCGTATCTTTAATCGGCGCACTCATTGTAATTGCATTTAATGGTATGGATCCTGTCTCAGCCATAACAGATAATTTCATGACAGGTATGAGCGGTTTTGCAGGCAGTTGGTTTTTATTGTTTATGCTTGGCTCAATCTTTGGTAAAATAATGGGGGAGAGCGGCGCATCCGTCGGCATCGCCAACAGCCTCTTAAAGCTCTTGGGTGAAAAGTCCGTTGTGTTGGTGGTCATGATTACCGGCCTGGTATTATCCTATGGCGGTATCGGTACATTCATCATTGCGTTTTCGGTTTATCCCATTGCAGTTGCCCTGTTCCAAAAAGCGGATATTCCAAAGAAACTGATTGTGGCAACCATCATGGTATGTCCTGTAACCGTATGCATGGCCATGCTTCCCGGTTCTCCTTCCACCCAGAATCTGCTGCCCACTACTTATTTTAACACAACGGCTTACGCAGGAGCCAGGATTGGTATTATCTGTTCCGTTCTGATGTTCCTTGGGGCCTACCTGTATCTGAACTGGCAGATTAAGGCCGCCAGGGCAAACGGAGAGCACTTCGCGGCAAGTCCCGGGGAAGACATCATGGATCTGCAGTCAGTGGAAATGGGAAAAACACCCCAAATATGGCAGTGTTACGTTCCCATTGCAGTGCTTCTTGCAGCCATGTTCGGGTTCCAGAAGCTGACCGCCATGCCTTCCACCTATGCCGTGGCCTGCGCCATGACCCTGGCCATTCTGATTGGATGTATTTTGTTCCGGGATAAACTGGACATCCGGTCTGCTGTCAATGACGGGGCGGCAGGCGGACTGGGAGCGCTGATTGCAACGTCCTCCATCATGGGTTTTGGCAGCGTGGTTTCTGCATCTCCGGCTTATGGGATTGTTACGGATGCCCTGGTCAACATGAACATAGGGCCTCTGGCAACCGCCCTTATTTCCATTAATGTGATTGCCGCCATCACCGGTTCATCGGCAGGCGGATTAAACATCTTCCTATCCAGCATGGGGGGATACCTGGCCTCCACCGGGCTGAACACGGCCATGCTGCACCGGGTGGTGTGCATTGCATCCTCAGGCTTTGACGCCATGCCCCATGCCTCCGGTATGGTGGTCTGTAACCAGATTGCAAAAACTTCCCAGAGGGATACATATAAGCATGTGTTCATCACCTGTGCAATCATGCCGTTCTGCTGCGCCATACTGGCCTGCATCATCGGCACTATGGGAATCATTTAGAGGTATAATATGAGAGCTGATTTTATAATTCGCGGCGGGCGGGTCATGGATCCGTATACAGGCGCAGATGAGATTAAGGATATTGTGGTCCGTAATACCAGAATCGCGGACCCGGAAGGGGAATATGTGGAATGCGGACATATCATCCATGCCGACGGCTGTATCGTTGCGCCGGGACTGATTGATTTCCATACCCACATATTCCATGAGGGAAGCGGTTCCGCCATAAGACCGGATTTCATGATATCCCAGGGAACAACTGCTGCCGTGGACGCAGGTACTGCGGGTACGGTTACGTACGAGTCATTTTATAAATCCGTAATCGCCCAATCCACAGTAAGGATTAAGGGTTTTCTGACCACATATTCCGGAGGGCAGCTGGATTTTAAGCTCTGTGAGGATTTTAACCCGGAACTCATCAACCTTGCCAGGATGGAGCGGGTGATTGACAAATACAGGGACAACATCCTGGGGCTTAAAATCCGTCTCTCCAAAGGCGTTGTGCCGGATGACAAGGCGCTGGATTATCTGAAACGTGTCATAGAACTGGCTGATGAACTGGATGAAAGGCTCGGGACATCCCTCAGGGTATGCGTACATACCACCAATTCCCCCATTCCTGCCAGCGAACTGGCAGACTGCCTGAGACCAGGGGATATCTTCTGCCACTGCTTCCAGGGGGCCGGCAATACCATTATCATGGAAAATGGGCAGATTTGGCCCGGCATACTGGAAGCACGGAAACGGGGGGTGATTTTTGACGCGGCCAATGGCCGTGGAAATTTTGGGGCTGCAACAGCCAAACAGGCCCTGAAGGCAGGATTCCTGCCTGATATCATCAGCACGGACCTGACCATTGATAAATTCAACATCCCTCCCTATACCAAAAACCTTCCATCTGTCATGGCAAAGTATATGACCATGGGCATGAATCTCATGGATGTGCTGAATACCGTAACCGCCGCGCCTGCAAAAATCATGGGAATGGAAGGCAAAATCGGTACGCTGCAGCCGGGAGCTGATGCAGATATTGTTATTTTGAAAGAAAAACAGCTTTCTTTTATCCAGAAGGATTTCAAGGATGAAGAACTGGTAAGCAATGCCCTGCTGGTACCGCAGCTGACAATGTGCGCAGGGGAAATCAATTTCTGCCAGGCGGATTTCTTCTTATGACTTTCTAGTGCTATGTGATATATCTAAAAAGGAGGACGGGATACAGATACCCCTGCCCTCCTTTTTAACTGACAGATATTCCTATAACGGGGCCTGGAGCAGCGCCGCATCTTCCTTCTGAAAAATCCCGGCTGCCTCACAAAGCCAGCACCTCTTCCCCGCTTGCCAGGCTTTCCAGTTTACCAAAATCCGTCACCACAAACAGCCCGTTGACCTTTTCCAGGATTCCCTCATCTGCAAACAGGGAGAATACATTGCTGACCGTGACCCTGCTGGTATTAATCATGCTGGACACATCCTGGTGCGTAAAACGTATGTCGATGCGGACAGCCCCCGTTTCCTCCTTTACGCCGTACTGATTACACAGATGGACAACCAGCTGCGCAACCCTCTGGACGGACTGGGTAAAGCTCAGTTCCAGGACCTGGTTAAATGAAATGCTGTTTTTACGGCACATCATCCCCATCACGGTCCGGGTCAGCTCCCAGTCAGCTTTCATCGCCGCCTCCAGTTCCACGTGAGGGATACAATAAACCTCCGTATCCACAATCGCCACCGCCGAGGTGCTGTGGGGATGTCCCAGGATGCAGGATGCCTCGCCTATGAGACATCCTTTTTCTGCAATATAAAACTGCTTTTCTTCCCCATCAATCTGATAAGAGGTGATACGGATCCGGCCTGAAAGGACAATGTATACGGCTTCCGCCGGATCGCCCTGATGGAATAAAAAAGCCTTTTTACGGAACATGACAGGTTTGCGGCCCTTAATCAGGGCATTCCAGCATGAAATATTCATATTAATCCAAGGGGATGTTTCTTCAGCCCAGGTCTTCTGCATATCGTTTCTCCTTTCGTTGATGGTTAAGTGTCTAAAAAATTCAAATTTAAATCAAATTATACTATGAACAGGACATAAAATCAAATTAAAGCGGAAATTTGTAAAGCGCTTTATAGAATTTGTCTAAAAAAAGGGCTAAGATTGGAACTACAAAAACAAAGTTCAGAACACAAAGCAGGAGGTGAGTCAAAAATCTGCATGGGCTGCAACCGATGGCAGATTACGCTGTTCTACAGCAAAACAAATCATATTAAACAAATCAGGAGGATTGTAACATGGGTGTTAATTGGGAACAGATACGTAAAGAGGAATGGCCGGTCCTGGAAACCATGACGTTTTTAGACGCTGCCTGCGTAAGCTTTGCGCCGCAGAGGACGGTCAGGGCCGTGAAGGCGTTTGCGGATATGACCGCCCGCCAGGATGAGGCCAATTCCAGTGCACATCATATTGCCATGGATTCCCTGCGGCACAAGGCCTATGTGGAGGCATGCAGGCTGTTAAACGCAGATGAAGAGGAAATCGCACTGGTGGAGAGCACGTCCCATGGTCTCAATATTGCCGCCCAGGGAATTGATCTGGCTAAAGGTGACAATATCATTACAACGAATCTGGAATTTATCCAGGTAGCGCTTCCATGGTGTGTGATGAGGGAAGAAAAGGGATTTGAGATCCGCGTATGCAAGACCCCGGACAGCCGCTTCACGGCAAAGGATTTTGCCGCCCTTGCAGATGAACACACGAAAATCATTGTCATCTCCACCCTGGAATGGTGTAACGGATGGCAGATGGATTTAAAAGATATAGGGGATTTCTGCAAAGAAAAGGGCATCATGCTGGTTGTGGATGCAGTGCAGCAGCTGGGCGTTACCAGAATCGATACAAAGGCATGCCACATTGATATCCTCACGGCAGGAGGCCATAAATGGCTGAACTCACCGTATGGGACCGGCGTGCTCTATGTCAACAAAGAGACCCTGCCAAAATTAAAACAGAGCTACGCAGGATATCTGAATACAACGGTCCCGGAAGGCGGCTGGGGCGCTTACTGGGAGAATCCCAGCGCGCCGTCCGTCAACAACTGGACCTTTGACCAGACGGCCCGCAAGTTTGAAATAGGCGGGACATCCAACTATACGGGCGCCATTGCACTTGGCGAGTCCCTGGGGCTTGTCAATGAAATCGGGATTGAGAACATAGAAGCGCGCATACGCGAGATCAGCACCTACTGCATGGACCGTATTGAGGAAATCGGAGGCACCCTCATCACCCACAGGGACCCCGGGCATTTTGGCGGAATCGTGATTGCAAGGCTGTATGACGACCTGGATGTGGACCGCATGATATTAAAGAAACTCCATGGGAAGAAAATCTTCATTGCACAGCGTTTCACCGACTATATCGGCGGTTTCCGCATTTCCTGCCAGTATTTCAACAACAAAGAGGATATTGATAACATGATTTCAGGAATGAAGGAACTGATTGCTGAAATCGGACGGGAACCAGATTATAAAAAGTAAACGGATAAATGAATACCGGATCTGGTAAATAAAAACAGATACGGTCAATGAAACAGAGTCACATACGCGTACCCCAGGCAGGGACGGACAGCTCAGGCTGTCCCGTCCCTGTTTTTATTCTGCTCCCAACTTACAAACATCGCCCGATTTTGTAAGTTAGTTTACAGAAAATCATCCGTGTGTTTGCTATAATAATCCTAATGGTTGCAGCCCATGAAATTATTTTATTGAATTTTGTTTTTCTGTCTTTCAGTTTTGGGGAACTTAGTGTTGTAATACTCAGCAATGAGATTACCAGAAGGGGGTAAGTTATGTTTACGAAGACAAATGAAGATAAAATACAGTTTCGGGGTGGAATGTTTGGTTTAGTGTCTCCATTTATTGTATTATTCATAGGCATCATACTGCTGTCTATTTCAGGAAAGGCCATGCCCATGGCGTTCTGGGCGCCTACACTGGCCGCGGTCCTGACAGCGCTTCTCATGTCTAAAAATGCAACCCAGTGCGCCGAAACCCTGATACAGGGAATGTCCTCAGAAATGGTCTCCATCATGTTGATGGCATGGTTCCTGGCAGGTATCGTGGCACAGCTCATGAAAGAGACAGGGCTGATCCAGGGTCTGATCTGGTTAAGCATCAATGCAGGCCTTAAGGGAAGGTTCTTCCCGTTAATAACCTTTATATGCGGAAGCCTGCTTTCCACTGCAACCGGCACGGCCCTGGGAACGGTGATTGCGCTGGCTCCCATCTTATATCCGGTGGGCGTTGCCCTGGGCGCCAATCCCCCGGTCATGGCAGCTGCCATTGTCAGTGCGGCTTACTTTGGCGATAACATCGCCCCTGTATCCGATACCACCATTGCTTCAGCCTACACCCAGGGAATCGATGTTTCGGACGTGGTCCGTTCCAGGTTAAAATACGCCCTGACCGCAGCGGCCATTGCCATGGTCCTGTTTGTCATCTTTGGAGGGATCGGAAGTTCCGGCGAGCCTGATTTATCCTTTATCGGCGACATTGCGCCAAACGGGCTTATCATGCTGCTGGTGCCGGCCCTGCTGATTGTTTTAATGTACCGCAACGTCCATCTGATTGTTGCCCTTATGACAGCCGGTTCCTTTGGAATCATCCTCGGCCTTGTCACAGGACTGCTTCCTCTGTCCAGGCTGTTAGTTGTTGATATGAATGAATTCGTGGTCAGCGGAATCCTGGTGGAAGGAATCCAGAGCCTTATTGATATTGCGGTATTCGCCATGCTGCTGATGGGACTTATCAATCTTTTAGACAAAGGCGGTTTCTTTGAGTGGATGATCAACGCCCTTTCCAAATATACAAAAGATGACCGCTCCTCTGAACTTGTAATTGCACTGATTGATATCATCCTCTGCCTGCTGACAGTGGCAAACAGCGTGGTTATCGTCATGGAAGGCCCCATTGCCAAGAAACTGCTGGTGGAAACCCATAACATCTCCCCTGATCGCAGCGCCAACATCCTGGATGCGGTGTCCTGTGTGTCCATGTGCCTGATTCCATATAGTTTTGCACCCCTCCTTACCTTTATGTTCGCCAATGGTTCAGGTGCGCCTGTTAATTTCTCAGTAAACTACATGGTCCTGTTTTCCTTCCACGGCTGGGCGCTGGGCGCCGTCATGCTGTTTTCCATCCTGACCGGCTGGGGACGTACCCATGGCCCGGTAAAGAAAAGGGCGGTTAAGGGGGATTGAGGATGAAGCTTGAGACAGGTCAGGCCTTTTACGGCCAGAAAGTCGGGATCCTTGTATTTTCCACAAAGACCCCAAGGATTCCGGGGGACGCAGGACACGGCGAATCCTTTCCATACCAGGTGCGGTATGAAATTGTAGAAGGCGGTTTTGCTGATTTGATTACCGGTTCTGCCGGGATAAAGGATGCTATACTTAAAGCAGGACAGAACCTGACCCGGCTGGGAATCCGGGCCATCATAGGAGACTGCGGCATGATGTCACTTTATCAGGATTGTCTTGGAAAAGAGCTGGGCGTGCTGTTTGCCGGCTCCTCCCTCTGCCTGATACCAACAGTATGGCAGCTGATCGGGCGCCATGGAACCATCGGCATCATTACCGGCCACTCCAAACTACTAGGCAGACAGCATCTGAAACATTCAGGATGGGATGAGGACATGGATATCTCCATACAGGGAATGGAGGACCAGAAGCATTTCCGTGAAATCGTCATTGAAGGCGGCCTGCACCTAAACAGGGAGGCAATGCTTAAGGATGTGCTGGAGGCCGGGAAAAAGCTGCGGGAAAAAACACCGGGGCTGCGGGCAGTCATATTTGAATGCAGCAACCTGGCCACCTATTCATCCGCACTTGCAGAAGAACTGGAGCTTCCGGTATTTGATACCATCTCCGCCGCCAACCTGTTGGAATACGGCGTCCATCCACCCAGGTACTGAACCAGAAACGGAGGAACCATGTATTGGATTGATTTAAGGAGCGATACGGTAACACAGCCCACCATGGCCATGCGGCAGGCCATGAAGGATGCCATTGTGGGGGATGATGTATATGGCGATGACCCAACCGTCAACCAGCTGGAAGCAATGGCTGCCCGGAGGATGGGCAAGGAAGCCGCGCTGTTTGTGGTATCCGGCACAATGGGCAACCAGCTTGCAGTCATGACGCATACCACGCCCGGGCAGGAAATCATTTCCAACAGGAACTGCCACATCATACATTATGAATGCGGCTCGCCCGCCAGGCTGTCCGGCGTGGGGTACGCGCTGACAGACCGTGACGACGGGACCGTGACAGCAGAAGATGTCATACGCTTAAAACGTCCGGAACACGATGCGCATTTCCCTGCAACAGGATTGGTATGTGTGGAAAATGCACTCTGCAACGGGACCGTTGTTCCCATGGACCTGCTCCGCCGCACCTGCGGCACAGCCCATGACAACCATATCCCGGTCCATCTGGACGGCGCCAGGATTTTCAACGCTGCCCTGGCCCTTGGGGTCGATGCCGCTGAAATTGCCGCCTGTGCGGATTCCGTCATGTTCTGTATCTCAAAAGGCCTGTGCGCCCCTGTTGGCTCACTGCTGTGCGGGACAAAAGAATTCATAGAAAAGGCGCGGGCAAACAGGAAAGCCCTGGGCGGCGGGATGCGCCAGGCCGGAGTCATAGCTGCCTGCGGGGTTGTGGCCCTTGAGGACATGGTGGAACGGCTTAAGGAAGACCATGATAACGCAAAATATCTGGGTGGACGTCTAAATGAAATACCCGGCATCTACGCGGACATGGACAGGATACAGATTAACATGGTATTCTGGAAAACAGATATAAAAGGATTCACTTCCCCTGGATTCGTGGATTTCATGGATAAAAAAGGCGCGAAGGTCTACGGGATACTTGCAGATGAATACCGCTTTGTCACAAGCCATGATACGCCGCGGCGTTCACTGGACCAGGTGGTTCAGTTAATCAGGGAGTATATCCATACCTTATGAATGTGATACTATAAAATGTAACTGCCGGTTAACGGATCTGCTATTTTTTTAAAGCAGATTGCTTAACCGGCAGTTATTGTTTTATTTCCTTAGAAAAGATTGGGGAACAGCGCCGTCGGTATTGCCAGGAACACATCCGAGAACACCATCATCAGCACCAGTACTGCCAGCGAAGATAAGAAGTAAGGAAGAACTCCCTTAAATGAATCCTCGATGCTGATCCCGCTGATGGAACCCGCCAAAAGCAGGCACAGGCCGTAAGGCGGCGTCACCAGCCCAAGGGCCAGGGTAACCACCACAATCAATCCAAGGATGATGGGGCTGATCCCAAGGGCTGCTGCAGACGGCAGGATAATCGGCACAAACAGGATCATGGCCGGTACCGCGTCCATAAAAGTTCCTACAAACATGAAGAACAGCACAACCACCACAAGGAATAACAGCTTTCCTCCGGGCATTCCCACAAAAAAACCCTGTACAGCTGCATTCAGCTGATAATAGCTCAGCAGTTCTCCCAATGCATTGGCTGTTGCCAGGGCAAACAGGGACAGGGAGGACAGCTTCATGGTCTCAACCAGGATGGCCGGAATCCGCCTGATCTTAATTGTCTTGTAGAAGAAAATGCCGATTATCAGCGCGTAGACACAGGCCACTGCCGCGGACTCCGTGGGGGTGAACCAGCCGGTCACGATACCTCCGATCAGGATTACAGGCGTCATCAGGGCGGGAAGGGAACTCCATACCTGGCCCAGGATTTCTCCTGTTGGGATGCGCTCACCCTTAGGGAAATTCTTTTTCTTGGAATAAAACATAACCACCCCCATCATGGCAAGCCCCAGCATGATCCCGGGAATCAGCCCGGTCATGAACAGGGCGCCTGTCCCCACATTGGCAATGCCTGCAAATACCACCATGGTGATACTGGGCGGTATGATGGAGCCCAGGGTGGAGGAGGCCGCTGTCACGCCTACCGCGGTCTGCTTGTCATATCCCTGCTTTTCCATGGCCGGAATCAGGATTTTTCCCACGCCGGCCGTATCTGCCTGTGAGGAGCCGGATATGCCCGCAAAAATCATGGACACAAGGATGTTGGCATGGGCCAGTCCGCCCCGCACATGGCCCACGCAGGCAGAGCATACGTCAATGAGCCGGTCTGAAATGGCGCCTTCATTCATCAGGTTGGCGGCCAGGATGAAAAGAGGGACCGCAAGCAGGGTAAAGCTGTTAAGGCCGTTAAACATTTTCGTAAACACAACACTGTTGGGAATGATTGGAAGCGCGGCAATCCCGGCAAAGGAAACAAATCCAAGTGCAAAGGAAATCGGTACTCCCAGCACCACAAATGCTATGAATATGACCACCAGTAATATCTGCATGATTTATTTTCCTCCTATCAATGATTTCACATCATCCACAATCTGCCCAGCCAGATAAAGGGCGGATGTGGCGCCGCACACAGGGATGCACAGCCATGTGGGACCTCTCTTAAAATCCGGTATGCTGACCCAGCGGTAATTCCAGAACTGCTTTGTGATCTTACAGCCGTACCAGAACATCAATACTGCAAATGTCAGCATCACAGCTGCAATCCCCAGGGAAATCACCCTCTTTACCCTGTCATTCTTCATCATGTCGCTGACAGACGTAAATGCGAAATGCCTCTTCTCATAAACCATGGCACCTGCCCCCATAAAGGCCGCCCATATAAACGCATACATGGAAACGTCCTCTGTCCAGATAGCCGCTATGCCTGCATAACGGCATCCCATCTGAATCACTACACTCATAAGGAATATACTCAAAAATACCCCTCCTGCTGCAATCTGCACCTTCTGCAGATAACCCAACATCTTACTCATGGTTCTTAACCCTCCTTGTCATGGCCTTTATTCAAAACATTCCAGCCAGCCTTTGCTACCTGTCCTGAAGCCGTTCTCCTTCATCCCGGATCATTGCCAGATAATCCTCCATATGGTTTTCAGCAGCAAACCTGTCCTGGATAGGGATGGCGATTGCCTTAAACGCATCAATATCCACGTCCGCGAAATCAGTGACCTGCGCCCCATCCTCCATGACCTTTTTCTTGGATTCCTCAAACATGTCATAGGTGACCCGGCGGTTTTCCTCAGTGGCAATGCGGCAGGCCTCGTCAAACCACCCCCTCTGCTCCTCGGTCAGCGCATTGTAGAACTGGCCCGTGGTAAGGAAAAGCCTGGTTGTATAGTCATGATGGGTCTCGCTTATGTATCTGCCGTTCTCTGTCTTGTGGTGTTCTTTTAAGCGGAAACTGGTATAATCGTTTTCAGCGGAATCCACCACGCCCTGGCTTAAGGCCTGGTAAAGCTCGCCCCAGGCAACAGAGGTGGGGATGGCGCCGCAGCTTTTAAAGAATTCCTGGACAACGGGCGTGCTCTGGGTACGGATGGTCATGCCCTTTAAGTCGCCTGGGGCCGTGACTGCCTTCTTTCCATAGTAATCCCTGACCGAGCTGGTCCAATAGCCCATGATACGGAAACGGTCATCGGTCTTCTCTGCCAGAAGACGGTTCATATCCTGGCCGAACCGGCCGTCCACACATGCCTCCCAGTGGTCAAAGCTGTCAAACAGGTAAAGAAGGGAGAACATGTCGATTTCCTTAACCCCCAGAAGCGTCATGAAACCAGGGGATGCCACGGTCAGATGGACGGCTCCCATTTCCAGCTTTTCCACCAGCTCGGATTCATTTTCACCTAACGTGCCATGGTGGAGGGTTGCGGTGGCCCTTCCCCCCGACACCTCCTCCAGCGCTTCTTTAAACCGGATTGCAGCCTTTGTGTAGGGGTTCTCCATCGAAGTCTGGTTGTGGGCAACAATGATATTCAATTCAGGCTTTGGCTTTCCATCCTCTGATGCCGGTGAGGACGAGCAGCCAGTAAATGCCATGACCATCATGGCCGCTGCCAGCAGTAATGCTAATTTCCTTTTCATATCCATACCTTCCCTTCTCCATGCGTGATTACATAACGGATGCGGTTTCCGCTTATGGCCATTACATTGCCAGTACCTGCTCCCACTTCTCCTCAATGACCGGTATTCCGTTTGCCAGGTTATCCTGGATGGACAGGGATTCCGGCTCACCTGGGTAAAGTACCTTCCCGCCCTCAACCGCCGGTTCAGAGGACTGGATATCCGCAACAATCCGGTCCACAATCCCATCTGTCAGTTCTACGCCATTGGCCTTTGCCGGATCAATGGCAATCATGATCTGCGTCAACCCAACCTCATCGCCAAATGTTCCAATCTGCTGCACGGAATTGCCGTTGGTCAGCACAGTGGCAATCAGATCCAGCGCAATGGAAATCCCGCTTCCTTTCCAGTAACCCATGGGAAGCACCCTCCAGGTCTTTTCAATCTCAGCCGGGTCCGTGGTCAGGTTTCCATTGGTGTCGTATCCCCCTGGCACGGGAAGCTGGACTCCCTTTAACCTGCAGTCCTCAATCTTGCCATAGGAAAACTGGGAAACAGCACAGTCAATCACGACATGCTGCCCATTGCTCCTTGGAACCGCGAAAATGATTGGATTGTTGCCGATTTTCCGGTCCCTGCCGCCCCATGCAGGCATGTTGGGACATGTATTGGACCAGCAGATTCCGATGCATCCCTTATCCGCTGCCTGGAAGCCATAGCTTCCGCCCCTCATCCAGTGGTTGTTATTGCCAAGTGCAACCAGGCCGATTCCATACTCCTTAGCCAGTTCACACGCCCTGTCCATTGCCAGCCTGGCATTCAGCGGTCCAAACCCCCTGTGGCCATTCCACCGCTCAAATGCCCCCATCTGCAGTTCGCATTCAGCTACAATATCCGGGTCAATCTCCCCTTTGTCCAGATATTCCACCACTCTTGGGAAACGGTTCAGGCCGTGGGAGTAAACACCTGCAAGGCTGTTCTGTGCGAAAATCACAGCCGCGGCCTCTGCCCTGTCCTCAGTAAACCCTTTCTTTACAAGAACCCTCTTAAATTCATTTACCATTGTCTCATAGGGAACCCTCTTCATCTTCATATCCTCCTGATTTTATGATTTTGTGACTGCCTTTTATTATTGCAATCGATTGCTAAAATGTTCTTAATAATAGGGCCTGCCTCCTGATGGTTATACATGCCCTGTGGTTGTTATACTTGTTTACTGTTGGCTGCATATTGTTTATTATCTAATATTGGTTGATTATTGTCTATTGTCCATGGTTATTGCATGTTGCTTATTGCTTATTGATAATTGCTTATTACTCATTACCTATTGCTCACTGCTCACTGCTCACCGCTCATTACCTGTTGCCTGTTGCTTACCACTCACTAATCACTGCTCATTGCCTATTGCCTATTGCCCACTACTCACTACTTATTTCCTATTTCCTATTGCTATTACTTATTTTCCATTGTTCACTGCCTACTAATCATTTCTCATACCAAATACCCATGATACCGATATTCATTATAAGTTTATACTCAAATGATATTGACAAAATATCTGTCACGAAGCACTCAGCCGTATTCCTGCAGCGCCAAATGTACCCTATGGCCCTTTGTATCTGTTCCAGGCAGTCATCCCCAAATTCCCCGGCCCGAACTGCCTTAATATTATGTATTCCTTCTCTCTTTTCCGTCAAATCAAAATTCTCTATTAGTTTTGCAATCGATTGCTATTCATGTATTAATGATAGCATATGCCTTTACTGATTTCAAGTGCCTTTTCATCGTCTAATTTTACGTATTTTGTTGGGAATTTTTGTGCAATATTACTTTATTGGATGGTTTACGGTTATTTCAGGCATTTCTTCTTATAAATAAATTGCAATCGATATTCATTGATTGCATATGTTTACCCGGCACCCTGATTGATACATTTATCCCCTATATGTATTTGGGGTATAGGGCAATGTAGATAATTAATGGCTTATATACCATCGTTTATATCTAACCGCCCACATCCCATCGACCACATCCCACCGCCCATATCCCATGACTCACATCCCATCACCCATATTCCATGACTCACATCCTACCGCCCATATACCACGGTCCATAATCAGATTCCAGCTATTTTGCCATAGAAAAAAACAGGAGCAGCGCTGTCAGCACGCATACCCCTGTCCATTCCCCATGATTCCTGAATTGCCAGCCATTTCGCTTCTGTCTTCATCCGTGGTTCCCATTTACGTCCGCTACTCCATCTCGGGTCCGCAGTTTCATCTCCAATCCGCTATTCCGTCTCCGGTCCGCAGTTCCATCTCCAATCCGCTGCTCCGTCTCCGGTCCGCAGTTCTATCTCCAATCCGTTACGCCATCTCCGGTCCGCAGTTCCATCTCCAATCCGTTACGCCGTCTCCGGTCCGCAGTTCTATCTCCAATCCGCTATTCCGTCTCCGGTCCGCTACTCCATCTCCATTCCCCATCTCCTGCATATGCCCCGGCCTGCGCATCATGTGCTCTCACGCTCCACAATACGTGAAAACAACATAATCCGGTCAGGATTCTCCCTTCCCTCCAGACTGTCAAGAAGAATCCTGGCTGCTTCCAGGCTCATTTCCACCAGACGGTTATTAAGGGAGGTAAGCTTAGGGTAGCAGATATCACAATACTTGGAATTATCCACGCCCATGACCGCCACCCGTCCAGGCACCGCTATCTTCCTGTCATGCAGGACGCGGATTGCACTGACCGCGGATAAGTCTTCCCCGAAGATAACTCCCTCCACATCCGGATGTTCCTCCAGGATCCGCTCCATCATGGCATACCCGTCTTCAAGGGTGGTAGGGCATTCATAAAGCCACATCCCCTCCCTTTCCCATCCTTTTTTTTCCATTGCCTGTATGAATCCCTGCTGTTTGGAAAGGTTGCTTGGGGTATGGTTTGGCAGGACGAATGCCAGCTTTTCATGGCCCTTGGAGTGGAGCATTTCCACGCAGCGCCCCACTCCCTCCCTCTCGTCCACCAATACCCCCTTTACATTGGGGAGGTCCAGGTAGCCATTGGTAATCACCACCGGAACCTTTGAAAGGCCGCTCTCCACAGCCCGCTTTACTGCATCGCATTGAAAGGTGGACCCCACCAGTATGACCCCGTCCACACGTCTCTGCTCCAGCACCTTCACAGCATCCACTTTCTTGTCATCCGTAAGCCCTGTGTTGAGGATCAGGCTGCAGTATCCATGCTTTCCCATCTCCTCTTCAATATAATAGGCAATATCCACATGATGTGCATACCGGATATCCGCAATCAGTATCCCTATCATCCGGCTGGCCTTGTTCACAAGTCCCCTTGCAGTCTCGTTGGGGCTATAGTCGTATTGTTCCAGCAAGGCCAGTATCTGCTTCCTGGTTTCCTCCTTAATCCCCGGCTTATTGTTCACAACCCGTGAAACCGTGCTGGCAGAAACCCCGGCCATCCTGGCTATATCGTATATGGTCATACTTCCCTGCCCCTTCCATGCAGCAATATTTTGCAATCGATTTTATACTAAAAATATTGTAGCATGAGGGCTGTTTTCCTGCAAGTGTAAAGTTGGGAGCGGGTTTCCTGCCAAATCCGGCGCTGATTTGGGCCTGATGCCGTCCCGCCTTATGACTTATCTGCCTGAATCCAATGGCTGGCACACAGGGCAATAGTACACAGTCCCGCCCAGATAAGCCTCCTTCACAACCTCCTGTCCGCAGACAGGGCATCCCCTGCCCAGTGTGTTCCTGGACATAAGCGTCCTGTATCCTCCTGCATTGCCCAGCAGGTCCTTTTCCGTGTCGCGGCCGCCCTGTTCCGTCATGTCTGCCATCACATCCTTGATTGCATGAAAAACCTTATCCCCGTCCCGGTCAGACCAATCTTCCAGTTTCTTCCTGGGATTCAACCCGGCCCGGAACAGGATATCCTGCAGGCATCCGTTACCCAATCCCGGAATCCTCTGTTCTGTGGCAAGGAACGCCTTTGCGCTGGCCGACGGCTTCACGCCGCTTATCAGTCCCTGAAAATATTCCCTGTCAAACAGACTGCTCAGAGGCGAAACGCTTTCCCGGCTTTTAACATAGTATTCGTTATCATAATTCCCGCTGTGACATATAATCCCGCCATACATGGACACGGAAAACACCAGGGTATACCCATCCGTAAAATCCACCATTAGCTGGTATCTGGCAGGCCGCCTGTCCTTTGGTCCCATCAGCCGCACGCTGACCCCATCGTTAAACGCCAGGCGCACCCCATCCTCTAATTCAAGTTCAACATATATCCCAAAGGCCCCGGCCCCGCATACACGCCTGCCGGCCATGTGTTCATGATAACACGCCGGTTCCCCATTGAACCAGCAGAATTTATGGGGCGAGGACGGCCCAAGAACCTTATCCACTACTTTGCCCACAGTAAATTCCTCCAGTTCACGCTTATAAGTCAATGCCTCCGGTAACTCAATCATGCTGCAGCCTCCTTTTTCCACCTGTACTGTCTTGCTCTCACACAATGCAGGGCACGCACCTGACAGAACAGATTCCTTAAACACGTCCCAAAAATATCATAGCCTTTTAATCATGACATAATTAATAAGGACCACTCCCCTGCGCTCCACCTGCTGCTCCTTTACCACATGATATCCTCTTTTCTCAAAAAAGGGTCTGGCTGTAATGGACGCATGGGTTGTGACCACAAGTTCCCCTTTTCCCTTTCCCTGCCCGCGTATCCATTGCTCCATGCGTCCGCACAGGGCGGAGGCAATCCCTTTTCCCTGATAATCCCTGTGCACGTAAAGCCGGTCCAGATACCCATCCGCGCTCATGTCCCCGAATCCGGTTATCCGGCCCTCTGCCTGTGCAATCACGGTAAAATGCTCCTCAAAGGACCGGTTCCATGTTTCCATATCCACCAAACCGCAGGCCCAGGCATCCAGCTGTTCTTTTGTATAGTCCCGGCAGTTAACACCGTGCACCGTATTGTAAAACAATTCCGCCAGTTCCCTGCAGTCCCCGGATTGATATCTCCTTATAAACACAACTTCCCTCACCCCCTCATATCCGCCCTCTCAAAGGCAGCGCCGCAGACACCGCCGGATCCATTTCCTCTATTTTTTCTTTCTCATCCGCACCCCAATCATTTCCTTTACATCCTCCAATGTCTCCTTATCCCTTACTTCTATCATGAGCCATCTTCCCCCATTAAAAGGAACCGTCTTTTCATACAGTCCCTGCAGATAAGGCGAGCATCCCTTCATTACTAATTCCGCCTCAGCCGCCTCCTTGGCGCCAATGGAAACCATGCAGATAAAATACCCCTCATCCGGGTAAAGAGTGCAGATGGCCCTGGAACCCTTCTTATACTTTACATTCCAGCCTGTCTGCATGGAACATCTGCTGTATTCAATACTGGGCGATGTGACGTATGTCTTTTGCAGATAACTGCACAGCTGCTCCCAATACGGGCTATCTACAAATTCCCGGATTTGCTTCATATCCGGCTGGCAATGCGCCGGATAAGTTTCATGCCAAACCATATCCAATTCCCCACTTTCATCTGTTTTACCAATCTTATCAGAGCAAAGATGACATCTGTGTGTCATTATTGTGTGCTGTTTCTGTATGCCTTTTCTATATGCTGTTTCTGTATACTGCTTCTGCATACCGTTTCTGTATACCGTTTCTTTATGCTACTTTTGTATACCAATATGTGTACCAGCATAACAGACAGCATCGGCCTCAGCCGCCACCCCCTTCATCCGCCTGCCAGAAGCAGTGTATCTCATGCTGGGTAAGTCCGTCCACGAAATCCCGTTTTAATACCAGGAATTGTTCTAATTCCAGCAGGACCTGGAACAGGACCGCCCTGGCCTCAAATTCCTCCCTGGTCACAGGCAGGGGCTGGAGCCTCATCTGCTGCTTTACATCTTCCAGCTCCTCCAACAGTCCGCGGGCATTATTATATTCATGGAAGGAACTGCTGACAGACATAAAAAGCCTGGCCAGATACCGCGCCTGCTTTGGAAATGAATCAGGCCATTCCAGGTACGTCTGAATCCTGCGCAGGATCAACAGCTGGTTTTTCCGAAGCCCCATATAGGCCAGATAGTATTTCGTCTCTGCCAGCAGCCGGTTTTCCATTTCCTTATACGCATCCTCTTCCCCCTGTGTCAGCATTTCCTTCAGATTGGAAAATACGGTTTCAGTTTGTAATTCCGGAAGTCTGCTGCCACACGGTCCATCCCCATTCAGGATATCGCCCATATGAGCCAGGACACACCTAAACTGCGACTCAATCTGGTGCTGCTTCTGCCGTATTACCCCGGTCCTTCCGGGCATATACAGGTTCATCCCAACCCCCACCCCGGTTCCAACCAGCAGCAACAATGCCTCATTTATGATATTGCCTGCCGACACCGCGCCTTCGGTCAGGAAATGGGTCATAAGCACCGTACTCACCGATATTCCCTCCTGCACGTTCAGCAATGTGCACACCGGGGTAAAAACCAGAAGGAATGCGCCTACCGCAATGGGACGATATCCCAGCCAGTAAAAGCACACCGGCGCCAGCAAAAGGGCCACAAGGAAGGCCGCCATGCGCTTTGCCATTACGCGGATTGTCTCCCGTTTCGTGTCATGTATGCTTAAAAGGGTAATCACTGCGGCCGAAGCAGCGTAATTCAGCCCCAGCCATTCCGCAGCCGCCATGGCCAGAAGGCTTCCTCCTGCAATTTTTATGATTTTCAATCCATTTAAACCACGGTTCATCCATAAATCCTTTCAGCTTACCATGTCCGGTCCTTATAATTCCTTTTATCTGGAAATCATGCTCACAACGGAAACGTTGTATTTACAACGCTTACCCAATATCAGTTCCAGGCAAAAACAGAGGATGCAAACATCCCACGGCTTTTACATGGTTTTCAATCCAGCATTTCCAGGGTTTCCAGGAAAACATGATTCAGTTCTTCCCAGCCGTCCATCCTGTCATCACCAAGGGCGGATGCAGCAGCCTTCTGCCGTTCCAGTTCCTGTTCAATGAACTCCTGGATAACCGGAATCCGCTTTCCCCTTTGGCTTTCGCCGCTTCTCTTCTTTATCTCCAGAAGCTCCTCAATACCCGCCCGTAAATCCACCGGCATTTCCATTTTCATCAGGTCATCAAACAGCACCGGGGGCGGACAGCGGTGTTCCAGTATATAACGCCCGGCCAGCAATGGCCTCAGCGCATAAAAATACTTTTTGTATCTGACAAGATCCTCCTGAAGGAACTGGCTAAACGTATTCCCAGCCGTACCGCAGTAATGGTGGATTGCTGCTTTTACCGAAAAACATGGTGACGCGGCATCGTGGATCCTGCTCCAGGTATCTGTTGTCTTATATACCACAGGTGAATTCCCCCATTCAAACAAAGTGGCATTTCCCCTGTGAAAATGCTTCAGGGTTTTCCTCAAATCCCATCCATTGATGTCCAGCACTTCATCCATCTGCCATTCTATCACATCCCTCGGCTCATCCAGGCGCAGATAATCTTCCATGGTCCTTACGTATATGAACCGGACATCATAATCGCTGTCCGGTGAAGCAAATCCCCATGCGCGGCTCCCGGATTCCACTGCGTGGAGTATTGTCACATGTTCCTGTTCTTCAATCTCCTTTAATTTCATCTGAATTTCATCAATGATTCCCATCATCAGTAATCCCCCTCTATGGCCTTCCTGTTCACATATTCAACAAATGCCTCCACCTTTTCCATATCCGGATTATCGGGAAGGGTTGTATTCTTTGTTGCCATTTCAAGCCGTTCCTCATAGTCCCTCAGTATGTCATAGAACTCACTGTCAAAGGTCCCGTCTTCCTTCTGGAATCCTCCGGCCCGTATCCTGAGCAGCAGATTGAGGTCAGACTTCCGGTTTGTACGGATTTCCCCTTTTTCCAGGATATCCACTGCCATCATGAACAGCCGTATAAGATGCATGGCGTGTTTGTTCAGATGGTTATCATCCTTCTTTTTGTTGCGCTTGCCAATCTTATCATAATCCTTTACAACGCTGTGCATGATGGACCACATATTTTCATAATCCCGAAGAGGCATGTGCCTGTAATGGGCGTCCACAAATATCTCTGTCTCCAGCAGCGGGTTCTCCGCCTTATCAATATAGAGACGGATACTGCCCTTATCAAAATCAGCAAACCGCCGCTCAAAATCCTCCAATGCATGTTTCACCGAGTTAAAAATATGGCGTTCCCGCTCTGTCTGCGGCATGGAGTCCCTGGCAATGGCATTCTGCAGGCGCCGCAGCTGGGCGCTTGCATACCCGCCAAAGGACTTGGCGGCGCGTTTGGACAGGAACAGGTTCCTGTTGTCCAGAAGTTCCTGTCCAAGCCTTGACTTAATCAGGTACTGGTCATGGTCAAGGCCCAGGATTTCACATGTATTGGGGTTGCATTCCAGAAGCAGCTTCACCATTTTATTAAATGAATAGATAACCGTGTCCGTACCGCTGTCCTCATACTGCTCAAAATCCGTCAGCCCAATCAGGTCTGAGGGCATGTTCAGGGTAATTCCCCTGAAATCAATGTCACTGTTTTCGTTATTCGTCCCATAGGCATAGCTTCCGCCCAGCCCAAGGAGCATGATCCGTCTGCCCAGCCTTGGCTCGGTCCTCAGAAAGCCGTACTGCGGGGTGGTCATAAGGTGTTTGAAGTCCGGATAATATGCCAACTGCTTGTCCTCCCTGTTTTTGGTCAACTTGAAAAGGAATCACTTCCGCTTCCATTATAACGTAACCATCCCCATATTAAAAGAAAAAGAAGAGTCATCATGACTCCTCTGTTTCTTTTGCCCCGTACTTATCAATATCTTTTTTCTGCCTCATTGTATTAGGCCCCAGGAATTCGCCGTCCGTCCAATGGTTGTTAAATGTCTCAACCTCCCTGGCCCGGGCCTCCAATTCCTTTGTGGATTCCTGCTCTCCCTGCTTCATTGTCATCACCTCAGTGATAGTATGGCCGCCAGCCCGGCATGGTATGCAGGACAATCCGGTACAAACCCTATAATTTTAAAAAATAATACAAGCTTATTTCTTCAATGGATATACCCATATATGGATTGTCAAAAACTTTCCTTACATCCTTCACTACCCTGATATATGTTTTGTGGAACTCCGCCTCACTTTCCACCTCCACGGGGTTCCATACGGACGTGTATTCCGCAGTGGGCCCTTTGAGGTCGCAGCCCCTGCGGTCGCCGCAGATCATATATGACATGGCCAGCCTTGCACTTATGTAAATCCCGGTCTCAAGGTAAATCCTGTCCGCCACATCCTCCCATGTCTTGATCAAGACATCCTCCGTAAATTTCTCCGGTCCCAGACCTGCAAATATAACGATGTATCGCTTTGTCAACATCTATATCAGCCTTTTTTATTTAGTATATTGGAAGCTGCCCTGCATTATACCGGGAAGGCCGGGCCATACAAGTAACTTGCCGGTTAATTTCCTTCATAACGGAGGATTATGACATCGGTTCCCTCCTTTTTCGACACCTCATGGCTTTTTATGATTCTAAAGCCTGTGCGGAAGGTCAGCTGGTCCACATGCTCTTTATTATGTGTATACAAAATCAGGATGGAACCCTTTTTCAAAAAGTCAGGGATTATCTGGAAAAACCGTTTGTAGATATCATAAACCGCATCGTCCGTAAGCCGCCCAATCTTAAACGGCATATTTGTAATCACTTCATCAAAGAGATAGTCATGGGTAAACTGGAAGAAATCCCGATTAATAAAGTGGATGACCTGCCGTGCCGCCTCTGCATTTTCCCGGGCCTTCAATATGGCCTCTTCCTGGATATCGATTCCGTATGAGGAATTGGCCCTGACTGCTTTATGGCGTTCAATCAGCATGGTTCCCACTCCGCAAAAAGGATCCAGGACCTGCGCATCCTCTTTCATGTATTCCTTTGAAAGCGCTGCGGTCAGCGCTGCATTAACCGGTTTTATACTGGTAGGCATCACATCCCTGCGGTAAGAAAACCGTGTATCCTTCAGGGTATACAGCTTTACCATGATATTGCAGTTCCCCAGCTTATTTTCAATCAACCGCAGTTCAAATTCATAGTTTTCCGTTGTGTTTATCAATTTTCTGTCTGATAATATCTCAATCTTAGAAGCCACCTTTTTCAGGAACACACTTTTCTGGCCCAAATCCTTCTTACTCTTTAACTCCAGCCGGAAATGATACGGCGGATTCCCTTCATGACTTTTTGACAGGAAGATCAGCAGCGGCGAGTCAACAACCGTGCGGGCAATCTTGTCCGGATCCATTTCACTGGTTTCCATGCCCCTTACCACAAACAGCAGTTCCTGATAGGTACGGATGCCCTTAATCCAGTTAAGATTCGTAACCCTTGCCATGACGCCTGCTCCCATAAGCTTTATTTTTGCCTTTGGTTCCAGCTCCATCAGTTCATTGCCAACCAGTTCCCGGTAATTTCGGTTGGTAATCAAAAAGATATCATAGGCTTTATCCCAGCCAATAAATTTGTGGGCAGAAACCCCTTCTATATGGACAATCAGAAATGACAGCTTCCTCATCTCTTCCATAAGATGCTTTTGGTTCTCTTCTGTCACCTCTTCCTTTTCCAGCGCAGCCAGCTGCTCCTTTATGGCGTCCATATACTCCCTGTAATCAAAGTTGCCTATGGCTGACAAATAAGAACTCTTAACAAACCTCTGCCCATCCTCCTGATAGGCCTTCCAGATAGGCGCCAAAAAAGACGGATTCCTTAAATCCCCCATAAGCAGCGCCGCATTCTTTCTGGTTTTGGCATCTTCTGACCGCAGTAAATCGATGAGGACCGTCTCCTCCCCTTCCAAAAGGGCTGAAAGCTTCCTCCGCTCCCCATTATCCTTTATTACCTGTCTGATTTTACTGAGATTCTGTCTTACTTCCTGTCCATTCTGGATCTGTTCCCATAATTCCTGTATCATAGTTCTCCTTGTGTTTATTATATTTATAGTTGCCGCTGTTATTGCTTTCCATATTTAATCATCCGTGGAAGAGTCATGAAACAAATATTCCTCCTGCAAGACACATAAATAAGTATGCATGATTTATATTATAGCGCATCTTTTCCCTTAATAGAAGAAAAAGAAGAGACAATCTGATTCCTTTGCCCTTCTTTTCCGGATTTATGATTATTTAATCTTTTTCTTTGGATGAAACCTTGTAGGGAAACTATATTCGGGTGGACTATATTTGGGGAGTCTGTGTCCGGGGAGCAGGTGTTCCAGAACTCTATATCCGTATCCGGAACATCCCATGCTTATTGCAATAGGCATAAATAAATCCATGCCCCTTTTTCCGAAAACGTACAGAAACATCCTGTTCCGGGTACAATTTAGCTATCTCCAAAGAGCCTGCCGTCACATACGCAACAAAGGAAACATAATGTTCCTTGCCCATCTGGTGATCCATTGTCACGAAGTGCTCATCATCCACGGTCTCAACACAAATCAGATGGTCCTCCCCACTTGGTTCCGGTTCCTGCTTTGGCAGCGTAATCCCACAGCAGGAAAAACTCCCCTGTCCCACAGCGGTAACGATATTGCCGCAGATAGGACAGACATAAAAATATACTCTTTGCATGTTGGCGGACCGGTTTTCATTTATCCTCAGGTCCCCGGTCAACAATTCCGCAATCGACACACCAAGCGCCCGCGCCAGTTCGTCAATCATACTGATATCCGGCAGCCCTTTATCCGTTTCCCATTTAGAAATAGTCTTATCGCTTACATGGATGATTTCTGCAAGCTCTTTCTGGGTAAGCTTCCTTTTTTCCCTTAATATCCTGATTGTGCCGCCTGTTACATATCCCATAATAAATACCTCTTTTCGTTATTATGAGTATATTGTATTTCCTAATGTGGTTTTGCTCAACCTACGGTCCGTAGAATCGAATCCGGCCAGACAATCCACTTATCCGTTCCTCCGTATTTTTTCCATGGATTTCCCCTTTGCCAGTTCATCAACCAGCTTGTCCAAATACCGTATTTCCTGCATGAGCGGGTCCTCTATATCCTCTACTCGTATTCCGCATATAAGGCCCTTAATCAATTTCCTGTTTGGATTCAATTCCGGGGCATTTTCAAAAAATTCTTTGTAATTGACGGATTCATTTACTGCTTTCACTATGTCTTCCCCGCTGTAACCGGTAAGCCAGGAAATAACTGCACTTACCTCATCTACGGTCCTTCCCTTTTTCACTGCTTTATTTACTAAAAGAGAATATATTTTTGCAAAGCTCATACGATAGACTTTTTCATTTTCCATTGTTTAAATCTCCCAAAATGAATTCCCTCTACATTACGTTCCTCCACATTACGGGCAGGTATATCGTTCTTTTTACCGTACCAGGGATACATACCTTCCCTGTTCTTTTATCCTGTTCTTCTATCCTGTTCTTTTATCCTGTTCTTCTATCCTGTTTTTTTACTCTTTTGCTATTTCCACTCAATCCAGCATGATAGTATTATAACTTTTTCCCTCCGTTTTAATCTGCTTAAAGAGATATTCAGGCCATCAAAATAATATGTAATCTGCCGCTCCGCCACGCGACCATTCATCGTACAGTTCCTACAATGCCCTGGATTTCCCTGGTCGGTTTTAAACAACCTGCATATGGCTTTTATGACAGCAATATCTATGACAGCAATATCTATAACAGTAATGTGTATAACAGCAATGTCTATAACAAACCGGGCAGTTAATCCCGCAAAAGGATATATCTGGCAGGTCCTGTCTTTTCCGGCATCTTCATTTTCAATCACTCCTCTAACATATTACAGTTCAGAAACCAGTAATATTTTCATTGAAAATGATAGACCATGATATACTCTTCCTCATTTTCATCAACAATTTCAAATCCTACTTTCTTATACATCCCTACCGCATAATTTGCTTTTTGTACTGCAAGTGAGGTTTGTTCATATCCTCTTTGTTTTAATAAACAGAGCATTTCTTTCATTAAAGCAGTTCCTATCCCTAGTCCCCGGTATTCTTTATACAAGGAAATGGCAAACGAAGGGGTTGCATCATTTACATGTCCATAATCATTCATAATACGGACCCAGACAGCTCCGACCACCTTCGAATCAACTTCTGCCACCAAACCTATATCATCTTTTTTCTCCCCAAAATCCGTTAAATACACCTGCAATTCAGGCTGCTTCGTGATTGATTCCGGCGGGGCGGCCATGCCTTCAGGCACAAATATAGCTTCATACAAGAAATGTTCAAGCAGGCCATATTCTTCTTGTAATATTTCTCTGATTATATAGTCCATGGATACCTCCGGTTTATGAAAGTATATTTATCAATCGGCTTTCATTCCACACATATCAGTACCTCCTTCTTATCGGCCTCCAATGAATTGCATACTATCTTACGCGATAAATATATCGGATTTCACGCACATCTTTTCCTCCGATGTTATCATATAAATAGTCATCAGTTCCCGAAAATCCTTCTTTTTCATAAAATCTTCTTGCCCTCAGGTTTTCCTCAAGTACCCACAAATAAATATTTCTATAACCCATTTTCATCAATTCGGCAACCACTGACTGAAAAAGAACCTTACCAACACCTCTGCCCATATAATCCGGTAATAAGTAAATGGAAATAATTTCTCCCCATCCACTAAATTGATTTAACCGTGATTCACAAAAACTAATTGTGCCCACAATGTTTCCATTGTCAACGCAAACCAGCGTACTCCAATTGGGGTTTTCTAAATTTGTAACCCAACGGCCCTCTGGAATCGACTCAAGATAATCCTGTGGAATTATACCTTTATATGTATATTTCCAACTTTCTTCATATATCCTACTGATTGCAGTCCTGTCATCCGTAGGTATAATATACCGGATTTCCACTTTGTCCACCTCTGCAGCTTTCTATATTTTCTCTATAGCCAGTTTACTGCACTTAGGATAAAACGTCCATAATTAGGATACCGTTGCTTTACCAACTGCTTATTTATGAGTGACACTTCCGTTTGGCTGCGGTATCTGATTTTCTATCTATAACGTCTTGACTGTTGGCTTAGTTGTAAATTATCCTATTGCAATATTATGTATACTTTGTTTTTGGCTTCTGAAAGAATTCTTTTAATTTGCTCATAAAATTGTTGTTCCATGGCTTCTCCTTTTATGAAACTCCATCTTTATGCATTGTATAAGACATGATAAACCTTCTAAAAATAAATCGCATAATGGAAACAATCTTCTTTATTTTCCAAAAACATACAATTATATTCCTCTTTTTTTAACCTATAGGACTATATAGGAGTTTTTGATAAGCCAAGGAGTAAGTCTTCTTGTAACAATTGTCATAGTATAACTCTTACATTCTTGATATATTCGCTTCGTTTTATCTCTCCATTTATATTCCTTCACCTCTAACAGGCTATTAGCGATTGATTATTTTTAATATTTTAAGGAATTGGATATAATATACTCCAGTTAATATCAGGATTTAAAAAATTTTCTGAAAGTGTTTCATCAATCTCAGATAACCACGCACAAAAAAAATCTTGCCGGATTAAAGGATACAACATTTTCAATATTTTCTGTCCATGGCAATCTGGATAATTTATCTTTAAACTTCCCTAAAGTTTCACTTTTTTCATCTCATCCCTTATCTTCTAAATAGGCATTCATCCACGCTGAATTAACACTTTCATATATTGCTTCTGTTGTAGGAAGGCCAAACAGCAAAATTCTTAGTACGGCATGAGTCTGTTCCAATTGCTTTTTCAAGTCATGCTCCAACAGGCTCTGGTTCATTACAATAATATATAAATCCTTCTAATGTTGTCATTTTCTATCTCTTCATAAACATCATGTCAATTTTCTGATACAGTAAAAATTTATCATATTTTCGTTTTCACAAATTCTAAAGAAGCGCTTTTTGCATATAACCCATATCCTACGTCCACTGTTCGTAGAACTTGACCAACTGTATCTCCCTAATACACTTAAATACTTTCCTTTTCAGCACTCTAATCTGGTCAGCAATTTCACAATACAGGTCGCCATATCCCGTAGACTCTTTGTCTGCCAAGCAGATACCATGAATGAGTCATATTTTTCCGAAGGGTTTCCACAAAATCTTAATCTATTCACTTTCAAAGATTCGCAGTCTCTTTGCTATCTCTTCTGGTTCCGGCAGCATTGCTTTCATATCTTCAGGCAATATATTACTTAACCGATAGGTCGCTATTCCAATCGGCACATTCGCTTGTTTCAAAGCATACTCTACATAAGTCTTATCCTTACTTTTACAAATAATAATGCCAATGGATGGATTCTCATCCGGTAATTTTACCTGTTCATCTAATGCTGTCAGATATAACTGCATCTTGCCGGCATATTCCGCTTCGAATTCACCTATTTTCAGTTCTATGGCCACCAGACTTTTTAACCTTCTATGGAAAAGCAGCAAATCAATGTATAAGTCTCTGCTCCCCACCACTAAATGATACTGATTTCCAATGAATGCAAAATCGCCACCCAATTCAATCAAAAATGCCCTAATATTGTTTACCAGTTGTATTTCCAATTCATGTTCTGAATACTCAGGAGATAGTTCGGCAAAATCAAAAGTGTACTCATCCTTTATCGCCAACTTTGCCTGCGCTCTTCGCTCCTTAGGCAAGGTCAAATTAAAATTAGTCTGATTCAGCAAATACTTTTCATAGGTTTGGGCTTCCACAAAATTTGTCAGTACCCGTTTCGTCCAGCCATATCGTTTCGTCATTTGGATATAAAATTCTCTTTGCAGATTATCTTTGCATTTTTCCATGATGATTATATTGTTGCTCCAATTAATTTCCCGCACCAGTGGTGCGAGTTTTTCCGAATCACGATATGTCAGATAAAAGTTACGCATTCTCCAGAGATTGGCGGCCGAATAACCTTTGGCTCCTGGAAATTCCTTCTGTAATTCCTTTGATAATACCTGTACAATGGATTTTCCCCATCCATTTTCTTTCTGCTGTTTATAAATTTCCTCCCCTATTTCCCAATAAAGATTTATCGTTTCAGCGTTAACCGTTTGCAAAACGCGGTATTGTTTTTTCTGTATTAATTCTTTCAGTTCATTAATAAAAGGTTCATAACCTACAATTTCCTGCTTTTCCATATACTTCTCCATTTCTCGCACCAGTGGTGCGAGTTTTATTTTTTAATCAATATTCAAGTCCTTTCGCTGTCATTTAACATAAATATTGTATCACATATAACCCTAAACATCATTACTTACAATAAAGGTTTCTGCCACGTTTATTCATTTAATGTCTTATAATTCATACGGAGTTTTAATCCGCAACTGGGGCTAAATCATTTAATTTTCAACAGTCACGATGGTATTATTCTCCAAGACTTGAACAGCACCTCTCTCATACCGCCTTACGATTCCTCAGTGACAGCTCTCGCTGATATCACGTTTTTTCTCCTGCACCTGCTACTGAATATGATAATATGCTTCTCGCTCCTGCTTCCCAGTGTGCCTGATATTGTCACACTTTCCATTCGTATTTTCACTTTTCCTGAAATATTTTTGCTAGAATACAGACTGCAAACACAATGTCCTTCTCCTGAATCCTGCGCCACAGTTTCCACAAACCAGCAGATTGCTTAACAGATACTTACTGCTATACCGATTCCTACTATTTACCTGTGCCCCATTTTCATAAGCAATTAACCTCGCCCTTCTAAACATTTCCTATTGCACCTTATCAAATCCGAATGGTCGTGTCATCCCAGCTTTCCTGTTGCCGTCGTTATCTTCTGTTTTTCTAACGCTCTCTTAATCTGTGCAAAGGTATTCCCTGCCAGATATAAATCAAATATCTGTTTCACTACTTCTGCCTGTTCCGGCACTATCTCCAATTCTCCATTTACACACCTATATCCCATAAATGCCTTATAATTTGTAAAAATCCCCTGTTCAAAGTTTCTAGTAAACGTCCACTTCATGTTTTCACTCATATTTCTGCTCTCCTCCTGTGCCACCGCACACGCTAATGTAATATACGCCTCAGCTTCGGAATTCATAGAATCCAGCTTTTCATTTTCAAAATACATGGAAATACCCCTTTCCTTTAAATATCTGACTATATTTAGAATTTCTAACGTGTCTCTCGACACTCTGCTTACCTATTTGGTGAGTATATAATCTACCTCCCCTGCCTCCGCCTGCTTTAGCATCTTTTCCAGCCCTGTACGCCCTCTTTTCCTCAATCCGCTTTTTCCAAAATCATAAAAGATTCCGGCAAATTCCCAATTTGGATTATTCAATATCTGATTCATATACGCCCATATTTGTCGAAACAGACTTGCTTGTTGTTCCTTACTCCTTGTACTGACGCGGCAATAGGCAGCTACTCTCAATCGCTTTGGTTCTTTAGGTGGAACAGGTATTAATCTGATTTTCTTCACAAAACATTTCACCTCGCCCTAAGAAAAAGACGCAAAAGCATTTTCGCCCTTACGTCTGCATTTCCTCATACTATTTTGTATCAGTCATTTCCTCTGTTATCGACAGTTCTACATAACCTTCCTTATCATCTGCTACCCTTCGCAGATATTCCAAGCCACCATCTACGCTACAGGTACCGCAGGAGACTTAATCACATCTCCACGCGCCTTACCCTAAATACAGTTTTTCAATATTTTCTCCATCTTGATTTCCCCTATATCCCTTCACCCCACCCCGCTGCAACAGGACGATGGACTAGCAGTGTGGTGGGACGGATATTTTATACTACATAGCAAAAGGATATTCATTACAGAATGGTTGGGTATATTTTCTCATCAATTTTACTTCTCATACCTCTTTTGAACAAAAATCACCCCTTTATGAATAAATTTACTCCTTTAATACCCCTCCCATAAAAATAACACTTTCTATAAGTAAAGTCATTTTAAGCTTTTGTTGTCATATTCCAGTGCCTCATATTCCCATTTAAAACCCTTTTATATGGTAATGTAGAATTGCCCCGTTTATATAAATACTTGTCGCGACGCCTGAATCATTTGTCCGAAATTCTGAAAGTCAATTATCTCTTTAGTACCATCAATAATACAATCAACATATTCACCAAAGTCAACTAACTTGGTATTATTAGAGGGAAGAATCATCAGAAACAGCTGCGTTGATATAGGAAAAAAAATAAAATTATTGCTATCAGTAATATAATTATCTTCAATTTTATATGATTTTAATTTTTCATTATATAGAACAACTGGATTATCACTTGTAAAAATTTTTTTATCATTAAGCTTAGATCTAATTAAAATCCAATTTCTATCTATTAATATTTGACAAGAAATATTTAATGTAATTTCGTGGTTTGCTAATTTAAGATATTGATTTTTAGCAAATGCCTCTAACCCTGTTTTAGAAATATAAGTTTCTCCTGTTCTCTCTTTTAACAAACCAAACTTTTCTTTTGTATCTTTTAAAATAAGCGGAATCTTAGGACTAAAAGAATTATAACTATGCCTTCTCCACTTTTCTGTTCGAAAGAGTTGTGTAATAATAATTTTTGACATCTTATTTTTAACTTCTTCCACTAAAATTTTCTCTGTCGATTTTAACTTAGTACTTTTATTTATGATTTTCTCAAATGTTTCTGGCAAACTATTTTCTACATTCATAGAATAAAACTCTTCCCAAATTAACTCATTACGTCTTAAATAATCTCGATAAAAATCTCTCCTAACAGCTAAATCTTTAGGGGATGCATAATATTCACAAATTTTCAATTTCAAATACCTTAATTTTACCACTATCATTAACAAAATATTTTAAATAGCACTGGGGAACAATATGATGTCTTCTCGGTATATTATTCACTTATATCTCCTTAATTACAAATAGTAAACTATTTTTCTCTATAAATATATCTGATTTCACGCACATCTTTTCCGCCGATGTTATCATCTAAATAAACATCCGTCATTACAAATCCCTCTTTTTCATAAAATTTTCTTGCTCTCAGGTTTTCTTCAAGAACCCACACAAAAATATTTCTATAACCCATTTTCTTCAACTCGACAATAACTGAGTCAAAAAAAACTTTACCAAAACCTCTGCCCATATAGTCCGGTAATAAGTAAATAGAAATAATTTCTTCCCACCCGCTAAACTGACTAAAACGTGATTCACAAAAACTACTTGTGCCCACAATCCTTCCGTTATCAACACAAACCAGCGTACTCCAATTTGGGTTTTCTAAATTCGCAACCCAGCGGCCTTCTGGAATTGACTCAAGATAATGTTGTGGTATTAAACCTTTATACGTATATTTCCAACTTTCTTCATATATCCTGCTGATTGCCATAATGTCATCAGTAGGCGTAATATACCGGATTTCCACTAAGCTTACCTCCGCAACTCCCCATGTTTTCTGTAAGTCCAGTTTACTACACTTAAGGTTAACCTTCCATAATAAGAGGAGTATTTGGAATCTGGTATGTGAGAGAAATGTCCGGCCATGGTATTGCTACAAAGGTAAACGCTCAATAGCCAGTACCTTGACAATTATAGGGCCGCAGTTATGCGCGGCCCGTTGAGTCCTGCTTTTTCGGTTTTCGTATGTGCTCTGGTAGTTTCTCAGACCAGGGAAGCAGATCTTCCAGAAAACTCCTGTCAAGATTATCTGTGTGCTTTGGCAGCTCAGTCCGAAGATACTCAAAATAATCATACGGCCTTAGATTGTTTGCCTTCGCTGTCTCGGCGATGCTGTATATGATTGCGGAGCTGGCTGCACCATTAATGGTGTCGATTACCTGCCAGTTTTTCTTCCCTATACAGAATCCACGGATGGCTCTTTCGCTGGCATTATTGTCAATGGGGACGTCTCCGTCTGTAAGGAACACTTTCAGATACCGTTCCTGATTTAAGGCATAAGTAACGCCTTCCCGGAGTTTTCCGTTTGCCGGCACTTCATGGTCATGCAATCTTAAGTACGCAAACATGGCATCGACCAGTGGTTTGATAATAACCTGCCGTTGCTTAAGCCGTTCTTCACAACTGAGCCCTTTTAACTTTCCTTCTTCACGATAGATTGCCTGGATCTGTCTCATGATCAGGTAGGACATTGACTTCTTACGTCCTGGTTCCGGAATCGTTTTCAGGGCCTCGTCAAACCGGCGGCGCACATGAACCCAGCATCCTGCTATGGTAAGCTCTTCGTTTTCCTTTTCCAGGGTATGGTATACTTGGTAACCATCTGTTACACAGATACCGGTATAACCCTTTAAAAAGGCTCTTGGATGGGATGCATCTCTCGTTTTCTGGTATTCATATAGGACGATCTGCCTGTTTGAATACATAAAACCGGCACGATACACCCACATATAGCTTTTGCTTCCGGCCGGACGGCCATCACGGTTTACGAGGACAGGTGTCTCATCTGCCTGAATGACATGGTAGTCATAGAGGAGACTGTGAAGATAATCATAGAGCACTCCCAGATACTCTTCACCCAGACGTATCATCCAGTTCGCCATGTTCTGACGGGTAATGGCCAGACCATACCGTTCGAATTCTTATTCCGGACGATAGAGGGGAACTGCATTCACATATTTACCGTTCATGACCGCAGCTGCCAGTGACGCAGATACAAGGCTTCCATGAAGCAAAGCGTTTGGATGCTCCGCTTTTTTCATATGACCATCCTTTTTGATGACATACACACCGATATGGTGTTCTTCCACTTCTATCTTAGCCGGAACAAACTTATAACGCTTTGTCACTACATCTGGAAGCTGTTTCCAGCCGTTTTTGCCGAATTCCCTGATCAGGTCCTGCTCCGTCATGTAGTGAGGGATCACATGGGTAGTAAGCCCAGACAGGTCATCTTCCTTTTTACCTGTGGTTTTTTTGCCCTTGGTCTTTGGCTGCTCCAGATCTTTGGGTTCCGGTGCGTCCAGATCACTTACTGCTTCCGCTTCATTAAAGAAGATGATCTCTCCATCGGCTTCCATGAAACAGATCTGTCCATGGTCTGTCAGCTTTTCTGATGACCGGCCATAGGGTTCCTGCCTGCTGAGAATAAGCTGCTCCATCATGAGCTGCATCCGGTTATCCATGGTTGTCAGCTTATCCGATAAAGTCTCAGACTGCTCCTGTAAGCCAAGAAACATCGTGATAAGAAGTGACTTATCCATGCGGTTCAATTGTTCTTCTGTATACTTTACTGCCATGATTCCGAACTCCTTTTTACTGAGTTCTATTATAACAGAAATCCTTCTGGTACGCGAATCAGGCCTTGACAGCCATCCGTCATTTTGACGATGGATAACCATTCTAAAAAGCCAATACAGCGTCTTGAATTCCTGGCTTTTTAGAACGGTTATCCACACCACACAGTCATTTGACCGATACCGAAAGCAAAGGCTCACATATCGCATGGCTGTCTGTGGATAACACCATGAAATCCCGCCGTATCGACAGAAGCAGTGGATTCCATGCATTTTTAAAATCTGCGGATTGCATAAAGGTTACATTGCTTTGGGCGGATCAGCCATTTCTGATATCGGATGCTTTGCAATGATTCCCAGCCCCTGCATCAGCATCTGGAACTGATCTTCCGAAATGGTTACTGCTTCCGCTTTGGACCTGGGCCAGTTGAATGCACCATTATCCAGGCGCTTATACATCAGAAGGAAACCATCGCCATCCCATAAAAGCGCTTTGATGCGGTCACAACGTCTTCCACAAAAAAGGAAAAGAGTATTCCTGATATATGGATCCAGCTCAAACTGAAAACGGATGATTCCTGCCAGACCCTCGATTCCACGGCGCAAGTCCGTGTAACCGGTCGCCCAATAGATCTTTTTAAACCCCTTTCCGTCATTAAGCATGAGCTAAAGCCCTCATAAGAGCGTGCAGCAGCTCTGGTGATGTTTCAGGGAAAACATCAATCGTAATCCCATTGTTTCCGCGGATAACAGCCGATGCAGCTGATTTTTCTGTCATTGTCTGTTCCCTTGGTATTGCCGTAGACAAACAGTCGGCCGGAACGGGCAGCTCTACAAAGTCAGGAATCAGGTTGCAATCCCCGTTTTCTTCTGATGAGTAGTTTAGTATTGCCTGGCGGACGCGGCGAAGTCGACTATAGTAGTTAGCTTTTGTAATTCCCTGCTGCCTGCACCAGTCATCCATTGTCAAGCCGACAGGACGGTTTTGACAATCACGGATCTGTTGGCTCCATTGTTTCAAACGAACCGATTCGGCAACTAATCTTGCCTTGGTTTTCATGGCACTAACCTCCCTGTAGCGAGTATAAAAAGTTTAGTACTCAACTTTTTATACTTTAAACTATAGAGTAATTATGCCATGGGATTCAGTTGTGGATAAGGTACTGGCTATTGAGCGTTTACCTACAAAGTATATCTTTTGCCAGATAGTATCCACTTTTGCCAAATAATAAGGGTTTTGCCGGATTGTATCTTTTCTCCAACAAAGCCCTCATTTTCAAACTATCCGGCGCTATCCCCGTCCCCACCAAGAAAGAAACTTATCCATCTCTATTCCTTTAAAAGCACAACACCATTTTCCCCAAATAATTCGGCAACCCCGCCTAGAATCAACCTATCCGCACCAGCAACGCCACTGTTTCGACATGTCTCGAGTGTGTAATAATGATGGTCCGCAGGTATGATTTCCCCTTGGCGGAACTATATATATATCCACCAAAATCGTTGCTGAATACTTTTAGCTCATCTTCTCCGCACTACGAGTTAAATTATATCATAAATTTAAAAAATTGTGAGTATGTCACGGCATTGCCAAGCAAAGAAATAAATTTGTTGATAAGAATATCACCAACAATAAAGCCCTCAACATTTATAATCTGTTAAGAGCTTTATTCTTAGCAATATTTAATTGAAACCCTTAGACATATCAGTTATTTTCAGTTCAAAGTAATTCATCTTTTTTTCATTTCTTCGAACTTACCGTTAGAATTTATGCTCTATATTTCCTCTTCATTCAAATTGTCTTCTTGAACTATTTCGATAGGAGGTAAGGCATCAACATCCTTACGCTCGGCTAATACATTAAATCTTTGAATAAAATTTGCAACAAATTCATCTACTTGCTGCTGATTATTATCACACCAAAATCGAAATAATATAGTTTGATCTCCTAAAATACTTTCAATTTGTTTAAACCACGCCTTATAATCTGATGTTGCATACTGATTACTTCCTAGTGGCCATTCATTAAAACAAATATCATAATTCAAGGCAGAAACACAAGAATAATTTTCTTGAAACTCTGCAAACTTATCATAATCTTTAAGTAAAATAAACAATCCTTTTTCAATAACCAAAGGAAGAAATAGGAAATTTCCCGCCTCGTTAATGACTCGGGCTTTCGAACGAAATTCTGGTTTTGAAGGCACATCTCCATCCAAAACAATTATATTATCCTTAAATTCAGGAACATTCTTTTCATATAATTGTACATAGTTAGTCCAGCCAAGATTAATATCAACAAAATTCATATATAATTCCAAATTTATTCCTAGAGCATTAGCTAAAATATATTGCAAAAATACACTTGCACGCATATCCTCACAGTATACGCTAATTTTATTTCCTCCTAATACCATAAGATTAATATCATTTGTAACAGTATTTAATTCACTGTTAGAGAAAATATTTCTAGGCATAATTGTTCTCTTCCCATCTATATACTTAGGTTCTAGATATACTATGGAACTATCATACGCATATGGTGGAAGATTTATACCCTTTTCCTGATATTCCCTACGTTGATACTTATTAACACTTTTTAGTACAACAGAAGAATGGGTTGTAAAAACAATTTGTATTTTACTTTCTTTCGCTGCATTCCACAAATAGTCAATTAATTTTCTTTGAGAAAATCCATATAACGTTGCATCAAGCTCATCAATCAATAGAATGCCGCCTTTATAATCTCTTTTATGCTCCTCCTGCAAACGTTTAAATGATAGAACCGCTAATATAATTCGCATTATATTACCTTCTCCTGCTGAATTGGTAAAAATATCATGATTTTGGTCACTTATACCAGCAAAGGTTCTTGCAGATGTCCCCTTCTGAATACCTACCGAAACGTCTCCCTCAGTATTATGAATAGAGAGGATTGTTCGATAATTTTTAATACAATATTCTAGTTCTTCTGACGTTAATGTTGAAGCAACTGCTTGTGTTTTTCCTGTTTCTCCTATTGGAAACAATCTACTTAAGCTCAAAAAATATACGGGAAGTTGTATGTATCCCGCACCACTCGCCCTACTTTCTGCATTCCAGAATCTCAATGTAGGTTCTTGATTACGCTGTCTTCGTGCAATACTCTCCACAGAATAATAAGTATTTTCGTATACCCCTCCATGCAGATATAGCTTCCACCTATGCTGTCCGATTTGATCATGCTCTGGTGATATTTTAAATTTTTCTTTAAACTGTGAACGAAAATTATACCCATCAATTGTTTTACACCCATACATAGGATGTCCTTTTGATATTGTAAATGGCTGTCCTATCATTCCCAATACTGTTGTTTTCTGAGTTGCATTTCGTCCTGCAATTGCTGTTATACGTCTACCAAGGCAAAAAGAGACATCTTCAAATGCCCGAAATTTTTCGATTTCTATACTTTTAATTATCATAATCGGCCTTCCACAATCTGTGACTTTATCTAATATTTTTCTATATAGTTCCTAAATAGAAATTGGTAATGATACAATTTAATTCATAAAAAAATTAGTCAATGCTAATAACCCTTTACGTGGCAAATCAATTAAAGTTTTGGAATCTAGTTGAAATGCCGAGGGTCTATGAACGACCCAATTTAAAGGATCTATACTTGTCTCATAGTTTCCAAAAAGATTTGTGAAATATTGTCTCATTTCACTCTCCAATATGTAATTGGGTAAATTTTTATTATAATTCTTAATTATCTCGTTCAGTTTTGAGATTTTCCTTATATTTTCCCATATGTATTTATTTTGTCCTTGAATCTTGTGTTTTTTTGAATAAAAAATTATAGAATGTTCTATTATTGAACGCGTCAAAAAAGCAGCCGATAATGGATATTTTTCTACCATTCTCTTATCAGAAAAAAGTTGAAGTTCTCTACATACGGCAGCTATTCCATGCGTATCTACGTCATTAGGATTTAAACTACCATAGTTTAGTCCTTGAAAAAAATATGGTAAATTTTTCGCCCCGCCATTTCCTTCCCTTTGAACGGATTCATCCTTTATTGCTTCGATAATTTTAAACTCATCTATCGGTTCTAGCTGTTTTTCAGCACTATTTGCATCAAAAAAAGATTCCTGACTTTCATTCAATCCATTGATGGGATTTAGAGTCATATCTCCATCCAAGTTATTACCATTTTGAATATTATCTAAAACAGATTTATCTTCTACTTCAAAAAATGAATTGTTTGGGGTATCCCTATGGTTATAATATCGTTCTATCCAAGGAATCATCTCATTTTCAATACTCCTTGCCTTGTTAAACAGCCGAGTCACTGCTATTCCCTTCGAATTTGCTTCCTCCACCACCCACTTCGAGGCATTTATCACCAGTAGCATTTTTTCCTTCGTGAAGCTATCCTCATCCATAACATTTAAACCAATTTTCTTTTTCACTTCTCTATTATTAAAAATGCGCTGAATGGTAGTAAAAGGTAAGATTGATGTAATATCAAAACCATCAAAATATTTTTTAATATAATAATCAATTAAATATTGCAAAGTCTTCGTATTACTATGCCTAACTTTGAATATTTCTTTTTCTCTGGATGTCCATTCTTTTACTCCGCGTCCCTTATCTTCGCCTGAATGAATTCTTTGCATTATAAAAAAGGCTTCATCTTCATTTGTTACATAACATGATAATGCATCTAAATCGTGAAGTCCAATCCCCATTTTTTTCACTTTTTCAACAGTTGGTTTATCTAAAAAATCAAAATATGTTGGATTTAAAAGCATTTTTATTGCAGCAATTCTTCTGTTTCCCTCGTATACAATATATTTCTTAATATCAGGGGAGTATACAACTACAATTTGCTGATTACCCAAAAGGCCATTTTTTTGTATATCTTCGGCCAAATTTAACATATATTGAATACCTACCGCATCAAACAACTTTTTTAATGTATCTTTTTCGCTGCTCCCTATCATATGGCGTGGATTTTCATTATAATTCAATAATTCGTCGACTCTTATCTTTTGAATACTACCATTCATTTTTTCATTCCCCTAACACCTTTAATAGACCTTCCGTACTAGGTCTTTTCAGCTTTTCAGAAAAAAACATCACTTCGCTACCAGATTTCTTGCTTTGTAAAGAATATTGTAATTCAAATTCTAATTTGTCCATTTTTGCATACATATTTTTAATCGCATTTACATTATCATAGGTTACAATCCACTTCCGGTTTTTCATTTTTACCATAATATACTGTGATAGATTTGCATGATCTCCATGTAAATAAAAATTCGTATATAAACCAGGCCCCTTACTATAGTATGGTGGATCGAAAAATGTAAATGACTTTTTTGTTTTTAATATAACATTATCAATAAAGTCTAATGCCTCCATATTATACAGTTTAATTTTATCTCTATTATTCGCAATTTTTTCAATCTGTGCTATTAGCTTTTTTTTATTAAATCTACAATCTATACTATAAGTTCCTTCCTGGTTCATTCCTCCAATAGGGCCTGCTTTATCAATAATTCCTGATCTATTTGTTCGATTCAAAAAAAAGGTGGAAAATCCTATTTCCAGTCCGCTATAAGTATTCATTTGTTCTCTTATAACCTTTTGCCTATTCCATTCTTCTATATTCACATCCGTTGAAAGTATTTTTTGAATAAACTCATCTGTTCTATTCAAAATACTATCCCAGAAACAATAAATCGTATAATCATAATCATTAATAATAATATTTTTAACTACCCCATCAAAAAGCAATTCTAAAGCTAACGCTGCTCCTCCACAAAATGGTTCTATGTAAGTTGTACAATCGTTTTGTTGCACTAATTGGACCACATATTTATATAATTTATATTTACCTCCTGGATAACGTAGGGGTGATGGATTCATGGCTTATCTCCTTTTAAAAATACGTCTTGCATATATTTTACTACATTAATTCAAAATTTTCATTAGTTACTTTTAATTCTTTTTCCAAACATTAGTTCTTTTCTTTTTAATATATATTTCTATAAACCCAATTTTTTACGGCTAATGCTTAAAAGAATGCAGTCTGAACAACTTCTCTTTTTTTGCAAATGCAAGACATAATGTCAGAATCTCACATTTGCATTTTATCTATATAATTTATCCCAAATTTCCTCCCAGCCACTCCTCTCGATCAAACAAACTCATCTGTCCCTCCACATTCTGTTCCTCCATCCACCAAGAAAACACATCCTCCGCCGTCCTCCACTTCGTCTCCCCTCCACCAGCCTGAATCACGTCCAACATCTTCCCAAATGCCCGTATATACGCCCGCCGGTAGGTAGGAAACAGACGGAACTCCGTACACCGGTTCTTCCCCGCCATGGGACAGCCTAAACATCCAACCCGGTAGATTCACAAGTGACTTTTTCCATCGTGTATCCCTGTTCCTCCAATTCCTGCCGGATCTTCTGAAGACAGTAATTGAAAAAGCTTTCCGCTTCGGCCTCGTTTTCATCATGACACGAGAACGTGTACTCTACGTTCACCTTGTATCCGGAAAATGTAAAATCCAGATTGCTGGTGATATTTTGGGAGAGTGTTCCGTCTTTCTCGAATGCACTCCTGATGTCCTCGACGATTTTTTCTTTCATCCCTTCAAACATCAGGCGGTTGCATTCCCCGTCACTAAAACCGGTATGAAATAATACGGCAGTGTTCACTTCATAATCTCTCATTGGCATAATTCCTCACTTTCATCTGGTATTTCCTTCACTTCTGGATATACATAGAACCCTAAATCCATTTCGGTATAAACGCACTTTAATTCCGTTTGTTATCTGCTATTCCATTTTTATCTGTTCGGTCTGGCTATCTGGTTCCGCTAAAAGCTGGGCATCTAAAAAAATATAGCCTGTCAGACGCTTCATGCTTTCAAACTCTTCAAACTCTGGCATACACACTGAGACTGTTATCGCATCCAGAATCCGGGATTTCCCCTGTCCGCGTGAAAACTCCAGATGATTTCCCCAATAGCCATCCGCACCCGTATGAATTTCTTCATAGCGTCCGTCCACATGGAGCAGGTATTTTGCAGTATCAACTCCAATTTCTTTTTCCTTAACATCCTGACCTTCGTACATATAGCCATCCACGTAGGTGTCGATGGTTTCCTTCGGAGCCATATAAAGTGTCATCGTGCGAGACATCTCATCCGGATATTCCTTCATTGGCTCTTCCACTAAAACAACCTTTGCCACAAAGCCTCGTGGCGGTTTGCAATCCACCACCAAATTTTCCAGCTTCCTCCCCTCGTATTCTTCAAAATACATCGGATCGCCAAACTGAACTTGTTTCGGACATTTCACCGAATAGATTTCTTTTCTCATGGGTCTCATTCCTCCTTCTATAATATCGACAGAATGATGACTGGATGAGTGGAAAGCCATACTCCTCAAACAGGAAGAGTATGGCTCCCGGTCAAGTGAAGTCAACCATACGGACCGTCTTGCATATTTTCCGGTATTGACTCCCTTTCAAAGCATCCCCTCTGTAACGGCGCACCTTCCTGTTCAGATACCGCCTATTTAGGGAAAGCCCACGCTTCAGTTCTCCTCGGCAGCTATACGGACCGTTTCCTCTCAGCCAGCAATTTCTTTTTTCCTTAGCGGTTCCCTTTCTTGACTTCTGCAATGGCATCGTCCCCTTCACCCTCCTTTTGTTCATTTTTCAATACAGCATTATACTCTCTTCCTCCAGGAAAGCTATTTTAAAAACCAACAAACAATCGGCGGCTTTCTATTAAAAACTGATAATAAAAATGGGCCGCCGAGTCGTTCCCAGCAGCCACCTGCCATCCCAATCTACATTAATCTCCTCCAAAACTTCTCCTTAGCTCATTGCAAAGGACCGCAGCCCCCTCTCAATTTTCTGTGTGACAAAACGATCTATATGCAAAAAGGATAAACGTTTTTATATGCCGTCTATCCTCTGAATTTTCCCTTTCCATCTGTGAATTCCCCTTTGCCATCTGTGGAAGGCCAAAAAACGGGGTGAAAATCGGCCATTTTTTGCTCGATTTTCGCCTCGTTTTTTCGCCAAAAACCACTATATCTTGTGGTTTATTCCATTATTTTTTCTTTAAACCACAATTCCGCATCTGTATTATACACTCAACGTGCACCGTCCCAGGAAACATATCGCACCCCCTAACCTTCCCAACCACATACCCCCCATCCGCCAGATACCGCAAGTCCCGGGCCAGCGTAGCGGAATCGCAGCTCACATATACAACCTTCTCAGGCCGCATCTTAAGGATTGTATCCAGACAGATCTTGTCGCAGCCTTTCCTGGGGGGATCCACCACAATCACATCCGCATGTACCTGGTTCTTTTCGTACTGTTCAGGCAGCACTTCCTCTGCCTTACCAACAAAGAATTCCACATTATCCATTCCATTCAGCGCCGCATTCCTGCGTGCATCCTCAATGGCCTGGGGAACAATCTCCACTCCATAAACTTTCTTAGCTTTCTGTGCTAAGAACAGGGAAATCGTCCCTATCCCGCAGTATAAGTCCCAAACCGTCTCATTGCCGCTTAAGTCCGCGTATTCAAGGGCTGTCCCATATAATTTCTCAGTCTGCACCGGATTGACCTGATAGAAAGACAGCGGGGAAATCTGATACTGCACATCCCCGATATAATCCGCAATATATCCCGGCCCATACAGATTGACAATCTTCTTACCCATAATTACATTTGTCTTTTCCATATTAACACTATAAGAAATGCTGGTCATCCCATTGACCTGGCACAGTCTTTCCACCAAACGCCCTGCCAGGCTGTCTGCCGTACCTTTCTCCCAACAGTCCTCCAGACCGCCTTCCATACGCTCCTCCCGACAGTCCTCCTGGCTGCCTTCCATACGTTCCTCCCGACAGTCCTCCAGACCGCCTTCCATGCAGTCCTCCCATCTATCCTTCCGTCTGTCCCCAGCTTTTTTCCCCAACGACCTCCCATTTATCACAAGGCACACCATCAGTTCCCCGGTCTTAAATCCCTTCCGGATCAGGACATGTCTCACAAGTCCTTTGTGGGCATACTCGTCATAAGGCTCCAGCCCGTTTTCCTCCATAAATCCTTTTATGATTCCCAGTATCTCCTGGTTTTCTTCCACTCCCAGAAGGCAGTCATCATTTCCAATGATATCATGGGTCCTTCCGGCATAAAATCCCGCAATAATCTCCCCATCTTTATTCCGCCCAAATGGGAACTGGGCTTTATTGCGGTACCTCCAGGGATTCTCCATTCCCATAATCGGAAGCATTTGAATCTCATCCCGTTTGAACTTCCCAATCCGCATTAGGTTATTCAGGACCTTATTCTCCTTAAAACGCAGCTGCTCTTCGTAGCTCATGGCCTGAAGCTGACAGCCCCCGCACTGGCGGGCCACCGGACAGGACGGTTCCACACGGCCAGCGGAAGGCTCCAGCACCTCCATAAGCCGTGCAAATCCATAGGACTTCTTCATTTTCATGGCTTTTGCCCGTACCACATCGCCAATGACTGTATCCTTAATAAACCAGATGTAACCGGCAAGCTTTCCCACGCCGGCTCCATCTTCATTCATGTCTTCTATTGTCACGGTAAATTCCTGATTTTTCTCCATTATCAAGTTCTCCTGTCCTTACTATTATTCACAATCCCTACACAATTCCCTATGTTATATCCAATCCTTACATTATTCCCAATCTCCACGCTCCACCATCTCCACGATACTCCCATTCCCTACACAGCGCCCACTCCCCACACTACTCCCACTCCCCACGATACCCCCATTCCCTACACAGCGCCCACTCCCCACACTACTCCCACTCCCCATGATACCCCCATTCCCTACGCAGCTCCCACTAACCACACTACCCCCATTCTCCACACTACTCCCACTCCCCAACTCGCCCAAAAATCCCCACATCCAAAAAGGCTGAAAACCTCCGCGCACCGATATATCCTTCCGTCCATACCATCTGCCTCATAAGTTTTCAGCCTTTATATGTCATCTCACAATCATCAACCGGACAGCCCCGCCGGGCCGTGTTTTTTATAACACCCCAAACCCGTTACACGGATTCCGAAGTCTTTCTGATGTTTGTCTCCAGCAGCCGGTTATAACCCAGCCATCCCTTATTATCAGAACCCGGATTGCCGGCGTTCAGCGCCTCAATCATGGTCTCCATCTTTGCATCCGTATTGTCGGCAAAGTTCAGTGCCAGCGCTTCCAACAGCGCCGGCTTTTTGGGCGAACCGTATTCAAGCTCCCCGTGGTGGGCCAGGATGCAGTGTTTTAATTCCACGGCCAGAACTTCCGGGAATCCCGGAATGGCGCGTATGCCTTTGCCCACCATCTCTGTGCCGATTATGATATGCCCTAACAGCTGGCCGTCGTCCGTATAGTCATTCTCCGGGAAACGTGACAGTTCCTTGGTCTTGCCAATATCATGGAAAATGGCTGCTGTCAGCAGTAAATCCCTGTTAAGCTGCGGATAACAGGATGAATAGTAATCACACATCTTTGCAACGCTCAGCGTATGCTCCAGAAGCCCGCCCACAAAACCGTGGTGGACGCTCTTGGCAGCGGAGTGGAACTGGAATGCCTTTGCAAATGCGGGGCTGTCCACAAAATAAATGCTTAACAGCTTCTGAAGATATGGATTCTTCACGGTTCCTATGCAGCCAAGAAGTTCCTCGTACATTTCCTTGATATTCTTCTTGGATACCGGCAGGTAGTCTGCCTCCACGTATTCACCTTCCTGCGCCCTGCGTATGCGGCGGATATTCATCTGGTTGGAATTCTGGAACAGCGTGATGTCCGCTTCCACATGCACATAATCCATGGTCTCAAAGTCACCTACCCCAGGTGAACCCAAATCCCAGATTTTGGCGTCTATGGTTCCTGTCTTATCCTGAAGTACCAGATTGCCGTATTCCTTTCCATTCTTGGTCATTGCAATCTGCTTGTTTTTGCACAGGTACACATCCGCAATGTGCATGCCTTCCCTGAAGGTGTCGATGTATTTCATCCTTTACTTCCTCATCTTTCTAATATGTTGGCACATAAACTTCATATTCTGTTTACGATGCTCATTACAATAACGCAGCCAGGCGTTATGAACTACCTGGCTCCGATTGTTACTGAAAACTCAATTTCTTTGTACTCATCTTTTCCGCTGCGAAGGATTGCCACCTTGATTTTGTCACCGGAATGGAGTTTTTCCACCAGGTTCTGGAAATCCTTCATGTTACCCACCTGTTCCCCATTCATCCAGGTAATGATATCCCCTGCCTGTATGCCTGCATTGTAAGCAGGGCTGTCCGTAACAGTGGCAGTAACATATATGCCGTGAGGCATTCCGCTTTCTTCCATGGCAGGGCTCACCTCCTGCCCCTTAATCCCAAAATACGGGGCCGGGATTCCGTTGCTCAGCCGTTCCAGGATTCCCTTGTAGTCTGATATGGCCACCACGGTGGTCATCTTGCAGACCCCGTCCTCGTCATATTTGTCAGTGACCCAGCCAATCAGTTCTCCTGAGATGTTCAGTAAAAATGTTCCTGCGCCCGCATCCCCGTTGGCATCCGTATAAAAAATCCTGGAGTTGCCGTCCACGGTCTGCACGTTGCGCACCACATAGGAAATATTGCCGTAATCACTGGAGTGTACAATCCCCGCCGGAGCACCCACCGCAATCACGATGTCTCCCTGCTTCACCCCATAGGAATTCCCCAGTTCAATGGCTTCCACCTTCTTGAACTGTTCGCTGTCCATCTTGGCCGCATCCACACTTACCACGGACAGTCCTGTAATGGTATCGCTCTGCTTCACGGTTCCCGCCATCATGGTGTTGTCGGGAAACGCCACCTCAATGGAGTCTGCGGCTTCAACCGCTTCCTCCGGCGTCAGTATCAGGATTTCAGAACGCGTCCTGGCAATGATGATGCCGGAAAACTGTCCTGAGGTCTCAATGGGATTGTCAAACCAGTCCTTTTCATGCTGTATGGAATGGACTACCACAAGGCTGTCATCCGCGTCCACCGCAATGGCGCGCAGGTTACCGTATAATTTATTCAGGTCATCTACGGAATAATTGTACTTCTCGATTGCGCTGCGGACCAGTACGTCCACTGGTTCTGTCTGTGCAGGAACTTCCGTGGAGGGTACGGACATGGTGGCCTGGGTCGTCTCAGGATTGTCTTTGGGAATGGTAAACTGGCTGCTCTCCTCAGGTGTCTCCTGCCCCAGGAAACGCTCCGCTACCGGGCGGCTGACCACAAAGCAGATGGCTGACAGCACTCCAAACAGCACGGCACAAAAAACAGTCAGAAGGATCTTCCTGGCAATCTGGCGGCGGGACATGGGCTGACGGACGATTTTCTCGTTGATAAACCGGTGGGACTTGTCCGGCCCACGGTCCTGCTGGTTCTTATTCGGATGCTGATCTGCACGTTTATCCGCCATGGTGCTCCTCCCTTGCGAAGAATCTTATTCTCTATTATACGTTTCTTCCAGTTATTATGCAAGATTTTATATATGAAAAGATAGTAAAAAAGATAGTAAATATCATTTTTTATGGTATAATTTAAATGTCGCCTTTTGGAAAAAGGCCCTTATTAATCCAGCATTTTTACGTAAAACACAGGTGAAATCAATGAATCAGAAAGCATTAAAAACGTTAGAATACGATAAGATAATCAACCAGTTAACTGAATATGCGGCGTCCCCGTTGGGCAAGGAACTGTGCCGCAGCCTTAACCCATCCTCCGACCTTGAGGAAATCCGCACATGGCAGGCCCAGACCACGGATGCGGTGACAAGGGTCCGTTTCAAGGGCACTACGTCATTTTCCGGTGTAAGGGATATCGGGGATTCTTTAAAACGTCTGGAGATTGGAAGTTCACTGGGCATCCATGAACTGCTTGCCATCAGTTCCAGCCTTACGGCCGCTGCCAGGGCCAAGGCCTATGGACGGCACGAACCCCAGGGGGATACAAGGACCGGGGCCGGCGGCCGGAACACCGCAGGCGGCAATCGGGACAGCGGCCGGGATATGGCATCTGCCAGGAACACAGCCGCCCGGATGAACGGCGCCAACATCCCGGACAGCGATGGCCCGGATGATGATTATGACTCCCTGGAGCCTTTGTTTGCCGGTCTTGAGCCCCTAACCCCGCTGAACAACGAGATTAAGCGCTGTATCCTCTCCGAAGATGAGATTGCAGATGATGCCAGCCCGGGATTGTCCCATGTACGGCGCTCCATGAAGGTGGCTGCGGACCGTATCCATACGCAGCTGAATTCCATTCTCAATTCTAACCGTTCCTATCTTCAGGATGCGGTTATCACCATGAGGGACGGGCGTTACTGCCTTCCTGTCAAGTCAGAATACAAAAACCAGGTGTCCGGCATGGTCCACGACCAGTCCTCTACCGGTTCCACCCTGTTCATAGAACCCATGGCTATTGTAAAGCTGAACAATGAGATCCGCGAACTGGAGATACAGGAGCAGAAGGAAATTGAGGCTGTCCTTGCATCCTTGAGCAACCAGGCCGCCCCTTACTGCGAAGAACTCCGGATGAACCAGGAACTGCTGGCACAGCTGGATTTCATCTTTGCAAAGGCCGGGCTGGCACGCCACTACAAGTGCAGCGCGCCTGTGTTCAATGACAGGGGATATATCCATATCAAGGACGGACGCCACCCCCTTTTAAACCCGCAGACAGCGGTCCCCATCAATATATGGCTGGGCAGGGACTTCGATCTGCTGATTGTGACAGGCCCCAATACGGGCGGCAAGACCGTTTCCCTGAAAACAGTTGGGCTCTTCACCCTCATGGGCCAGTCAGGTCTTCACATCCCGGCCTGGGAAGGATCGGAACTGGCGGTATTTGATGAGGTATTTGCTGATATTGGAGATGAGCAGAGCATTGAGCAGAGCCTCAGCACATTCTCCGCCCATATGACCAACACGGTCCGCATTTTAAATGAAGCTGATTCCCACTCCCTCTGCCTGTTTGATGAGCTGGGAGCCGGGACAGACCCCACGGAAGGCGCGGCCCTGGCCATCGCCATCCTCACCTTCCTACACAACATGAAGTGCCGCACCATGGCTACCACCCACTACAGCGAACTGAAGGTATTTGCGCTTACCACGCCCGGCGTGGAGAATGCCTGCTGTGAATTTAACGTGGAGACCCTGCAGCCCACTTACCGGCTGCTCATCGGCGTTCCCGGCAAAAGCAACGCCTTTGCTATTTCCAAGAAGCTGGGGCTTCCTGACTATATCATCGATGAAGCCAAAAACCATCTGGAAGCCAAGGACGTATCCTTTGAGGACCTGCTGGCCAGTCTGGAATCAAGCCGTCTCACCATTGAGAAGGAACAGGCTGAAATCAACGCCTATAAAGATGAGGTTGCCAAGCTTAAATCCAGGCTTACCCAGAAGGAAGAGCGGCTGGATGAGCGCAAGGACAAGGTCATCCGCAACGCCGCCGAGGAGGCCCAGCGGATTCTCAGGGAAGCCAAGGAGACAGCGGACCAGACCATCAAGCAGATTAACAAACTGGCGGCAGGGGCAGGCCTTAACAAGGAACTGGAAGAACAGCGCTCCAGGCTGCGTGACCAGCTTAAAAAAGCGGACGATAAACTGGCGGTAAAGGCCAAGGGCCCAAGCCAGCCCATCTCGCCAAAGAAGTTAAAAATCGGCGATGGCGTGAAAGTGCTGTCCATGAACTTAAAGGGCACGGTCAGCACCCTGCCCAATGCAAAGGGCGACCTCTACGTCCAGATGGGTATCCTCCGCTCCCTGGTGAACATCAAGGACCTGGAGCTTCTGGATGAAAAAGAGATAAGCGCCACCCTGGGCGACGGTTCCTCCATCAGCTACGGAGGCAAGGCTCCTGCCAAGGGCAAGGGCAGCGGCAGCAGCCAGATAAAGGTATCCAAATCCTCCACCATCTCAACCGAAGTGAACCTGATCGGTATGACCGTGGATGAGGCTCTTCCTGTGATGGAGAAGTATCTGGACGACGCATATCTGGCCCATCTGCCAAGCGTGCGGGTGGTTCACGGACGGGGTACCGGGGCCCTTAAAAACGCGGTGCACAAACGTCTGCGCCAGCTTAAATATGTAAAGGAATTCCGTCTGGGCCAGTTTGGCGAAGGCGATTCAGGTGTGACCGTTGTCACGTTCAAATAATTACGGCCCGCACATACAACCAACAACAGCTATAGGAGGAATGGAACATGGCAGAGAAGCAGAGAATCCTGATTGTGGATGATGATGCAAATATTGCAGAATTAATCTCCCTCTACCTGATGAAAGAGTGTTATGAAACAATGATTGTAGGAGACGGCGAGGAAGCACTCAGGGTATTCCCTGAGTTCAAGCCCAACCTGGTTCTCCTGGACCTGATGCTGCCCGGCATGGATGGATATCAGGTCTGCCGGGAACTGCGCTCCGGCTCCCAGGTACCCGTCATCATGCTTTCAGCCAAGGGCGAGATTTTCGATAAGGTCCTTGGCCTGGAACTGGGCGCTGACGACTATATGATCAAGCCCTTTGATTCCAAGGAGCTGGTGGCCCGCGTAAAGGCAGTGCTGCGCCGCTATCAGGCAGTTCCCGCACCGGCGCCCTCCAGCACACAGCAGGGCGAATACGTGGAGTATCCTGATTTAATCGTAAACCTGACCAATTATTCAGTCATTTACAATGGCCACTCCGTGGAAATGCCGCCAAAGGAGCTGGAGCTCCTCTATTTCCTGGCGTCATCCCCCAACCAGGTATTTACCAGGGAACAGCTTCTGGACCATATCTGGGGCTATGAGTACATTGGCGATACACGCACCGTGGACGTACATATCAAACGTCTCCGTGAAAAAATCAAGGACCACACCAATTGGGCCATCACCACAGTGTGGGGGATTGGCTACAAATTCGAAGTAAAGAGGTAAGATGATGGCCCGTTCCTTATATTCCAAATTCATACTGGGATACCTGATATTTGGACTTCTGGGTTTCATCACCATTGCCACGTTTTCTTCGAAAATGACCCGTGACTATCTGGTCAGATACCAGGCGGATGCCATGTACGATGAAGCCAATATCATAGCATCCTCCTGCAGCACCATGTACCAGGGTAAACGCATGGATTCCGAGGAGGTCACCTCCCAGATACGCGCCCTTTCCAAGTATCTGAAAGCTGAGATATGGGTGGTCAACCGTCAGGGCACCATTGTCATGGACAGCCAGGGCGGCTTAAGGGTCCAGACAGACATCAGCAATTTCGACCCTGCGGCCATGGGGAACCGTTCCTATACCACAGGCAGGTTTTACGGACTGTTTAATGAAAATGTCCTCAGCGTTTCCGCACCCATTACCGGGAATTACAATACCTACGGTTATGTTCTGATCCATCTTCCATTGAGCCAGATTACCCAGTCCCAGAATGATATCCTGAACATACTTTATATCACGTCCGCCATTGTGTTTGCCCTCTCGCTGATCATCCTTCTGGTATTTACCCAGACCGTTTACCTGCCCCTGCGCAAAATCACCGTTGGCGCCAACGAATACGCGGCAGGCAACCTGGAATACAGGATTAATGTAAAAACCCATGACGAGGTGGGTTATCTGGCCGATACGCTGAACTATATGTCGGACGAACTGAATAAGATGGAGGAGTATCAGAAAAACTTCATTGCCAATGTATCCCATGATTTCCGGTCGCCCCTGACCTCCATCAAAGGCTATCTGGAAGCCATCCTGGACGGAACCATACCTGAGGATATGTACGAAAAGTACCTGTCCAGGGTCATTTCCGAGACAAAGCGGCTCCACAAGCTGACGGAAAGCATGCTCACCCTCAACTCCCTGGACGCCAAGGGATACCTGTCCAGGACGAATTTTGATATCAACCGGGTCATCAAGGATACGGCTGCTTCCTTTGAAGGCACATGTGATGCCAAGAACATCAGCTTTGACCTGACGTTCTCTGACAGCATCCAGATGGTTTACGCAGACCTTGGCAAGATCCAGCAGGTCCTGTACAACCTGATTGACAATGCCATCAAGTTCAGCCACCACAACTCCACCATCTATATCCAGGCATCGGGACGGTATGAGAAAATATTTGTCTCGGTCAAGGACACGGGAATCGGAATCCCCAAAGACAGCCAGAAAAAAATCTGGGAACGTTTTTATAAGACAGACCTTTCCAGGGGCAAGGATAAGAAGGGCACAGGACTTGGACTTTCCATTGTAAAGGAAATCATCCAGTCCCATGGAGAGAATATCGATGTGGTCAGTACGGAAGGCGTTGGGACCGAATTCATCTTCTCCCTTCCCCGTTCCACAAACCTTTAAAATATTGTAAGACATTTCCTTCCGGATCGTGATATAGTTATAATTAGGAATATGTATCAGGAATAGGAGACATTCATCGAGTTAAGAAGCATTGAATTTAAAAAGCATTGAATTTAAAAAGCATTGAATTTAAGAAGCATTGAGTGTAAGAAGCATTGAGTTAAGAAGCATTGAGTCAAAAGGAATCGAATAAAAAGAAAGGACAGGAAGATATGATTACATGGAAAAAAGCAGCCGGCGCGCTTCTGATTGCATCCCTGCTTTCCTCATCAATGGCACCAATGGCCATGGCGGCAAGCAAAACAAAGGTGGGCAAGATCAGCCTTACCATTGACTCCGATATACGGACCGGACGGGAGGGCGGGGACGTGGAGGTGACTCCCACCGGCGATAATACGGACCGTTACTATGTAGACTCCTGGGAAGTGACCAATGATAACGGCGATACCTGGACCAGGTCCAATCCGCCTGAGATTGATATCGTCCTTGGGGTGGAGGATGAAGAGGAATATTATTTTGCAAGCACTTCGTCCAGCAGCTTCAAGCTGACTCTTGGTTCCTCCAGCAAGTACCGTTTTGATAAGATTAAAATCGTGGATGCAAAGCGCAAGGACAGCAACGCCACCCTTATCCTGACTATCCAGCTTATATTTGATAAGGACGCTGATATAAGTTCCGCAACAGCCCCTGCCGGCCTTAGCTGGGATGACGCCCGCAACGGTATGGGGTCATGGAATCCGGTTTCATCCTCCAAGTACTATCAGGTACAGCTGATGAAGGACGGCTCAGACACAGGGGATATGAAAGATATCTATGATACTTCCTATAACTTTGCGGACCAGATTACATCCCCCGGAACCTACCGCTTCAAGGTGCGTTCCGTCAAATCCAGCAACAGTGCCAAGAGCAGCTGGTCCACATCCAATGCCTGGGCTGTCAATGAAGCTGACATCACCGCCATGGGCAATACCCCTCAGGCCTCTGCGCCTGACGGCGGCAGCTGGCAGCAGGCGGCCGACGGCATCAGATGGTGGTGGCGCAATCCGGATGGTTCCTGCCCCATCTCAGCCTGGAAGGATATCAATGGCCAGTGGTACTACTTTGATGCCGAGGGCTATATGGCAACCGGATGGATTGAGCTTGACGGCAAGTCCTATTACCTTGACCCTGCAACCGGCGCCATGTACGCCAATACGCGGACACCGGATAACTGCTGGGTGGATGCATCCGGAGCATGGGTGCCCGGAGCATGATTCATAGGATTGGCATGATTGATTCATAGGTCTGGCACGCAATATATGATATTCATATAATCACCAAAAAGCTCTGTCATCAACTGGTATTTACTGATTACCAGCCAATGGCAGAGCTTTTATAATTACTTTTTTGAATCAGCCCCCCTTGAAAGGGGCATCCATCTCACTACAGCAGCAGCCTTGCCGCGCCATAAATCCCGGCATCATTGCCCAGGGTTGCCAGGCCCAGCTTACCTTTATACTTGGAAATAGGGGTGAAGTGGTCATAGTGCTTCTGTACAACGTCTATCAGGAACTGCCCTGCCTTGGAAACGCCGCCGCCAATCACAAATATCTCCGGATCCACAGTCATCACCACCATGGACAGGGCCAGACCCAGGTAGCGGCCCACTACGTCCATTACCTCCAGAGCCAGCTCATCCCCGTCCTTGGCAGCGTCCAGCACATTCTTTGCTGTCACTGACTCGCCGTATTTCCTCAGGGCAGACGGCTTATCACCGGCAGCCATTTTCCGCCTGGCCTCCCTGGCAATACCGGTAGCGGAACAGATCTGCTCCACGCATCCCACGCCGCCGCAGTTGCAGTGCTCCCACTCCTCGTCACGTACGTGGATATGGCCAATCTCACCGCCAAGCCCATGCCTTCCGGCAATGATTTTCTCATTAAGGATTACGCCGCCGCCAACGCCGGTTCCAAGGGTCACCATTACCAGGTCTTTATATCCCTTGCCTCCGCCCTGCCACATCTCTCCAAGGGCAGCCACATTGGCGTCATTGCCGCTCTTAACAGGAATCCCGTCTAACAGACGGCTTAGTTCCTCCTGGGGATTCAGGTTATGCCATCCCAGGTTGACGCATACCTCCACGTATCCGCCTGGAAGCACCGGTCCCGGTACGCCTAAGCCCACGCCTGCCAGGTCCTTTTTGAGGTCAATGCCCTTTGCCGCCATCTTTTCCCTGATGGAGTCTGCCACGTCAGGCAGGATATGGCTTCCGCCATCTTCCTTGCGGGTTTTTACCTCCCACTTTTCAAGCAGTTCTCCGGTCACTTCAAACAGCCCGATCTTTACAGATGTGCCTCCAACGTCAACTCCGATACACTTCATCCCCATGGTATATACTTCCTTTCCACTTATATTCATACTGCTATTGCAGCTTGATTTCCATCATCATCTGCGGTCCCATCACAAGAAGTGTCCCAGGGAACCTGCCTGCCGACACCTTGTTGACCGTAAAATCAAATGTCCCGTTATATTTCTCTGTTCCTGTCATATTAAATACCTTACAGGAACTATCATTATACAATAACACCAGGCCTCCGTCTATATCAAATCCAGTGTACTGGTAATTAAATGTCCTCTCAAACACAAGGCCGCCTTCTTTGTCATAAATCTTCAGTCTGTACGGGTCCTGCCCTTCCACATTATCCGTCACAACTCCCATATGGTCTTCTGTATATGCGATGCTGCGGATTTCCTCTGTTATGGGAATCTGGGTCACGGACTCCGGCGAGGTTTCCACCCTGGTGGAGAAAAGCTGGATGCCCTTATTCGTAAATATGACGGCATGGCTTTCATCCAGGAACCTGACCCTTCCCGCCATGGCATCATCCAGATCCTGGGGGAAGAAAATCCCCACCACCCTCCTGGGGTCATTTTTTCCCAATCCGAAGTTGTAGAAAACAATCTTGCACTTGAGGATTCCCTGGTCCAGATACATATAGGAAGTGATTAACTGGGTACCGTTGGGGGACAGGCTTAAGTCCACCGGATATCCGTCCCCGGAAAGCAGGGACTTCACATTGATATCAAGGGAACTGCCGTCCTTTTTATAGAAGTAAATGTAGCTGGCCTTGGAGTCTTCCTGCAGGGCTGCCACCATGCCCTTGGCCGACACCGTCACACGCAGGATCGGCAGGAGCGTGGTGGCCTTTCCCACCGGTCCGCTCTTATTACATATGTAAATGCTGTTGCCCTGCTGGTCCCCGATTGCAGCGTACTCGCCGTTAATGGATACCATAGGTGTCTTCATCTCATAGCTCTGTACCCAGACCACCTTTCCCTGTGCATCCAGATATGACGCCCCGTCCTTGGTATACTTAAGCACACCGTCACCAAAATCCATGTACCCACAGAAGCTTCCCTCTCCCTGGACAGCTGCTTCCTGGGCTTCACTTATCAGGTTCTTTTCCCATATGACCTGATAATCCGTAAACTGGTGATAACGGTCATACCTGAGCAGCACTAAGGCCACCACAGCCGCAAGAATAACCAGTACCAGAAATATGGTCAGCCGCTTCCTTACCACCCGTTTATGGGCCTTATGGACAATATCCCGGCTGTCTTCTTCCTCATGATACTGGTTATTCGAAGGGACAATCTGACGCTTCAGCTGCTTCTTTTTATTTTCACGGCTCATTGAATTGGTACTGCCCATCTTACGTTCTCCCAACAATCCTCTTTTGCATCTATGCAATAGTATACAACAATTCTGGGTAAAACGCATTAATTTTTTCCGGAAGCCGGACTTTCTTCTACGGTACAAGGAGCTTCTGTCCTGCAAAGATACTGTTCTCGTCTGTCAATGCATTGACCCGGCAGATTTCGTCAATATGCTTCAGGTCATGATACAGCTTAAAACAGATACCATATAATGTCTCTCCCTCTTCCACCGTATAAACGCTATAATTAACCGCTGAAACGGTCTGGGATGAGGCATCCTCGCGGGCGCCGGTGGCTGGCGGCGTTGCCCCTTCCTTGGACGATGGTTCTGTTTCCTTAGATGCCTTGGTCGTCCCTTCACCGGTGGGCGACGAGGAATTCTGGGCTGCGGATGGGGCTGTTGACTGGTCTGAGGACTGGTCTGCCTGGCCTTTGGACTGTCCCTCTGACTGGCTGTTACCCTGTCCTGAGGCTTTATCCGCGTCCTGGCTGGTTTTGTCAGAGGACGGTTGGCCTGCCTGTCCCGCTGACTGGCCTGTCTGGCCTCCCTGGCCCGCTGTTCCTGCCTGTCCTTCACCCTCATGGCGCGCGCTGCTTTCAGCAGGCGGCATGGTCTCCGGCGTTACCTGGGACGATTGCTCTTTGTGGTTTTCAGCCGACGGCGCCGTGGTTGGATAAACCTTGCCTGCGGCTTCTTCAATCACATAGTCCGGCTCGTCCACCGGGGACCAGCCTTTTCCGGAGGAGTCTTCCGTTTTCCCGGACCCCTTTCCGGCGGATGCAAGCAGGCCCTGTTTTACACTTCCTTCCGGCATCACGGAGGCAATGACGCTCTCCATCTGGTGCATTTTCTGATAGTTGTTGAACATGGCGACCCCGCCGGCCAGGACCGTGACAGCCAGGACGCTGCAGATTCCGGACAGGACCCCCACCGTGCTCCTGTGGCGTCCTGCTTCATTTTTACGCTCGTCCATCCGCTGCTTGAAATCGCGTATTACTTTATCGTCAACTTCCGCCTCTGCCCTGGGCACGTCCTTGCGCAGAATCATATAATCCTGCATCATCTGATTGCGTTCGTAGTAGACACTGTATCCCCTCAGCTTATAAAATCCATCTGAGGATGTTATGTAAACCGCCTCTTCCCCCTCCAGGCCGCAGTTGAGATACATCAGCTGGTTTTTGCCTGTGAAGTACTGGCTGTGCTGTTTCCAGTATGTCAGGGGACTTAAGGTGCAGCCCGGCCCGCCGCACAGGAACCATCCCTGCACCGTCCGTTTGGGGAACATCTGCTCCACATCCTGATATGCCTTTTTCCAGGCATCCTCGGAAAATACCACCTTTTCGCCTTCCTCGGTAACGGAATCCATTTCCAGGGCGCCATCCACAAATACATAGGGCGTGTCCTCATGGGTCTCCCTGCTTCCAAGGAGCAGACCCACACGCAGATCAGCCCCCTTGGCCGGCTGGAGGCGTCTTAAGTACGTATTTACATAATCTTCTAAATATAATTTTAAAACCTGGTCCCGTTCTCCAATCTGCCGAATATTTTTCGGCAGCTTTGGAAAGGGTTCATATAATTCTCCCATAGAATCACCCCGCTGTCTTTAATCTGTACAAGCATAGCAGATTCCATATGCAGATTCTGTCATATTATGGCGGCATTGTCCCATAATCGTTCGACAAGGCAGATTCCTTCACAGATGCAGTCCGCCATCTTCATGACAATGGACAGCCGCACGCTTTGAAGCATGACCGGGTCGCGGCTTCCCGCCCCGCCCACGATTCCTGTGATGGAAATATCCCCCACCGCCTCCAGGTTCTTGGATACCCCAAGTCCTGGCTGCAGCGCCCCGCGTCCCAGGGTGGCATAACCCACATGGTCCGGGCTGCCCACCGATGCATCGATGGCCACCACCACGTAATCCGGATAATGAAGCTTTATATACCTGGCATAAAGGTCCAGGTTCATGGCATGTACCGGCTTATCCAGGGTACCGATGACCGCGGCCCCCGCCAGACGCCTGCCGCGCAGCTTATGCCCAATGAGCGGGCCCAGGCTGTCCCCGGTGGAGCGGTCCGTGCCAATACACAGGAACATGACCCCGTCCTTGCCCGTTGCTGTCATTTCCTCGCAGATCAGCCGGTTTAAATGCAGTGCAAACTGTTCTGTCTCAAACTCTGACTGCGTATTATAATAGGCAATGCCTTCCCTTTTTTGTATGTTAAATGTCTTCCATAATCTCATATCCAAGTTGTCCACCCGAAATTTATTAAAATGTCAGGCCCTGCCGCGCATGCTAGAGCGTGTTTGAAAATTGCTTTCCGTTGGCTGTGCGTCCCACTTTGTGGGAGATTTGGTCCCGATGATGGAGGCGTAGCGGGCTACGCTGACTGAATCGGGGCCAAATATACCGCGAAGTGGGGCGTGCAGACGGCGGGAATGAATTTTCAAACAGGCTCTGGCATGCATTGGCTGATAAAGGCTGTTTTTATAGTATAGGCTTGGGCTTTTGAATTTATGCATGAAAAAGGGGCACACGGATTGACAGTATCCGCGCGCCCAACAAAAAAACGCAGCCCGGGATGACTGCGTTTTCACAATACCATATCTTATTTTACTCATTCGCTGTAAAGCTTCTCTTTGTACACGCCTGCGTCAATCAGCGCCCTGACAGCGTCCACCACGGCCTGTTTGTCCTCTTTGTAGGTGACTCCGAACCACTTGTCCTGTGTGCCAAGGACCGTGACCCTTGCGCGCTTTGACTGTACCAGGCTGTCGATGATTTTGGGCAGAAGATATTCTGATTTAATATCCCCCTGCTTCAGGTTGTCCAGGAATTCAGGGAATCCGGCTTCCAGCTCATCCAGGAACCCGGCCGGGATTCCCCACATGTTCATGGAAACCGGCTGGTCCGGGCTGACAGTGACAGGATTGCCCTGTTCATCGGTTGCCAGAAGCCCGTTTTCCGTCATTCTGATATTATAGGTTTCGTTGACCGTCTTAAGGATACCGTCATCATCCACCTGGCATACTCCCCTGGTAACCGCCCCATTGTCACTGAGGGTGTTGGAGAGCACGAAACCTCCCATGCACAGGTCATATACATCGGAATCCGCATCCATGGTATTTACCATGTAATCGTGGATTTTCTTAAAGGCTTCCCTGCCATAATAGTCATCTGCGTTAATGACAAGGAACGGTCCGTCCACCAGGCCCTTGACCATAAGAACGGCCTGCCCCGTCCCCCATGGCTTTGTGCGCCCGGGCGTCACCTCATATCCGGCCGGAAGTGCATCCAGCTCCTGATAAGCGTATTCCACAGGAAGAAGCTTTTCTATCCTGTTACCGATTACTTCCTTAAAATCCTTTTCCAGGTCCTTCCTGATGATGAAAATAACCTTGTTAAAACCTGCTTCCATGGCATCATGGATAGAATAATCCATGATGATCTCCCCGCCTGGCCCCACTGGTTCCAGCTGCTTGATTCCTCCTCCAAAACGGCTTCCAATCCCAGCCGCCATGATTACCAATGCAGTGTCTTTCATTGCACATTTCTCCTTTGATATAAACTGGTTACACTATAGCACAAATGGCCTCAAAAGGCAAAAGAAATAAAAAACCCCCCTTACTTATATTAGGATTTTCAGGAATATGACGATTATATAAGTACATCATGTATTTATTATAAGGGGAGGTAATATAGGCCATGAAAACAATCCGGGCAAAAATACTATCAAGCATCATACTGATTACCACTGTGTCGCTTCTCATCACCGGAGGCGCGGCCAGCGTAATGAACTACCAAAGTACGGTCAGCACGCTGCAGCAGACGCTGCAGGAAGCCGTAGTGATTGCCGCCAACCAGGTTTCTGCTGAGATGAAAGCGCAGATGAACCTCGTAAAGGAATTCGCATATAATTCCGTATTATGGGGCGACATTGACCGGGACAGTAAAATAGACCAGCTCCACAGCCTGAGGGATAACAGCGGTTTTGACCTTATCATCATGACCGATGCCAGCGGCATCAGCCTGGAGACAAGGGAAAACATGTCCGGCCTGGAGGCTTTCCAGCATGCAAAAACAACCGGCAGTCCTTTTATCAGCGACCCGGTCCGGTTAGACGAATCTGAAGATATGCTGGTTCTGTTTGCAGCTCCTGTCATGCGCAACAATGTATTCCAGGGCGCCATCATCGCCGGAAAGAGCGCGTCCTTCCTGTCTGACCTGGTATCCACCATCCATGTCGGAACCGGCAACGCCGCCGTGCTGAACAAATCAGGCGACACCATCGGCTTTGCGGATTATAATCTTGTGCTGCAAAAATATAATACACAAAAAGAAGCTAAATCCGATTCCAAACTGGAGCGCCTGGCCGCAATCGAGTACAGCATGACTCAGGGGAATACCGGATTTGCTGATTATTACTATGCCGGGCAGGAGAAAATGATGGCATACGCGCCTGTGCCGGGTACCAATGGATGGAGCATTGATATCGCAATCGTGCAAAGCGATTTTATGGGAGGAACACGCCAGTCCCTGTTCATCACGGCTTTTATCATGCTCGCCGCCCTGATTGCCGCCTCCGTCCTGGCCATACGTCTGTCCACTTCCATTGCCAATCCAATCAAGGCAACGGCGGAGCGGCTCAGAAAGCTTGCGGAGGGGGACCTAAAGTCAGAGATCAGCATATCTGCCAATAAGGATGAAACCGGTCTTTTATCCAGCTCGCTGAGCCAGACTGTTTTAGATTTAAGGAATATCATAACCGATATCACCCTTCAGCTTGGGGAATTGTCACAGGGGAATTTCTGCATTGACTTTCATAAAAATTATAAAGGTGATTTCCAGCCCATACAGGATTCCATCACCAACATCACCCAATCCCTTAACCATACCCTGTCCCAAATCAGTACGGCGGCGGACCAGGTTTCCAGCGGCGCAGACCAGGTTTCCAGCGGCGCCCAGGCATTATCCCAGGGAGCCACCGAGCAGGCCAGCTCCATAGAAGAACTGGCCGCCACTGTCAATGAGATATCGGCCCATGTGGGCAATACCGCCCAAAAGGCCGCAGGCGCCAGCGCCAAGACAGAGGAAAACAGTCTCCGCATGGATCAAAGCAAGGCAGAGATGGAGCAGATGATACGGGCCATGGAAAACATCAACAAGTCCTCCGGCGAAATAGGAAAAATAATTAAGACCATTGAGGATATTGCATTCCAGACAAACATATTGGCGCTGAACGCGGCTGTTGAAGCTGCCCGGGCCGGAGAAGCAGGAAAAGGATTTGCAGTGGTTGCAGACGAAGTCCGCAGTCTGGCAGGAAAGAGCGCGGAAGCTGCCAACGACACAACCGGCATGATTGAGGAATCCATACAGGCAGTAAAGGACGGGGCCAGGATAGCTGATGAAACCGCTCAGTCCCTGTTGTCCGTTGTCACGGAGTCCAGGATAGTGTCCGATGATGTCCAGGAAATACACAGCGCCGCAGAACAGCAGGCCCGGAGCATTGCCCAGGTAACAGAGGGCATTGACCAGATATCAGCCGTTGTCCAGACAAACTCCGCCACCGCACAGGAGAGCGCTGCAGCCAGCGAGGAGTTAAGCGCCCAGGCCCAGATCCTTAAGGATTTGGTGGGGAGGTTTAAGTTAAAATCACCAGATATATGATAGGACAATCAAAGCGATAATACAAAACTTTTAGAACCTTCGTTCCGTTCTATGGCAATATTGGAGGAAGTCCTCATATCTGCCGTCAATGACCCGGCGAAATCCCTCCGGGTCTATGAACGGGTTCCCTTCACCTGCCGCCTTTCTCCTGGCTTTTCCAAGCATATCGCCATGGTTCGTATGGGAACCCAGGGGAATATCCACCTGTTCTTCCCTCATGATTCTGAGATTTTCCTCAAAATCATCCTGCAGTGACTTGGGAAGCCCCATTTTTTCCAGATATCCATCTGTCAGGGTGTTTATGCCAAGCCCTCCGTGCATTCCGCACCTGTATGTCTTTCCGCCTTCGCTGATATGGAAGAAGAAGGAATAGGTCCCCGGCGTATGACCGGGGCAATGCCTGGTCTCTATACGGACCGTACCAAGCTCCACATCCTTTCCATCCCCGTAGCATTCATCCACATGAAAGGGGAGGCTCCAGCCATTTACCGCGTGAATCAGTTCCGGCCTTTCTGTCAGGAAAAACATATCTTCCTTTCCCATTAAGACCCTGGCGCCTGTATATTCAGCCAGGAGCCTTGCCCCGCCGCAGTGGTCATAATGTGCATGTGAAAGGAGGATGAGTCTGATATCCTTTGGATTAAATCCCAGCCTTCGTATTCCCTCTAACGTCAGGTAAACCGTCTGCGGCATCGCCGTATCAATGAGTATCAGTCCTTCACCGGTATCAATCAGGTAAACGGATACCCAGGAATTTCCTACATAATAAAGATTGCCTGCAATATGGAACGGTTCCACCGCATACTCAAAAGGCCGCTCGCAGATATCCTCCATTTTTACACTCAATAACGGCGCCATCCTTTTACCACCTCTCATTATGCCGGCCACAGGCCGGCCTTATTGTATCTACGGTAACCATATCATATTTAAAAAAGGAAAACAATACTGCTGAATGTTACCACAGCCGCCATGATGACAAGCAATGGTCCCCCTATTTTTACAAAGTCAGTAAATTTATAACCCGCTGGAAGTATCTGCACATTAACCGCAGTGCCAAAGGAAGTCGCAATAGCCAGGTTGGAGCAGACCGCAATGACAATGACCCACGGTACGGGGCTGATTCCCAATGATAGGGCAATGGCGATACAGATGGGCGTAAGCATTGCAGCCGTACCGTTATTAGACATAAAGTTCGTCAATACGCTGGTCAGGACGGCAATCACAGTCGTCAGTGCGATTACGGAAGCATTTGCCCCGCCAAACAAGTTCAGGACAAAGTTGGCAATCAGCGCGCCGCCGCCTGATACATCCAATCCGGTTCCAAGGCCGGAGATCGCACCGATACAGAACAGTACATCCCATGGTAAATCGGCAAATGCCTTGTTTACCGGCAGACATCCGGTCCCCAATATGATGGATGCCCCCAGCATGCCGATGATGCCGATATTAAGGAAGTTATTAAAGGGTGCAAATCCGCTCAGTATAAAGCATATGATGCAGCCCAGCATGGTGAAAAGAGCGACATTTCCCTTCCATGCAGGGACATGTCCGTACGTATCAGGCGTGCTGTCCGGTAATACGGCATAAATATTATTTTTATCAAAGTCAGGGCTTCCTGGCTTCAGTGCCCACTTAAGGATGGGATAACCGATGGTTCCCCAGAATATGATCTGCACCACTGCTGCCGGAAACATGACCTTGGTCATATCAAACATTCCAAGTCCTGCCTCGTACCCCTTATACCCCTGAAGAATGGAATTGGCGGCCAGCTGGGATGTAGAACCTATGAGTGTACAAGAACCGCCGATGATTGCCGCAGTTCCCGCAGGAAAGATTACCATTTTAGACCGGATACGGCCGTTGGAGCCGGCGGCAACCGCCGCGATAATGGGCATCCACATGGCGACACAGCCGTTATTGCTCATGAACGCCGACATGACGGTACAGATTATGCTGACAGTAACAATAAAGCGCCTCTCTGTCCGAGCCAGAAACGTATTGCCGATCTTTGTCCCGATACGCTGCGCGACCCCCGTTTCAAACAGCGCCGCGCTGACAATACACATGCCCACTACCATGGGCCATCCAACCGCGCTAAAGCCCGAATATACGGCTGACAGTTTCATCTCCGGAATGAAAATCCCCATGGCCAGTGAAGCCAGCATTGCAACAACGCTGACCGGCAGCCGGTTGCATATGAATAAAACGATTGTAATAACCGTTATGATAATTGCAACAATACTTGAATCCATATTAACCTCCTCCTTTTAACCGCCATTATTGGCGCTTTAAGCACAAGCTACCTCCATTTCTCATGCTCATATACTTTGGAATCTGCCACATAGGGCCATTTTTCCCCATTTAAAACAGCCAGGCATCCCTTAACACACATCTGCGCCATATGTATGACAGCCTCTCTTGTCTGGGCCGCGCTGTGGGGACTTACGATGATATTTTTTGCCCTCAGGATGCTGCTGTCTGCTTTTGGCGGCTCCTCCCCGAATACATCCAGGCCCGCGCCGGCTATCACACCGGCATTCAGCGCTTCTGCCAAATCGGCTTCATCTATGATGCCGCCTCTTGAGCAGTTGATGAGAAGGGCGGTGGACTTCATCAGCCCCAATTCCCTTCCTGTTATCATGTTTCTGGTCTGTTCTGTCAGAGGAACATGGATTGATACCACATCGCAGTCCCTCATCAGTTCCCTGTAGTCACTGTAATATTCCGCTCCCATGCCCTCCACCTGGACAGAGGTCAGGAATGGGTCATAACCGGCCGTTCTCATACCGATGGCCGCACATATCTTTTGCGTTTCCCTGCCGATGGCGCCCAATCCGATAAAACCGATTTTCTTGCCCTCCAGTTCAAACGCTTTCTTTGCACCGCGGATTTCCCAGTTTCCTGCCAGCATCTCCTGCTGTGCCTCGTAAAGATTCTTTGAAAGGGCAAACATCATGGCGATTGCATGCTCTGCCACCGACCGGTTATTTGCACCTGGGGTGATAACCACCGGTATTCCCTTTTCCGTTGCCTTTTTTACATCAACACTGTCATATCCCACGCCGGTCCGGCCAATCACCTTAAGACTGGGGGAATTCTCTATCACCCTGCCATCACAGGATGCAATCCTGACAATCAAAGCATCCGCATCCGCCATTTCATCCAGATAATCATTGGGATCCGGACGGTCCGCCACATATATATCCGATTTTCCTTTAAGAAGCTCCATTCCTTCCGGGCACACTGCCTGGGTCATAACAAATTTCATCTTTTCTTTCCTTTCGCCAATAATACTGCATATTCTATGGAATTCTTAAGACTGAGTTCGCTGGCCATTCCTGTCCCTGCCTGGTCAAAGGCAGTACCATGGTCTACGGAAGCCCTGATGATGGGAAGCCCCAGGGTAATGTTAACGCCTTCCACCGCGTCCCATTTCTTCATTTCCCTGTCATATACAAACCCCAGGACCTTAAGGGGTATATGGCCCTGGTCGTGGTACATGGCTACTACGATATCATACCAGCCGCCTCTTGCCTTTGAGAAAACAGTGTCCGGGGGAACAGGACCTTCCGCCTGGATTCCCTCTTTTGCGGCCGCCTCTATTGCGGGTATGATTTCATCTATCTCTTCCCTTCCAAACATACCATGCTCACCGGAATGCGGGTTCAGCCCCGCCACACCGATTTTGGGCTGTGGAATGCCCAGCTCCCTGCAGGCCCGGTCCGCTATCCTGATTACGTCCAGCACCCGTTCCTTCTTTACCCGGTCACAGGCCTGGCGCAGGGAACAGTGGGTGGACACATGGACGACCCTGACATTTTGGAAGGCCAGCATCATGGTGTATTTTTTAGTGCCAGTTTTGACCCCATAAATCTCTGTATGGCCTGAATAGTGATGTCCGGCCAGGTTGACCGCTTCCTTACTGAAGGCATTGGTCACGGTTGCATCTATCTGCCCGTCCATGGCCAGCGCTATCACCTTATCCACATATTGGAATGCGGCTTCTCCGGCTTCCCCGCTTATTTTCCCAATCTCAATGCTGTCCATGTCCGCATTCTTCATATCCAGCACATCTATGGTTCCCCACTCAAACCTTGCCTCTGATACTTCCGATACCGGACGTATACGGATATCCATACCGGGGATGAAGTCACGGGCCTTTTCCATGCAGGCCGCGTCCCCGATGACCAGTGGTCTGCACACTTCATATACAATACGGTCAGATAACGCTTTGAGGGTTATCTCCGGCCCTATGCTGGCCGGATCCCCCATGGTAATTCCTATAACCGGTTTATTTTTCTCTCCACTCATCAGCACATTCCCTTTTCCCTGCATTCATCAAGAACTTTTTTAATAGCCGCTACTCCCTCTTGTGGCACACTGCTGAACGGCGCCCTGCATTTTCCCACAGGATAACCCAGAAGGGCCACGGCTGTCTTTACGATTGTGTTGGGATTCCCATATTTAAAGCAGGCCCTGAATGACCGTATGCTCTCATTGGCTTCCTTTGCCTTCTCAATTTCTCCTGCCGCAAAATAATCATAGATGGATGCCATGGTATGCGGGAATACATTGGCGCATCCGGCTATGCCGCCTGTGCCTCCGGCCAGCAGTGTCCAGATAATCAGGGCGTCATTGCCTGAAAGCACGGAAAAGTCTTCGCCTTTTGCAGCTGAAATGTATTCCAGAATATTATTGAAGTTGCCCGACGAATCCTTTGCAGCAACTATGTTATCAATTTTTGCCAGTCTTCCCACGGTTGCCGGGGACAGTGAATTGCCGGTCCTGGCAGGAATATTGTAGAGAACAATGGGAAGCTTCACTGACTTTGCCACTTTCTCATAATGCTGGTATAACTCCTCCTGGCTGGCCAGCGCAAAGGACGGAGTAATGATGGAAAGCACGTCCGCACCAAGGGACTCCGCCATCTGGGACATCTCAATGGTCTCCTTTGTGCTGATACAGCCTGTTCCGGCATATACAGGCACTCTTTTATCTACTTCCTCAATTACTGTCTGAAGGATTTTCTTCTTCTCCTCAGCCGTAAGGATATAACCTTCCCCATTGGTCCCGAAGGGAAATAATCCGTGAACCCCGCCCTCAATCATGCGGTTTACCTGGTTTCTTAATTCTTCATAATTTACAGTCTCATCCTCAAACATGGGTGTGATAATTGGCGGGATAATTCCTTTCAGCTCTAAATGTTCCATAATCGTCCTCCTATAATACTTCCAGATATAATTTGCGTGCGTCTTCTTCTGTTACGGTCCTTCTGTTATTTACCAGTAAGCGCTGTACCTGCATCCCTGCGTCCACCAGTACGTCCAGGTCGTCCCGTGATACCCCGTAAACCGACAGGCTTGCAGGTATTTCCAATACCTCCACCATACGGCACAGTTTTTTTATGAGATTCCCGGACTTTTCTTCTTCTGTCATGGCTGCCCCGTCATCCGCAATCCTGTCATATGCCGCGGCCAGCAGTTCCCGGCAGTCCGGCTCATTAAAGCGCATGACCGGAGCCAGCATGATTGCGTTGGACACGCCGTGGGGAATATGGTATTTTCCTCCCAGAGGATAGGAAAGCGCATGTACGGCAGTAGTTCCTGAGGCAGTAATGGCCACCCCTGCATAGAATGAGGCTAAAAGTATCTGCTCCCTAGCATGTAAATCAGCCGGTTCCCCGCAGGCCGCTTCCAAATTCATCATAATCATTTCCAAAGCCCTCAGGGCAAATGTATCTGATATGGGGTTGGCCTTTTTGGATGTAAAACATTCAATGGCATGTGCCAGGGCGTCCAGACCGGTGGATGCCGCAATCTTAGGCGGGAGTTTCTCAACCATGGATACGTCAAGTATTACATAGTCGGCAACCATTGCTTCATTTACAATTCCTACCTTTAACTCCTTTTCCGGGACAGCCACGATTGCATTGGGGGTTGCCTCAGCCCCTGTACCCGCTGTTGTGGGAATCATCAATGTCTTCATCTGCTTAACCGCTTTTGAGGAATCCTCCAGCAGGTCCCTGACCGTCAGGCCGGGCGGCAGGACGCTTACCAGCTTGGCCGTATCCATAACAGAACCGCCTCCGATGGCAACAATGAAATCAGCGCCAAACTCCCGGCATTCGTCCACCACAGCCTGTACCTGGTCCGCTGTGGGCTCCGCGGCCAGACGGTCAAAGACCGCCACCTGGCCCACAGCATTTGTTATGTCTTCAATGGGCCGTTTGGTAATCCCTGACTTGACAATACCCGCATCGGTTAATACGGCTGCCCGGGTCACCTTATTCTCCTTCAGCACTGAAGACAGCTTTTTCAGTGAATCCGTTCCGGCATATACAATGCCGGGAATCTTTAGACAATACTCCATCCGCTTTCATTCTCCCTTTCTTTTAAACAATTTATTAATCCAAGGAATATATCCTTTTCTCCAAATCCGCCGGACTTAGTGATAATTTCATATGGTTCACCTCTGTAAATAAAGGATGACAGGACAATCCCAGGCATGATTTCCTCTATCGGTTCCATATCATGTACATCCAGTGCCCTGAGAAGTCCAATCAGCGTATCACCCCCGGTTATCATCAATATGCTGTCCCGGTTTACATTCAGCAGTTCTTTGGAAATGCTTCCTAGAATCTGTAGAATCCGCTCTCTCAGCTGATCCAGTGAAAGTCCTGTTTCCCGTGCCAGTCCCTCCGCCGGATTTTCGCCTGTATTCCCGGATGAATCTATAATCAGGTATGGATTGTGTCTGCATAGGTCCGCCAGTTCACTGAACTCCCTGGAACCTGCAAATATGTAATCCTTCTCTTTCAGCATCTTTCTCACAATATCCAATACCGGATAATACCTAAAGCCATTTTCCGCCGCATACCCTATCTGTTCCAGCGTAATGGGATTAATGGAACCGCTCACTGCGAAAATACCGTTTTTCAGTGATATCTTCCTGGATCCGGATTTTTTTATCCGGAAAATCCCCGGCAGGATTGACGCAAACCCGGCGCAGCCCGCCATGATTTTCAGATTTCCTTCCGTGCTCAGCTTCTCTGCCCAATACCGGATATCCATATCGGTTTCCGAATCATATATCACAACAGACGGGGTTTTTATCTCTGCAGTTACCGTTTTATCACGGGAATATACCTCCAGACAAGGGATATCTGTCTGCTGTGAAATAATTTCCCTGACCGAACTGGATGTAACCGGGTTAAAGGGGTCTTTTCCAAAAACAGATTCACCTACTTTAACAGTATCAATGTAGTGGATTCCCTTTTTAGTGAAGCGCTTCATCTTAGGATAAGCCGGTATGAACGGAAGCATCTTGGCCTCTGACGCACGTAACAGCGCCTCCAGGCAGCTTCCAATGTTTCCCCTTAAGGCTGAATCTGTCTTCAGATAAAAATAACTGATTCCCGCATCCATTCCTCTTCTCACTATACTGTATATGACCGAGTATGCTTCCCCAGGTGAAATGTGCCTCGTCTCCGCGTCAATCACTGCCACTTCCGTATCATCATCCTGGGAAAATAGATAATTCCGTTCAAACACCACCTTTGTCTTAACGCCATTCTTGGCAAAATGTACGCTGGTATCCAATGCTCCCGTAAAGTCATCTGATAAAATTAAAAGTTTAATCATAGATTATCTCCGCATTTTCTGCAATACATTTAATTGTCTTATTTTTAAACTGTTTTGCTTGATGCATTTATATTACTAAAACAGACGCTGGAAATATATATTGTTTCAGGGATTATTGTTTCATTTTTATACGTTTTATTATTTCAAAAAAGATATATTGCTTTATTTGTTTCATTATGATACAATTTAATAAATTATAATACATGGAGGTAGGACCATATGGCTGCTGACAAGATAAAAATTTTAGGAGTTGCTCCATATACCAGCATGAAGTCCCTGATGATAAATGCTGCCAGGCAGTTTCCTAATATTAACCTGACCGTCTATGTGGGGGACCTGGAACAAGGAGCACAGATTGTAAGGGACAGTACGGATAATTACGACATCATCATATCCAGGGGCGGTACGGCCCAGTTAATCAGTAACTTCTCAGCTGTTCCCGTAATGGATATCCCCATATCCGTATACGATATCCTCAGGGCCGTGAAATTAGCGGATAACTATGGACAAAAATACGCCATTGTGGGATTTCCGAGCATCATAGATTCAGCCGCCATTCTATGCGACCTTCTCCAGTACAATATAACGCTGATTACCATACACAGTTCAGACGAGACCATGGGTGTGCTTAAAACCCTGCAGAAACAGGAATATAAAATCATACTGGGGGACAATATCGTCACAAGCTGTGCCAAAAACCTGGGGATGAATTCCCTTCTGATCACATCCGGGTCAGAAAGTATCTGCGCTGTCTTTAAACGCGCCATTTCCTTCTGCCACAACTTTGCAGGCATACGCACGGAACTTTCCGTCATACGCTCATCATTTAAGGGCCAGTCCTCATCCACCCTGATTCTGGACCAGCAGTGCGAAACTGTATTTTCCTGTTTCAATACAGATGACCTCGAAACGGCCTCCGCCATCACTCATAAACTAAAGGAAGAAATGCAGAACTGCTTAGATGCGGAAAAAAAGAAATTTTTCATAAATATCAGCAATCAGATGTTTTCCGTGTCATCCTATTCCTACAATGATTTCGGAAAAACATATGTGGCCTTCCACATATGGACTAATGAAGTGCCGGTTGCCGGCACAAGAAAGGGAATAAAGATACTCAACAGTGACCAGCTTGAAGAATCCAACTCACTTTTTGAAAATATAGCCTCCAACACAGACCTGATTGCTCAAATCAAAAAGATGGAACAATACACGACCCCTGTCATGCTTCTTGGGGAAACCGGAACCGGAAAGAGCCATCTGGCTGCACTCATCCATCTTGGCAGCCCCCTGAAAAACAATCCGTTCATAGAAGTGGACTGCAGCCTGTTGTCTTCCAAAAACTGGAGTTATCTTATAAGCAGCTATAACTCGCCTTTCCTGGATTCCGATAACACCCTATGCCTGAGCAATATAAACCATCTGGACAAGGAACAGACCACGCGCCTGCTTTCCCTGATACTGGATTCCAACCTGTGCGGCAGGAACCGCGTCATATTCTCCTACAGCACGGATTCCGGTGCACAGGCCCCCAAGGAATTTTATGAATTCATCAATCAGTTTACCTGTGTTACCCTGTCAACCTCCCCGCTGAGGGACAGTGCCGCGGACATTCCCAATATCGCCAACCTCTATCTCAACAGCCTCAACATGGAACTTGGCAAAGGCCTGGTAGGTTTTGAGCCGGAAGCCCTTGATCTGCTGCAGAATTATTCGTGGCCATATAATATCTCACAGTTCAAACGGATACTCCACGAAACAGCCCTGGTGACAGAGGGTTCCTATGTCACTACCGATATGGTATTTAAATCACTGTCCAAAGAGCCCGGCCACACCCTTGGTGCGGTCCCAAACTCCTCAGGGACAGGAAGCCGGAACTACAATCCGCAGAAAACACTGGAACAGATGAACAGGGAAATAGTCCTGGCCGCCTTATCCTCCAACAACGGGAACCAGACCCGTACTGCCAAGCAGCTGGGCATCAGCCGTTCTACCCTCTGGCGTTATCTGAACGGAAAATAGGGTGCATGCAGCATGTCATGAATTGCCTTCTGCAAGCCTGCACAGCACCCTCCTGCACCTGCACACATCCTCATAGGGTACATACTCATTAGGCTTATGGGCCAGTTCCAGGCTGCCCGGCCCATAGGACATGCAGTTGTGATTGCCCAGCTTCCCGGCAATGACGGCAGTATCCGTATATCCGTTAAATGACCCTACTGCGGTTTCGCTTCCTGTCACCTCACCGCAGACATCCCTGAGATTTTTAAGCAGCCGGGAACCGCTGTCCTTTTCCACATAGGGGCGGTCCCCTGTGACGATATAATGCCCCTTGACCCCGGGCACCTCATGTTCGGCTATCCTGATAGCCTGCTCTATGATCTTCACAGCCGCCCCGGTATCGGTCGGAGGTACCAGTCTCATATCAATCCATACTTTACAGGTATCCGGCACCACATACGGGCGGTATCCTCCTGTAATCTGGCCAAAGGTCACGGTTGGGATTCCCAGGTCCCCGTGGGACGGGCATCCTGCTATGGCCTTCCTGATATGGCTTACCGCTTCCGCCATGGCTGCAATGGCGTCCGCGCCTTTCCAGGGATTGCTGGCATGGGCCGTGATTCCATCCATGGTAAGTTCAAACCAGGTACGTCCCTTATGTGCCACCTGAATCTGTCCGTCCGTGGGCTCCGTGTCCAGGATCCAGTCATCCTTTTGCACCCAGCCGTCCTGGATGGCGGCTTCCACACCCCGCATGAAATCCTCCTCATCCACGGTGCCGATAAAGGATAATGACCGCTCCGGAAGTTCCCCCCTCTCTCCCGCCAGTTTAACGGCATGGGCAAACGCGGTAAGGGCACAGGCCAGACCGGACTTCATGTCGCAGGCTCCCCTGCCATAAAGTCTGGTTTCCATATCCTTTCTTCCTACGTCATCTGTGCTGCTGCCGGTCCGTTCCGCCTCTTTAACCACGGCTCCCAATGCAGGCGTATCCTCATCCCATCCATCCCCCAGCATAACCGTATCCATGTGGCATATGTAAATAAGTCCGGGCTCCTTGGTCCTGCCCGGTATGCGGGCCATGACATTGCTGCGGCCAGGGAGGACCTCCCTTTCCTTAAGCTCAATCAACCCTGCCAGACTGCCGGCCGTCTCGGTGATTTTGCTCTGCAGCCAGCTGAATATCCATTTTTCAATGGTTCCCTCGTAAGCCCCCGGATCGGAACTGTCTATCCCAACCAGCTGCCTGGCCAGATTCCACGCTTCCCGGTCCAGACGGACCTCCTCATCCTCTGCGGTCTTACTTACTGCGGTGGATACCGCGCCCTCTAATTCTCCCATCCTCTGCTTCCTCCCATACACTCATTCAATCTATAAATAAAACCATATAATGTTATATCACCGGTACCAGGATGAGTAAATAGCAAATGTTGATTTAATTTCCAGTCATCTGCAAGCCCCAGCCTACAGATCATCAATAATCGCCGCACTCTTTGCATAGGCCGTGCTCTTTGCCTCGAAGAAATCCGTTTTCACCATATTGGCATTGGAGTACTGGTTCACCCAGGCCATGGATTCAGGCTCCTTCTCATACCCTTCATACAGCGGTCCAAAACCCAGGCCGGTCCATCTTAGGTTACCCAGGTATTTAATATAGGATGAAACCATATCCTTTGTCAGTCCCGGCACATCATCCCCAATCACATAACAGCCCCACTCTATTTCCTGGCTCACGCCTTCCCTCAGCATTTCCTCCAGCATTTTCACGTTCCCCGGCGTGAACAGGTCCGGTTCTTCCTTCTTAAGTTCTCCTATCATGCTGCGGAACAGCCACAGATGGGTGTTCTCATCCCGGTTGATGTAGCGGATTTCCTGGACGCTTCCCGGCATTTTCCCGTTTCGTCCAAGGTTGTAGAAAAACATGAAGCCGCTGTAAAAATATATGCCCTCCAGGATGTAATTAGCCATCATAACCCGCAAAAGGGTCATATCATCCTTTCTTTCCTGGAACTCGTTATAAAGGTTCCCGATAAATGTATTCCGCTTCAGAAGGTGTGCGTCCTCCTTCCACTGATAAAGGATCCGGTCCCTTTCCACGGGGCTGCATATGGAATCCAGCATATAGCTGTAGCTCTGGCTGTGCACCGCCTCCTGGAACCCTTGTATGGTCAGGCACAGGTTTACCTCATTGGCCGTTATGTACTGGCCGATGCAGGGCAGGTTGGCTGTCTGTATGGAATCCAGGAACACAAGGAAACTGAGTATTTTATCAAATGCCTCCCTCTCTGCCCCGGACAGGTTCCGGTAATCCTTCACATCCGTGCCAAGGTTGATTTCTTCCGGTATCCAGAAATTATTCATGGCCTGTCTGTACCAGGCGCTGGCCCAGGTGTACTTCATATTGTTAAAGTCGTTGAGATTGGTGGTATTGCCCCCAATCATCCTCCGGCTGTTCTTATCCGTGTCCCCCTGTGGGTTAAACAGGGATTTTGCCTTTAAAACTGTCATGTCGCGCTCCTTATTATGAATGATAGATGGATTTTGGGCCTGGGAGCCGCCGCAGCGGACCACCCAGGCGGCCAGACTGCCCGGCCGCCTGGCGCACTTAGCTGGAGCAGCTCTCGCACTCCTCCACCTCCAGTGACTGGCTGCGCACATAGTAAATGGTCTTGACCCCCTGTTCCCAGGCCAGGATATATAGGTTTAACAGCTGCCGCATGGTATACTCATTGGTGATATACAGGTTTACGCTCTGGGCCTGGTCGATATGGCGCTGGCGCACCCCGGCCGCCCGCACCGTATAGGTCTGGTCAATGGTGTATGCGCTTTTATACAGCCAGAACGTGCTGATATCCAGCTCAGGCGCCACCCTTGGCATGATGGAATTCTTCTTTTCCTCCAGAAAGAAACGCTTCATCACCGGATCCAGGCCGGCGGTTGTCCCGGACAGGATGCTGGTGCTGCTGGTAGGCGCCACCGCCATCAGCCATGCGTTGCGCATCCCCTGCGCAGCCACGTCCGCTGCCAGCCCGGCCCAAGGTCCGCCTTCATATCCCCTCTTTTTAAAATACTCCCCTGTCTGCCATTCACTGCCCTCAAAATATTCATAGCTGCCCTTTTCCGCGCCCAGGGCACTGCTGGCCCGGATGGCCGCATAATTAATCCGTTCAAATACCTGGTCTGCAAATGCAAGGTGTTCTTCGCTTTCCCACCTAATCCTGTGCTTTGCCAGCATATGATGATATCCGCTGACCCCAAGCCCGATGCTCCGGTAACGCCTGTTGGTCACTTTAGCATAGGGAAGGGGATAAAAGTTCAGATCAATCACATTGTCCAGCGCCCGCACGGCCGTGGAAACAATTTCCCCCACCTCGCTGTCGCTGGTCACGTCAATGTTGCCAAGACAGAGGCTTGCCAGGTTGCACACCACAAAGTCGCCCGGCCTGGTGGTATTCACAATCACGGTGTCCCCCTCCCTGTTAAGGATTTCCGTTGACACGGATTCCACGGGCGACATGTTCTGGGCAATCTCAGTGCAGAGGTTGGAGCAGTAAATCATTCCCTTATGGCTGTTGGGATTGGCTTTGTTTACAATATCACGGTTGAAGGCAAAGGGCGTCCCGGTTTCCACTGCGGACTTGAGGATCAGCCTCACCGCGTCCTTAAGCAGAACCGTGCGCTTGGAGATGCGCGGGTCCTTCACGCAGTCCCGGTAACGTTCTTCCCACTCCTCCCCATAGGAATCCTCCAGGCAGTAACCTTTGACTGCCTCTATCTCATGGGGACACATAAGATACCAGTCCTGGTCCAGGTTTTCCTTTGCAAGCCTCCAGAACAGGTCCGGGTAACACACCCCCGGGAAAATATCATGGGCCTTCATCCTGTCGTCCCCGTTATTGGTCCTCAATTGAAGGAACTCAGGCAGGTCCTTATGCCACGCATCCAGATAGACCGCGGCAGCGCCCTGGCGCATCCCCAGCTGGTCCACGGCCACAGCCGTGTCATTGACCAGCTTTATCCAGCGTATCACCCCGCCTGCAGCCCCCTTAAAGCCCCGTATGCTGCTGCCGGTTGCCCTTACCTTTCCAAAGTACAGCCCCATGCCGCCGCCGAACTTGCTGACCTGGGCAAAATTATCCACGCTTCTGTATATGCCCTCCAGGCTGTCCGGCACCGTATCAATGAAACAGCTGGAAAGCTGGTGGTATGGCTTCCTGGCATTGGAAAGGGTGGGGGTGGCCATGGTGACCTTTATCTGGCTGAGCATGTCATAAAACCGGCGCACCCACTCCATCCTGACCTCTTTCTTTTCCTTCATGGCCAGGTGCAGCGCAATCCCAAGGTACATTTCCTGGGGCGTCTCCAGTCCATGGCGCTCACGGTCCTGTATCACATAACGCTTCAGCAGGAGGTCCAGCCCCGCGTAGGTGAACAGGCAGTTGCGCTCCTCACGGATGAATCCCTGGGCCTGTTCAATCTCCTCCCTGCTGTAATTCTCAAGGATATACGCCCCGTAAAGCCCCTGGTCCGTCAGGTATTCAAGCTTATCATACAGGGAGACGATACCCAGGGTCCCAAGACGCTCCTCAACTTCCTGTTGGAATTGGCAATACCTGAGCCTGGCCGCTGCAAATTCCCACCTTGGCGCCTCCCTGGAGGTCAGCTCTGCCGCGGACCGGATAAGGGTCTCCATGTGTTCCTCAGGAGTCATATTCGCTTTTTCAAATGCCCTGCAGCGCTCAAATAAAAGCTCCAGCCCATAGCCTTCGCCTGTAAAATCACGTCCGATTCCCTTCAGGCACTCCATGAGCCCCGGATTCCTGGTCCCGCGGACCGCTTCGTTTATATACGCATCATTCATAATCTCATTATTATCTCCTTATGTTCCTTCCATACATAACCCTTACAGCACAGATTCCAGCCGCGCTTCAGAGCCACGGTTCCCATTATAAACCATATATCTTGTGGTTACAAGCTGATTTTATACAAAAATACCCAAAATGCTGTGTTTTACCCAAATTTACCAAATTTCATATCCATCTCATATTTCCTTGCTGTCCGCCTTATATTCCCCCTCTGCCTACTGCCCGAATTTCCTGGATGGGCCCCTTCCCGGACCGATTGGATGCCCCTTCCTGGGCTGACCGGATGTACCTTCCCGGACCGACCTGATATACCTTCCCGGACCGACCCCATGTACCTTCCCGGACCGACCCCATGTACCTTCCCGGACCGACCCGATGTACCTTCCCGAACGGCCGGATGCCCCTTCCTGCGCTGACCGGATATCCCACTCTCAGGCGCCCCTCATCCGCCCGTTCCCAGCTACAGCCCTATGGTTGTAACCATTTCAGCAAAAAAGGTGATTGCACTTGTGGCCCTTTCCGCTTATTATATGGTTGGATTGTTAATAACAATGCGGCAGAACCGCAAAGGGGGTAAACTTTCCGGACCATACGGTATTGTGTCCGGGAAGCAGGGATTATGAAAGAATTGAAAAATCCATTCTGGCGCATGGCAGCCGAGTATGGTGTCATTACTTTAAGTATCTGGATTATGGTAGTGGGGATTTACTTTTTCAAATTTCCAAATCATTTTGCATTTGGAGGCGTAACAGGCTTTTCCACCGTGGTCAGCGAGGCAACCCGCTGGTCTGCAGGCGACTTCACATTCATTGTGAACACGGCCCTGCTCCTGCTGGGCTTTATTTTCCTTGGAAAGGGATTCGGCCTTAAGACCGTTTATGCCAGCATGCTTATGTCTGTCAGCCTTTCCATGCTGGAGCGCGTCTGCCCTCTGGCCCGTCCTCTGACAGAGGAACCGCTGCTGGAGCTTATGTTTGCGATTTTCCTCCCGGCCGTGGGCACTGCCATCCTGTTTCATATCGGGGCCTCCAGCGGGGGAACCGATATCATTGCCATGATATTAAAAAAGCACACCAGCCTTAACATAGGGACCGTCCTCATGCTGGTGGATGTGGCTGCCGTGGCTTCCTCCTTCTTTATATTCGGACCGGAAACAGGGCTGTTCTCCACCATTGGCCTTGCCGCCAAGTCCCTTGTGATTGACGATGTCATCCAGAACATCAACCTTTGCAAATGTTTCAATATCATATGTGATGACCCGGACCCGATCTGTGACTATATCATTAACACGCTGCACAGAAGCGCCACGGTCTACCATGCCCAGGGTGCTTTTTCCCACCATGAAAAAACAGTCATCATGACTACCATGAAGCGCAGCCAGGCCCTGAAACTGCGCAATTACATCCGCGGGATAGAGCCCACTGCGTTCATGCTGATTTCCAATTCCAGCGAAATCATCGGGAAAGGGTTTCTGACTAACTGACGGGTACAGGCATGTGTAATCAGACAGTCATATAGCAAAAAGGAAGCGGATATATGCGCCGGCGCATACACCCGCCTCCTTTTTTGATTGCCAGGATCAACGCCAGGACAGGCGGCATCAGGGACACTCATGTAATCGGCAGGCAGAACCCCTATGAGGTTCATGATAATAACAGCCAAAGCGGTTATTGTGACAACGGTAAAGGAGGGGTTTCATCCATCATCCCAGACAAAAAAAGGAGGCCCGCAGCCGTTTCATCGGCGCGACCTCCATCACCCCCCCCCCCCAGGGGAAAACCGTGGCTTTAAAGGGCTGACAGATCCTTCACCACATCTGCCAGGTCCTTCCTTATCCCAATGCCCTGGGGACAGACCTTCTCACATTTCCCGCACTGGATGCACAGGCCGGCATCGGCGCCGGCTTCCTGCTTTTCTTTAAATGCCTTCCTGGCCTTCTCCTCAATGTCATACATGGCGCCCTCGTTCCATATGGCAAAATTGCCAGGTATGTCCACTCCTGCCGGACAGGGCATGCAGTAGCGGCAGGCCGTGCAGCTGTTCTTAAGCCGGGCCCGGATAGCCTTTGCAGCCTGGCCAATGACTTCCTCCTCCTGCGTACCAAGTGGTACGAATGGGCTGAAGGTCCTGATATTATCCTCCAGCTGTTCCTCAGAAGACATGCCGCTTAAAACCAGCTTCACCCCAGGATGGCTGCCCACCCAGCGCAGGGCCCAGGATGCAGGTGAACGCTCCGGGTCCGCTTCCTCCAGGATTGCCTGCGCCTCCTTGGGAAGCCCGGACAGCATCCCGCCTTTTACGGGTTCCATGACAATCATGGGAATGCCCATTTTCCTTGCCAGCTCATATCCCCTGTCTCCTGCCTGTATATCCCGGTCCATATAATTGTACTGAATCTGACAGAAATCCCACTGCCTGTAGGTGATGATTTCCCTGAAAACCTCATAATCATCATGGAACGAGAATCCAAGATGCCGGATCTTCCCTTCCTGTTTTAACTGCTCCGCCCACTCAATGATACCGGAACCTTTAAGCTTCTCCCAGCGTTCACGGTTCAGGGCGTGGAACAGGTAATAATCCACATAGCTGACCTGCAGGCGGTCCAGCTGCCCGTCAAACACAGCCTGGGCCTCTTTGGCCGTATTAACAAGCCATACCGGCAGCTTGGTTGCCAGATAATAAGAATCCCTTGCATACTTTGCCAGTATCCGGCCCAGGAACGGCTCGCTTTCCCCGTCGTGATAGGGATACGCTGTGTCGATGTAATTCACGCCGGCCTTCAGGGCCGTGTCCAGCATTTTCCCGGCCCTCTCCCGGTCAATGGCCCCGCTTTCCGTTTTGGGGAAGCGCATGCATCCAAACCCAAGCAGGGACACCCTGTCTTCCGTCTTCTGAAACCTCATTGTCCTGTATTGCATGATTAAATCCTCCTAATTATAGTGCGTCATTCCCACTCCATGGTCCCCAGGCTTTCCAGCAGTCCAAACATGTAATCCGTATACCGCTCCGCCACCTCAACCACCACCACATCCGGCTTAAGTTCCCTGACAGAGGCAGCGCAGTCTTCCGTACGGTAATCCATCAGGGTCACCTGGGGATATTCCTTTGCAAGATATTCCGCCATATGGACGCCAAATGAATCCCTCAGCATAAGCACATTCCGCTCCTGGTCCTGCGCATCGGATATGTAGCGTGTTATGGTCTCCCTTTGGTTTTGATAGTCCATGGCATAGGTGACATCCTCCCGGTAGTCCGCCACCTTCAAAAACGGGTCGTCATCATAATAGTCCTGAAGATTCAGCATGGCTGCCAGATCGCCGCTGAAGGTACCCTTATCCTTTATGGTATATTCCATATAAGACTCCGGACCGAATTTTTCATGGTTGATATCCGCAATCACCATCCGCGCTGCCAGGAACGCGCCCATATCATTCCAGTGGGTATCGTATTTGCGGTAAATCTGGCACCAGTCCTGGCTGGCCTGCCTGAATAGCCCCAACGGATAAAACACATCCGCATCCGTATGTTCCTTCAGATAGGCGTATAAAAGGTCTGCCTTGGATCCTTCATTAACCACCTTCACCGAGGACGGCATGTATTCACTATACACCTGCTCCTTGTTGGGGACAATATATAAAATGAATTTTATTCCCCTGCTGCCAAGATGGCTGTCCGCCGACCGCAGGAAACCGGCAAACCGCTCCAGCTGTTCCTGAGGATAGTGATTCGTCCCCTGGTAATCCGCCAGACTGTCTTCCATTTCCCCTTTTAGCTTATAAAACATCCATCCGTCCTTGCCCATAAGCACCGCATCTGAGGAAACCTCGCCAAACACCCGGATATCCGCCAGCTTCACAAATGCCACAAGAGGGTTCTTAAAAGCCAGATGGTCGTTAAAATAAGCATCGTAAAGCCCGGGATACTGCGAAATCCCCTGTATGCTTAACACAGGTTTCTCCTGATATACCCGGTTCTCATAATTCTTTGTGTCCACATATCCCTTTAAGGGAATGAACAGGATACGGGGCAGCACCAGCATTGCCAGGAACATGCCTGAAAATATGTATGCTTTTATCCGTTTATTCATCCAATGCCAACCTCCCTGCCGGATTGGGCCAAACACACCCTAAAACCTGAAATAAATGAATGGATTATACGTACTTCCCACAGCCACTGCGATACTGTATGCAAATAGCAGGATTAACCATGCCCCCTCCATTAGGGAAATGCCATCCTTATCCGTCATATGATGCCTGACCCCCGGTGCCATGGCCTGGACCGGACCGCAGAGCAGGACCCCGATTATCATGAATACCGTTGTTTTATGTGTGATGAACATGGAACTGTCATAAACCCCGGGCCTCATGGCAAGCATCTGCCCAAGAAGCATGATTCCTCTTGTTAGGGAATCCGCGCGGAACATGGTCCATCCGGTTACCGTGACAAAAAACATGTACAGGAAGCTTACGGCCCCCGGCAGGTGCTCCAGGCGTTTTTTGAGGAAAAGCCGTTCCGCGGCCTGAAGGACGCCATAGTACAGGCCCCAGGCAATAAAGGACAGCCCTGCCCCATGCCAGAAACCAGTGCACAGGAACACAATCATCAGGTTCAGGCAGGTACGCACGGTCCCCTTCCTGCTTCCTCCCAGCGGAATATACAGGTAGTCCTTAAACCAACCGGACAGGGAAATATGCCACCTGCGCCAGAACTCCCCCACATTCCGTGCCAGGTACGGGTAATTGAAATTCTCCGGTACATGAAAGCCAAGCATTTTCCCCAGACCCACCGCCATATCGGAATACCCTGAAAAATCAAAGTAAATCTGAAGGGTGTAGAGAATCCCTATGTACCAACCCAGCCCTCCGCTGATTTCCTCCATGGGATGGGACAGTACCTTATCCACCACGCTTCCAAACTGGTTGGCAAGAATCAGTTTCTTGGAAAGGCCGTAGATAAAACGCCTGGCCCCATAGGCAAATAGCTCCGGCGTGACATGGCGGTCATGGATACATGCGTCAAAGCCTCCGTAACGGACAATCGGCCCCTGGATCATTTTCGGAAAAAACGAAATGTACAGCGCCAGATGGGACAGGCGGGTCTCCGCCGGTATGTCCCCCCTGTATACATCGATGACATAAGAAATCATCTGAAAGGTATAAAAGGATATTCCAATGGGCAGAAGCAGGTTCCTGGGCTCCATGAACTGCCTGCCGGACAGCTTGCCCAAAAGGCCCGTGATAAAATCAAAATATTTAAAATATCCCAGAAGGCCCAGGTTGAATGCCAGGAGCAGTACCAGGATGGCAAAGGTGTATCCGGGGCATTGGGTCCGTGATTCCCCAGCCTTTCCCATAAGCCGCGCACCAAGGTAATTGACCAGAAGGGATAAGAGCAGGACCCAGATATACTCCTGCTCACCCCAGGCATAGAATATAAAACCGGCTGCAATCAGGAACCAGTTTGCGGCCACGCGGGGCAGTATCAGGTTGAGGATCAGGACACATGGCAGAAAGAGCCATAAAAATATCATTGAACTGAACAGCATGGCGGGAGAATCCTCCTGTTTTAGTGTGCGTACATAAATTCCCCATCCAGAAGGGCGGGGAGGAATCCATGTTATTATCCTATCATATGATCCTGTTCCAATCAACGGATATCTTAAAACCGTGGCTCCCCTCAAAAATGAGGCCCAAAAATGAGGCAGGGACGTCAAAAGTCTTTGATTGTGCTGGACAGGCTTCTGTGATATAATTGTATGGTCAAAAAAACATTGGACTTAAGATGAAAGAAGGAAGTGTTATGGATTTAAAACTGCAGGTTAAGCAGACACAGGCCCTGTCCCAGCGGATGATACAGTCAGCTGAGATTCTGCAGATGACCTCTCAGGAGCTGAATACCTACATCAATGAATTGGCATTGGAAAATCCTGTGATTGATATCGTGGAACCTCCTGCCGGGAATCAGCAGAAGGAATCAATTGAGGAACAGCAGTGGCTGAATTCCTTTAATGAAGAGAATTATTACCTCTATCAGAGACAGAATAATGATGATGATTATGATTTCAAGAGCAGCTGGAACATCAACACGGACGACGGTGAGACCTTACAGGATTACCTGTGGTCCCAGCTGGTTACCGAGGACTTCTCAAGCCTGGAGACCGACATGATTAAATTCATGCTGGAGTCCCTGGACAACAAAGGCTACCTGGGCGAAAGCGCAGAGGATATCGCCTCCTATTTTCAGACTGACCTGTCTGTGGTGGAAAGACTTTTATATACCCTACAGCAGCTGGACCCGGCAGGCGTCTGTGCCAGGAACCTGGAAGAATGTCTGTCGCTTCAGCTGGACCGGCGCCAGATGCTGACCCCCATCCTCAGTTCCATCATTGACGGCTGCCTGGAAATGGTGGCCAGGAACCAGATTCCCGCCATTGCAAGGAAGCTGCACCTGTCCCAGGCCGAGGCCGCGGGATACTGCCAGATTATCAAATCACTGAACCCCAAACCCGGCGTCTCCTTCAGCAGCAGGGAAAAACTCCGATACATCATACCGGACGTAACCATTGTTAAATTCAAGGAACATTTTGACATACTGCTCAATGAGTCCATGTACCCAAATATAGAGATTAACAGTTACTACAGCCAGATGAACCGCAACCCTGATTCTGCCGAGCTGAAGGAATACCTGAGCAACAAAATACGCCAGGCGGAATGGGTGCGGCAGTGCGTGACCCAGAGAGGAAAGACCCTGATGCAGGTATCCAAATCCATACTGGAACATCAGGAAGGCTTCTTTACCTACGGCCCCTCCCACCTGGCCCCCCTCAAGCTGGCCGACATTGCACAGGAACTGGACATCCATGAGTCCACGGTCAGCAGGGCTGTAAGCAAGAAGTACCTCCAGTGTTCCTGGGGCGTATATCCCATGAACTTTTTCTTCTCCCGAAAGGTCTCTGTGCAGGAAAATACCGCTGACCCGGATAACTCCTCTGCCGTCACTGCAGCGGACATCAAACGGGCGCTTCGGGAAATCATAGATGCCGAAGATAAGAAAAAGCCCTACAGCGACCGCCTGCTGGGCGAAAAACTGGCTGAGCGCGGTATCTCCATCTCCAGAAGGACGGTTGCCAAATACCGTGAAGACGAAGGGATTGCAGATGCCAGCGGCCGGAAGGAATATATGTGACGCCTGTCCGGATTCAGGCCCTGCGGACATGGCCTCTGCCCTGGGGAAAATAGGCCGGGAGAAAATAATAAATATTTTTTCCAAATCCACTTGACAATTGGGCAAAAACTGGGTAAAATATTAGCGTTGTCGGCATGATAACGAAGGACAGGATTGTTCCTCAGAATCTGCAGATAAATGCCCAGATAGCTCAGTTGGTAGAGCAGAGGACTGAAAATCCTCGTGTCGCTGGTTCGATTCCGGCTCTGGGCACTGCTGAAATCATGACAGCAGAATGCAGGTGTAGTTCAATGGTAGAACACTAGCCTTCCAAGCTAGATACGTGGGTTCGATTCCCATCACCTGCTTTTAACTGAATAAGTTATATATGCGCGAGTGGCTCAGTGGTGGAGTATCGCCTTGCCAAGGCGAGGGTCGCGGGTTCGAATCCCGTCTCGCGCTTTTTTATTGGCTGGAATTCCCTTGATTTATAAGGGGTTCCAGCCTTTTGTATTTTCCGGAAATTGAAGACACTTGAATACAATATTTCGTTTGCATAGGTTAGGGGCTCCGGCCTTTTTTAGCTTCCTTCCCATGCTCCTGCCGGGGCAGGACAGGTCTTTGGGACTGCCTGCATCTGTCTGCAGACAGTCAATCCTCACCGGCCGCAAAAGACCATCACTGTCCTGGGCGGAATTGTGAAGCCTGATCCCACGGGCCCGGATTCACTGACCTGCGCGTCCCATGTATTGACGGCCCGGAACCACTCCATGCCATCTGGCAGTTTTGGAAGCACTGCCTCCAGCTGTTCCCAGTACGCATTGCTGGCTATATAGACTGCCTCAGGCTGTTTCCCTTCCTCCTGGCCGGCCATCATGACACCGATGTACCTGTCAGAGCCGGAAAATCCCATGGCCCACGGTCTTGTGCCATGGAAGCTGATATCCGGAAGTCCTCCAAAACCATTGCTTACATTGGAACGCAGCACCGGATGTTCCTTCCGGAAATGTATCATGGACTTGAAAAACCTGAATATATCCTGGTTCTTCTCCAAAAGCCCCCAATCCAGCCAGGACACCTCATCATCGTGGCAATAAGGATTATTGTTTCCAAACTGCGTATTGCCAAACTCATCCCCTGCCAAAAACATGGGGATTCCCCTGCTGCACATCAGGACTGCACAGGCATTGCGTATCATGCGCCGCCTCAATGTATTGACCGCCTTATCCTCTGTCTCCCCTTCCGCCCCGCAGTTCCAGCTGTGGTTGTCATTGCTGCCGTCTGTATTATTCCATCCATTGCTTTCATTGTGCTTTACATTGTAAGAATATAAATCATACAGGGTAAACCCATCATGACAGGTAATGAAATTCACGGATGCATTGTCACGGACAGAAGGGTCATATATGTCGCTGGATCCTGCAATACGGAGGGCGGCCGCGCCTGCCGTGCCTTCATCTCCTTTCAGATACCTTCGGATATCGTCCCGGTAGCGTCCATTCCACTCCGCCCAACGGTTCCAGGAAGGAAACTTCCCCACCTGGTACAATCCTCCTGCGTCCCATGCTTCTGCAATCAGCTTCACATCCCCCAGGATAGGGTCAAATGCCAGCTGCTGCAGGAGCGGCGGCTTTTCCATGGGGGATCCGTCCTCATTGCGCCCCAGGATAGACGCCAGGTCAAAGCGGAACCCATCCACCCGGTAAGCCGTTACCCAGTAGCGCAGGCAGCTTACGATCAGCTGCTGCACAATGGGATGGTTACAGTTCAGTGTATTGCCGCAGCCGCTGAAGTTATAGTAAAATCCTTCCGGGGTCAGCATATAATAGATGTTATTGTCAAAGCCCTTAAATGAGAAAAACGGTCCATTTTCATTTCCCTCGGCCGTGTGGTTGAACACCACATCCAGGTAAACCTCAATTCCATGGGCATTCAGCAGATGGATCAGCCGCTTTAATTCATTTCCCTCCCGGTTGTACTCCTTGCTGGCCGTGTAGCTTGTATTGGGCGAAAAAAAGCTGACCGTGTTATACCCCCAGTAATTATACAGCTTTTCCCCATCCACCTCCCGGTAATCCAGCATCTCGTCAAACTCAAAGATAGGCATCAGCTCCACTGCGTTAACTCCCAGTTCCACCAGATAAGGAATCTTCTCCTTTAGCCCCTCGAATGTGCCCGGGAATTTCACCCCGGATGAACCATGCTTTGTATATCCCCTTACGTGCAGTTCATAGATAATCAGGTCCTGCATGGGAAGCAGGGGCTGCTGATTGTCGCCCCAGTCAAAATCATCCTTCACCACCCTGGCTTTATAACGCTGCCCCAGTGTGGAAGGCTGGCCCCACAGGCTCTGTCCGGTCACGGCCTTGGCATAGGGGTCCAGAAGGTATTTATCCTTGTTGAAAATAAGCCCCTTCTCCGGCTCATAAGGCCCTTCCACCCGGTAGGCATATTCAAATTCCCCAATATCCAGCTTAAATACAATCATGGAATACACATTCCCAATCCGGTAATGGGATGGGAATGGCAGGACAGCATAGGGCTTATCCTCTGTCCGCCTGAATAAAAGCAGTTCCACCCCCGTGGCATGGTGTGAATGAATGGTAAAGTTCACCCCGCCCGGTATTGCCGTGGCACCGTATATGTCGTAAAATCCAGGACGCACCGCATACCCGCCTATGTGGTCCATGGCAACCAGATGGATGGCACCTTCCGCCCCCACAAGGGCTTCCTTGACCTGGGGACATTCCCCCATTTCCTGTCCTGAATGAATCCTACTGTTTTCCTGAGCCATATTCCCTCCGTTCCCGCATGCTTATTATGATATCCCGGGTCCCATGGTCCGTCATCTGTGGCGGCATGCGCTGCCTGTGCCGCAGAATCCTTGTTTCTATTATATGTGGCGGTAAAGATAATAGCAAGGAGGAGGCGCCTTTTATTTACAAAAAGGGCATGGCGCAAAACCACGCCATACCCTGACCATACGCCTACTGCCCATTTGCTTTCCGGTTCCCCACCGTATTCAGGTATTCCATGATACCCATATGGATGGTCCATGCCATCTGGTCCTGATAATCCTCCTGCTCCAGTTTGGCCGCCTCCTTCTTATTGCTCAGGAAACCGCATTCCACTATGACAATGGGTTGTTTTACATGGAGAAGAAGGTAATAATTATCATTGGCCTTTGCCATGCGCTTATTGGCGTCCCCCAGCACGTAATCAAACCGTTTCTGCAGGATTTCCGCCAGATATTTCCCCTTCTCTGATGTTTTATAATAGAACACCTGCCCGCCGTTCACATACTCCTCATGATAGCTGTTCTGATGTATGCTTACAACCAGGTCAGGAACCGCCTCATTAATCACGTCGCAGCGCTTCCTCATATCCGCCATCTTCTTATGGCTGTCACCGGAACTGTAAAGGCCCTGATCTGAATCCCTGGTCAGCACCACCTTTACATCGGATGCTTCCAGATAAGCTTTCAACCGCTCTGCAATCTTTAGATTAATGTCTTTTTCCAACTGCCCGTCAATTCCCACCTTACCAGGGTCGTTGCCGCCGTGCCCCGCGTCTATTACCACCACGGGCCTTGCCTTATCAGCGTCCGCCTTATCATTCTGGACCGCCACCAGGGTCCCGGCCTGCCACGATACAAGCGCCACGATTCCCAGCAGGAGAATCCCCATCACGGTCTGCCATGCTGATTGCTTCATCAATGGGTGCTCCTTCATAACCTTTAATCCAGTATATTCACCCATCTACCTGAAAAAGACCTGTTTTTACTCCGCGCTCAGACTGTTATAATCCTTAACCGCGTCTTCCACTATATATTCCAGATATTCATACAGGATGGCCGGATAGCAATATTCCTGCCACATCCCATATCCCGGCTGCTTCACAGCCTCCTCCACCACCTCGTAGGCCCTGCCCGCATAGCAGGCCGCATTGATATCCGCATAGACCTTGGACATCTGCTGCTTCTGGGTCTCTGACAGCTTCACGAACAGGCTTCCTGTCTCCTCCTCAGCCGAATCCTTCATGGCGTCATATGCCTGATTGTAGAAAATCCGGTTCAGGATAGGAGGACTGTATGTATTGAAATTCAACAGGTTCTCATCCTTGCTCCTGTGCCTCCTGGCCCACTTTTCCATATCCACCTGCCTGGTATGGTAGGAAAATGATTCATCTTCCATATACTCCAGCACGCCATACTGACAGGGCGGCGTACTCAGGGAACTGGTTACGATTTCATGGATGCCAAAGCTGTTGTTGCGCATGAAATGCTGCACATGAAGATGTCCGCTCAGGAACAGCGGGATGTTCTCCCCTTCCAGCTTCTGTATCAGTTCCTCACTGTGCTCAATGGTACAGTCATCCACATATACCTTGCTTTCCTCCAGCAGGTTATGGTGGGCCACGGGCAAAAGGATGACACCGTCCTCATCAGCCGCCTTCAGCTCTTTGTCAATCCATTCATAGGTCTCGGTCTTAATCATCCCTCCCACACGGTTGCGCGGCTCATACTGACAGGTATCCAGCATCAAAAGCCGCATGGACGGGCCCAGGTCATAGGTATAGCTCAGGGAATGGATGTCCCGGCTGTTGGCCTCAGAGTAACCGAATTCACTATAAATACTCACAAAGTCCGCCGGCGTAGTGGGTTCCGCCGGATACCGGTCCATACCGGAATACACGGCCGCACTGGGGTTATTGATATCATGGTTGCCCGGAATTACCACGACGGCTATCCCTGCCCGCTCCAGTGCATCCAGCCTGCCGGCCAGTTCCTCATGGCTCCTCTTTTCGCCCTGCAGGCTTAAATCCCCGCTGATGATCAGCACATCCGGGTTCAGAAGCTGGATTTCCTCAAACGCTGCATCCGTTATCTCCCGCACATAATTGGTCAGCTTACCGTCCCCGTGCTCCACCATGGACTGGAACATATCCCCTCCATCAGTAAGGGATTCAGCCAGGTAATGGATATCCGTCATTACCACGATCCGTTTGCCGCCTTCCAGAGGTTCGGCCTTTGTCTCCTTTTCCGCTCCCGGAAAAGGCTCTATCTCCGACGGGCTGGGCGCCGTGGGCTTCACGATTTGCTCCTCGGCGGAGGGGGCTTCTGTCCTTTCGGCAGATGTTTGTACGCTTTCCTCCACAGCTGGCCGGCTGCTGCACCCGGCTGCCATCCCCATCAGTACTGCTGTCACAATCCCTGCAATCCACTTCCTGTTTCCCATTTCCATCCCCCGGTCCATATTATCTATTTCACTGTTGACACAATGTCCCATATGTCAGATGATTCAAATCCAAGCTTCCAGCACGCCACGCCTGCCAGGTCAAAATCCTTCACCAGGCCAATCTTGAGGGCCATGGATTTCTCATCTTCCATCCATATATATTGCTCCCCATTGCCGTTAACCGTGCTTCCATAAAACTGTCCAAGCTCCTGGTCCCAGGTCAGATCCACATGATTGTCCGCAACCCATTGCCTGGCGTCCGCAATGCCGTAAGCCTTGGATGTGGTCTTTCCTTCATTGACCGTCCATACCCTTGTGTAGAAAGGCACGGCGTTAATGACCTTTTCCTTGGGAACCTCCTTCAGGGTGTTCTCTATCCCGTCTTTTACATAGGAAATGGATGCAACCGAACCAGCGTCCCCGCCCGCGTAATGTTCATCATATCCCATGACGATTACATAATCCGCCACAATCCCCTGCTCCCGTCTGTTATAAAAGGCAGAATACGGGGAAGGGACGTAATTATCAACGGACAGCACCAGCCCCTTCTGTCTGCAGGACACGGACAGCTCCCGGATGAACTGTACATAGTGGGGGCCGGCCTCTGCCTTCAGGCTCTCAAAATCCAGATTGAATCCGTCAAATCCATAGGTATCGGCTTCCTTCATAAGGTTTTCAATCAGTTTCCTGCGCGTGCTGGTGGAGGACATAAGTGTCTTGGTATTAAGGTTCTTCACGCTTTCCTGCGTGCTTACGTTTTCCACCATGGCCCATACCTGAAGCCCCATCTCATGGGCTTTGTCCACGTACTCCTTGCTGGCAAGGGAATTATAGGTTCCATCGTCCGATATCACATTGAACCAGGTAGGCACAATCACATTCATGTCCTTTGTAACAGACACATAGCTTTCCAGGGTATTGTTGGCCTCCTGGCGCGTCACCTGATGGAATCCAAGGCGGACCTTTTCATCCATGGAAATGCTTGTATATACCGGCGCCTCAAAGGAACTCTCAGGCGTGACCTGTTCCCGGCCATCCAGCCTGCGGTTCTCAATGTAACCGATATAGCCGTCTTCGGTACGCACCCTGGACCACTTCTCCATGGTTTCCAGCACATCCACCTGCTCTCCCTGCTCAAGTTCTGTGAGGATTGGGCTTTTCACCCCTCCCTTTTCCCTTACATGCCCTGCTTTTTTTACTTCAGCGGTATCGTAAGGCTCCCATAGGGTGTCAATGAACACGCGCTTAATCTGGCTTGTGGCAAAGGACCGGGTCCGTATGTCCGTGTAGTTGACCACCAGGCCCAGGGACAGGTACATGCCGTCATCCGTCACCTTAAAAAGAGGTCCCTTTTCCCCCTGTGCATCCTCATCCGCATAAACAATGGACTCCGGAAGGGCATAGACCAGGAGCTTCTCTCCCTCATCCCAGTAAAAACGCTGGTTCAGATATTCATTCACCCATCCCACCGGCAGATATACCTGTCCATCCTCGTAAATACCCTTTTCTTCCTGCAGTTCATTATCTAAAAGCAAGGCAACCTGGCTGCCCTTAATCCCAAACACCTTGGCCTTATCTGACAGTTCATCGGACGGCATATATTTGCGCATATAAATATATCCGCCGGCACCGCCTGCTGCCATCAAAAGGAGCATCAGGACCAATACCGTAACCGCACATCCATGACCTTTTCTTCTTCTGCCCATCCTGTCCTCCAGTTCTCATATAATTGGTTTTATTTTATCACAAAATATTAGGAATGGGACATTTAAATATTTACAATTTACGGTCACTGCGGATTACCAGCGTCTCCCTTTGCCCCAGATGAAAGAGTCCTACGGGCACGCTGCCGGCTTTGGCTGCACAGGCTTGGGATGATACCCCTGGCAGCGTACCGGTAAAACTCCCTGCTTCATGTTAATTACCTTTTTTCTTTTGGGGAGGGTCACAAAGATATACTTTATCAAACCGTATTTCTTTCAGGCATCCCTGTTCGGCCCCTATGTAGTCACCCATATAGAAACCGCCGTCTTCCCCCATCTCAAATATGCGTTCCCATTCTGTCTCAGGGCATTCTCTTCCATCAATCAGTATACGGACCCCTTTGTTTTTATACCGCCTTAATCCATCCAGATAGACCTTCTGATGTTCCCTGCGGTCCGCATATTCTATATTTCCAACCATAAAATACCCTCCACCAGCTGCATTTAAAAGACAGGCCGTTATTTCAGGAGGCTGTTCGTGACATATCCCATGCTTAACGGCCTGCTTCTTTATCTTTACAGAATTCCCTCAAACCACTTCATTGTCCTGTAGTCCACGGAAAAGGCATCCACTGAAAGAGGAACCCTTCTGAGGGGAATGCCGAACTGCCTTTCGATTTCCCTTCTGGTGTCCTCACTGCCAAAGGCAGCCGTATATATCCACCCTGCACCGCACTCTTCTTCCCCTGTTAAAAGTTCCATAAATGCCTCTAATTTCCACTCGCTAAGTGACGCTGCCATGATTTTAACCGTACTCCTGAGCCACTCATTCCGTATGGAAGGCCTCATCTCCCCAAAATCAATGATGATGTCTTCAAAACCGCCTTCCATGCACCGGGCCAGGGTGTCTGACGATCCCTGGGTATAATATGTCACCCCGAGAATCCTGAATCCGTACACCGCAGCATCTGCGTTTTTTTCATTCTTCCTCCCTGACGCGCAGGCCATGGACATAAGGTCCCCATGACCGCTCCAATCCAGGACAGCTGTCCTGTGCTGCAGGGAGCTGGCCAGATAATTAGCCATCAGTACACTAAGATGGGTTACCCCTGTCCCGCGCCCTGCTCCGGCAATACCTGTGACCCTGCATCTTCCTGCGGGGCCGTGCCTGCGTTTAAAAAGGCTTCTTTTATTTTTTCCCATGCGTCTGTCCAGCTTTTTCCTGCCTTCCCTGGCCTGCCGCCGGACACAACCTTCCATAATGACCTGAGAAATGTTTCCGTTTCCTTCTGCTGCATAAAAGGATTATTATATTCCGGCGAAGCAAACACCATGGCCTGCTTCAGCAGCCTGTCCCAATCCAATGACTGCCTGGAATGATGCAGGCGCCTGTCCTTAAGGGGCCATTTCCAATATCCGCCCTGGGTGTGGCGGAACACAACCACTGTTTTCCGGTTCTTATCCCGGTTCCAGACAGTTTGTATGAAGGAAACCATGGGATCCATAAAACAGCTTTCCCAAGGACTGGCCGCGGCCACGGCAATCAGTACTCCCCTTCCGTCCGCCGCGTCCTTTGCAAGCTGGTTCCAGTCTGTTCCGTAATCCCTGAGGATGACGCGGTATCCCAAAGGCCTGTCCAACCGGACCGCGGGTCCGTACCATGGTTTCATACGGCTGCCTTTAATGGTATAAATACCCTTTTCATCCGGGCGTGCACTTTCGTGGGCAGAAAGCTCCCGGACTGCCCGGGAATGGTTATGCTCTTCATACAATGGGCTCCATCCCTGTTTTGTAAGGAAATGCAGCAGCCCAAATGCCAGATGGGTCACTCCTGCCCCTGGTCTCATTCCTGCCAGATATATAATGAGAGATGAGTCTGGTATTCCTTCCTGATTCCCAGCCGTTTCCCTGACACAAAGCATACGCAGTGCGGCCTCTGCTTCCTTGGCAGAACCGTACCGCTTGTCCATGTCAGGATCCATACACTTTCTGATTATCCGCTGCAGCGGTCCTGATATGGACCCGGAAATACCTGCCTCCTGCTTCAGGGTTCCGCATAACATGAAACGGAGGACCGCACCAATGGCATAAATATCAGTCCTTTGATCCAATATATGGTCAGAAGAATATTGCTCAGGGGCAGCGCATCCCGCCGTGCCGTACCTTAACCGTTCCTGGTTGGCATCCGGAAAACGCGCAGCATGGTCAAAATCAATCAGTTTTACCGCGCCGTCACAGATAATCAGATTGTTCGGTTGTAAATCTAAGTATAATATGGGTAATTTATATGCAGAGTGCATATATTCCACAAGTCCGCAGATCTGCATCCCATAACGGACCGCATCTGCCTCTTGAAGAGCGCCCTGATGTTTAACCAGGGTGTAAAGAGAATTCCCCTGCAGGAATTCCTCGATTAAATAAAAATATTCAGAATCTTCTTCCAGGTCATAAATCTGTGGGATTCCCGGATGCTGCAGTTCCTTCAGGATCAATGCCTCCCGGCGGAAGGTCTCATAATCCGCACACTTCCTGGATACGCACTTGATTGCCCTGTATTCTTCCAGGCCCAGATGGACTGCCAGCCAGACCGTTCCCGACCGCCCAGATCCAAGTCTATGCAGCAGGCGGTATTTGCCAAACAATATCCTATTCCTTTTCCTTCCCTCCTTTGTCACAGATTCATCTCACCCCATGATTTTAACCCATTTTCTGTCATTCGTCTATGGTCGATATATCCTCTATCTTATTCCTAAGTATTTTTTCCAAAAATTTTTCTTAAAATTTAAAAGAGTAATTGATATTTTCCCATGTAATGTAGTATATTTAAAGTGTAGAAGTCTATCTATCGCTACAGACGCAAGTAGACAAACCACAGTTGATATAGAACAGGAAGTGATCCTATGAAGATAGAACGCATTAATGATAATCAGATCCGCTGCACTCTGACCAGTTTTGACTTAAGTGTGCGCAACATTAACCTTGTAGAACTTGCCTATGGCACGGAGAAGGCCAGGAAGCTGTTCCGGGAGATGATCCAGAAGGCATCCAACGAGGTTGGGTTTGAGGCGGAGGACATTCCCCTTATGGTGGAAGCCATCCCCCTGTCCAGCGAAAGCATCATGCTGGTGATTACCAAGATAGAGGATCCGGAGGAGCTGGATACACGCTTTGCCAAGTTCTCGCCGTTTACAGAGGATAACCAGAACCCGCTGCTGTCCCAGCTGGCCAGTGAATTCCTGGAAGGCGCTGAGAATCCCCTTAATTATCTGGAACCGGATACAGTGGAGGAGGCACAGAATAACACGGACTCCGCCGTCCAGGGACCGGACAATGCCAAGAAGAAAAAGGGTGCTGTCAGCAGCGCCCGTATATTCCGTTTCGGCAGCCTGGACCGGATCAGTGAAGCCGCCAGGGCGGTTGACGGCATCTATAATGGTGTCAATACCCTTTATAAAAAACCGGATACCCGCCAGTACTATCTGATTGTCAAGCGCCAGGACTGCGAGGACCTGGACTTTTCAAGGGTGTGCAATATCCTGGCGGAATATGCTGCAAAGCTTCCCCATGAATCTGCCAGCGAGGCTTATTTTAAAGAACATTATGAAGTGATGATTGAGAACCGTGCGCTGCAGAACCTGGCTAAGATCTGATGACCCGTGTATAAAACAAATCCCCCCCATGGCGGATATCCTGCCATAGGGGGATTTCTTTATTGCTGATTGCACCATTATTTAAAATACTGGGGATACTGCTCCCTGAACAGCTTCTCATTCAGCATCCAGTTATTCAGATGCCTGTCCATGGTTTCCACTGCCCGCTTCGTATCCTTTGACCGGATTGCATCGAGAAGTTCCCGGTGCTCCCCGATAATCTTGTAATCCTTGACCGTTGTCACGGAAAGGCTCCGTATCCTGTCATAGTGGATGGCCAGGCGCTGGCACATGTTGTAGGTAAGCTCCTTCCTGCATATGGAAAAAAGCTTTTTGTGCATCTCATTGTCCAGTTCCAGCAGCTTTTCAGGAGAACCGCCTTCCAGATAGAACTCCTGAAGCCGGATATTCTCGTCCAGCCAATTAAGGTCGTCCTCACATGCCATGCCGCATACCAGCTCCACGGCTGCCTTTTCCAAAAGCAGGCGCAGGAACCTTGCCTCTTCCACCAGCTCCACATCAATCAGGGCAATGCGCATACCCCTCTGGGGAAATATCTGGATGATGCGGGATTCCTCGCTGAGCTGGATGACCGCCTCGCGCACGGGTGTACGGCTGATTCCAATCTGCTGTGACACCTCAATATCATTAAAGGGGGCCCCGGGTTCCAGTTCCAGGGAGATGATATTGTCACGGATGGTATTGTAGGCATATTCCCTTGCGGTTTCGCCTGATTTCTTTTCTTCTATCTTCATGGGTACAGTCTCCTGTTTTTAGAACGTGTCTGAAAAATAAGGATGCGGGGTTATCTATCCTGCTTTTCAATGGCCTCCCAGAGCCCGTTCAGGTAACATGCCCCAAGGGCCCTGTCATAAAGACCGTATCCCGGCATGGATACCTCGCCCCAGATAGCCCTGCCGTGGTCAGGACGCATGATTCCGTCAAATCCGATATCGTGGAGCGCTTTCATGATTTCATACATGTCCATGCTGCCGTCCGCTGACAGATGGGCTGCTTCCTGGAAATCCCCAGGCGCATTGTACTGCAGATTGCGCACATGGGCAAATGGAATCCTTCCTTTAAGGGAACGGATGATGTCGGGGATATCATTTTCCGGATTGCTTCCCAGGGAACCGGTGCACAGGGTAACGCCGTTAAAGGGCGCGTCCACTGCCTTCATAAGCTTTAACAGCTGCTCCTTGCCGGTCATGATCCTTGCCAGTCCGAATACGGGCCATGCCGGATCGTCCGGATGGATTGCCATCCTGATATCGTATTTCTCACATACGGGCTGGATTGCCTTTAAGAAATACACCAGGTTGTCAAACAGCCTGTCAGCATCCACATCCCTGTACATTTCAAATAATTCCTTAATCCTGGCCATGCGCTCAGGCTCCCATCCCGGAAGTTCAAAGCCATTGGACTTCTCACCCATGGATTCAAACATGTTCTCAGGATCAATCCGGTCAATCTCCTTCTGGTCATAGGCCAGGACCGTGGAACCGTCCGGGCGTACCTTTGCAAGGTCGGAACGGGTCCAGTCAAATACAGGCATGAAGTTATAGCAGACAATATGGATATCTGCCTGTCCCAGGCGCTCCAGCGTTGTAATATAATTGGCAATGTACTGCTCCCTTTCAGGCGCGCCCACCTTGATGGCGTCGTGGATGTTCACACTCTCGATTCCCATTACCTTTAAGCCTTTGGATTCCACGTACTCCTTCATCTGAAGAATACGCTCCATGGGCCATGCCTCGCCGGCCGGGATGTCGTACAGTGTGGTGATGACGCCCTTTACACCGGGAATCTGGCGGATCTGCTCCAGGGAAACTGAGTCAACCCCTTCACCAAACCAACGCAATGTCATATCCATAATCCTTGTCCTCCTTAATTGTTTCATAGGTTTTAAATGGTCCTGCAGTGACATGCAGTATTAAATATTTTAGTATACTAATATATTACTATTTGCCGCCCCCTTTGTCAATACAGAAATGACACCATATTTCATAATTTAAACAGAAAAATAAACAGAAAAAACGTCTGCCGCATCCCTTAGGGCCTGTTTGAAAACGCATTCCTGCCATCTGGCAGAAAGCAATTTTCAAACATGGCCGAATTAAGCACTAGATACGGCAGACGCCATTTCATCCACAATCCGGTTAATGCCAAATAAACCTTATCTGCTGGCCAGGACTTCGTTCATCCCTGCAACCAGCTCATCACAGTCAATTCCGTGAACCATGCAGGCTTCTTCCAGGGACTCGCCCTGGGAAGCAGGACAACCAAGGCAGTGCATTCCTGCACGCATCAGCATAGGTGCAACCAGCTCGTCCATCTGTATCAGTTCGCCAATCAGCATGCTCTTATCAATTGTCATGACTATTGTACCTCCTTATATTTCTGCTTTTAGTATTCCCATAATAACGGATACCAGTGCTTTAATCATCATAATACGATTTCGTGTTTTTGACAAGCCCTGGATCCACTTACATTTTCTTCATATTAACCAGAATTATCAAGGATTGTTAAAAAATATTATCATTAAAACCTATTGACGTGTATACAATGTACATCTTATAATAAATGTTGCAAAAGCAACAGCATAAACCATTTATTTTTAGTACACTATGGGTGCCGGAAGAATCGGTAAATATTTCTGAGCAGTATGGCTGTCATTCATATGGCTAATAATAATTCTACTATGATACTATCAGCACACGCATTCCACAGGAGGAAAAGTCTATGAGAACAGAATGGAACACTTTTAACGGCGGTGTATGGCAGCGGGAAATTAATGTCCGCGATTTTATACAGAAAAACTATACCCCCTATGACGGCAATGACGGATTCCTGGAAGGGCCTACCCAGAACACCACCGAGCTTTGGGACCAGGTCATGGAGCTTACGAAGAAGGAACTGGAAGCCGGCGGCGTCCTGGATATGGATACAAAAATCATATCCACCATCACTTCCCATGGCCCGGGATATTTAAATAAGGAAAAGGAAACCATAGTGGGCTTCCAGACCGATAAGCCTTTTAAGCGTTCCCTTCAGCCTTACGGCGGCATCCGCATGGCTGTAAAGGCGTGCCAGGACAACGGCTATGAGGTAGACCCTGAAATAGTGGAATTCTTCACAAAACATAGGAAGACCCACAATGCAGGTGTGTTTGATGCATATACGGATGAGATGCGTGCATGCCGGTCCAGCCATATCATAACCGGCCTCCCCGATGCTTATGGACGGGGCCGCATCATCGGCGATTACCGCCGTATTGCCCTTTACGGCGTGGATGCCCTGATTCAGGAAAAGAAGGAAGAAAAGGATTCCACCCGCACCATCATGTACTCCGATGTCATCCGGGAGCGGGAAGAGCTGTCCGAGCAGATCCGTGCGCTGGAGGATTTAAAGACCTTGGGAAAGATTTACGGTTTTGACATTTCCAGGCCCGCGGCAGATGTAAAGGAAGCAATCCAGTGGACCTATTTCGGATACCTGGCAGCTGTAAAGGAACAGAACGGCGCTGCCATGTCCCTTGGCCGCACCTCCACCTTTATTGACATTTACGCGGAGCGTGACTTACGTGAGGGCAGATACACCGAATCCCAGATTCAGGAGTTCGTGGACCATTTCATCATGAAGCTGCGCCTTGTGAAGTTTGCAAGGACACCTGAATACAATGACCTGTTCTCCGGCGATCCCACATGGGTTACGGAGTCCATCGGCGGAATCGGCATTGACGGACGCCATATGGTGACCAAGATGTCCTACCGTTACCTACACACCCTCAAGAACCTGGGCACTGCGCCTGAGCCGAACCTGACCGTGCTCTGGTCCACCAGACTGCCTGAGAACTTTAAACGGTTCTGCGCAAAAACCTCCATTGAGTCCTCCTCCATCCAGTATGAGAACGATGACCTGATGCGGGTAACCCACGGGGACGACTATGCCATTGCCTGCTGCGTATCCAGCATGAGGCTGGGCAAGGAAATGCAGTTCTTCGGCGCAAGGGCCAACCTGGCAAAGTGCCTGTTATACGCCATCAATGGCGGCGTGGACGAGATTTCCGGCAAACAGGTAGGACCCAAATACCGCCCCATCACTTCTGAATACCTGGATTACGACGAGGTCATGGATAAATATAAGGACATGATGAAATGGCTTGCAAAGGTATATGTCAACGCCCTTAACATCATCCACTACAACCACGACAAATACAGCTATGAAAGACTTCAGATGGCCCTTCATGATAAAAAGGTGACCAGATGGTTTGCAACCGGTATTGCCGGACTTTCCGTTGTGGCTGACTCCCTGTCCGCCATCAAGTACGCAAAGGTTAAGACCGTGCGCAATGAGAAGGGTATTGTGACAGACTATATTGTAGAGGGAGATTTCCCTAAATATGGAAATAACGATGACCGCGTGGACCAGCTGGCAGCTGACCTGGTACACACCTTCATGAGTTTCATCAAGGGCAACCATACCTACCGGGGCGGAATCCCCACCACCTCCATCCTTACCATCACCTCCAACGTGGTGTATGGCCAGAATACCGGCTCCACACCGGACGGACGTAAGGGCGGACAACCGTTTGCCCCCGGCGCAAACCCGATGCACCACAGGGACAGCCACGGCGCAATCGCCTCCCTTGCCTCTGTTGCCAAGCTTCCCTTCAGGGATGCCCAGGACGGTATCTCCAATACTTTCTCCATCATACCGGGCGCCCTTGGCAAGGACGACCAGGTGTTCATGGGGGACCTGGAAGTGGAACTGTCCGGCTGCGGCGGCTGCGAAGTGGGCGGCAACCTGTTCGGCGGCCTGGACACGGAAGCCGACATTGAGGAATCATGAGACGTTGGCAAACGCGGGCAGATAACAGTCATGGGCAGATGGCCATCATGGGCGTGTGACAATCATAAACTGATAACAATGTAAATGACATCAAGAAAGCGAGGACAATATTATGGTAAAAGCAAGCGAATCCCAGATTGATAACCTGGTGGCACTGCTGGACGGCTATGCCCAGGAAGGCGGACACCATCTTAATGTAAATGTATTCAGCAAGGAAACCCTTTTGGACGCCCAGGCCCATCCTGAGAAATATCCTCAGTTAACAGTCCGGGTATCAGGCTACGCGGTAAACTTTAATAAACTCACAAAACAGCAGCAGGATGAGGTCATTTCCAGGACCTTCCACGGAGCCATCTAAATCCATGGGATTGTGGTAAAGTAAAGATACGAGAGGAGGGCTGCACATGATAGGGCGTGTACATTCGGTAGAAAGTTTTGGCACGGTTGACGGACCCGGCATCCGCATGGTCATTTTCTTAAGCGGCTGCCCCATGAGATGTATTTACTGCCACAATCCCGATACATGGGATCCCAAAGGGGGAAAACCTATGACTGTGGAAGAAATCCTGGCGCAGTTTGAACAGGCCCGCCCATTTTATAAAAAAGGCGGCATCACGGTCAGCGGCGGCGAGCCATTGATGCAGATACCCTTTGTTACCGAACTTTTTGAGGCGGCCAGGGCCAGGAAAATCCATACCTGCCTGGACACCTCGGGCATTACGTTTAACCCTTCTTCCGAAGGAGTCATGGCCATGTTTGACCGTCTCATGGCCGTCACCGACCTGGTAATGCTTGATATCAAGCATATTGACCCTGAAGAGCATATAAAGCTGTGCGCGCAGCCTCAGGACAATATACTGGCCTTTGCCAGATACCTGGAACAGAAAAAAATACCGGTGTGGATCCGTCATGTGGCGGTGCCCGGGATCACGGACAATGAAACATACCTGTACCGGCTTGGGAGATATCTGGGGACCCTTAAGAACATAAAGGCCCTGGACGTACTTCCCTACCACGATATGGGTAAGGCAAAATACCACGAACTGGGAATCCCTTACGCCCTTGAGGATGTGGCTCCCATGGAGGCCGGCAAAGCAGCGGAATGCCGGAAGGTCATCCTTAAGGGAATGCGGGATGCCCGTGCTGCCTTAACGGACGCGGGCCGTTCCTAGTGCCCCCCGGCGTATTGTACCAGGGTCTGTTTGATTGCTCTTGAATTTATACAATATTAGCACATGGAGGCAGCATTTTCCTCTTGAATAATTACACTTTATAGTATAAAATAAAATAACAATGTAGACAAATCTAAGGAGGTACTTAATCATGGCATATGTAATTAACGACGCTTGTGTAAGCTGCGGCAGCTGTGCTGGGGAATGTCCAGTAGGCGCTATTTCTGAGGGAGACGGAAAGTACGTTATCGACGCTGATACCTGCATCGACTGCGGAACCTGTGCAGCTACCTGCCCAACCGGAGCTATTGAAGGCTAATTGAGTTACATAAGAGCTTCTTCCTGAGGGAAGGGGCTCTTTTTCAGTTTACGGAAAACACCGCAAGGCAGAACGCCGCATAGAATCTATTAATAAGAAATACATAAGTTATCCGGAGGAAATCAATGATTATTAAAAAACCAGTAATTGGAATTACCCCTTCCCATAATACTGAAAATGATGATATCAGCCTGCGTCCCACCTATCTCAGGGCTATCCTGGCAGCCGGGGGCGTTCCTGTGGTCCTCCCCTTAGAGGCCGGGGACGATGATTTGAAAATGTTTGCGCATATGTTTGACGGATTCCTGTTTTCCGGCGGGCCGGATCCCCATCCGTTCCTGTTTGGGGAGGAGACACAGGCAAACTGCGGCAATGCGTCCATTCCCAGGGATACCATGGAACTGGCCCTTTTAAAGGCTGTGATGAATGTAAGGAAACCCATTCTTGGCATCTGCCGCGGCGCACAGATCATCAATGTGGGCCTTGGCGGGGATATCTACCAGGATATACCCAGCCAGACAGACCAAAGTTTCCCCATTGCCCACAGGCAGCCTTTCGCATATCCGGTCCCTTCCCATCACGTGCATATCATTAAGGATACCCTGCTGTCCAGGATATGCGGCGGCAGGATGGAAATCGCGGTCAACAGCTTCCACCATCAGGCCGTGCGGGAACCGGCCCCCGGCCTTGTTGCCAGCGGCCTGGCGCCGGACACCATCATAGAGGCCGTGGAAATGCCGGATTATCCGTATCTTCTGGGAGTGCAGTGGCATCCGGAGCACATGTGGCCAAAGGACCAGGCGGCTGCCAATATATTTAAGAGTTTTGTGGAGGCCTGCAGATAAGCAAAGTACAAAATGACCGTCCTGTCTATCATCAGAAAACAGGCGGTCATTTTTGATAATTTGGAAGATTTAATTAGCACTTTAATCTTTATAGATTTCTTTTAATACATCATATATGCCGGTATATTCATTATGTCTTTTATTATCTGTACTAAATTTATTTAACATGAATAATAAATAAGAAATCTCACTTTGATTAAGTCTTTCCCAATTAAAATTTCTCAGATAGTTATAAAAATAATCCAGAGACTTAGGTTTATTATCAAGACCAATTATAATGCCCCTATTATCGCAATAATCTAAATACTCATCTGTTATTTTTTTAATCATACTACAAAACCGTTTCTTATCACTCAGTGCATGTGCGGGACATATATAATCTCCCACACATTCATGCAACTCACCCATAGAATTTAACACATTCAATTTTGAATAGTTATAGATATAATACTGCTCACTCTCTATAAAGTCATTTATCTGCTCTCTAAATAAATCATTGCTATTATCTTTCATGTTTGCTTTAACATAGTAATAAAAATCTATAAGCTTTCCCCATATAATTTCATCCGAATACATTATACCGCAAATCGGAATATTTTGAAGATTTCTTTTATTCTTAATGCTGCTGATACAGTTAGATTTCAGCATTTTTCCATTATATATAAAACCGCCAACAATACTTAGCGCTATGCCATTATAAAGCCTTGGATTCTGTTTCAATTTAAAATATTGTATGTCATCCTTATCATTGTATGTTTGATAATAAAAATTATTTCCGCTGGTAAATACCGGTATTACAAAATCCGGTATATTATCAAACATATTCAAAAATCCACAGAATGTTTTCATAATTTCCCTTTCTGTCTTAACAAATCAATAGCACGTTCAAAAACCACTTGATTATATCCTGATGGCTTTGTAAGGGGTCTAAAAAAATAGGTTCTAAAATCGATATGATTAGTCTCGATAAATTCCCTTACTGAATCTTTTCTATATAAATTATATGGCACAACAATACCAATTACGGTATCCTTTAATTTTACAGATTCATCTGATATAATCTCTATCGTCCTTGCTCTTTCATCAATTGCAAATGACCCAGTTGCATTAAATAAATTAATCAGTGAATCTATATAGGTATCATTAATACAACTTGGTGTCTTCGATATTCCTTTTATATAATTATCATTATCATTAAAAAAAACATCAACAAATTTTTGAATGGACTCTAAGTCAGTGTTTAATGCATAATTATCTATATTCATCCTATCATGAAAGAAATCATGATACCTCTTTCCCATAAATCCACCAGAATCAAATGGATATACTGTATTTATTTTAATCTTAGTTTCATCTAAGATAAAACAACACGGACAATACAATTCATCCGTTCTACTATTTGTCTCTTTATCAGCAACATAATAAGCAGGTTTACCATAAAAAAAATATAGCAGTTCTTTTTTGAATACAGGACACACCGTTGTCTTTAACTCATCCTCCTTAACAATCTCCTCACCCAAAAATCCTTCGCATGAATGAATAAATGGAAGCGGATTAGGTTTTTCTGTTAGTTTAATCGAGTCAAGATATTCTTGTAGTTTCATATTTGCTCTCCTCATTTGTTCCAGTACACTAGACGTTTGCAAAACGCCAAAAGCCTTGATTTTTATAAACCGCTATGCTCTCAGAAATATAAAAATCCTTTAATCTTGATGAACTCATCTGTCACGTCATTCACTCTGAAAAAACAATATCCAGCAAATTCATTTCACAATTGTCTATCACAATACTACTATAACACACTATGATATTATCGTCAAAAAGGTTTGAGGCACCTGCTAATCAAGTACCTCAAACCCTTTAATCTGCATCTATTATTTACTTACTGATTGTCAATTACCTCTCCCGCCATCTGCACCATCTCTTCCGGTGTCAGGGAGCTGTCAAATGTTATCATACTATAAGAAATCCCCCCATCCGTCCATGTCACGCCTTTAATCACCTGATTCTCTACCTGGTCGGTGCCGTAGGAGATAAAAAGCTCGCCAGCATCCGCCCTGGCCTGCTCCTCCTCTGATACCTGGTAGTCAGGGGGTACGAAAAGGTACTGGTCGGCCCTGTACATGACCGTTATCCCATTATGGTCAAAGGCCTGGCCAGGATTCCCCGATTCCCCGTAGTTTTCCATATTGCTTACGCTAAGATGGATATCCGGCATACCTGACTTTTTGTAGGTCAGGTTCACCTCTTCCCCCTTCTGCACCACATTTGACGCCTCATCCATATCGCTGCGCTCCACCGGGACCCCTGTACTAAAACAAAAACCGCTGCTAAATGTTTCCGGGGCTTTTGTGGTAAAACCAAGTTTTGCCTCCATCTCTCCAAGCTTATCATATGTGAAATCATTTGCATGGGAGCTGTGGGAACTGATTTGCGTCACCTTTCCCGCCGCCACTGCCGTCATGCTTCCTATAACACATACCGCTGCCGCCATCACCATGATTTTTCTAGGACTCCATTTCCTCATTCCTGTTTCCTCCTCTATTTTCCGGTGGACAGAGCACCGCATCCTCTCTTCATCTGCAAAAGTTACCTGTAAAGACCCGGCCTGCTTCATAAGGGCATGGCTTATCTGCTCCTCAAAGCCTGCCATTTTCCTGTTTCCCTGCTGTCTGTTCAAAAGGCTGCCTCCTTTCCTGCATCCTGCTGACTGGTCAGTTCCCTCTTTAGGTTTGTCCTGGCCGTATACAGCCTTGACTTGACAGTTCCCTCCATACAGCCCATGATACCTGCAATTTCCTTTGTTGACATCTGGCTAAAATAATAGAAGACCACAACCGTCCTCTGTTTGACCGGAAGATTTCTAATGGCCCGGTACAGCTCATCATCCCTATAATGGGCCAGCACTTCATCCAGAACCGAAGATACCTGGGGTTCCTCCTCCCCATATACCTCCTCCACCGGCTGTTCCCTCCGGCTCTTCCTGCATATGCGCCAGGCCTCCCTGGTAAGCGTCCTGTAAAGCCAGCTGGAAAAACGTTCCGGTTCTTTTATCTTTTTTCGGTTCATCCAGCACAGCACAAAGGTTTCCTGCACAATATCCTCGCTGTCTGCATGATTTCCGGATATGAGATATGCCATACGAAGCACTTTGGGGTAATAATAGCCCATAAGCTGGTCAAATGCCTGGCTGTCGCCTTCCGTCATCCTGCGCACAAGATATGTCACTGACTGCTCCATATGCGTCTGTGCCGTGCATATCTGCTCCTTGTGCACTTGTCCCGTGCGTACCTGCTCCATGTGCATCTCCTCCTTCCATCATTTTTATTCAATTTATCTGTTATCAGTATTGCCTGTTTTATCGGTGCACCTGTTATATAGAGGAGTCTGCCGGGTAATCGGTTCATTTTTATTTATTTTTGCTTATTGGGACACCTCATCCTCCCACGGCCGCCTTCATCTGCCGTACATAGCTGCACACAGGCTCCACGCATTCACTGCCATATTGGGCAACCATCTTTACAATCGCGCTTCCCACAATCACCCCGTCTGACTGGGCCGCCATTTCCCTGGCCCGCTCCGGTGTAGAGATTCCAAACCCTACTGCGCAGGGCACTTGCCTTGCCTGTTTTACCGTGTCCACCATTTCCTTTATATTGGTCGTAATCTGGCTGCGGACACCGGTAACGCCCAGGGAGGATACGCAGTACACGAACCCTTCTGATTCCCTGGCAATGGCCTGGGCCCGCTCCTTAGAGGTGGGGGCCACCAGGTATATCAGGACCATGCCGTATTTTTTACAGGCAGGAAGCAGCTCCTCCCGCTCCTCGAAAGGCATATCCGGCACAATCAGGGCATCAATTCCACAATCCGAGGCTTTTTTCATGAACTTATCCACACCATAGGCAAAAACAGGGTTGATATATGTCATGAACGCCAGCGGCACATCTGTCTTCTGCCGTATCCGCCTGACGCTGTCAAAAATCTTATCCGTGGTGGTGCCGGAAGCCAGGGCGCGCATATCCGCTTCCTGGATTACAATTCCCTCTGCCACCGGGTCGGAAAACGGTATGCCAAGCTCAATCAGGTCCGCCCCGGCCTCAGCCATGGCAGCAACCAGTTCCTCGGTCACCTTAAGATCCGGGTCGCCTGCTGTTATGAACGGTATGAATGCCTTCTTATTCCTAAATACTTCCTGTATCCTATTCATAGAGTTCCACCCCCTTGTATCTTGCAATTGCCGCAACATCCTTATCTCCCCTGCCCGAAAGATTAATCACTATGATCTGATCCTTATCCATGGTTTTTGCCGCCTTCCTGGCATATGCCACCGCATGTGCGCTTTCCACTGCCGGGATTATGCCTTCCATCCGTGAAAGATACTCAAATGAATCCACCGCCTCATCGTCTGTCACGGGAACATACTGCGCCCTTCCTTTATCATGGAGGGCCGCATGCTCAGGCCCGATTCCCGGATAGTCCAAACCAGCGGATATGGAGTAGACAGGCGCTATCTGCCCATATTCATCCTGGCAGAAGTAGGATTTCATCCCATGGAAAATGCCCAGCTTCCCGGTTGCGATGGTGGCAGCGGTCTTCTCCGTCCCCACACCCAGCCCGGCCGCCTCGCAGCCCACCAGCTTTACTCCCTCGTCACCGATGAATTCATAAAATGCCCCCATGGCATTGCTGCCTCCGCCCACACATGCAATCACCATGTCCGGAAGCTTTCCTTCCTTCTCCATCAGCTGCGCCTTGATTTCCCTGCCAATCACGCTCTGGAAATCCCGGACCATCATCGGAAACGGATGAGGACCCATGACGGAACCGATGACATAGTGGGTATCGGATATCCGGTTGGTCCACTCCCTCAGTGTTTCATTGACAGCATCCTTTAATGTCTGGGTGCCACTGGTCACCGGGTGCACCTTTGCCCCCAGAAGCTCCATACGGTATACGTTAAGGGCCTGGCGGTCCGTGTCCTCCTTGCCCATGAACACTTCACATTCCAGTCCCAGAAGGGCTGCCGCGGTTGCAGTAGCCACGCCGTGCTGCCCTGCCCCGGTCTCCGCAATCACCCTGGTCTTTCCCATCTTTTTGGCCAGCAGCACCTGGCCCAGGGCATTGTTTATCTTATGGGAACCCGTGTGGTTTAAATCCTCCCTTTTCAGGTAAATCCTTGCCCCGCCCAGGTCTTTTGTCATCTTCTCTGCATAATACAGGCGCGACGGCCTGCCCGTGTATTCCTCCAGCAGATATTTAAGCTCTGCCGTGAACTGAGGGTCATTTTTGTAATGTTCATATGCTGTTTCCAGCTCTGCCACGGCGCTCATCAGTGTTTCCGGTATGAACTGGCCGCCGTGGATTCCGAATCTTCCATTTGACATTGTCTTAAGCTCCTTTGCATTCATTATATTCATTGATGGTCCTTACCATGGCCACCAGCTGTGCAATCCTCATCCGGTCCTTACGCCCCTGTGTCTCAGCGCCGCTGCTCACATCAATGCAGTACGGTCGGTAGGATGCTGCCTGAACCAGATTATCCGTGCTGATCCCTCCTGCCAGGAAAAACGGCTTTGTCAGTTCAGGAATCATGCTCCAGTCAAACCCGGCGCCAGCCCCTCCGTATGCATTGGCAGTATAGGTATCCAGAAGCAGATATTCACAGGGAAGCTCCTGCGCCCTCAGGATCTGCTCCGTATCCCTGACCCTTAACGCTTTTATGACCGGAAGGTCCGTATGGTCCTTTAGTTTCCTGATATAGCTGCTGTCCTCATCACCGTGAAGCTGAATCATGTCAATCACAGGCTCCCGGCCATTTCCCTGGCCTGTCAGATAAAGGATTTCCTCCAACGGCGCATTGACAAATACCCCCACTGCCTTAATCCGTGTGTCCAGCTCGCTCTTAAGCTGTCTCGCCTTATCCGCCGACACCTGGCGGCTGCTCTTTGCAAATACAAAGCCGATATAATCCGGCCCCGCCTGGTTGACCGCCAGAATATCACTGAAGCGGCTGAGGCCGCAGATTTTGATTTTACATGGTTTCATTTGATGGCTCCTTCATTTACTAACTTTTCCTGTTTATCTGCATCCGCGCTTCAGCTCCGCCAAAGCCGTTTTCCTGTCCGGCGCCCTCATAAGCGTCTCGCCGATCAGGACCGCGTCCACCTCTGCCTCTGCCAGGGCCTCTATGTCCCGGGCTGTCCTGATGCCGCTCTCAGCCACGAATATGGTGTCAGGCCCCACCAGTCTCCTGAGCTTTAACGCATTGGAGAAGTCCACCTCAAAGGTTTTTAAGTTCCTGTTATTGATCCCAATGATACCGGCCCCGGCGTCCGCCGCCATGGAAACCTCCTCCTCTGAGTGGGCTTCCACAAGGGCGGATAACCCCAGCTCCCGGCTGATGCGTATATACTGCTTCATCTGTTCCCTGCCCAGAAGGGAACAGATGAGAAGCACGGCCGATGCCCCCAGCAGCCTGGCCTCATATATCTGGTAGGGGTCAACCGTAAAATCCTTCCTCAGGAGGGGAAGCCGGACCGCCTGGTGTATTTCCTCCAGATACCTGTCATTTCCCAGGAAAAATTCCGGTTCGGTCAGCACGGAAATAGCGTCTGCGCCAGCTTCCATATATTCTTCTGCAATGTCCACATATGGGAAGTCCGGCGCAATCAGGCCTTTGGACGGGGAGGCCTTTTTTACTTCACAGATAAATGATATCCCCGGACCGGACAGCGCCTGTTCAAAGTCCCCGGGGCTGTTGGAATCCCCCTTACCGCATCCTCTGCCCTTAAGGCTCTCTGCACATGCAAGTGCCTCCTTCATTACCAGGTCCAGCGGTTTTATACGCTTTTTCTCCTCCACCCGCCTGCGGGCAGCCCCTGCAATCCTGTCCAGTATCATGAGGCCTTCTCCTTTTTACCCGCCCCATCCATTGCGGCTCCTGACGCCTGGCCGGTGGCCCTTATGAATTCCTCCATCTTCCCAATGGCCGCGCCTGAATCAATGATGTCACGGGCCTTCTTTATACAGTCCTTAACCGTGCAGTCATCAATGCCCAGATATAGGCTGATAGCTGCGTTGAGCACCACCACATCCCGCTTTGGCCCGGTCAGCCTGCCGGAAAGTATATCCCTTGTGATGGCTGCATTTTCCTGAGGCGTGCCTCCGATAAGCTCCTCCAGCTTACAGGCCGTAAGGCCCAGTTCTTCCGGCGTCATGTCGTAGGATGACAGCTGTCCGAACCGTATCTCACACACATGGGTAGGTCCTGTTAAGGTTGCCTCGTCCAGGCCATCGCCGCCGCAGACCACCATGCCCCGTTTCACTCCCAGGTTAGCCAGTACCTGTGCCAGGGGCTCCACCAGTTCCCTGCTGTAGACGCCCAGAAGCTGCATGGACGCCCCCGCCGGATTGGACAGGGGTCCTAATATATTGAAAATGCTTCTGATTCCTATTTCCTTCCTCACCGGCGCAGCGTATTTCATGGATGAGTGGTAGGCCGGGGCGAAAAGAAAACACATACCTGTCTGTTCCAGCACCTCCCCTGCCTGGTCCGCTGTCAGGGCAAGTTTTACTCCCAGACACTCCAGCACGTCCGCAGCGCCGCTCTTACTGGATACGCTGCGGTTTCCGTGTTTTGCCACACGGATCCCTCCGGCCGCTGCCACGAATGCGCTTGTAGTGGAAATGTTGAAGGTTCCCACTTCATCCCCTCCCGTTCCTACAATATCCATGACCGGGAAGGCCGGGGTCAGCTTTACTGCTTTATCCCTCATGACCGTTGCACAGGCCGTAATCTCGTCAATGGTCTCCCCCTTCATCCTGAGCGCCGTGAGGAACGAGGATATCTGTGCCTGGGTTGCCTCCCCGCTCATGATCTCATCCATGACCGCCTTTGTTGTATCAAAATCCAGGTCTGCCCTTTCTACTAACTGATGGATTGCCTTCTGAATCATAATCATTCTCCTTTTTTATAAAAATGCGGCTGCCATGTCATATATGGCTGCCCATATCATCGTGTTTACGCCGGGGAAACCAGTGAGAGGAAATTCTCTAATATTGTTTTCCCGTCCGGTGTCAAAATGGATTCCGGATGGAACTGAAGTCCGTAAACCGGGTACTCCCTGTGCTGCACGGCCATCACTTCCCCATCCTCCCAATCCTTTGCAATGATTTCAAGTTCCTGGGGCAGGCTGTCTTCCTCTGCTGCCAGGGAGTGGTATCTGGCGGCCTGTATCCTGGACGCCAGCCCTTTAAACAGGGGGGATTGTCTGTTCACCTCAATGCTGCCCTGCTTTCCGTGCATCAGCTTCCCTGCGTGTACGATGGTCCCTCCGAAGGCTTCACAGATTCCCTGATGCCCAAGGCATACTCCCAGGATCGGCATCCTGCCCTTTAACTCGCGCACCGCCTGTTCCAGGATACCGGCATCCTTTGGATATCCGGGTCCCGGGGACAGGACCAGATGGCTGGGGGACATTTCCTTAATGTCCTCCACGGTGACCTTATCGTTGCGCACCACCCTGATATCCGGGCTGATGCTTCCAATCATCTGTACCAGGTTGTAGGAAAAGCTGTCGTAGTTATCAATCAGAAGTATCATTTATCATCTACCTCCCCTGCGTTCTCTATGGCGTTCATCACTGCCATTGCCTTGTTTTCGGATTCCTCATATTCCTTTTCAGGTACGCTGTCCGCCACAATGCCCCCTCCGGACTGGACAATGACTGTCCCGTTCTGCTTGACTGCCATGCGGATGGCAATGCATGTATCCAGGTTCCCGGTGAAATCAAGGTAGCCAAGGGCTCCTCCGTATATTCCCCTGGGCGCCTGCTCCAATTCCTCGATAATCTGGCATGCCCTGATTTTTGGCGCCCCTGACAGGGTTCCTGCGGGCAGCAGGGCTTCAATTGCAGAACAGCCGTCATATCCGGGTTTTATATCCCCTTCCACCTGGGAGCAGATGTGCATGATTTTAGAATAGCGGTGTATCATTTTGTACTCTGTCACTTCCACGGAATCAAAGGATGCAATCCGTCCGATATCATTCCTTCCCAAATCCACCAGCATGTTGTGCTCTGACAGTTCCTTTTCATCTGCAAGCAGTTCCTTTTCCAGTCTCCGGTCCTCTTCATCCGTGGCTCCCCTGGGCCTTGATCCGGCTACCGGGAAGGTGGTCAGGCGTCCGTCCTTAAGGCGGATTAATGTTTCCGGGGACGTGCTTATGATTTCATCGTCATCTATGTTCATGTACACCATGTAGGGCGAAGGATTGGTGGTACGCAGGACCCGGTAGGCGTTTAACAGGCTGCCGCTGCAGGGACTGGCAAACTGCCTGGAGATGACTGCCTGGAAAATGTCGCCCTCCAGGATGTATTCCTTTGTCTTTTTAACGATGTCACAATAGGCTTTCTTAGATACATTACAGGTGAAAACGGGTTTTGGCCCGGATGTAAGTTTTTTCAGTGGGGCCGTCTCATGAATCAGGGATGCGATGGCCTCAATCTCCCCGCACGCCCTTCCATACTCCTTCATCAGATATTCCAGGTACTGGGTCTCCTTGGGGCGTGAATCCGGGGACGGGGGATTTATGGTTACCAGTCCCCGGGAACCGGATTGATTAAGGACGGGCCTTCCGGTCCTCATATTTACCACAATCCCGATTTTCTGCTTCAGGTGGTCGTAGGCAATCACCTTATCAAACAGCATCAGGTCGTAATCATTGGCTTCCCCCCTGGAGATATGAAGGGTGGGTTCCGCATATCCAATCATGGCATATGCAAAATATCCTACGAATCCGCCCGTAAAAGGAGGTTCCCCCTCAAGCCGCGGGGACTGGTAACGGTTCAGGATTTCCCTTAGGACCTGAAGGGGCTGGCTGGTGGTGATGGTCTGGGACGGTATCTCCTGCATGCTGCTTTCAATGGTTACCAGACCGTTTCTGCAGGTCACCCGCATGACAGGGTCATATCCCAGGAAGGAATAGCGCGCCCATTTTTCCCCGCCTTCAATGCTCTCCAGAAGGTAAAAGCGGCGGCTCCTCCCTGCGATGCGCCGCAGCAGGGTGATGGGTGTGACGATGTCTGCGTATACCTCGCGGCAGATTGGGATGATATCGTATTGGCGGGAAAGATTCAGTATTTCTTCACAGGTTGGGATAATCATATGGGAATGTCTCCTTTCTGGCTTCGGGGTTGGCTGTAAGTCTGGCTGAAGGATTAGCTGTAAGTCTGGATGCAGGGTTGGCTCTTAGTCTGGCTTTGGGGCCGGTTATGGGTTCAAAAAAGAAGCCTCCATCCCTAAGCTGACCATATGTCAGCAGGGACAAAAGCTTCTGAAAACTTCTGCGGTACCACCCTTGTTGGCGTATTCCTGTCCCATGGAGTCCATTCCATGGATATAAAAAAGCATCAAGTTATAATTAACCTGATGCTGTGTCATCGAACAAGAATTGTAATACGCCCGCTCTGTAACGCACCATCATGCGTCCTCCCTGGTAACGGTGGGATACCCGTCAGCCCATACTCCCATCTGCTTCACGCGGTTGGTTTCCAGCTGCCCTCGCAGGTCCATTCAGACTCTAATCCAACGCTCCCTTACACCAACCGGAAGCTCTCTGTGCCTGGCATTACAATCTTACTTACTCCTGCTCAACAGTTTTTTATGTTTTGTTGAATGTTGAGCTTATTATAATCACATGGCAATTAATTGTCAACTGTTTTTTGGAAATTTCTTGAACTGCTGCAAATTTTTATCATGGCCTCTTTTAGCCGTCCTGTGGTCAGGCATATGTCCTGGGCTGCAAAAATACCGGAAACAATCGCTGCCCCGGCCACGTGGCTGCCTTCCAAAAGCCCGATGTTATCCAGGTTAATCCCGCCGATAGCCACGACGGGAATGTCTGAACAATCGCATATGGCCCGCAGGGTCTCCATGGTCATGGGTCTGGCATCGGATTTGGTGGTTGTGCCGAAAACAGCCCCGCTGCCCAGGTAATCCGCGCCCTGGGCGCATGCCTTTCTGGCCTGCTCCACGGTCTTGGCAGTTACCCCAAGGATCCGGTCAGGTCCCAGCAGCTTCCTGGCCAGCCCTGCATCCATGTCATCCTGCCCCACATGGAGCCCGTCCGCGCCGCAGGCCAGGGCCAGTTCTATGTTATCGTCAATAATCAGCGGGACATGAAAACGCCCTGTCAATTCCCGGAGTTCCATTGCTTCGGCCAGCATCTGGTCATAATTCCCCCGGTCCAGGCCCTTTTCCCTGAACTGGACCATGGTGGCTCCTCCTTTCAGGGCTTCCTCCACCTGTCCGCACAGACTCCTGCCCTTTGTCCACGCCCTGTCCGTCACCGCATATATCAAAAGCTGGTTCCTACGAAATTTCAATCCTTTTCCCTCTTTCCAGCATCCCGTCATCCAGCATGCTCATATAGTCCGTCAGGTACATCCTAAAGCTTCCTGTTCCGCCTCCGGTCCTGATTGCCTTTCCGGCAGCCAGTTCCCCGCACAGGCCATGGGCGCACACAGCCATGGCAGCTGCTTCCGTTATAGCCGCCTGCGTCCCGCCGCATCCTGGAGCATCCCCGCTGCGCCCTAACGCTTCCTTCCCGCCGCCTCCTGCCGGAGTCCTTCCCTGTACAGGTGCGCACAATGCGCAGAAAGCCCCGATTATCCCATCCAGCATGCACCCGCTGCCCGTAATGCGTCCCATCCATGGATGCCCGTTCATTATCTTCATGACCCTTTCCGGCCCGGCCACCACATCCGTTGTCCCTGTCATCACCACAACAGCGCCCGTGCGTTTTTCAAGGGATACGGCGGCTTTTGCAGTCAGGTCCATCCATCTGCCCGGCACGGCATCCACCCCGCACAGATTCCCTGTCTTAGCACCACTGAGCACCTGTTCCAGCATATGGATCTCGGATGCATTTCCCCGTATCACCGACGGCCTGACTGCCTTAAGTATCCTAAGGGCCGACTCCCTCCGAAAGGCTGACGCAGTCACCCCCACCGGGTCCAGGATGACGGGATGTCCCAGCTGTACCGCCTTTTTCCCGGCCAGGATCATGGCCTCAACCCGTTCTTCCTCAAGGGTTCCCATGTTCAGCACAAGGCTTTGGCAGATGGAGGTGACGTCCTCCACCTCCCTGATTCCCTGGGCCATGATCGGGGAACCGCCTATGGCCAGCACCATGTTGGCCACATCCCCCGCCGTCACGTAGTTGGTGATGCAGTGGACACGGGGTGACATATCCCTTATTACTTTTATCCATTCTATCTGTTTCATCTGTCAGTTCCTTCCGGGTTGTATCTGCAGCCCCTATTTCCCCTGCCGCTTTACTGCCACGGATGGCTGGACATTGGCATCCAGCAGCTGCTTCATGTACTTAAATGCTCCTGATTTACACAGCACGCCTATGAGGAACGCGGCAATCACGGTGCCGCACAGCGTACTCATAAGGAACGGCATCACATAGGCAAATATGGCTGCCTCCTTGCCCATTACCAGGGTTGCGACCGGATAACACAAGATCCCGCCAAGGATTCCTGTGCCCACAACCTCGCCTGCATAGGCCGGCGCCAGCTTGCCTGTAGACCGGTACAGCATGCCGCATACCAGGGCGCCTATCATGCTTCCCGGAAATGCCAGCAGGCTTCCGGTTCCCATCAGGTTGCGGATAAGGGAGGTGCAAAAAGCCATTGCCGCCCCGTACCACGGCCCCAGGAACACGCCGGCCACCACATTGGCCAGGTGCTGTGCCGGAAAACATCTGGATGCCCCTATGGGGATGGAAAAACCGGACAGGGATACTGTCACCGCCACCAGCATTGCACTTACAGCCAGTTTCTTACTATTCACTTTCATATCCATTTCCCTCCTTATGAATGAAAAAAGTCCATACCCCCGTGGGATATGAACCTTGATATGCACAATGAAGCGCTTCATATTTCCCTACGTTGGCATTACCCAAATCAGGTACGATAGGTCGAAGTTCGATTACTTCCTCTCAGCCTGCTCCACAAGCTCCCTGCTGTTCTTTAGCATAGCACCGGCAATCAGTTTTGTCAATCCGGCGCTTTGAAGCCGACGGAATAATCCTTAAAAACACACATTTTAACGCGGTCGGCAAAGGTAAACGGTCCCACCTCGTCCATCCTAAAATCATACGCTGTAATCATCTGCCGGATAGGGTCTATTATCCAATTTGGCAGAAGATATTCTGCGGATAGCAATAAGCATAGCAGATAGTATACATTGATGCAATATAAAATAAGCACTGCATTATAGTCCATATCATGACCATATTACAGTGCACTCCAAGCTTTATTCCGTATTTATTTAAATTGAACCCAGGTTCCTGCAAGACCGCCCCTCAAACACCAGGTTCTCAATAGCGTATGCCACCCCGTCCTGGCTATTGGTACGCGTCTGGCATTTGGCGGTCTTTTTGATACGTTCCATGGCATTCCCCATGGCCACCGTGTACTTAAGGTCCATGGACAGCATGGAATAGTCGTTCTCACTGTCACCCACTGCCATGATTTCATTCCATCCTATGTTCCTCATTGCGGCATATCCTGCCAGGGCCTTGCCTTTCTGGGCATCCTGGTGGGTCAGTTCCAGGTTGGTCGCAGCCGAGGACGCAATGGCCAGGTCAGGCACCAGCCCAAGCCTTTCCCTGAGTTTTCCCAGCACAAGGGGGGATTCATGGATGACTGAAACCTTATAGAATTCCAGCCCCCGCCTAAACAGTTCCCCGGGAGGCAGGAAGGTAAAACGGCTGCGCACGCTTTCATAGGAAAATTCAGCCATTGGCAGCAATACGTTGCGGTTAAAATAATCCTTGAATTCTTCCTCTAAAGCAATGGTGCAGCTTCCCTTATCTGTCATGAAATCAAAGATGACGCCCTCATCCTTACAGCTTTCCACAATACGTTCCACCTGTGTCGTGGCAAGCCCTACCTTGTCCAGCCGCCTGCCCAGAGAGTCATAGGTGGACGCCCCGTTCATACATACCACCGGGGCCTTAAGTCCCGCCTCTTCTAGGGGAAGCAGGGCGTCTTCATAGCTTCTTCCCGTACATATGAGAAGTTCCACCCCCATATCCTGCATACACCGTATCACATGTGCATTCCGGTCCGACACGCGCCCGTCAGGTCCCAGCAATGTGCCGTCCATATCCACCGCCACAAGTCTTATCATTCCATCAATCCTTTCCTGGGCATGACCTAATATAACCAGTACAGCGCATAGCAAGTCCTTATGCATACAGCACCTAGCCAAAGGGATTCAGCTGGTCAGCCACGTTTCTGCATACATCCGGTTTATTGGTGATGATGGCCTCCACTCCCTGTCTGACCAGAGCTTCCATGTACTCCTCATCGTCCACCGTCCACACATGCAGGGCCAGGCCAAGGGACCTGGCGGAGGGAATCAGCTCCTTATCCTGCATGTGGTAGAGCGCGGGGTGGAGCGCATCCACCCGGGCCGTGTACCGTCCATAGGAGGCAGCATCTATCCATCCGTCTGAGTAGAGAAGCCCTGTCTTTACCGAGGCATCCAGCATTTTCAGCTTCACAAGGCTTGGGTGATGGAAGGAAGAGTAGATGACCCGGTTACCCATCCCCATTTCAGATGCCAGACAAAGCGCCCTTTCCTCTATCCCCTCATAGGGCACAATCCCTGTTTTCAGTTCAACATTAATAACAAGCCCTGTGGGTTTTAACAGCTCATAAACCTCTCTCAGCGTGGGGATGGCTGCGTCCCTGTACTCAGGGAACAGACGGTTAAACCGCAGTTTCTTAAGTTCCCTTAAGGTATGGTCCTTAATGTACCCTGAACCGTTGCTGACCCTGTCTATGGTTTCATCGTGTGCCACTACCAGCTCATTATCCCGGCTCAGCTGTACATCCAGCTCCACGCCGTCAGCGCCCTGTCCGGCCGCCAGCTTAAATGCCTCCAGCGTGTTCTCCGGCGCATAAGCGGACGCGCCTCTGTGTGCCCATACCTGTGTCTTCATGTCCCATCCCTCACTTATCATTATCACTCATTTAAAAGATTATATTCCTCAATTGCCTTATTAATCTGTTCTGCCATATTGGCAGCCGTATCTTCAGGGCTTATATTGTTGTTCAGCATATTCTCGATTTCCGTCTCCACCACCTGTCTGGCTTCAGGGAACACACTTAAAAGCGCGCCCGCGGACTCCGGCGTGGAATCATGAAGCTGGTCAATGGCAGTCCCGAACTGGGGATAGCGGGCCATATTTTCCTTAAAGACCGGCTCGTCATGTGCGGCTGTTGTCACCGGGAAATATCCGGTCTGGGCATTCCAGTATGCCTGGCTTTCAGGCGATACAAGGAATTTCACGAACTCCCATGTGGCTGCCTTTTTCGTATCGTCCTGGTTATCCAGCGCCCACAGGGAAGCGCCGCCAATGGAGACACCGCCTTTGTCATCTGCATTTACCTTTGGGAAATAAGCGGTCCCCACTTCAAATTTGCCGTTTACATCTCCTAATATCTGCTTCAGGGAAGCCGTGGAACCAAGGGTTATGGCAGATTTCCCGGAACTGAAGTCAGCCAGTCCGGAGTCGCCTCCGCGCCCAACTATCGGTGCATACCCCTTGTCATACAGTTCTTTCCAGGCCGTCAGTGTGTTCACGGCCGCACCGTTCTGGTCAAAATCCACAGCGGTTGCAGCTGCCTGTCTCCCATTTCCATTATTCACATAGGGCAGCCCCTGTTTACAAGTAAACTGCTCGAAAAACCAGCCGTAGATTCCAAGGGAAACCGGCTCGCCCGCCCCGCCCTTCTGTACCAGGGCATCCGCCACATCGGCAATCTCCATAAGGCTTGAAGGCACCTGTGTCACGCCTGCCTTTTCAAACATGTCCTTGTTGTAATAAAGGATTGGGGTGGAGGAATTAAACGGCATGGAATACAGCTTATCATCTACAGTATAATACGCAGCAATATTTGGTTCAATCACTGATTTATCCCAGCCATCCGCATCCATCAGCTCCTGCATGGGCACCACCCAGCCGGAATCAATCATGAACCGGGTGCCGATGTCATATATCTGAACCAGATCAGCCCCCATGTTGCCAATCTGGGCGCTTTTTAACTTGTTGATTGCATCGTCGTATTCCCCCTGGTACTGTGCATCCACCTGAATCCCAAAGGTGTTTTCCGTATTAAAACGGTTAACCAGATAATCCAGGGCTTCCCCGTTCACTCCGCCCATGGAATGCCAGAACGTAATGGTTGTACCCTTAAGCGGCATGGCCCCGGTCTGTTCGGTGCCGCCTAAATCCCCTCCTGCCTGGCCCTGTCCGTCCAGATTCTGTCCGGTGCCATTCTGTCCGCTGCCATCCTGCCCATTCCCCACCCGGCTTTCCTGTGCGGACATATCCGCAGAAGGTTCCTTGGCCCCGCATCCTGTCATGGACGCGGCCAGTACTGCGGCTGCCGCGAAAGCTGTCATTGTTGTCATCCATGGTTTCTTCATAATCGTTCATTCCTCCGATATTTTATTTGTGGTCTTTTTATATGTAAAGGGCTAGTGCTCCATCCAGTTAGAAACTGTACTGCCAGTGCTGAATATTTTGTCAGCCTGCAAGGCGGAGGAGGGAAGCGGAGTTGGTCCTCCGCTGACTGACGACAACGCGGCAGATGGCAAAATAGGCTGTGCTGGCAGTACGGTTTCTGACTGGATGGAGCACTAGGTCATCCCTTGACAGCGCCTGAGAACATCCCCCGGATCAGCTGCTTCTGTCCCGCGATAAAGATGGCTATGGACGGTATGATTACCAGGATTACCCCTGCAATCATCAGGGTTATGGACTGGGCGTCCTCATTATTCAGCATACTGATACCGATCTGCACGGTCCGCATCTCATTGGAGCCAGTCACGAGCAGCGGCCACATATACATATTCCATGCATTGATGAAGGTATACACTGCCATGGCCCCGATAGCCGACTTGGTCAGGGGCAGGAGTATCCTGAATATGAACCGCAGGTTCCCGCATCCGTCTATTTTGGCGGATTCATACAATGAGATGGGAAAGGATTTATAAAACTGCCTGAACAGGAAAATGCCCATGGCCGATGTAAGGTACGGCACAATCAGCACCTGGTAGGAATCCAGCCATCCAAAACGGCTTACGGTCAGGTAATTGGATATGATAGTCGCCTCCCCCGGTATCATCATGGTTGCCATCACAAGCATGAAAAGCGCCTCCCTGCCCTTAAAATCCAGGAAGGAAAAGGAAAATGCCGCCAGGGAGCAGGATATGATCTGTCCCAGGGTAATAAGCCCGGCCACCATAAAGGAATTGGCCACAAACCGGGCCAAAGGCACCTTAATCAGGGCCTGCCGGAAATTCTCCAGGGTCGGGGACGAGGGCAGCAGGTTCATCTGCGTGGTGAACAGTTCGCTGGAGGGCATGAACGCCACGCTGACCGCATACAGAAGCGGAAGCAGTACAAACAGGGCCACAAGTACATTAAGTCCTATAAGGACGGCGGTCCTCCCTCTTTTCACCAACAGTGCCTTGCGGTTGGCCGCTTCCTGGGCACGTCTGATTTCTTCCCGGTTCATTTCCCCGGTCCTTCTGATAACAAGTGTCTGCTCCATTAATAGCTGACTCCTTTCTTTTCTACTTTGAACATGATTAATGTAAGTACCATGATAATGGCAAACAGGATAACGGACTGGGCCGCCGCGCTGCCGAAACGGTAATTAAAGAACGCGTCCCTGTAAATGGAATATACAATCAGGTTGGTGGACTCCCCCGGTCCTCCCTTGGTCAGGATCTTCACCTGCCCAAATGCCTGGAAGGCCTGGATGATGTTTACCACCACCGTATAAAACATGATGGGACTAAGGCCCGGCAGCGTCAGGCGGAAGAACTTCTGCAGCGCGCCCGCGCCGTCCACTGATGCCCGTTCATAGATGGATTCATCAATATTGCCAAGCCCTGCGGAAAAATACAGGAAGTTGATGCCGCTGTTCAGCCATGCGGTCAGAAGGGCCACACATACCAGGGCATATCTTGGGTCATTGACCCAGTTGATGTCAAGCCCCAGCAGCTTGTTTACAATCCCGATGGACGGGTGAAGCATGATTTTAAATATAAGGGCCGCGGAGCTGGAGGCAATGGCCATGGGCAGCGCATATGCCGTGCTGAACACTCGGATACCCGGAAATGCCCGGTTGCACAGCATGGCTGCCAGAAGTCCAAGGGCCATGCTGGCCGATACCACAATCACCACGAATATCAGAGTTACCGTCAGGCTGTTAAAAAACGACCCGGACCGGAACAGGTCCGTATAATTCCCAAGTCCCACAAACAGCTTGGCCTGCCCCATTTTATTCGTCTTGAACAGGCTCAGGTAAATGGTCTTAAAAAATGGATAAAACAGGAATACGGCAAAGACCAGGAGCGCAGGCGCCGTATAGGCGTATGGTCCTGTCTTTTTTATAAATGATTTCTCTTTCATGCGTCTGCTCCTATACATAAAGGATATTTTCTTCTGTTATTGTGTCAAACAGCTTGATACGGCCCATATCCACATAAAGGCGTACCCGGCCCCCTGCCTTAACACAACAGGATGGCGGCAGCTTGGCACATATGTGCGGTGAATTTTCCCAGTTAAGGCTGTCCCGGACAGGTTCTCCCTGTGCCGTCCCATGCCGGGCAGCCCCGCCATCCCCGCATACCCGGCCATGAAGAAGGACCTCCGCTCCCAGCATTTCCCTTACATCTGCCAAAACCTCCAGCCAGGCTTCTCCCCATTGCTGTTCATGAAAATCCTCCGCCCGGATTCCCAGGGTAACCATCTTATCCATATACCCTTTATCCATAAGCTTTTTTCCCTGGGCCAAGGTCAATGGAAGCTGCCAGCCATTTCCCTTCAGGCACGGTCCCTGATTACTAAGCACCACCTTCCCCTCCAGGAAATTCATGGCCGGAGAGCCGATGAAGCCTGCCACGAACCGGTTCACCGGATTCTGGTACAGTTCGGCGGGCGGCGCCACCTGCTGTATGGCCCCCTCTTTCATGACAACAATCCTTGTCCCCAGAGTCATTGCCTCCACCTGGTCATGGGTCACATAAATCATGGTGGCACCCAGCTGTTTATGAAGCTTGGCTATCTCCACCCGCATCTGGCTCCTCAGCTTTGCATCCAGGTTGGACAAGGGCTCATCCATAAGATACGCCCTGGGCTTGCGCACAATCACGCTTCCGATTGCCACCCTCTGCTTCTGTCCCCCTGACAGGGCACTGGGCTTTCTGTCCAGAAGATGGCTTATTTCAAGTGTGGAGGCCGCTTCCCTGACACGTCTGTCAATCTCTGCTTTGGGCGTTTTATGGGCCCGCAGGCCAAAAGCCATATTTTCATATACCGTCATATGGGGATACAGGGCGTAGTTCTGGAATACCATGGATAGGTCCCTGTCCTTTGGCTCAACCATGTTCATGAGACAGTTATCAATCCACAGTTCTCCTGAAGATATATCCTCCAGGCCCGCAATCATCCTGAGGGTGGTGGACTTTCCGCAGCCCGACGGACCCACGAAGATGATCAGTTCCCCTTCCCGGATATCCAGATTGAAGTTCTTTACAGCGCTATAGCCGTTTTTATAGGTCTTACTTACATTTACCAATGATATATCAGACATGGACTTTCCTTTCACATTCACAATCTACTCTTAGATTTTAATCAGGCAGTGTAAAAACAAAAAGTAATGTCCTGTAAAATGGAGGTAAAACCGGTGGGAATCTGGCTGTAAATAAAAAAAGCCCTGCAAAGCGGACCGGAATCCGCTTTGCAAAGCCCTTTTATCCTATTCATCTGTTCTGTGGTCTACGCCATGTTCAAGACCCGTTTCATCTTTGTCACTTCTCCGTCCAGATGGTTGACTTTCAGATGATACATGGTATTAGGATGAAGCTCTTTTAAAGCCTCGTCCAGCTTCCGGTCCAGGTTCATATGGCCTTCCGCAATTAATTGAATGTTCCGGTTTGTCTCGTTTTCCAGGGTAATTTCAAATAAGGTTACCCGCTCTTTAACAGACTGCACATCCTCCTTAAGTGTCTGTACATCCTCCTTGAGTACCTGCACATCCTCATTGAGTACCTGCACTTCCTCCTTAAGGCCCTGTACATCCTCCTTGAGTACCTGCACTTCCTCCTTAAGGCCCTGTACATCCTCCTTAAGTACCTGCACTTCCTCCTTAAGGCCCTGTACGTCCTCCTTAAGTACCTGCACTTCCTCCTTGAGTACCTGCACGTCCTCCTTGAGTACCTGCACTTCCTCCTTGAGGCCCTGTACATCCTCCTTAAGTACCTGCACATCCTCCTTAAGGCCTTGCACATCCTCCTTAAGGCCTTGCACATCCTCCTTAAGGCCTTGCACATCCTCCTTAAGGCCCCGCACATCGTCCTTGATTTCTCCAATGCCTTCGAGAATCAAATTCAGTTTTTCGTTTTCTGACATAATCTTCCCCTTTCTAAACAGTATAGGTATACAGAAAACTTCTAGCCGCTTCTAAAAATGATATCCCGCCTTATACCTCTCCAAGCACAAGTGAAATTTACTGTAAACACATTATACTACGGCAAAATACCGTTTACAAGGGTTGACTTTTTATTATCCCGAAAATCCATTCCAAATCCATTTCGAAAAATATTAATCACAATAAAGAATGTAATACTAATGTCTCTTGACGTATTTATGTCGAAAAGTACTAGACATCTTATATATGTCAATTATTGTAGATTTTTGCCATCAATTAGTATATAATATGATTTAAAAGACCGATTTGTGAGGGGTAATATGAAATGCAGGAATTGCACAATAAAAAATTATTAGAAAAAAGTAAAATTCTGTTTAGTAATATTTTAGAATTAAAAAAATTGGACATAAATAATAATTTTTGTTCAGAATTACTTGACTGGTTTAATGAAGTTGTATTAAAGAATATATCTATTTACGCCAGCAAATCCTCTAAAGAAAAGATGGACCAGGAACTCTATAAAAAGAATCGGCAAAATGTTTATTGGATTAATTTCGGAAGAAATATCGGTTCTGAGTTTCAAGATTATCATTATGCATTAGTCATATACGAATCAAAATATACAGCTCTTGTGGTTCCATTAACCTCAAAAAAAGACCATACTCCAAAATGGATAGAGGAAAATAAAGAAGTTATAGTCGATATAGGAAAAATTGAGGGTTATCCTGATGACAGTAAAGAATGTTATGCTTGCACGTTCATGATTCAGTCTGTCAGCAAAAAAAGATTAGATAGATGTGGCAACAAAAAAGATGGTTACTTTCAAATTAAGGTAACAGATAAACAGATGAAGATGGTCTGTGACAAAATTTCTGAAATTACATATAATAAAATTACCAAAGGCAATATTGACAATTAATACGATTTATGATATATTCAAGTTGTCTTAAGACAGTGATTTGATATAATGGGTTTGATAATTTGCCATTATATCTATTGGCTTAAAGCCAGTGATTTAAAAAAAGTTATTTTTTGAGAGCAGCGTTATCGCTGCTCTTTTTTTACAGATACGTATAAGCCCGCTACCCCATAGCCATATTTCCATCCATGGGGCAACGGTTTTTACCGCGATATGGATTGGATTCCCTACACTGGAAACGCCACTCCCGCCCTCAATATTATATTCGGATACGGTGTAAACTCGCCGGTACGTATTGCAAACTTAACCTGCCTTGACAGTTCCTTAAGCCCGGTATGGGGAACCATCCGGCGCTCCACCCCCGGAAGGCTTTCCTCTATATAAGCCAGCAGCTCCGGGTTATACTCCTTAATCTCCTCTGCCACCGTATAAAACTCCACCTCCGTCTCCTTCAGCACGGCATCCATTACCTGCTTAAAGGTGGGAACCCCGCCGCATAACGCCAGGTCCACAATCGGGACCCCTGCCGGGATTGGCATTCCGCCATCCCCTATCATGAACTGGTCCATATGTCCCAGCCCGGCTATGTACCCTGCCAGCCGGGCATTGATGATCCCAAACTTCTTCATCCCATTTCCTCCTTCCCCAAAAGTGTTCTCCCGGAGTCTCCCCGGCACTTATCTTTGAGGCTGATTTACCACAATCATCCTTTTATATCAGCTATTTATTCTCATTCCTGGCCTGCAGCGCCATCTTAGCCTGCATATTCCTCTGGAACTGGTCAATGATGACAGCCAGTACGATGACCAGGCCCTTGATGACCATCTGCCAGAACTCGGACACGCCGCACATGACCATCCCGTCATTGATGACACCGATTACAAATGCCCCCACAATGGTTCCGCCAATGGTCCCCACGCCGCCTGCCATGGAGGTTCCGCCCAGTACGGCTGCCGCAATGGCGTTCATCTCCCAGCCCTCTCCGGTTGCGGGATGCGCTGCCACCAGCTGCGAGGAAGCGATGATGCCCACCACTGCCGCGCACAGGCCGGAGAAAGCGTAAACCATGATCTTAACCTTATTCACCTTGACGCCGGACAGCCTGGCGGCCTTCTCATTGCCGCCAATGGACAGCACATGCCAGCCAAATGCGGTTTTCCTCAGGATGACAGCCGCAATCACTGCAATGATTGCCAGGATTACAACGCCCACAGGAATCACGGTCCCGGGGATATTGCGCCCGAACACCTCCCAGCCCGTGTTGCCCAGGGCCTCGTTGCCAGTGATTTTTGAATAGGTGGCCCCGCCTGAGCGGATCATGGCAAAACCGCGGGCCACATACATCATGCCCAGGGTGGCGATAAAGGGGGCCACGTTGAACCTGGTAATCACAAGACCGTTCAATGTGCCGATTACCACGCCCAACAGCATGGTGATGATGAACACGGCCGGAACATTAAAATACAGGGTTACGCCAAACATCTGAAGGGTAAGCCCCTTTTCCAGAAGCCCGCCTGCAATCATTCCGGCCAGTCCAACGATTGCGCCCACGGAAAGGTCAATGCCTCCCGTGATGATGACATAGGTCATTCCGATGCCCAGGATACCGTACAGGGCCACATGCTTGGCAATGAGCATGGCTGTGTTCAGGCTCAGGAAATTAGCGGCCTTGATACTGAAAAAAATCAACAGGACAATCAGCACAATAAAGGTCCTGCCCTTTAACAGCGTCATGGCCAAGGCATTATTCGAAGATTTCTTATTCGTACTCATAATGTATACTCTCCTTTTCCAATCATTGGCCGTGGTGGCCTTTATATGATGACAATACCAGGCTTTCTTCCTGAATCTCGTCCCCAATGAGTTCCCCTGTCTTGATGCCGTTTGACAGCACCATGACCCTGTCCGCAATGGCGATGATTTCCTTTAACTCAGAAGATATGACAATGATGGAAAGCCCTTTTTCCGCATACTGGTTGATGATGTCAAATACCTCGGTCTTGGCGCCGATGTCAATGCCCCTGCTGGGTTCATCCAGAAGCAGGATTTTCGGATTGGTCAGAAGCCCCTTTCCAATGACAACCTTTTGCTGGTTGCCCCCTGAAAGGGAGAGGATGGGCAGGTTCTTGTCAGCCACCTTGATGTGGATATCCTTAATCTGTTCATCCGCCCTCCTGCCCTCCAGCTTATCATCCAGCAGGAATCCCTTTACATACTTTTTAATACTGGACAGGGAAATGTTCTTAAGGATGCTCATGGTCTGCACCAGGCCTTCCCTCTGCCTGTCCTCGGGCACCAGGGCAAATCCCCGTTCAATCTGCTCTGAGATGGAATGGATTTCCATCTTCTTCCCCTCCAGCAGGATATCGCCTGTATGCTCCGGCCTCAGGCCCATGATGCATTCAAAGACCTCGGTGCGGCCCGCTCCCATTAGCCCGTATATTCCCAGGATTTCACCCCTTTTCAGGTTAAAATCCACATGATGCAACAGATACCCGCCACCGCTCTTTGGAAGGGTCAGGTCCCTGACCTCCAGCACGGTCTCCTGCTTCTCCCAGTCAATGTTCCTGTCCTTTTTCGGATAAGACTTGCCCTCACCCGTCATCTGCTTAACAATCCAAGGCACATCAATATCCCTTACATCAGCGTCAGCCACATACCTGCCGTCCCTTAAAATCGTCACATGGTCGCCGATTTCCATGATTTCCTCCAGACGGTGGGATATGTATACAATGGAAATACCCTGGGCCAGAAGCTCCCTCATGATTTTAAAGAGGATCTTAACCTCCTGCTGGCTTAAGGATGAGGTAGGCTCATCCATGATCAGTATCTTAAGGTCGTCCGCAATCAGGTTCCTGGCAATTTCTATCATCTGCTGCTGTCCCACCCTCAGATCCCCAATCAGGGTATCCGGGCTGATGGGATGTTCCAGGCGCTCCAGTATCTGGGCCGCCAGTTGGGCATGTTTCTTATTATCCAGCACAAATCCGGTCTTTTTCTCCTTGGCCATGAAAATGTTCTGATACACGTTCAGGTTGGGAAACAGGCTCAGTTCCTGATGGATGATACCGATACCGTGCTTCCTGGCTTCCGTGGTATTCTTAAAAGCCACTTCCTTGTCCCCCATATACAGGGTGCCTGCGCTGGGCTGTTCAATTCCGGCAATGATTTTCATCAAGGTAGACTTGCCCGCCCCATTTTCCCCAATCAGCACATTTACCTTGCCGGCAAGCACATCAAAGGAAACGTGGTCCAGGGCCTTGGTTCCCGGATAAATCTTGTCAATCTGCTCTGCGTGAAGGCAGACGCCCTCCCGGCATTTAACTGTTGACTCCATAAAGCCACCTCCTAGTTTACAGTCAGCTTCACAGGCGTGATGAGGATCTCATCATCCTTATTCGCGGTAAATGTTCCAGTAAATTCAATGGTCCTGCCCTGCAGGGTCTCAGGCGCCGCCGCCTTTACCACGGTGGTATCAATAATGTCATGAAGGCTCTGGGAAACAGCGGCCCACTCCTGCTGGTTCTTGTAATCCCCGAATTTGATGAAATCCAGGGAATCCCTGACCGATGACCCCTTATATACACTGCCGATCTGAAGCTTTACGGTCACATCCCCGTCATAACCCTCAGGCTTCACCACCATGTACCCGGCCTTCTTTTCCTGGTTGACTTCCTCCACCACGGCCGTGCCCTTTACCACATAGTTAATCTCTCCCGATGTGCCCATGGAGTATTTTCCATATTTATCAACCAGGGACTTCAAATCCCCGCCGGATTCTTCCAAAAACCGGGTTATGTCCGCGGCCTTGCCTTCCAGTTCGGGAAGCGCCTTGGAATCCCAGATATTAGCCACATTGTCTCCGGCGTTAAATTCCACATCTCCTGTTAATTTTCCTTCTTCACCAATCTTAACTACCTTCACACATCCGGTCATGCTTAACGCAGATGCTGCCAATATAAGAGCTGTTACCAGACTTATCACACGTTTTTTCATAGTACACTCCTATCTCCATACTTATATGTTCCTGACTTCACTTCAAAACTACCTTCATTCTTGGGGGAATACTCCATTAACCGTTACCCTTATGGAATTGCAGGAGGTTTTAAGGCCTCCTGCAACCGGATTTTCTTATTCGCTGTAAACGAACGCGCTTAATTTGTCAACATTCTCAGAAGTAATGGCCACACAGTCAACCAGCTGTTTCTCTTCCAGTCCCGTGGTGCCTTCCTTTAAGTACTTGTCAGCCTGCTCAACCGCCATCTCTGCAATCAGCGCACACTGCTGAAGCGCGGTACCTGTCATGTAACCGGACTTGATCTCAGCCGCGGCCTCGTCAGAACCATCCACGCCAATGATGCAGATATCCTTTAAGCCTGCTGCCTTGATTGCTGCCGCTGCGCCCACTGCCATGGTGTCGTTGCCGCATACAATACCCTTGATGTCAGGATTGGACTGTAAGATGGTCTCAACCTTTTCATAAGCCTCAGTCTGCTCCCAGTTCGCGGTCTGCTGTGCAACCATCTCCAGGTCCTCGTACTGGTCAATGACCTCATGGAACGCGCTGGAGCGCACACCTGCGTTGGTATCGCTTTCCTTGCCTAAAAGCTCTGCGTACTTGCCTTCCTCGCCCATGGCCTCAACAAATACTTCCGCAATTGCCTTGGCGCCCTGATAGTTATTGGCAACAATCTGGGAAATGGCAACGCCCTCTGCATTGATCTCACGGTCAATTAAGAATGTGGGGATTCCTGCATCCCTTGCCTTCTGTACGGCTGCAACGGTTGCGTCGGCCCCTGCATTGTCACAGATAATGGCTGCTGCCTTGTCTGCAATGGCATTGTCAAACAGCTCGGACTGCTTGGTGGCATCATCGTCATGGGAAACCTTCTTAACCTCATAGCCCAGTTCAACCGCCTTTTTCTCAGCCTGGTCAGCCTCGGTCTTAAAGAATGGATTTGAGTGGGATGGGGTAATGATATACATGATTTTGGAACCGCCTCCGGGAAGTGCCTCCGCCGCTGCTGCAACTGCTTCGGTTGCCGCTGCCTCCGTTGCTGCTTCCGTTGATGCTGCCTCGGCTGCCGCCGTAGTAGCTGCCTCGGTTGCTGCCGTGGCTGCTGCCGTGGTTTCCGCAGGCTTGGAGCCGCATCCCATCAGCAGACCGGCTGCCATGGCCGTACATAATAACATACTCATCATTCTTTTTTTCATTTTTGTTTCCTCCTTAAATGAATTATATAGTTTTGTATAGATAACCGGGTTGCCCGGTAAATCCCTGTTTAATTCAGTACCTTTGCTACCGCATGCTTCCAGCCGCCGTACTTCATATCCCTGGTTCCCGGATCCATGGCCGGCCTGAAGGTCCTTCTTCCCATCCTGGCAAATAACTGCTCCCGGTCATATATCCCCATGGCAATCCCGGCCGCATAGGCTGCCCCGATGCCGGACAGTTCTTCTGCCGGAGGGACGCTGACAGGAATCCCTGCCATATCGCTCTGGAACTGCATCAGGTACCGGTTCCTTGTGGGTCCTCCGTCCGCCCTCAGTTCCCCAATGGGGATACCGGATTCCTCTTCCATGGCAAGGACCACATCTGTAATCTGGTAGGCAATGCTCTCCAGCCCCGCCTTTACCAGCTCCGCCTTCCCGGTCAGTCTTGTCATTCCATAGTACATCCCCACCGCCCTGCTGTCCCAGTAAGGTGCTCCCAGTCCTGTAAAACCAGGTATCAGATAGGTGGTGTCGTCCGGGTTGGCTTCCTCTGCCAGTTCCTCTGTATCACCTGGCGATTCAATCAGCTTAAGGCTGTCCTTCAGCCAGGTAATCACTGCTCCCGTGTAATTGATATTGCCCTCCAGCACGTAGACGGCCTTTCCATCCATATGCCATGCAAGCGAGGTTACCACCTTTTCACTGAGCACAGGCTTTTCACCGATATTCATCATCACGGACGATCCGGTGCCGTAGGTGGTCTTTATCATTCCCTTTTCCAGGCACCCCTGGCCGAACAGCGCTCCGTGGCTGTCCCCCAGCACCCCGTGGATGGGAATAGGTTTCTGAAGGAATCCGTCAAAATCCGTATATCCGTAACATCCATCCGAGCCAGTGACCTGGGGCAGGCTTTCCACCGGAATACCGAACAGCCCGCATACCTCCACGTCCCATGCAAGGGTTTCAATGTTAAAAAGCTGTGTCCTGGAGGCATTGGAATAGTCTGTCCTGAATTCCTTTCCCCCGGTCAGATGCCATACCAGCCAGCTGTCCATGGTGCCGCAGCACAGTTTTCCCTCTGCTGCCAAAGGGTCGGCGTCCGGCACATGCTCCATCACCCAGCCCAGCTTGGCGGCTGAGAAGTAGGGCGAAAGCTTAAGTCCCGTGCGAAGCCGTATCATCTCGGCCAGGCCTTCCTGTTCCAGCCTATCGGTAATGTACGCGCCTCTGGCGCACTGCCATACCACTGCATTGTATATGGGCCTTCCTGTCTCCCGGTTCCAGGCAATGGCGGTTTCCCTCTGGTTGCTGATACCCAGGCCCGCAATCCGGGATTTGTCAATCCCGGCTTTCTCCACCAGGTCCTTTACCGCCTGTACCGTATTCCTGTAAATCTCTTCCCCGTCATGCTCCACCCAGCCTTTCCCATTCACTATCTGGCGGTGGGAAAGGTCTGTCCTGCAGATTAATTCCCCCCTATTGTCAAACAGCAATGCCTTGGTTCCCTGGGTGCTCTGGTCTATCCCCAATATGTAGTCCATCCCGGCCTCCTACCCACGCCCCAGCGCTTTTTCAGCCGTCCCGGCTATTCCTTCTGCATTCAGTCCGTAATAATCAAATACTTCCCTGGATGTCCCGGTGATGACAGGCGCGTCCGGAAGGGACATATTAACCACTTTTTTCGGGCATTCCCCTGCAACCACCTGGCTTACCATGGAACCCAGGCCGCCGTAGGGCGCATGTTCCTCCACGGTGACGACGGCCTTTGCCCCGGATGCTGCCTGGATTACCGTTTCCACGTCCAAAGGCTTTACACAGTACATATCCACCACAGAGGCGCTGATTCCCTTTTCCTTCAGGATTTTGGCCGCATCCATGGCAGGTTTTACCATTTCGCCGCAGGCAATGATTGCCACATCCGTCCCCTGGGTAATTACGGTTGCCTTATCCATGACAAAGGGAACATTTCCCTCTTCATATACATCCTCTACCGGGTTGCGCCCCACCCGGATATAGGCAGGCTTTTCATCCTCTAACAGCGCCTCCATGAGGTGCCTTGTCTGGAACCGGTCGCTGGGCAGATATACCCTCATATTGGGAACAGATGCAAAAGCAGCAATATCCTGTGCGGAATGGTGGCTCATGCCCAGGGCGCCGTAGCTTACCCCTCCGCTGATTCCGATTAATTTCACATTGGTATTGGAATAGGCCACATCCACCTTGGCCTGTTCAAAGCTTCTGGTGGAAATGAAGCTGGCCGGTGAGGCAGCGTATGGTTTCTTGCCGCATTTGGCCATGCCCGCTGAAATGCTTACCAGGTTCTGTTCCGCAATCCCAACCTCCACGAACTGCTCCGGAAATGCAGATGCAAATGGCGCCAGGGATGCGGAGCCTCTGGAGTCGCTGCATAACACAACCACATCCCTGTCCTCCTTTGCGTGTTCCATAAGTACCTCACAGATAACCTGACGGTTTGCAATCTTATTCATGAAGCGCTTCCTCCCTTCTCCTGTCCAGCTCTGCCGCAATGGCTTCATACTCCTCCACGGTCGGGACCTTGTGATGCCATGCCGCCTTGTCCTCCATGGCGGGGCCTCCGCCAAAGCCCTTTGTTGTGTTGGCAATGACCGCGGTGGGCCGGCCCAATGTATTCCTGGCCTCCTCAAACGCCCGGTCGAGTTCATCCATGTCATTGCCGTTTACCTGTACCACATGCCAGCCAAAGCTTTTAATCCTGTCCTCAAGGTCCTCATGGTGCATCACATCCTCGGTGCTGCCTGATATCTGGAGCCGGTTCCTGTCAATAATCGCGCACAGGTTATCCAGTTTATAATGTCCTCCTGCCATGAAACCTTCCCAGACCGAACCTTCCGCCAGCTCGCCGTCCCCCATGACCACATATATCCGGTTCTTCCTGCCGTCCATCCTGCTGGCTAAGGCCATGCCGATACACACCGGAAGCCCATGCCCAAGGGAGCCTGAGTTCATTTCAATCCCAGGAAGCTTATTGTTGGGATGTCCGATGAATTTAGAGCCAAAGGCTGAAAACTCATCCATCACCTTTTCTATTGGGAAAAATCCCTTAGCGGCCAGCACCGCATAATAGCTTTCAACCGAATGCCCCTTGCTCAGCACAAACATGTCCCGGTCCGGGTCATCCATATTCCCAGGTCCTATATCCATCTGCCTAAAATACAGGTTTACCAGTATATCCATCACACTGAAATCCCCGCCGATATGCCCTGTCCTGGCTTTCATGATCATGTCCAGCACATGGCGGCGCAGCTCAAATGACTTGACTTTCAAATCGTCCATAATTTCCTCCTCGTTACAAACACATGGCACAGTTCTATGTATTAAAACGCTTCCCGCAGGGTCATTCCCCTCTCAGGTATGCTTTCACGTCCTCCTCAATGGGGTCGTACAGGTCTGGTTTAATACCGATATATTTGCATGCCTCGTATAATACCGGGACCACATCCTTGTGGATTCCCACACAGTGGTGGATATACGGGCCGGTCACTATCTTTTCTTCCAGGCGTTTGATGTTCTCCACCTCTACCCACAGATAGGTGCCCATCCCCTTTGGGCCGTCCACTCCCTTTGCATTGCCAAGAAGCAGCGAATACTCCCCATTGTCCCCATCAAACCGGCACAGGGTCACGCTGCCGTGCTTTGCCTCCGCCGTGATGCTGCCGGGATGGTCAAATGCCAGCGGATAGGTGATGGCCGGCCTTTCCTTTGCAACCGAGATGGGCCATGGACCGCAGTGCTGAAGCAGTTCGCCGTTTTCAATATCAGGATGGCGGATGGTCCAGTCCGCAAAAAACCCTCTTGTCTCACCCATGCCCGCTGCCTCCACCATAAGGGCGGTGATGGCGCCGTGGATGTCGGTCTCACATACAACCGGGATTCCCTCCTCATTCATCAGTGCGTTGGCAGCACACGGCATGATTCCCAGTTCGCACTGCAGCTGGTTCCAGCACTGGATGGCAGCTGCCTGGCAGCCGTACTTTTCCACCAGTCCCTTCATGGCAACCTTGAGGGCAGCCACATTTTCCAGCTCATCATCCTTTATCTTGATGTCCATGTGCTCCCGGCAGTACTGCATCACGGCCGCAACCTCTGTGCCCGCCTCCTTGGCAGCCTTCACCGCGTCGGTCAGCTCCGGCATGGGAATGGGTGACAGCTGGATGTTGAATTTCTCAAGGAGTTCGCCCTCATTGCACATGGTGGTCCAGAAGTCAAATGGGCGGGTGGAAATCTGAAGGATACGCATGTTCCTGAATTTCTTCACCACATTGCACACCGCCATGAAATCCCTTATGCCCCGTTCGAATACCGGGTCATCCAGCCGGCAGTTGGTCATATATGTAAATGGGACCCGGAACCGCCTGAGCACCTTGCCCGTGGCGAAAAGCCCGCACTGCGTATCCCTTAAACGGACCCCGTCCTCATCGGGCCTTTCATCTAACGGCCCCCATAAAAGCACCGGGACCCCCAGTTCCTTGGCAAGCCTTGCACATTCATACTCGGTGCCGAAGTTGCAGTGGGGAAGGAACAGTCCGTCGATTTTCTCCTGCCTGAACTTCTCTGCAATCCTCTTCATGTCACTGTCATCGTAGAGAAGTCCTTCTTCATTTATATCCGTGATATCCACATAATCAATGCCCAGTTCTGTCAGGCGGTCTGCTGTAAGCCCTCTGTACTTAATTGCATCCGGCGCACTGAAAATGCTTCTTCTGGTTGGCGCAAATCCAAGTTTAATCTTATCCATCTTTTTCTCCTCCATTGGTTTTTATATATCAGCTGCTGCCCATGGCAGCACCGTATTGTATGGTGTCTGACCCGTTTGCATCACTTACACTGTCCCGCTCCACAAACCGGGTGCTGACCAGTGTCTGGGTCTTGGTATCCATTCCCTCCTCCACAATGTCCAAAAGCCGTCTGACAGCCATCTGCCCCAACTCCTGTTTGGGGACCCTAAGGCTTGTAAGCCCGGGCGATACGATATCGCAGAAGGGTAGGTCGTCAAACCCAATCAGCGATACGTCCCCGGGAATCTGTATGCCGCATTCCTGAAGGGCCTTCATGCATCCAAGGGCAATCATGTCATTATCCGCAAAATAAGCGTCCGCAAGCCCCGGCTTTTTCTTCAGATAGGCCAGCATATCCCGGTAAGCACCGTCCATGGTGGTGCTTACTGTTACCGTATATCCGGGGTCATAGGGAATCCCCTGTTCCGCCAGGGCCGCCCTGTACCCAGCCTCCCTGAGCTTAAATGCCTTAATCCGAAAATCCCCCCTCAGATATCCCAGGCGCCTGTGTCCCTTTTCAACCAGATAATTCACGGCAGTCCTGGCCGACTCCGAATTATTGGTAATGATTCCGCTGTACGGCAGGTCCTCACTCCAGTAGTCCAGTGTCACTATCCTGCATCTGGCCCTGGAAAAATAGTGCAGGTCCTGGTCCATAAGCTCGGCCCCCATCAGGGCCACCAGGGAATCCCTATCCTCCAGCAGGACATCCAGCTGACTCTTAAAATCAGCCGCCCTCCTGTCCAGATAATTGATGACCATATCATATCCACGGCGCCGGCATTCGCTTTGGAATCCGTCCATCATCATGGTAAAAAAGGGGGTGTCATCCGTAATCAGGCCATTGGTGCGGTACATGACAAAATGAATCTTCCTCTGCTGGGCCGCCTGCAGATATCCCATCTCGCTGGCAGTCTTAAAGATTTCCTCTGCCGTCCTGGGATTTACTCCTTTTTTCCTGTTCAGGGCATTGGATATGGTTGCCGCTGAAAACCCTGTTGCTTCGCTGATTCGCCTGATTGTTGTTTTCATAGATTCAAGTCCCTTTGTTTTTTGCCTGTCCGATTGTATAAACATTATTATAAACATTTTAAATAATTTTGCAATATTTTTTATAGAAATCGACGTTTCTTTGTATAATTTAGATGATTTATTTCATTATTTTATGTACAATATTACCATATATGAGCTACAATTTTGCACTTTTTCCTTGCTTCCATGTAAATATTCATATAAACGTATATATAAAACTTTATATAAATAATTTATTTCTTAATGCATTAAAAAACTCAAAAAAGGACCCTGCCCTGCAGATTCAATCTGCATGCAAGATCCTTAATCAATCCATATGGGTCATATCACGGTCTGTACCAGTTTCTTCACGGTCTGCCGTTCAATGAATTTCGTACATACCTCTGTCTTGGTCACAACCACCTCTCCCGGATTCTGGATCATATCAATCAGCCTTCTCACGGCCAGCCGCCCCATCTCCTTATTGGGCACCCTGAGCGTGGTCAGGGGAGGATATGAAATCTCACTGAAGGGCAGGTCGTCAAATCCAATGATTGACACGTCGTCCGGAACCTTATACCCCCGTTCCTGCAGCGCTTTCATGGCCCCCAGGGCAATCATGTCGTTGTCCACGAAAAATGCGGTTGGAAGCCCTGGCTCCTTATCCAGATAGGCAAGCATGTCCTGATACGCCCCGTTCAGCGTAGTGGACAAGGTGATGATGTAATGATTCTTTACCTCCAGCTTATACTTGCGCATGGCGGACTGGTATCCCTGTCCCCTTACCTTGAACCCATTGATGCGGTAAGCTCCCCTGATATAGCCGATTTCCCTGTGTCCCTGCTCAATCAGATACTCCACTGCCTTTTTGGCCGAGTCAAAGTTATTGATCAGGACACCGCTGAAATCCATGCTGTCCTGCCAGTAATCCAGTATGACCACAGGACTTCTGGCGTAGCGGAACGGGTTCAGTTCCCCTCCCATCATCTCAGTACCCAGGATGACCGAAGCAGACTCACTGTCCTGGACCAGATTCTTCACCTGGTGTTCATAATCAGAATCCCTTTCATCCAGGTTGCACAGCACCATCTCATAACCGCATTGGCGGCATTCCTGCTCAAAACCGCTGATCAAGGTAGGGAAAAAGGGGGTATCGTCAATAATGGAACCATTTTTCTTAAAGGTCACCAGCTTGATTTTGGAAATGGAATTTTCGTTTATATATCCCACTTCCTTTGCCACCCTGAATACCTCGGCCGCTGTCTTGGCATTGACGCCCTTTTTATGGTTCAGGGCATTGGACACCGTGGCCGGTGAGAATCCCGTCAATTCACTTATGTATCTGATACTGGCTTTCATACCTGCTTCCTCTCACACATTCATTCTATACTGCCTGGAACCCCTAGAGCCTGCCCCCGCACTTTGGACAGTATTCAAAATCCTCTTCTGTCTCATAGCCGCAGCGCACACATTTCTTCCATACCTTGTAGGATCCGTTTTCATAGGAATTTCTTCTATTCCCCTCCTGGACCAGGGTCAGGTCCGCCTGGGTGATGTCCGCCTGCTGTCCCCGGGCCAGCGCCTTTCCCTTTTCCGGATCCAGCTCATAGACAGCTTCACAGCAGGACATTTTCACATAAAACTTCTTATTCCACTTAAACAGCGGTATGAAGAAAAAGCTGAAATACATATAGGTCATCATGACCTGGTAGCGGCCGTATGCCCCGCACCTGTCGCAGATAACCGTTTTTACATAATCCAGGATTTTCTGTCCCTGGCTGATTCCTCCTATGAATATCACTGCTGTCCATCCTCCCTCCAAGCAATCTTATGGCAGCTCCCATCCCAAAACGCGGAAACAGGACAGAGCCCGGTTTTCCCCGGCCCTGTCCGCTGTGTCATTACCGGTCCGTCACTGCCCATTGGCGCCTAAAGATGCCGGTAATCCGCATATCAAATTATAAATAAGACTTTTTAAGGGCTTTTAACAGGATCTTAGGCTGCCTGTTGTACGGCGTTACCGGGCAGATGTTCTTCTTCACATCCATAAGCCCGTACACTGCCAGCCTTGCCGCGCGCACGGAGTACTCCTCTGTAAACACCATGTCGTCCGGTATCTCCACAAACTGGCTGACCATGGCGAAGTTGGTGGAGCCGGCCGGGATTACCGGAGGCCTGTCGCTGTATTTGCGCGGCTCAAACTGGGCGTCCACGTAAGGCATGTAGCACGGGATTACATTAATCACGGTCTTCATCAGCTCTGCAATCCGGTCCTCCGGGATATGCAGGTGGTGCAGGTATTCATTCAGAAGCTCCTGGCCCGTACACTCCTTCATAGGCTTCTTCACATAGTCGCCCACCGCGTCCGTATACAGTCCATATCCCCAGAAAATGGTGGTATCCATGGGCTGGTTCGCAAAATGGGGCTGGGCAGCAACCACGCTGCTCATCAGCCAGCTGGAATCCTTAAATGTCATCAGGGCGCCGCTGCCCGGCACATTGCCGGTAAAGTTCTCAATGGTCTTTAAGATCTCATCGCCCCTGCAGGTCACGGTAAAGCTGAGCCAGTTGGTCTCATGGGGCTTTGTGAAGAAGGGTTCCGGATTCCCCAGTCCCGGCTTCTTGGCAGCAACCTTGGCCCAAAGTTCCCCGCTGATCGGCTTCTGCTCAGGAGCCGGCGCCGGTGTATGGAAATCACCCAGGGTGGCGCTGTCGGTCATACATGCATTGGTCATGATGCAGATGTCATTCTTCTCTAACTGCACGGTCTCAAATACATAGGAATCCTTGACAGCATCCCCATTCTCTCCGGTGTCGTCCGTGTCCTCCACCTTGCGCTTCAGATAAAGGGTCCTGGCAGTAATCCCATGGCCGTCCTCAAAGTCAATGTCCGTAACCTCACAGTTCTCCATGAAGCTGACCCCGGCCTTCCTCAGATAGGACTCCAGGGGACGGATGACGCTGTCATACTGGTTCAGAGGGGTCCTGGTCACGCCTTCCAGTGTCTCAATGCGGCTGAACTCAAATATCATGCGGTTCATATAACGGCGGAATTCATAAAGGCTGCTCCATTTCTGGAAAGCAAATGTGGTCTGCCACATATACCAGAAATTTGTCTCAAACATATGGGGCGTTTCCTTGAACCAGTCCTGGATGGTCAGGTTGTCCAGCTTCTTCTCATCTGTCATGAGAAGCTTCAGCAGCGCCATGCGGTCTGCCTGGTTAAAGCCCATGGACTTCACGTCCAGGATATTGCCGTCCTTGTCCACCAGCCTGGCCTTTGCGCAAGTAGGATGGGCATGGTCAAAATCCAGGATTTCCTCTGTCACGCTGCGGCCGGGCTGGCGCAGGGACGGGATGGAGCTGAACAGTTCCCAGAAGTTCTCATATGTCTCTTCATTGAGCATGCGGCCGCCCCGGCACACAAATCCCTTTTCCGGGGTTCCGATCCCGTCATTGCTTCCGCCCAGGATATGCATCCCCTCGTAGATGGTAATCTGCTTGCCCGGGAACCTGCAGTCCCTTACCAGATATGCGGCAGCTGCCATGGATGCCAGTCCCCCGCCCACCAGGTACGCCTTCCTGTCACCGTATTCACGGTTATTCATCACTGCTTCCTCGATAGCTGATATCCTTGCGTCTTCCTGCTCCTTACGGCTGTCGCGCATCTTCTTAACCGCCACTCCCGCTGCCGCTCCCACAGCCGCTGCTGCAAGGGCTTTCTTCATGTTCTTGTTCATTGCTATCCCTTCCTTTCTGCTTATATATAGATTCTCAGATATCCAAGAATAATATTCCTATTTTATGCATTTTCCGTAAAATAATTGGACAGCCTGGCAAACTGATCCAGGGTCAGCGCCTCGCCCCGGATGGACAGCGATACCCCGAGGCTCTCTATGGCCTCTATGATCTGCTCCTTGGTGTAGGGTATGTCCGGCGAATTGTTCAGGCCGTTCTGCAGCGTCTTCCTCCGCTGGTTAAAGGAGGCCCTTACCAGTTTAAACATCAGCTTCGGGTCCTTCACCTTGACAGGCGGTTCCTTGTACCTGGTGAGGCGGATGACGGCTGAGCCCACATTGGGACGGGGGATGAAGCAGTTAGGCGGCACATTGGCAACGATGTAAGGCTGGGCATAGTACTGCACGGCCAGGGACAATGCACCATAATCCTTGGAACCCGGCCCCACCTGCATCCTGTCCGCCACTTCCTTCTGCACCATGACCGTTATGTTGTCAATGGGCACGTCACTTTCAAACAGCCCCATGATGATAGGGGTGGTGATATAATAAGGCAGGTTGGCCACCACCTTGATGGGCCTTCCTCCATTATACACATCCACCAGTTCATTCATATCCAGCTTCAGTATATCGCTGTTGATTACGGTTACATTGTCGTATCCCTTTAAAGTCTCGTCCAGGATAGGCAGGAGGTTGGTGTCAATCTCCACCGCCACCACGCGTCCCGCGTGTTCCGCCAGGTGCTGGGTCATGGTCCCGATCCCGGGCCCGATTTCCAGCACGCAGTCCTCTCCTGTGATTCCCGCGGCGCTTATGATCTTGTCCAGTACGTGGGTGTCTATGAGAAAATTCTGACCGAATTTCTTCTGGAATGCAAATTGATATTTCTGTATGATTTCAATGGTTTGTTTCGGGTTGCCCAAATCTTTTTCCATGTGGAATTTACCTACTTTTTATCTTTTAAAATTATGGTATCCTATTGAAGGTCAAAAGTCAATACAAAACGGCGGGTACTGCGCCATCCGGGATATGCTCCTTATTCCAGCTTTACCTGCACCTGCCATGGTTTGACTTTTCTTATCTTTAGCGGTAAAATATTTTCCATAAGCAGGGTCACCTCAGAGAGCCTAAATTAAGGAGGGTTTACGTATGAGAAAAACAAAATTATTTATCGCCACACTGGCAATGTCCATGCTCCTGAGCAACACTTCCCTGGCCGGAACCTGGCAGGCCCAGGATAATGGACAATGGAAGTATCAGAATGATGATGGCAGCTTTGCAACCGGGTGGATTGAAGATGGCGGTAAAAGCTACTACCTGGACGCCAATGGCATAATGCTCGCCAACACCACAACGCCGGATGGTTATTATGTGGGAGCAGACGGCGCGTGGATTGCCGGTCAAGAGGCCCCCAAATTCGACTTTTCAATCGCTGCCTGTTCCATAAAGTACACCGGCCATAAAGTATTTTCCTTTGATTACGATGGGTATCCCTGCGTTGCGCTCTACTATGATTACACAAATAAGGATGCAGAGCCTACTGGCGCATATTTAGCAGATTATTATATCACGGTATTCCAAAACGGCGTTGAATGTGATTCCGCATTTTTGTCTTACGATGAAAGGGAAGAAGCATTTGACAACTACACTAAGAAGGTCACAACCGGTACAACGATCAATGTTGCTCAAGCTTACAGGATTTCAGATATGAGTGATATTACAATACAGATAAAGGAAATGTGGAATTGGAGTAATCCACGGGTCGATACCGTCACCTTAAGTTTAAGATAGGCTGCAAATCTAAATGAGTCTTTGATTAAAATAATAAAGCAGTGCCCCTGCCCTCCCATTCAGGAATCACAGGGGCACTTCCCTAAGAACATAATATATCTAGGGTGTGTTTGAAAATTCATTCCCACAAGGTGGGCCGCACAGCTGACGGAAAGCAATTTTCCAGACACGCCCTAATGCTGTATCCCATATAGTCGCAATGCATTATCCCATGTCACCCGGATAACAGTCTCCCGGTCCACGCCCTTAAGCGCGCTGACCGCATCCACCACATAGGACAGGTTCAGGGATGAATTGCGCTTGCCCCGGTTGGGCACAGGCGACAGGTACGGACAGTCTGTCTCAAGCACCAGGGACTCAAGGGGTGCATACTCCACCACTTCCTTAAGCTTTTTAGCATTGTTAAAGGTGGACACGCCTCCAATCCCCAGGAAGAATCCCATATCCAGGTACTCCCTTGCAATCTCCTTCCCATAAGAAAAGCAGTGGACCACACCGCCCATATCACCGGCTTTTTCCGCTTTCATGATATCCAGCGTGTCCTTGGCAGCGTCCCTGCTGTGGATAATCACAGGAAGCTTCACTTTCCTGGCCAGGTCCAGCTGGCGCACGAACCATATCTTCTGTACGGAGTGCTCCGGCTCTTCCCAGTAATAATCCAGGCCAATCTCGCCCACTGCCCTGACCTTTTCGTGGGAACATTGGAATTCCATCCACTTAAGTCCTGCCTCGTCAAGCTCTGCCGTCCCGCTGGGATGGACTCCCAGGGCAGCGTACATCCAGTCATAATGTCCGGCCAGCAGCAGGGTGGTCCTGCAGCTTTCCAGGCTGGCGGCCACATTCATCACCGCTCCGATGCCGCCATCCTTAAGGCTCTCCAAAAGCGCCTCCCGGTCCTCTTCAAACGCCTCATCATCATAATGGGCATGTGTGTCAAAAATCATATATCCCAAGCTCCTTTAATCCTCTGTCCTGTACTGTATCCTGACAGGCCATGTCGGGCCATCCACTCCCGCCATCCGCAGAACCTATGCCTTCAGCACATACTGTCCAATCCCATATAACGCCAGCAGGTGTACAGGATAAAACACATAGAACAGGTACTTTAACTGAAATGCCCCGCGTCTGCCATTATACAGCACAACCGGCACAAATGCCAGTGCGGAAACACAATAATAACTTACGCTCTCCAGGGCGCACAGCACCACCCCCACCGCCAGCTGGGCAATATCATTGTGGCGGAACCAGTACATGGCAGTAATCAAAAGCACGCCAATCACATTGTAGTCCGCCTGGCACACCCAGGACAGCGCGCATCCGGCCCCAAGGGCCGCCAGCTGGATACCCAGGTTCCTGGTATATTCCATGACCATGATGACCATGATCCCGATAAACAATGTAAACAGCATGTTCTGGTAATAAGGATAAAACACCCTGTGGTATACGGCCAGGTCAAAGGGGACTTCCGAAACCACAGCGCAAAGCAGCATACGCAGGGCATACCTTCCCCGCTCCCTGGTCCGGACAAATTCCTCCGCTACCAGGAACGCAAAAATAGGAAAGGCCAGCCTGCCCATGTAACGGCAGGCCTGTCCTGCAATCATCCATATATGCCCGGACCGGGTTGCAATCATGGCCTGGTACAGCGTCCGGTCCGCAGCGTGCAGTATACCTCCCTGTATAAGCACTGCCCCCACATTATCAATCAAAATAGCCACTATGCCCAGAACCTTAAGCTGATTGCCTGTAAGTCCGCGGCGCCGGTTTCCATATGACCTGCTTGTGTACAGCCTGTAGCTGCCAGTTCCTGTGTTCATTCCCATTCCCCATTCAATCCTGTGTTTATCATGCCCCTGGTCTTTCGTGTCTTTTTATCATACTGCAAAATGGGAAAAAATGCAAGTTTCTCCCACTTTTGGTCTTGTTTTCCATATAAAATGCATATATTCTCCCATTTATTACCTATTTCATCCCCATTCAGGTCCAAAATCATGCAAAAAGAGCGGGACATCTATTATCTGTCCCGCTCCCGTCCATATTATATTTAACAGATTTCAGCCCCGGCCGGCATATCCTTTTCCGGCTTCATCAGGGCCAGATTGCCCTCTGCGTCCTCAGCGCACAGGATCATCCCCTCTGACAGCATGCCTGCCAGCTTTGCAGGCTTTAAGTTGGTCACCACCATGACCTTCTTACCCACCATCTCCTCTGGTGAATAGTAAGCCTTGATGCCGCTTAAGATCTGGCGTGTCTGGCTTCCTATCCTGACCTGGGAGCAAAGCAGCTTCTTGGACTTTGGAACCGCCTCGCATTGGATGATTTCCCCTACCTGGAACTGAAGCTTTGCAAAATCATCATAGGTTATCTCCGGCTTGGCCTCAATATCGATGACGTCATCCCCGGCCCCGCTGCTTCCATCCGCACCGGCGTCCATACCCTGTGCACCGCCGTCTGCGGCAGCGCTGCCTGCTGCCTGGGCAGCCTGCATGGCTTCCACCTTATCCAGCACTTCCTTTACATCCATACGGGCAAAAAGGATTTCCGGCTTGTCCGTCACCTTGCTGCCGGACGGATACAGCCCAAAGGAATCCATCTGGGACAGCTCCCGCTTAACCGTGTTAAGCTGTGCCAGGATTTTCCCTGCTGTCCCGGGCATGAAGGAATACAGAAGGGACGCGCCGATGGCAATGGATTCCGTCAGGTTATAAAGCACGGTGGACAGCCTGTCCTTCTGCGCCTCATCCTTGGCAAGGGTCCATGGCGTTGTCTCATCAATATACTTGTTGCATCTTCTGAAAATGTTGAAAATCTCCGTCATGGCATCTGCCACACGCAGCTGCTCCATCTTGGCATCCGCCTTCTTGACTTCCTCCAGGACCACCTTCTTAAGGTCTTCATCCACTTCCCCGGCAGCGCCCTTATCCGCGATAACACCGTCAAAGTACTTGTTGCTCATGGAAATGGTGCGGTTCACAAGGTTACCCAGGATATTAGCCAGGTCAGAGTTCATACGCTCCACCATCAGCTCCCAGGAAATCACGCCGTCATTGTCAAATGGCATCTCATGAAGCACAAAGTAGCGCACCGCGTCCACGCCAAAGAAGTCCACCAGGGTATCTGCGTAAAGGACGTTGCCCTTGGATTTGCTCATCTTGCCGTCGCCCTGAAGCAGCCACGGATGTCCGAACACCTGCTTTGGAAGGGGCACGTTAAGCGCCATCAAAAAGATGGGCCAGTAAATCGTATGGAAACGGATGATATCCTTGCCGATCAGATGCAGGTCGGCAGGCCAGTATTTCTTAAACTGGTCCGTACTGCTGCCGCCGCAGTCATACCCAATGCCCGTGATATAGTTGGTAAGCGCGTCCAGCCATACATAAGTCACATGCTTTGGATCAAAGTCAACCGGAATACCCCAGCTGAAGGTGGTCCTGGACACGCACAGGTCCTGAAGCCCCGGCAGCAGGAAGTTATTCATCATCTCGTTCTTCCTGGAAACAGGCTGGATGAACTCAGGATGCTGGTTGATATGTTCAATCAGCTTCGGGGCATATTTGCTCATACGGAAGAAATAAGCCTCCTCCTTGGCCGGCTTCACCTCGCGCCCGCAGTCAGGGCACTTGCCGTCCACCAGCTGGGACTCCGTAAAGAAGGACTCGCAGGGAGTGCAGTAAAGCCCTTCGTAGTAGCCCTTATAGATATCCCCCTGGTCATAAAGCTTCTTGAAGATTTTCTGCACCTGGGCCTCGTGTCCGGCATCCGTGGTACGGATGAATTTATCATAGGAAGTGTCCATCAGGTCCCAGATCCTCCTGATTTCAGCGGCAGCCCTGTCCACGAATTCCTTCGGGGTCACTCCTGCGGCCTGGGCCTTCTCCTCAATCTTCTGACCGTGCTCATCTGTTCCGGTCTGGAAGAATACATCATATCCCTGTTCCCTTTTATACCTGGCAATGCTGTCAGCCAGAACAATCTCATAGGTATTGCCAATGTGGGGTTTTCCGGAGGCATAGGCAATGGCTGTGGTAATATAATATGGTTTTTTACAATCCTGACACATAATCATTTCCCTCTTTTTCTGTAATAGTTTTAAGTATAAGCTTTTCCCACTTATCCGTCAAGACATGAGCCCGGTTTTTCCCTTTCATACAGGGTTTCTTTGACACATAAGTTGATATTTCCCTACATATACTATATAATGGTCCGAGTGCCACAGGCCAACGAAACGCATACAACCTGACGGAGGAATGATTGTAGAATGAAACAGTTTAAGAACATATATTTCCAATTTATCTTATCCCTGATCCTGACCGCCACGCTGGTAACCGGATGTGTGGCCCCGGGTCCCAGGCCAGGCAAAGACAGCCCTGACCAGGCAGGAACACCGGCAGAAAGTCCGGCATCCTACGAAAAGTATGAGAAAGCCACGCTGGAGACCCAGGAACATTTTGACCAGATGATGAACGACCTGTTCCTGGACGAAGTGGACAATTCCCTGATTACCCTGCACTACACCCTGGCCGATCCGGCCGCCTTCGGCATCACTGACTATGATAAAACCCTGGGGACCGTTTCCCTGGAGGATACGAAACAGGCTCTGAATGATGCAAAATCCCTGAAAGTACAACTGAATGACATTGACAGCCGTTACCTGCGTGAGGACCAGCTGCTTACATATACCATCCTGTCCTCGTACCTGAATACCATGCTGGACAGCGAAGGCATGGAGCTGTACGACCAGCCCCTTTCCTCCTCCCTCGGCATCCAGTCCCAGCTTCCCATCCTGCTGTCTGAATATGTTTTCTATACCAGACAGGATGTGGAGGATTACCTTTCCCTGCTGTCCTCCATTGATACCTACTATGAGAGTATTGTGGAATATGAAAAGCAGAAATCAGAAGCAGGACTTGGACTGTGCGACACTGCCATTGACCGGATCATCCAGTCCTGCAACGCATATCTCCTGGACGCGGACCACAGCTTCATGGCAGAGACATTTTCCCAGAGGCTTAACCAGGTGGAGGGGCTGACCGACCAGGAAAAAGCGGACTATAATGCCAGGAACCACGCTGCCATCAATGAGCATTTTGTTCCTGCCTACCAGAAGCTCATAGAAGGGCTGACCCCGCTAAAAGGCACCGGGACCAATGACAAGGGGCTGTTTTATTTCCCCGAGGGCCAAAAGTATTACCAGTACCTGGTAAATGCATATACAGGCACGTCCTACCAGGATATCCCGTCGCTGAAAAAGGCCATGAGCGACCAGATGATGGATGACCTGACAGCCATGGATGAGCTGCTTACCGAAAACCCCCTTCTGGCAAAAAGGCTGTACTCCTATTCATTTACCCTGACAGACCCCAATGAAATCCTGGAAAACCTGCGCACACAGTGCGCCAAGGACTTTCCTGCCATTGAGGACTATGTCTGCAACATCAAGGATGTGCCGGCTGCCCTGGAATCCACGCTGAGCCCTGCCTTTTACCTGACCGTGCCCATTGACCGTCCCCAGGATAATTCCATCTACATCAACAACGGAAGCACCAATACCGCCAGGAACCTGTACACCACCCTGGCCCACGAAGGTTATCCCGGACACATGTACCAGACCCTGTACTTTAACCGCAGCAATGACTACAACATAAGGAAGCTTCTCAGTTTCAGCAGCTATTCCGAAGGCTGGGCCACTTACGTGGAATACTACGCCTATACCCTGGACAATGGGCTGGACCCGGAGCTTGGGGAACTGCTCCGCCACAACGCGGCATTTACCCTGGCCCTCTATGCCATCCTGGATGTGAACATCCACTATGAAGGCTGGGACTTAAAGCAGGTAGAGGATTACTTAAACCTGTACTTCCGCATCAGCGATACCTCTGTCATCAGCACCATCTACTATGACATTGCGGAGAATCCGGCCAACTACCTGGAGTACTATGTGGGCTACCTGGAGATCATCAACCTGCAGCGCGAGGCCAAGAAAACCCTTGGCAGCCGATACACGGATATGGAATTCAACCGTTTCCTGCTGGACATCGGCCCCGCGCCCTTCAGCGTGATCAAGCCGTACTTTAACGAGTGGCTGGTGCGGCAGAACCAGCAGTAACCCATCCCTATTTCCGGTTCAGCTACCCCATGACCGACGCCCCTCCCAGGCCCCCGGTAACAAGCCCAAGGCACACCGACGCCCTTACCAGCCCCGGAAACACGACCGCCTCACTGAGCAGCCCCGCCTGGCCGGCATAAATCCCCAGTCCAGGGACTGCCAGGCCCGTCCCCCACCGGTAGGATACCAGCAGCAGGACCAGGGGGATGCAGACGCCTGCCACCGCCATCACGATTCCCTGTGCCAGGAAAGGAATCTTAACAAATCCTTCCCTGGCGCCCATGAGGCGCATTACCCTGGTCTTTTCTTTCTGGGCTTCAATCCCAACAGCCAGGGTATTATGGATGAGCAGGACGGATATCACCACCAGCACCGCAGCGCTTCCGGCAATAAGCCGGGATGAGGCAGACTTAATCTGCTGCAGGGCCCTGATGGTATCCGCGGAATGTGTTACCTTCCTGACGCCGGAAAGCCCGGACACATAATCCACGAAATCCTCCTGCCAATCCGCCCCGTCTATATACACCTGGTAGCTGCCGCTGGCTGCCAGGGGATTATCATCCTTAAATATACCGTCCAGGACTTCCCCGTCCCCATAATAATCTTCCTTAAATCCGCTCCAGGCCTCCTCTGCCGACACATATACGATCCGCAGCACCTCCGGCCTGTCCTGAATCAGCTTCCCTACTTCATCCACACGTCCAGGCAGCACGTCCTCGTCAAAAAACACGGATACGTACACGTCCCTCTCTGTCTTTTGGACCAGTGCGTCCACATTGGCCACTGCAAGGTAAAAAATCCCGAACAGGAAAATGCAGGCCGACATGGTGATGATGGAAGCCGCCGAATACACCCGGTTGTGCCAGAGGTTTTTAAGCCCCAGCCTGCACAGGTACAGCAATGTCCTAACGCGCATATGCCAGTCCCTCCCTTGCAAGGTCCCGGACCACCTTGCCGTAGCGCAGCACAATCTGGCGCTTGTGCATGTATTTCACCAGCTCCTGGTTGTGGGTCACGGCCAGCACCGTGGTCCCCTGCCGGTTCACCTTTTCCAGCAGCCGCATGATTTCCTCCGCGTTCTTCTGGTCCAGGTTGCCTGTGGGCTCATCCGCCAGCAGCAGTACGGGCTGGTTCACCACTGCCCGGGCAAGGGCGGTCCTCTGCCGCTCCCCTCCTGATAGGCGGGATGGGTAGCAGCGGGCCTTCCCTTCCAGACCCACCTGGCTTAACACCTCCATGACCCGGCGCTTCATCACTTTTTTATCCGCCTCAACCACCCTCTGGGCAAAGGCAACATTTTCATAGACCGTAAAGTCAGGAAACAGCCTGAAATCCTGGAACACCATCCCGATGTAGCGCCGGTAACGGTAGACCTGCCGCTCCCGCAGGCAGCCCAGGTCAATCCCATTGACCCTTATATTTCCCTCAGACGGATACGTATCCCTTGGCCCTTAAATTACATTCCAGATACCGATAATGCCAGTATAGCATAAACGTAACCAGGAAAAAAGCCCCAAAAAGCCAGGCAGAAAAATCCCGGTACAGGTCAGACACATATGTTCCTGTACCGGGAATCCCCCTGCCTATCATGATTATATAAGCCTTTAGCCTTCCATCTGGCGTCCCAGAAACCCGGCTGCCGTCAATGCCAGCTTTGTTTCCATATCGCCAAACTTGGCCCTTGGCTCCCTGCTCATCAGCGCCACGGCGCCGATTGCATCTCCCTCGCAGATGATCGGAGCCACCACCTGGGCTGAAACGCCTTCCAGCTCCTCATCCACCAGCTGGATGAATGCCTTGTCCTCCCTGCCGGCCATTACCGTGTTGCGCTCATTGATGGCCTGTTCCAACTGACGGCTGATGTTGCGCTGCAACAAATCTTTTTTTGCACCGCCGGCAACCGCAATGACCTGGTCCCTGTCCGTAATGCAGACAAGCAGCCCGGTTGACTGGGCCATGGCTTCCGCATACTGTACCGCGAAGGTGGTCAGTTCCATCATGGGCGAATATTTTTTGAGGATGATCCCCCCTTCCCTGTCCGTGAATATTTCTAATGGCGTACCTTCTCTGAGTCTCAGGGTACGGCGGATTTCCTTCGGGATGACCACACGTCCAAGATCGTCAATTCTTCTTACTATTCCTGTAGCTTTCATAAACAAAATTCCTCCATTTTACTTTCTGACATTTATCTTCTTTGTTGCCCGTAAATGTAGTATCTGTAAAAGAGAGGAATTTATACTAAAGCAGCCTTCAAAGTCATTATGAGGTTTATATATTATTGGACAAACTGCTCTATGTACCGTTTGGAAAGCCTTAAACTGTCCAGGATCCGCTCCCGGTCTGTTTCAAACGCCCGGTCCTCCACCTCCACGCAGGTAAACCCGTCATACCCGATATCGGTAAGCGCGGACACATAGCGTCCCCAGTCCACATCCCCAAGCCCCGGAAGCTTGGGCGCCATGTATTCCAAAGGATAGGCCATGGTGCCGACCCGGGCCAGTTTCCAGGGATACACCTTAATGTCCTTATAATGCACATGGAAAATCCGGTCGCTGAATTCATAGATTGGCTGGATATAGTCCATCATCTGCCATACAAAATGGCTGGGGTCATAATTGATGCCGAAATTCCTGCTGGGTATGATATCAAAAAGCGTTCTCCAAAGCGCAGGCGTGGTAAACAGATTCTGGCCTCCCGGCCATTGCTCCGGGCCGAACAGCATGGGGCAGTTCTCAACCGCAATTTTTACATCGTGCTCCTCTGCATACCGTATGATAGGAGGCCATACCTGCCTGAACGTTTCAAGGTTTTCCTCCACACTTTTTGTCTGTTCCCTTCCGATGAAGGTTGTGACCAGGCCCACTCCCAGTTTCTGGGAAAAACATATGACCTTCTTCAGATGGGCAATGGCTGCTTCCCGTTTCTCCAGATTGCTGTCCATTGTATTGGGATAATATGCCAGGGCGCTTATGGCAACTCCTGTCCTGCTGCTTATTTCCTTAATATGCTCCACATATCCATGGCTGGTATTGTCTACATCGATGTGGCTTACCCCTGCGTACCGCCGTTCCGCTTTTCCGTCCGGCCAGCATGCGGCTTCAACACACTGATACCCCATCCCGGCAGCAGTTTCCATCATTTCCTCAAATGTCCATCCATCCAGGATAGCGCTTACAAACCCTATCTTCATCCTATTCCCCTCCGCCTATCCTAATTGTTTTTCCTGTTTTGGCAGATTCCATACTTGCAAAAACCGCTTTCATGGCGCTTAATACGCTGCTTCCGCTGATTGGCGGTTCTTTGCCCTGGACAATGCACTCCACGAAGGCATCAATCACACCGGACCTGGTCTGTTTATCATTGGTCTGGATCTGGTCCACATTATAAAGGATTACCTCATTGCCCGGTTTTATGATTTTAATACAATATTCCGGGTCCTCGTATATCCGCATGATTCCCTCAGTGCCATACAATACGGTGGAATTATCCTCCTGCCCATAATAGGTCCAGCTGGCTGTCATGGTCCCGACCACACCGGATTCCATCTTATAAATACAGATTGCATTGTCGTCCACTTCAATCAGACGGCCGCTGCCATCCTTCTTGTCCAGGGATGCCATGACCGCTGTGGCTTCTGCCACATGTTCCCCGAGAAGATATTGGATTAAATCCGTTTTATGGATCCCCAAATCCGCCATGGCGCCCATGGCCGCCTTTTTCTTGTCAAAAAACCATGTATCCCGGCCCGGGTCAATGCTCCAGCCCTCCGGTCCTCCATGGCCGAAGGTTGTCCTGAATGTAATGATCCTTCCGATATCCCCGCGTTCAATCAGCTGCTTTGCAAGCACATGCCCCCTGGCAAGCCTCTGGTTCTGTCCGATCATCAGGCATTTCCCTGATTCCCTCGCCGCGGCTACCATCTGACGGCATTCCGTAAGTGACACTGCCATAGGCTTCTCGCACAGGACGTCCTTCCCTGCCTTTAACGCCTCAATGGAAATTTGGGCGTGAAGCTCATTGGGCACGCATACGGAAACAGCGTCAATCTCCTTATCCTGTAAAAGCTCCCTGTACGTGCCATAGGCACGTCCCCCATACTTCTTTGCAAGGAATCTTGCCCTTTCTGCATTTACATCATAAAACGCAGCCAGCCTGGAGTCCTGGTTGTCCATGTATTCAGGGATATGCCTTGTCTGTGCAATCTTCCCGCATCCGATTATTCCTATGTTTTTCATCATGAACCTCCTTTAATTCTTTGTCAGCATATGGACCCTGATTGCACTGATGCCAAGGGAAATGATGATCAGTGCGCCTGAGGCGATTTCCTGCAGGTAAGAATTTACGCCCAGTATGTTTAATACATTGGAAATAAGTCCCATCAGCAGCACGCCAAAAAATGTGCCTATGATATTTCCTTTTCCTCCGTTAATAGGCGCCCCGCCAATCACAACAGCCCCCATGGCCTGAAGCTCATATCCGGCTCCTGTGGACGGAAGGGCCGAACCCACCCTGGACAGCAGCAGGACCGCTGCCAGTCCCACAAAGAAACCGTTCATTGCAAAAAATACCAGCTTGTTCCCCGTTACCTTGATACCGGACAGGAAGGCTGCCTTTTCATTGGAACCAATGGCAAAAATACGGCGCCCAATCTGCGTATACCTGAGTATGATGCCCACCACCACACAGCCGATGAGGCTGATAATGAAAATCAGGGGAATTGCCCCGAACAGGCGGAACCGGTTCATGGCGTCAAATTTCCCATATACGGTCTGTATCACGCCCTTGGTCAGATATAGGGCGGCGCCCGTATATACGCTGGTTGTGGCCAGGGATATGATAAAGGACGGGGCTTTGAATAAAATTGACAGGACTCCGTTAAAAAAGGTACAGAACATGGCTGTGGCTATGCCTGCGGCGGCAGCGGCCGGAATCGGAATGCCGGAATTCATCATCATGGCCATAAGACAGGAGCTTAAGCCTATGACCGCGCCCACGGATATGTCAAAATTCCCCGATATGATCAGTATGGTGGCGCCTGCGGCAACCAGGCCCAGCACTGCAATCTGCTCAAATATGTTCATTACATTGTTCAGCATGAGGAATCTCGGATTTTTCAGCGCCGTAAGCACGGATATCAGCAAAATAATCAACAGAAGTATGAGCCACTGCTGACTGAGAATTTTATATTTCAAGTTATTTCTGTCCTTCATCTGCCCTTCACTCCTTCACACCAATATATTCTTTTATGAGCCTGTCCTCTGTGGCCTCTTCCGAATCCAGGATGTTCACCAGGCGTCCGTCCCTCATGACCCCGATCCGGTCGCTCATGGATATAAGCTCCGGCATGTTTGAGGAAACCATTATCACGATTTTCTGCTCCATTGCCAGTTTTTCAATCAGTTTATAAATCTCCTCCCTGGCGCCCACATCCACGCCTTTGGTGGGTTCGTCAAAAATATACACATCCCCTTCTTCCAAAAGCCACCGCGAAATCACGACCTTCTGCTGGTTGCCCCCGCTAAGGTTCCCTACCTCCTGGTCCTGGCTAAACACCTTTATCTGCAGCTTTTGTATGCTTTCCTCCACAAGGTTTCGCTCCTTTTTCAGGTTCAGGAAAAAGGACCTGTCATTTCTTGAGATGGTAAGGTTTTCCTTTGCTGAGCGTATCAGGAACAGTCCTTCGCCTTTCCGGTCCTCCGATACAAGGAATACCCCCTTATTTACCGCGTCCTTGGGGTTCCTGGGCGTCACGTCCTTCCCATCCAGGATAAGCGTTCCCGAATCCCTTGGGTCTGCCCCGTAAATCATGCGGACCAGTTCTGTCCTTCCGGCCCCTACCAGGCCCCCCAGTCCAAATACTTCTCCCCTGGATACGGTAAAGCTTACGTCCTTCACAATCCGGTTGCCGGAATAGTGCTCCGCCTTCAGGGCCTGGTCTCCGGACGGGGTGCTTGCCTTCTGATAAAAATTGGACGCATCCCTTCCCACCATTGCCTTAATCAGCTCATCCTGGTCTGTCTCCTTCAGTACAAGCCTTCTGACCATGGCGCCGTCCTTCAGTACATAGGCAGCATCCCCCAGGCGGAACATTTCCTCCAGATAGTGGGAAATATATAGGATGCCCAGCCCCTTTTTCCTAAGCTGTTCCACCAGGTTCATAAGGGACGCGGTCTCTTCCTCCCCCAGGGACGCCGTGGGTTCATCCATGATTAAAATACGCGCTTCCTGATACAAAGCCTTAGCAATCTGGAGATTCTGTTTCTGTCCCGGCGAAAGCTCCTCCACCAGCATGGAAGGGTCTATATCCATGCTGAGGCTCTTAAGCAGTTCCTCTGTCTTTTTTTCCTGTACCCGGTTGTTGACAAAGGCACCTGTCTTCAATATCTCATTTCCCAGGAAAATGTTGTCAGAAACCGTAAGGGACCCCACCAGGTCGGCGTCCTGATAAATAGTGGCAATCCCCAGCGCCATGGCCTGTCCCGGTGTCAGCCTGTCATATGTGGTCCCAAAAATCGTAATCCGGCCTTTATCCGGTTTCTCAGCCCCGGAAAGTATTTTTATCAGGGTGGATTTTCCGGCCCCATTTTCCCCGGCCAGGCATATGATCTGCCCTGCCTCCAGCTCCAGGCCCACATCCCTCAGTACCTGTATGCCGGAAAAGGATTTGCAGATTCCATCCATGGATAATATGTTTCCCAAATTCCTTCCCCTCCCTATCTATAAATGGGGATTCATATGAACCCCCATCCAATCCATTCATTATTGCACTAAATCCGGAAAATACTCTTTTGTCAGATCCCAGTAACACTCATCCACTTCCCAGGGAACAACCTTTGTCTTGTCGTCAATGTTGCTCTGGTCCACAGGCATGATGGGAAGCTCAACCTGCTGCTGTACCGCCGTGTTCTTTCCTGTCGCATACTGGTTCAGGACCTGGTAGGAGACAAGTCCCTCCCAGCCCGGGGAGGAAGAAATGGTGTAAGCCAGCTTGCCGTTCTTAATCAGCGGAAGGCCCGCAGGGGAACCGTTCTGGGATACCACCTTATACTGATCCGCCACTCCCTGTGAATCCAGCATCTGGATGATGCCGGCAGCCATATCTTCATTCATGACAAATATAACTGAGAAATCCTTGCCTGAGGCGATTGCATCCTGGGCAACGGTAATGGCCTTGCTTGGGTTATATTCGCCTTCCTGGATATCAATGATCTTGTTCTTTCCAAGTTCATCCACCTTGGCCTGCATGGCTTCATTGATCCTCTGGCAGGGAACGGACTCAAAGTTTCCTGTTATGACAAAAATATTTTCCCCCGGACAGTTATCCGCAAACCACTGGCCGTAATTATTGCCCATCTCAGTCCAGTCAAAGTCAATGGCCGCAACAATGTCATTGCCATTGTTGTCCAGCGCCGTTCCCACACTGTCCGTGGAAACCAGCGGGATACCGGCCTTTGCACATTTCTCAGCTGCAATTTTAGCGCCGCTTTCATTAAATGAGAAGATACATAAACCGTCCACGCCCTGGTTAATCATGGAGTCAATATTAGAAACTTCCTTGCTGACATCATAATCAGAATTCAGCACCACCACTTTGTTGCCGTCCTTCTCCGCGCCCATCTGGAATCCTTCCACGTTTCTCTGATACCAGGTGTCCGGCCCCGGGGTGATATAGCCATAAACCTTTCCTCCCCCGCTCTCCTCCTTGGATTCCTCCGATGCCTCTGCTTTTGGGGCCTCTGTGGATTCCGGCACCGCCTTTTCTTCTTTTGCAGCTGTCTGTGCCGCCGTGGTCTTCTCCGGCTGGGATGATCCGGAACAGGCCGTCATCAGGGCCATCCCTGAAACCACCATCAATGCCAACAGTCTTCTTCTCATGTTACACCCTCCTTAGTTAAATGTTTTTGTTTCTATTTATAAATATCCATTTATAAATTCTTTCTCAGGAACTGAAGCCCTTCTGATGCCAGCGCGTCCTGGCTGGCAGCCAGCGGCCTCCATAAGGACACTGCCTTGGCTATCTCTTTTATATCCGTGGTAAACGATTCAATCACCACTGCCCCGTCATAATCAATCTCCTTTAAGGCCTGGCTGATTTCCTTCCAGTCCAGATGGTCCTCTCCCGGCGTGCCCCTGTCATTGGAACACGCATGGAAATCAAAAAGCCTGTCCCCCGCCATCCGGATTGCCTGTCCCAGGTTCTTTTCCTCAATGTTCATATGGAATGTATCCAGCAGGAAGCCTACATTATCACAGCCGATTTCATCCAGCAGCCGGATTCCCTGCTGGACCGTATTGAGGAAATCCGTCTCAAACCGGTTCAGGGTTTCCAGCGCCAGCCGGATTCCCTTTGACGCGGCGTAGCCTGCAAGCTCCCTGAGATTGCCTGCTGCGTACGCCCATTGCCTTTTCCGTTCTTCTGTTGATGCCAGCCTTGCCCTGCCCGTGGCCGCATACATGGGACCCGCCACATAGGGTGAACCCAGGATGGAAGCCATATCAATCAAGGTCCTGATATACGCCATCCCATTATCCCGGTAATCCGGGTTATCGGAGCTGATATCCCGTTCTGTCCCAAAAGCCCCGCATATGTTCACCTGTATGCCAACCCGGTCGGCTTCATGCTTCACAAAGACCGGGTCAAAGGATGCCGGATCCTCCACTCCGATTTCGTAGATATCAAATCCAAGATCCTTTGCATGTTTTAACTGGTCTATGGTATCGTTGGAAAACGGCGACACCCAGATATAGGAACTTACACCGAATTTCATTTTGCCTCCTTATGTTCGTTTTACATTATTATGTAAAATTTTTATTTTTTCTCCTATTTTTCATGGTTTTTTCATCTATTACTATATCTTTTTTTCATATTATTGTCAATACTTAAGAAAAATTTACATTTTTTACATTTCTTCTGTACATTTCCAACAATTTGGTGTATCCTAGATATATCATTTGATTGCGAGGTATCAGATATGCCAACAAAACCAACCATTTCACAGATAGCGGACCTGTCCGGCGTTTCCATTGCGACCGTATCACGTTTCATCAATCATACAGCCGTGGTCAAGGGCAGCACTGCCAGAAAAATCATGGATGCAATCCAGTCCCTGGAGTATCCGTTACCGGAGAATTTCATTACCACCAACCAAAAAAAAGACGGCAAGGTGATACTGATCAATATCCCTTCCGTTTCCAATCCCTTTTATAACGATGTAATTAAAGGCGCGCAGGATGCCGCGCTGCGCCACGGTTACTACACGCTGGTCAATGTACAGCATCTGAACACCACAACAAAATCCACATTCTTCAACCTTTTAAACAATATCAACCTCTGCGGCGCCATCATATTAAATGCGGTAGACCAGGGATACTTTAACAGCCTGTACCATACCCTCCCCTTTGTACAGTGCTGCGAATATACGGAAAACCAGGACCTGGTCTCCTATACCAGCATTGACGACAGGGCCGCTACCAAGAAAATGATGGACTACATATTGTCCACCGGCCATACGAAAATTGCCTTCCTGTGCGGGCCGGACCGTTATAAATACGCCCGTCAGAGAAAGGCCGGATATATCCAGACCCTAAAAGACGCAGGCCTGCCGGTTAATAAGGACTGGATCATACAGCTGCCTGAACTGGACTTTGATATGGCCCTTTCCTCCATCCACCAGCTGATGTCCCAGAAAGAGCGTCCCACTGCTGTATTTGCGGTCTCCGATGTACTTGCAGCGGCTGCCATACGGGGCTGCCGCCTGGCGGGCCTCTCCGTGCCCGAGGATATCATTGTAACCGGATTCGACAATGTCAGCATATCCCAGGCAGCCTCCCCCTCCATCACGACCATTAACCAGCCCAAGTACCAGCTGGGTTACATGGCCTGCGAGCTGCTGATAGAAAAGCTCCATACCCCAGGCGTCAAACCGCGCCAGGTCCTGCTCAATACCGAACTCATCATACGTGAGTCCACCCAGAAGTAGACAACCTATGAAAAATCCCGGCCCGGACGCATATGGCTGCGCCTGGACCGGGATTCCCCCGTTATGGCATAAGCTGTCTGGCACATGTGTGCAGTCACTTCACGGACAGGCCCCTAAAGTCCCCCCGGTCCGTCACCACCTCATATCCGATGGAAGCCATGCGCTGTTTTAATTCTTTTATATTAGCCGCGGCTTCCACGCCCGTGCTGATCTTATTATCATAAAGCATATACTTTTTGCGCACATCAAGAGGCGAAAGGTTGGGCATGACCACATTGGCCCCGGCCAGTACGCCCTGTTCCCGGCCGTTTGGCGCAGCAGTGCCAAGGGCGGTGGTTGCAGGCAGGAGCACGTCCGGAAGCATAAGCCGCACAATGGCCAGAAGCAGGAGCGTCTGGCGCAGCGTGCCTGCCGGACGGCCCCCAAAGGGCGTGTCATGGTGCGGGATGAACGGGCCGATCCCCACCATCTGGGGCTGAAGCCCATACATATACTCCAAATCCTCCGCAATGTGTCCCGTTGTCTGGTAAGGCGCGCCCACCATGATGCCGCAGCCGGTCTGGTAGCCGATTTTCTTTAGGGATTCCAGACATTCCTTCCTGTGCCCGGAGGACATCTGGGGCGGATGAAGGCTGGCATAATGACATGGGTTGGCGGTCTCATGGCGCAGCAGGTAACGGTCTGCGCCTGCATCAAACCACATTTTATAAGTATCATATTCCTTTTCCCCTACGGACAGGGTGATTGCACAGTCCGGGTAGGTGCTTCTGATGCGCTCTACCAGGTAAGCAATCTTTTGGTCGCTGAACCACGGATCCTCCCCGCCCTGGAGCACGAAGGTCCTGAACCCCAGCCCATATCCGGTATGGCAGCAGTCCATTACCTGTTCCGGCGTCAGCCTGTACCGGGATGCTTTCTGGTTGCTCCTGCGGATACCGCAGTAGTAACAGTCGTTTTTACAATAATTGGTAAATTCAATCAGCCCACGGACGAAAACACGGTTCCCGTAACTGGCCAGCGCCTGTTTCCTTGCTTTCCCATAGAGATACCCATCCTGTTCAGGCTCTATATTGTCCAGCAGGAAACAGAATTCCTCCCTGGACAGGATATGGGACTCTGCCAGCCGGTCCACAAGGTTTTCTATGCGCTTTGCACCGTCCATACGTTTTACGCTTTCCATCACGCACCTCTTTCCATCACTTCTTTTAATCCCACCGGCAGGACACATGTATATGTGCGGTCTTTATGTTTCAGCGGATACAGCTTTACCTCCACTCCAAACGCCTCATCCAGATGTTCCTCGCTCAGCACCCTGCCGGTTGGACCGAATATGGCCTCCCCCTGTCTGGTAAGCAGAAGTGCTTTCTGGGAAATGGACAGGGCGTGTTCCGGATAATGGGTATTCACAATGGCTGAGATTCCCTTTTCCCTGCACAGCCGTTCAATGGTTTCCAGCACAATCAGCTGGTTCCTGAAATCCAGGTTGGACTCCGGCTCATCCAGGACCAGGATGGAGGGTCCGCCGGCCAGCGCCCTGGCAATGAGCACCATCTGGAGTTCCCCTCCGCTGATACGGCTGCAGAGCCTGCCTTTAAGATATCCGATTCCAATCTCCTCCATACAGGCCAGGGCGATTTCCCGGTCCGCTTTTTTTGGCTGGCCAAAGGTGCCCAGGTACGCATTCCTCCCCAGAAGGACCATATCCTCCGCATGATAGGCAAAGGCGGACGCCTTGGCCTGGGGTACGTATCCGATTTTCTGCCACAGCTGGTGATACGGGATTTCCTTTATGCTGATCCCGTCAATATACGTGCCCCCTGTCTTCCATTCCAGAAGGCCCAGCATACATTTAAGAAGGGTTGTCTTGCCCGCGCCGTTGGCGCCCAGTACGGACATCACCTCCGGCTTATCCATGATGAAATCCACATGGCTGAAAATACATTCCTCCCGGGGATATCCGAATCCCCCGTCCTTTACCTCAAACCTCATAACCGGATACCTCCTGTCTTTCTGAGGAGCAATATGAAACATGGCGCTCCAATAAGGGATGTTAATATGGAAACCGGTATCTCCGATGCGGTGACTGACCGTGCCGCCGTATCGATGATAAGCATGAACACTGCGCCGAACGCCATGCTGGCCGGCATGACGGAGCTGTTGTCATTGCCGAATATCATGCGCACCATATGGGGAATGAGCAGCCCCACCCATCCAATCTGGCCGCACATGGACACCACTGCCGCCGTGACCATGGCTGACCCCACGATCACAAGTCCCCGGATCCTCCTGACCGGGATTCCCAGGGACCTGGCCTCATCCTCGGGCAGGGACATGGAATTAAGCTTCCACCTTAACAGGAACAGCAGCACGCTGCCTATCAGGATGAACGGCGCCCCCATGACCAGGGTGGCCCTTGTGGTGCTTGCCATGCTGCCCATAAGCCAATAGGAAATGGCGGGAAGCACATCCTGGGGGTCGGCAGCGTATTTCACCAGGGAGACAAGGGCTGAGAACAGGGAACTGACCACCATTCCGGCCAGTATGACCATAAGGGGAGGCATGGCGCCTTTGACCCGTCCCACGCTCCAGGCCATCAGCACTGCCGCGATTCCCAATATCATGGCCAACAGCTGGATTCCGAATGCAGGCAGCCCCAGGAGGATCCCAAGCACCGCGCCAAAGGATGCGCCGTTGGCAGCCCCCAGGGTGTCCGGCGTGGCCAGGGGATTGGCAAACAGCCCCTGGAACGCCGCGCCTGCCGCTGCCAGGCCGGCGCCGGATAAAAGTGCCAGCAGCACCCTTGGCAGCCGGATGTTGGATATGACGGTCCTGACCTGTCCCGGCACCTCCTCCCCGGGAAACGCCCCGGGTACCAGCACCGCCGCCAGCTCCCTGGGTGATATGGTAAAACGGCCCATGGCCATGGCCGCTGCGGCCGATGCAAAGATTACTGCCAGGGAACCAAAGGTCCAGTACCAGTTCCACCTGTGTCTGCATTCATTCATGTTCCTGTCCCACCCCTGCTCTTATTTCTTAAATCCGGCCGCAGCATCACGGCCCGGATGGTACATCCTCTGCACCTGTCCATCGGTTAACTCCACTCCGTACATATCCTTATAATAATCCTTGACCTCTTTGTTGATGTCCACGTCCGCAAACAAGTCGGGATATACCTGTTTTGCCATCCACAGGAGTGTCAATGGCGTATCCGTGCTTGGCGTATAGCTTCTGTATGTGCCAAGGGGAAGCTTGAATACATTTTTATCCCGTACCGCCTTTACCGGGCTCCAGTCATCCTGGCCAATTGCATTTTCATACAGATCCTCGGGCTGGGCCGGGGTGAAGTTGGTGATGAAAATGACATCCGGGTCCCACTCATATACCTGTTCCATGTTGATGACCGCATTGGAGTTTTCCGCTGCCACGCCTTTTGCAGCATTGCGGCCCCCCACTGCATCGCACCAGAACTGCCCAAAGAATTTCTTGCCAGAGGTCACCATGGTGGTATCGCTGTAGTTGAACAGGAACAGGATGCTTTTACGTTCCTCTTCCTTAAGGCCGGCCACCCTGCCCTGGATATCCTCATAAACCTTGTGGCTGTACTGGGAGACCCGTTCCGCCGTGTCTTCTTTTTCCGGGAAAATCTCGCTTAACAGGGCAATCCACTGGTCGTATGTCTCAATGCTGTCATAGTCCCATTTATTAACAGATATGCCCACCGCGGCAAATCCTGCTGCACGCAGCGCATCTCCTAACTCCTTGCTGCCCGCACTGTAGATGACCACGTCCGGTTCCAGCTTCATCAGCTCTTCCATATTGATATCACTGCCGTTCATGAAGTCAGTGCCTGCATTCAGGATATCCGGGAACAGCTCACCTAAAAGCCCTGTCCGTGCAGCGCTCATGCTGGCCGGATTCATACCCACCACCTTTTCCCCTGACCCCAGGAGTACGGTTATGATGGATGGGATTGGGAAAATGTCGGTAACCACCACACGGTTTACCTGGTTTGGGATTTCCACCTGGTTTCCCGCGTGATCTGTGATGATTTTCGTATCAGACGCGCCTTTGGACGCTTCCTGTCCTTCGTCCTGGCCCTTCCCGGAATCCGCTTCCCCGGCCTGTTCCTGCCCGGCGCCGGAACTTTCGGACCGGCCCTGTCCTGTCCCTTCCGCCCGTTCCTTCCCTGCCCCCGGGTCCTGGGCCTGCCCAGGGGCGCTGCTCTCTGTCCGGGCCTGCCCCGCGCTTCCCGCTGCCTGCTGCCCTGACTGGCACCCTGCAAGGCCTGCGGCCCCAAGACATATACTCAAAATAACTGCTGTTAACTTTTTCATGATATTCCCTCCTCTTATCCAGTTCCCTGCCATTGCCGGGAACCATCCTTACCTTTAATCCCGTCTATGATCCGCAGACAAACGGCCTCATGGCGCTGTGGTACATCCTGCCGGAACACGCCTCATGGGGGAAATCCACAAATGCCGCCTGTTTATCCTTGGGGCATACCTGGCGGTAAAGGGGGTCTGCAATCACTACCGTGCTTCTTCCTATACGGCTGATTGCCTCATCCTCATCCCACACAAGCATATCCCCCTCCTCTGCCATGGATTCACTGCCTTCTACAGGGCAGAGCACCGTTACATCCCGGGCTCCCAAATCCTCCCTGAGGCTGCACCGCAGGGAACCTGCAATTACCTGCTCACCCACAATCAGCACCCGCTCCCTTGAAAGGTCGTCCGGCAGGCCCGGGATACACGGACCGGCGTGATGCAGGCCAGACACCCCTTCCCCGGATGCTTCCCCGCCAAACAGGGACTGGTTCTTCCCTGTCCCTGCCCCCAGACGCAGAAGCCCTGCCAGGCGCAGCGCCGTCCTTCTTCCTATGGGGGTGCCTGTCACATAAGGGGTGCCATACTTTTTTTCCAATTCCATGGCAGCGGGCAGGCCCACTGCGGAAACAACCAGGTTCACATCCGCCAGCCCTGCCAGGCGCATGTCATCCAGACTGCTTTTCATTGCCCAGCATCCCACTGTCTCCATGCCGTGGCAGGACAGGAACTTCCTGATTCCTGACACATTTCCCGTCAGGGAGAAATCCAGGGGCGTGGCCCCCAGTATGTTAACCCCCAGGCGGGCGCCCCCTGATCCCGGGCCTTCCGGGAATCCTTTGCCCATCTGCCCCATCCCCGCCTTTATTTCCTCCAGCTCATCCGCCGTGGGACAGAACCGTTCCGCAATCCGGCGCAGCGCCTCTCCCGCCCCCCGGACGTAGGAATGCATTCCATTGGTGGCAATCCCAAAAGTGGGGATTCCCGTTTCCTTCTCAATCATTCTGGCAAGTCCCTTAAAGTCGGTTCCCATCATCATGGGAATGGGGGTTCCTCCCAGACAGATGAATCTGGGATGAAGGTTCCTGGCTGCATCCACTATATCCCGCACCAGCTTATCATCATCCCCCATGACAGCCTCCAGCTCGGACAGGGCGGATATGTAAACCATGCTGTCCATGGAATACCATCTCGGCTCATCGTGGGTGGTATATGTGGAGTTGCAGCCGGAGGCATCATGCATCACGGTCATGCCTCCCAGTTCATAGAGGGCCGAGCACACCCCTGATATGTCTGCCGCGTAAACCGGCAGGATACGGTTTATCCGTTTCAACAGAAGCACCCCCATCCCTTTACCTGAATCAGTTTCCCTGTATCCTTTTCCTCCATGGCAGCTTCCTGCATCAGCCCGGCAAGTTCCAGGATCCCTCCGCAGCCATACAGCCCTCCGTCCTCCACCATGTTGACAAAGTGGGGCGTTCCTGTAAAGTAGGCCGCCTTCTGGCCAATCGCCAGTACCCTGCCCCCAGATTCCTCATACAGGCCGCGCGGCAGGACCGCCATCTTATGGTGGACCGTGGGACATACGAGGATATGGGGACAGCGCTCTTTCAGAAAGGCAATGGTATCTTCCTCCTCGGGCGATATGGTATCAGCATAAATCCTGTCTACCCGGAATCCGTACCGGGTCAGGAGCCGCGCCATGCCAAAGGGACGTGAAGAAGCGGTATAATCAATGACCACCGACCATCCTTCCAGCATATGGGCCAGCCGGATCAGGGCCTCCTCCGCCTTCTTGCGTATATCCCAAAGCTTCAGGCTCTTCCACACGCAATCCCAATCCAGTTCCAGAAGGTCGGACAGGCATTTCCAATGTTCGCCGATTTCATCCCAATCATAGCTGACCGGAAGATAGACCCATTCCTGCCCCAGCCGCTCCTTTAGCTCCCTGGCAGCCGGACGCCCCAGGGGATGTGTGACTATGTTTAGGCGGGCCGAGGCCATTTCCTGATATTCCTCAAAATTCCGGCAGGTACAGATATCCTTGAGGAAGAACCCATTTTCCTTCAGTCCCCTGTATAACTCTGAGCTTTCCCTGATTGCCAGGTTGCTGCCGATTATGTTTACCTGCCTCCTGTCCGTCCTGGCAGGCCTTAACAATGAATAAAGCTGTTTTCTCATAAACGGGTCCGGAGGCATCTTGGTCTTGCGCATGATGGGGTTCATCCAGCACTGGACAAACCCAACCTGCGTAAAACGTCTGTCCAGTTCCCCGAACACCAGCTTCATATCCGTTCCAAGGAAATGGTGGATGCAGCTTGTAAAAAGCAACAGCGCCTTTGGAAGCTTTGGAAGGCCCTCCAGGATATGGGTGATTCCTTCTATGATGATTTCCTCGCAGTTTCCGTCCAGCACAGACTCCTCATCCACGGTAATGGTAGAAAACCGGTCCGAATCATTAAGTTCCGCCGCGGACAGCACCACGCCCCGCAGGCAGCTCTGGGCGCACACAAACACCTGATGGCTTTCCGGCAGCAGCATGCCGATATGTACGATGGTCCAGCCTCCCCTGGCCGGCGCGCTGTACTCCAGGCCATATGTAAATGGCGCCAGGCCGGACAGGGCTGCCAGTTCGGTTGCCGTGCCTTTGGCATCCGGGCCTTCGGTCTGTTTTCCCAACGGACATCCCGCGGCCTCATGCAGATTCTTTAGCATTATCCTTCCTCACCTGTTCCTCTCTGCAGACTGCGAGCACCGCATCCGCCAGCTTCTTATATTCCCCGGCAATATCGCTGTCAGGAAATACTTCCATCACGGTCTTTCCCAGTTCCTCCGCCTCTCCCACCAGGGGGCTAAAGTCAAGGGAGGCAATGATATCCGTCCCCATGTCCCGGGCCAGTTCTTCCGCCTTCTCCTGTTCCCGCTTCACGCCCCGCCGGTTCAGGATAAGGCCGCCCAGGCCGGCATAACCACGTGCCTCAAAAGCCTTCACGGCACATGCAATGTTGGCTGCCGCATAGATTGCCATGTTCTCCCCGGATGTGACGATGAATACCTTATCCGCATACCCCTCCCGGATAGGCATTGCAAAGCCTCCGCATACCACATCCCCCAGCACGTCATATATCACCACGTCAGGACGGTAGATGTCAAATGCATGTCTCTCTTCCAGCGCCTCAAAGGCAGTGATGATCCCCCTGCCCGCACAACCCATGCCGGGCGTGGGTCCGCCGGCCTCTGCACAGAGCACGCCTTCGCTGCCCTCTGTCACCAGCTCCTCAAGTCCTGCCTTATCCCCCTTTGCCCGGATGATGTCCAGGATGGAGGCAACCCCCTTGCCCTCATGGAGCTGGATGGTGGAATCCGCCTTTGGATCGCAGCCAATCTGCATGACCTTATACCCCTTCTTTGCCAGGGCAACTGACAGGTTGGAGGAAATGGTGGATTTTCCAATCCCGCCTTTCCCATAAATCGCTATTTTCAGCATAACCGTTCTTCCCCTTTACATTTTAATCACCGCAAATAAAAAATCCCCTCTCTGAAAGTCAGAGAGGGGATGTAAATAACAATAATACACCTGGCCGCGCAAAGAAACGCCGGCAGCCTGGCTGATCCGCTCTCTCTTTATCTCAGGGTTGCTTCGCATCAGAGAAAGGTTTTATCCGATTACTTACCATCATATTCCAGGCCGGGGGAAAATGCAAGTACTTTCTAAAACCGAGTGGGGGACTATGGACATTTGACCGTTTTGTGTTATACTGGATTCACAGAAATGTTGAATCATTTCAAATCCTGTGGATTCCTTCCACAATAAGATTCACTGCCCCAATGGCAGTCTGGCGTGCTTATGCACTGTTTTGGCCGGTTCGGCCGCAGCTTCACAGTTAATTAAGGATTGGATACAAGGAAAATTTCAGGAGGGCTATTGAAGTTACGTTTTTTTTAAATTATACTGTGGAATATAAGAGTCCTGAGGACTATATCAGTGTAAATGATTTCTATAAGGTCCTGGGTTATGTATGCGTATATCAGGCTGACACCAGGAAGGTCCTGGAGATAGTGCC